>Ga0210086_1000903_pt1 | contig 16067 bp, 11 predicted proteins | sample China_Galinas_PW_3_FD_184867 | JGI IMG/M metagenome (GOLD analysis project Ga0210086, IMG submission 184867) | Wetland microbial communities from San Francisco Bay, California, USA, that impact long-term carbon sequestration - China_Galinas_PWB_D2... | ecosystem: Environmental > Aquatic > Marine... | reverse complement strand
AAATTCTAAAGTGGAGAAATGAAGACCAAGCCGGCATTGTGCGGTCCAATGCAAAGGGATGGCACAGCACAGTTGATATGCACACCCGTCAGGAATTCATCCCGATGGGACAACAATTTCTTTATCAGGCGATGGAAGTCGCCAAATCCATGGGTTTCGATGAGGATGCGGAGCCGATCATCGTCAATATGTGGGCCAACGTCTCACCATATGGCGCTTTTAATAAAAGCCATAACCATCCCAATACCATTCTGAGTCTTGCCTATTATTTGCAGGCGCCGCCCGGTTGCGGAAAATTTCGCATCAACGATCCGCGAGCGCAAACGTCGGTATTGACACCACCCTATTCGACTACCCGGAAACGGCCCAAGGAAATGTTCGAAGAAGTGTATTATGAGCCGATTCCGGGCAGGTGCATCATGTTCCCTTCTTGGCTGGTGCATGAAGTTCAGCCCAATCTCACCGAGGTGCAAGGTGATGACGGTCTGCGCATCAGCGTCTCTGCAAATATCTTTTTCAGAATGAAGAACAGTATAGAGAAGGTCAAGGAAGGGCTGAATAACAAGGGCATGCTTACCTTGGACGGAAAAGTTCTGGAGAGCAGAGGCCTGCTTAATATGTAAACTGCAAGTATCGCCCCGGGGCCGGTAGCGGCTTGTTTCCCGAGTCCCGCCGTCGCGAATGGCGATTCCGACAGACGCCCCTTGATCGCCGGGCCTCTTGGCTCGCTCCGCTTGCGTGACTCTTTTGTATAACGTGATGCTTAAATCGATAGGGGCCATATCCCGGGATACGCCCATGGGGTCGGTGGCATGGGACGGTGGCCAGGTGCAGGGGAGGCTTGAAATCGTGTGTGGACTATGAATAAGCTATGAAATATCGACCATAGGATTGCTGTTGATTTTAAGTAGAATTTATCCGGCGCCGTTGCTTGCAGCGGCGCCTTTTTAGTGAGGTTTAATAGTCGTGTATGCGGCTAATCACATTTGATGCCTTGCGCTGTCTGGATATTCCCGTTACGCGCTACATTAAACCGGAGTTGATGTTCCGCCATAAAGATGAGATCAAAGAGGCGGACTGGATCTTGTTCCCCGAATACTGGCAGGTCAATTTGCTGACCTACAGCCTGCAAAAGCGCATCTTTCCCAGCCTCGGCAGTTATCACCTCGCTCATGACAAGATCGAAATGACCCGCGCATTCTGGGCCCTGTGTCCCGAACAGGTGCCGCACACCGTAATATTGCCGGCAACGCCCAGCGTCATAGAGGAAGTGCGCGAAGTCTTCACCTTTCCCTTTATCGCTAAGGAGGTGCGCAATTCCATGGGACGCGGCATCCATCTAATTGAGTCGCGCGCCGATTTCGATGCTTATTGCCGTTACAACGTCGTCCTCTATATCCAGGAATATTTGCCGATCAGACGCGATCTGCGCGTCGTCTATGTGGGTGAGCAGATCATAGATGCATATTGGCGCAAGGGGCGCGAAGGTTATTTTCGTAATAATGTCGCGCAGGGAGCCCAGATCGATTATGAGGACGTTCCCCAGGCGGCCTTGGATCTTGTCGTTAGTGTCGCGCATGCCCTGAACATTAATCATGCCGTTTTTTGATGTCGCCGTCATTGGGGATCGCTGCTACTTGCTGGAATTCAATACGCTGTTCGGCGGTGTCGGCCTGCGCCATCGCAATATTTCCGTCGGCAAGCATATCTGGGAATTTCTTCAAAAACATACGCCGCAGCCCACCCTCCCGTCCAATTTCAGGCTTACTGCCTAGCTCGCGGTTTAAGGAGCTGATTTTTGGGTTTAGTCCTCCTGCCGGTCGGTGGACCGTTCAATTCGCCGTGGTATGCTGGCGTAGTCAACATAACGATTGGATGTGACCAGATACGGCGATGAACGCGGCGCTGGTGGACAATCTGTTGGGTGGTATGGGGCTATTCCTCCTGGGAATGTGGTTGCTCTCCGACGGACTCAAGCTTGCCGGGGGGCATGCCCTGCGCACCATACTCTCGCGCTGGACCGGCACGCCGTTGCGTGGTCTGTTGTCCGGTGTATTGATCACTTCTCTGGTGCAGTCCTCCAGTGCCGTGACGGTGGCGGCGATCGGCTTCGTCAATGCCGGACTGATCAGCCTGCGCCAGGCGGTGCGCGTGATCTATGGCAGTAATATCGGCACCACCATGACCGGCTGGCTGGTGGCATTCATCGGTTTGCAGGTCGACATCAAGATCTTCGCTCTGCCGCTCATCGGCATCGGCATGCTGCTGCGCATCAGCGGCGGCGGCACGCGCCGCGCGGCCGGTGGCGTGGCGCTGGCCGGTTTCGGCCTGTTCTTTGTCGGCATCGATTTTCTGCGTCTGGGCTTCGCCGGCATCGGTGAGAACGTGCCGCTGGACACCTTACTCGGCGGCGGCCTGGGTGGGGTGGCGCTGGCATTTGTTGCCGGGGTGCTGATCACGGTATTGATGCAATCTTCCAGCGCCGCCATGGCGATCATACTTACCGCCGCCGGCGGCGGCGCCTTGTCGGTAACGATCGCCGCCGCAATGGTGATCGGTACGAATATCGGTACCACCTCCACGGCGGTGCTCGCCGCGCTGGGTGCCACACCCAATGCGCGGCGTGTCGCCGCCGCCCATGTGGCGTTCAATGTAATTACCGCGCTGGCGGCGTTCATGCTGCTACCGCTGCTGTTTGGACTGCTTAAAGGTTCCGGCGGTGCCCCGGCCATCGATCTGGCATTATTTCATACCGCCTTCAATATCCTGGGTGTAGTCTTGATGTGGCCTATTACCGACCGTCTGGTGGGTTTTCTCGAGCGGCGCTTTCGCAGTCGCGAGGAGGACGAAGCGCAGCCGCGCTATCTGGACCGCAATGTCGTCACCACACCGCTGTTGGCGATGCACGCCCTGGTCATGGAGTTGGGGCGCATGGGCGGCATCGCATTGCGCATCGCCAAGGGCGCGATGAGCGCCGAGGTGGCGGCGGGACCGCGTCTGGAGGTCGACAGTCGGATATTGGACCGCCTGGTCGAGTCGGTTGGAGAATTCAGTACACTGATGCGCCGCAGCAACCTACCCGCCGAACTTGACGAAGTCCTCCCTAATGCGCTGCGCGTATCGCGTTACTACACCGAGATGGCGGAATTGGCCCGGCGAATCGCCAGCGCCCAAAGCGTGCTCGAAACCATCGAGCTTAGTGAGCTGGCTGCGGTTGTCGCCCACTTCAAGGCGGGTGTGGTCAACTTGCTCGATGCCGCGGATGTACTGGATGCGGAGTTTTCAGTACAGCAGATTTCCGCGCAGCTGGCCGAACTCGAAGACGAATACCAGCGACTCAAATCGCAGCTGCTGCGCAGCGGTACCGCAGGTGAGCTCCCCGTACGTCGCATTGTGGCGCAGCTCGATCTGTGCAGCGACATGCGCCGTCTTGCCGAACAGGCTGAGAAGGGCGCGCTCTATCTCGACGGCCTGCGTGTCTTTGCCACCCCACCCCAAGAACAGGCAGATTGAGCGACATCGTATCTTTGCTTTGAAAAACATCCGTAATATTCTCAGTTCGAGAGCGCTTTGTGGATGCTATAAGGCGAGTTGCGATTACGTGGTGGGCTACATCTATTTACCCACTGTTTCGGCCACGCAGCACGATAAAATGCCGGCGCGGGTGAAGAAATGCAATAAGCCGGGAAGCACCCTTCCCTCTAGCTTGCACGTTAACGAATCAATGACGTCTGGTGCATTCGATCTGGCGAACGGCGACGTGGTCCGCGGCGGCGGCAGCCTGTTGGACATCGCCGCTCAGTGGCGTGAACGTGCCGGGTCCCAGTGCCCAGCCGTCGTGTCGGAAGAACTCGCCGTGGGTGATCTTATAGGTGCCGACTTGATTACCGTTGCGATCCAGGATATCGAACAGCATGATGGCACCATCACAATCCGCCAAGGCCATAGCGCTGCCCAATACCGAGACATCGGTTTTGCCGTCGTGATGAGTGAGCTGGAGTCTGTAGCCGATGACCTCGAGATAACCGGAAGGCGAGGTATAGCTGTCGGCGAATGCCGAACCCAGAAGTAATGCCGCGCTTATGAAGAATAGCAAACGCATGCTCAATATCATGACAGCAACTCACGACTCTGGCCAGTGTGGGTGTGCAGATGCAGTGGCCGTAATTTATCTGCGGAATTACGGCCACTGTGTACATGAACCGCTTCGTTCATTACTAGACCCGACGCGAGGCGGCTATGCGGATTTAATCATGGCTGAAGTTGCGACCATTCCCGCGCTTACTTTGCGAACAGCCGCCCTAAATCTTTGAAGGTCTTAAATTCCAGGGCATTGCCGGCAGGGTCAAGAAAGAACATCGTGGCTTGTTCGCCGTTCTGGCCCTGGAAACGGATATGAGGTTCAATGATAAATTCTATGCCTTGCCGGGTGAGTCTAGCGGCGAGTGCCTCCCAGTCATGCCATTCCAGTACCGCCCCGTAATGGGGAAGCGGCACCTCGCGACCATCGATACTGTTATGCACTTGGTGGCGGTATCCGCTGTCCATTCCGGCTTGCAGATGGATTACGAATTGATGGCCGTAGAAGTCAAAATCCACCCAGGTTGCGGCGGAACGCCCTTCCGCGAACCCCATAATGTCTCTATAAAAGCGGCGGCAGGCCTCTAGGTCATGGACGGGGAGGGCGAGATGAAAGGGCGTTAATCCGTGGGGCATGGGCGCGATGTTCTTTGAGTTGACAGACACTTTAGATTCGCTGCGGTGCAGTCTTAGATCACATGCCTATTTGCCGTGGGCGACACCGAGTTGCGAAGGTGCTTCCTTGTCTGCAAGACAGGCCTCGATATCCTCGCGCTGCAAGGTCTCTTTTGACTCGAGCTTGGCGATCAGCCCTTCCAATTTAGTGCGGTGCTGACGAATCAGATCGGATGCCCGTTGTTCCGCCTCCAGCAGCAAGGTCTGTACCGCGCGATCTACAATTTCCGCGGAGTGTTCGCTGAAATGGCGCGGTTGCGCCATCTCCCGGCCGAGAAACGGATGTTCCTCGCTCTCGCGCATATCCACCGGTCCGATGTCCTCCGACATGCCCCAGCGGCTCACCATGGCCCGCGCCAGGGACGTGGCTTGGCGGATATCGTCGTCGGCACCGGAGCTCACGCTGTCCAGCAAGGCCTTTTCCGCGGCGCGGCCGCCCAGCATCACTACCAGCCGGTCTTTCAAATATTCTTCTGGATAGGTGTGGCGCTCCTTGTCGGGTAATTGTTGCGTACCGCCCAGGGCGCGGCCGCGCGGGATGATGCTCACTTTGTAGAGCGGGTCGCTGTGTGGCAGGAAAAAAGCGGCGAGGGTGTGACCGGACTCATGTATGGCGAGGCGGTGGCGTTCGTCCGGCTGGATGGCCAGGGTGCGTACGCTGCCCAGCAGCAATTTATCGCGCGCCTCGTCGAAGTAGCGCATGGCGACTTGCTTGGCCTTTTCCCGTGCCGCCAGCATGGCCGCCTCATTGATGAGATTCTTGACGTCCGCGCCAGAAAAGCCTGGCGTCCCGGAGGCCACTTTGTCCATATCTACGTCGGCGGCCAAGGGAACGCTGCGGCTGTGAATATGGAGCAGGGCGAGTCTGTCCTTGCGGTCGGGGAGATCAAGGGTAACGTGACGGTCGAAGCGCCCCGGCCGCAGCAAGGCGGGATCGAGGACATCGGGACGATTGGTGGCGGCCAGTACGATGACCGCTTCGTGGCCTTCGAAGCCGTCCATCTCCGCCAGGATCTGATTGAGGGTCTGCTCACGCTCGTCATGACCGCCGCCCAGACCGGTGCCGCGGGTACGGCCCACGCTGTCCAGCTCATCGACGAAGATGATGCTGGGCGCGTTCTTCTTGGCGGCGGCGAACAGATTGCGTACCCGAGACGCACCCACCCCCACGAAGACCTCGATGAACTCCGAGCCGGAGATGGAGAAAAACGGCACGCCCGCTTCCCCGGCGAGGGCGCGGGCCAGCAGGGTCTTGCCCGTCCCCGGCGGTCCCATGAGCAATACGCCGCGGGGTACCTCGGCACCGAGCTGGCGAAAGGTTTCAGGTTGCTTAAGAAAGGCCACCAGTTCGGCGACTTCCTGTTTGGCATTGTCCTGACCCGCCACGTCGTTGAAACTCACCTTGGGGACCGTGGCCTGTTTGGCCGGGGATTCCAGGAATTTCTTCAATTCGCCGGGTCCGCCGAAGCGGTCGCCGACACCGCGCGCCGCGCGCTGCAACAACCAGTAGAACAGAAAAATCATAAGCGCCCAGGGCAGTATCCCTATCAGCAGCGCGCTCCAACCACCGCGCGAGGTGTCGGCCACGGTCACTTTGACACCATGTTGTTCCAGGGTGGGGAGCAGGGTGTCGTCGCCGAAATCCGGGACCCGGGTGTGGAAGCGCGTACCCTGGATATTGCTGGGTTGCGATGGCGCCCGCTTGTTTAAACTGCCATCCACCTCGTGTCCGCGCAGCAGCACTTCCTTGACATTATTGGCGTCGATTTCCGCCTTGAAGGCGCTGTAGGGCATTTGGTAGACGGGTTCACCCCAGAAGCTTCCCGGCTGAAAGGCCAGATAGGCGAACAGCATCAGGACACCGATCAAGGCAAAGGGCAGCCAAGTCATCGGAGTTTGCGGCGGCGTAGTTTTTTCGGGTTGTTCCGGCATGGCGTGATGGCTCGTATCGGAGGTCCACACTATGCCTTTATGCTAGACCTAACTGCGACGATACACCAGCCGTCGGGAAATGCGGCTCAGGACTAGGAAATGGCGTCCTCGGGAAAGCACAGCTCATGCCGGTTGCGCCATTCCGGCCCGACATAGTTGATGATGAGGGATTTGCGTACGCCGTTCATGGGCCGTTTCTCGAAACCATGCCAGGTCTTGTCGCTGGGTACGAAGATCAAGCCCCGGTTGACGCCCGCCGGGGCGCGGCCCACATGGGTGTCATGGTCGGAATAGATGTCGGTTCCCCAGTTGCTGCCCTGCGGTTCGCGATTGAGGTAGATCAGCATGGTGAATTTCTTGACGCCGATATCGGTATGCGGTTCCAGCCAGAAACCGTCGCTGTCTTGGCAGTACTCGATGCGTAGCGAGGTGCCGTTCAGGCGCGCACCCGTGGTAGCTTGCAGGGCATCCAGCATTTGCGGCGATTGAAAGACCCGGGCGAGGGTGTCCATCACGAAGTAACGGCTGCGATACTGCGCGCCGAAATGGATGCGGCTGTCGTTGTGCGTTTCGCGTCTACCCCGAGTATCATCGATGTGCGGTGGCGCGATGGGCAGACTCGTGACAGCATCCACCACTGCATCGGGCAGGCAGTGTTCCAATAGCCAATGCGGATAAGGCGAATCGGAACGGGCACTGCTTCTCAGACTGGAGAGCAAGCACTCCGTCGTGCCGCGCTCGTCAAACATCCTGGTGAACTCCGGTCAATGGATGTGGAGCAGAGAGACCGGATAACTCAATACTTGAAAATATCATATCGAAACGCTAAACCTTTACTATTCTTGCAATAACGTGGGCATATAGTAATGCCGCGGTTCAACAAATACCAGTGAGGGATCCGTATTGCACAGTCGGATAGGCACTCGGGTATGACGCAGTGAATTTAAGCGTAGAGCTTGCTTGCGTCGAACATCTGTAGGGAGTGCGTGTCGTCCATCAGAGACAGTTATCCGAGATGCAATGGAGCGCATATTGTTATCCTGAATGGGGTGAAGCATCTATCAAAGTTGCCAAGGTCTGTTATTGCTGCGTCAAAATGCGCACGCATCGTGAATCCTCCATCCGAATGCGGGCATATCAAATCAGCGCAGGATTACGTAAATCTGAAACCGCGATAAGTGAGGAGATTTATTCGTGAACACTGATGTCATAATTGCGGCGCAGAAAAATCCCGGTATAGACTCGCGCTAATTTTGGAATCTGGCCGAGCATCTTCGTAACAAATGCTCATATCGTATTCATCTCCACCCTGCTGAAGAGGAAGTCTAATATGGTCGTGGGGGAGCGGCACAACAATCTCCATATTGAGAGTCCCCGACCTTCGCGCCTGCGTCTGTATCTGCCCTGGGTGATCCTGACTGTCGGTATATTACTGTCCCTCCTAGCCTTTTTCTCAGTGAAAAATTGGGAAAAGGCCGTCGTGCATATCGACTTCGAAATGCTTTCAGCCAGCCATGCCGCGGCTATAGGCAATGAATTGATCCGCCATTTGGATGCATCCGAGGCCCTCGTCGGCTTATATGCGGTTTCACGACATGTAGATCGCAGTCAGTTTGATCAATTCGCTACGGATGTATTGGCAAGCCACTCTGATATCCAGGCATTGATGTGGGCGCCGCACGTGAGCGCCGCCGAGCGCCCGGTTTTGGCGCGCCAGGCGGAGCAGGATGGATTAATGAATTTTCGTATCCATGACCTCAACGGCGCCGATGCCTCCATGTCAGCAACAGCGCCGGGAGAGAATGTTCCCATCCTTTATGTCCAACCCATGAATCAAAATGACAGCCTCATCGGTATCGATTTAATGGCCGATCCCGACTATCGCGATTTATTGGAATCGGCCTGTGATACGGGGGAAATGAGGGTATCCACTCCGCTGCAATTGAATTTAAAGACGGGAGATAGTATAGGGAATGGCGTGCTGCTGGTGCATGCCGTCTATTATCAGGGCGCGAATCTGGAGACGGTGGCGGGCCGCCGCGCGGGTTTAAAGGGCTATGTGCTGCAATTATTTCGTATCGGTGCCCTGATTGAAGAGGCTCTAAGAGAAAGCGCGGTACTGGGTCTGGACATCAGCGTGGTGTATGGGCGGGATCCGGATAAGCTGCAAAGGAATTATGTTCACTCGTCACTGCCGCGCAACAATTATCGGATCAGCTCATTTTTTAGTAATTTTACCGGTTCCGCCGGTGGCCTGGAGTTACGGACCCCCTTGGACGATCTGGGGAAATCGTGGGCATTGATGTTCACGCCGACGCCGCGGTTTTGGTCTAATCATCCCATGTGGACAGCGTGGGCGGTATTGGTGGCCGGTTTACTGTTATCCCTGTTGTGTGCGGCAATCGCGTGGTTGTCGTCGCGGCAATTAAATCGTCCCTGATTCCTTTTTATCAGTCTTTGTGCTCGTAAATGTGCACGTCGCGCTGTGGGAACGGGATGGTTATATTCTCCGCGTCAAAGCGCTTCTTTATGCGTTCGTTGAGATCGAAGAACACCGCCCAGTAATCCGCGGTGTTGACCCAGGGGCGAACGACGAAATTGACACTGCTGTCGGCCAGCTCGACGACCCCTATCAACGGTGCCGGTTCCTTGAGAATCCGCTGATCCTCGCCGAGGATATCCGTTAATACCTGGCGGGTCTTATCCAGATCGGCATCGTAACCGACTCCCACCACCAGATCGATGCGGCGCTCGGTCCTGGCTGAGTAATTGGTTATGGTGCCGCCCATGACCTGGGCATTCGGGACGATGATCGTCTTATTGTCGGGCGTCTTTAGAACCGTGGTGAAGATCTGCACTTCTTCTACCGTGCCGGCGACGCCGCCGCCTTCAATATAATCACCAACCTTGTACGGTCGGAAAATAATAATCAGCACGCCGGCGGCAAGGTTCGCCAACGAGCCTTGCAGCGCCAGGCCGATGGCCAGACCGGCGGCGCCGATCACGGCTATGAACGAGGTGGTCTGCACCCCGAGTTGGTTGATGGCGGCGAGCGCAACGAAGGTCATCAAGGCTACGTAGGTAAGATTGCCGATAAATCTGGCCAGCATCGAGTCCAGATTGGCCTTGTCCATTGCCCGGCGCATCAGGTTGGTTAAAGCCTTGGCAATCCATCTGCCAACGAGAAGTATAGCGATAGCCGCGAGAATCTTTAAGCCGAAGGTGGTGAATAGGTCCTGCGCCTTTTGGAGTAGTTCGTTGGGGTCCATCCGAATCCTTTCTTTATGAGTAGCGTTATTGGTTTCTACCAGCGATACTGCGGCGGCGGCTTACCTCCAATACCGATCTGCCGATGGGCACTCATCATCAAGTATAAGCAAAAACTCTGCTTTCTTCATGAAGGCGATCCCTATCGATCCCAGGGTATCGATAGGGCTGATCGCTCGGCATCACAGCGCCAATTTCGCAGTCGGGGGTGCGGCGGGGGTTTTACCCAGCAGGCGCTCACGCATCTGCCAGCGTTCTTCGCTGTTCAGGGTTTGCAGGGCTTCGAGTTCACCGGCGATGAGCGCCGCCACCGGCACACCGTCGCGGAACAGGATGCGATTGCCGGCGAGGGCGGGGATGCGCATCCCGGGGGTGAGGATGCCTGCCAGGTTCAGGGGATCGGCGGCGGAGACGGCGATATAGTCATCGTGCGCCGGCCGCTTGCGGGTGTCGCGCAAGCTACCTACCGCCTCGGGGAGGGCGAATTGCTCGCCGCTGAAGCCCTGTACAAAGCGGCCGCCGCGCACCTCGCCACGCGCCTCCAAGCGCCGGTATATATATAAGAGTTCCCGCCACGGCGGCAGATTGTTTTCCCGCTCCAATAATTTCCTGAACACCACGCCGTAGCGGCGCAACAGGATCTTGGCGATGTGTTCCGTGCGCGCATTCTTCTGCTCCGGGGGCAGAGGCGAACGGCGCAGTAATTCCCAGCGGCCTGCTTCGTCGAGACTCGCCGCGCTCTTGCGGCGGCGGGAATGGCGGCCGTAGCCGGCACGGCGTTGTGACGGAGTGATCAAGGCGCGCAGTCCCGCGAAACTGTCGGCGGTGATTAAACCCCATGCCGCCAGTTCGCCTAAGGCCTCTTCCACCTGTGTGCGCAACAGGCCGCTGTCCTGTACCAGGTCGAAGAAGAACGAGGCGCCGTGTTGTTGCAGCAGGTCCATGATCTTGCGCGCCGTTGCCGACAGGGTGTCGACCGTTTCGGTAATCGCGGTTTCGTTATTCGTGCGCCAGTACATGGCGTGCCGGCGCGGCAGTATGGCGATGGGGGTCATGCGCACCGGTGCCGCCTTGCGGCTGTCGCCGCCGGGTTTATCTTTCGGCGGCGTGAGACGCAGCCAGGTGAAGCGCCCCGCACTGCACAAATCGTCCAGCATGTGCGCAAGATACATCTCTACCCGCGCCGGTAGGATGTCTTTTTCCCAGGCGGCGGCGGGCAGGGGATAGCCTTCCAGTTGCAGCAGCACCCCGGCCAAGGCCTCAGGTCCTTCACCGCGCGCCTCGCCCAGGTGTTGCCAGCGCAGCAGAAAACGCATGAAGTCGGCGGGGCTCACCGCCTCGATCTCGCGGCGCAGTTGTTGCACTGTGTACCGATGAATACGCGCCAGCAGACCGCGCTCGCACCACTCAATTCTTACAGCCGCAGGCAACAACGATTCCCCTCTCCCTTCGGGAGAGGGGTTAGGGGTGAGGGAGTTCGGTAGATCCATCATACCCCCCTCACTCTCGATCCCTCTCCCGGAGGGAGAGGGAAGATAAGGCGTGAACTGTCCCTGCAGTACATAACCTTCCTGTTCCAAGGCGACGAGGGCGGTATTGATTTGTGCTATGTCCATGCCCAAGGGCGCCGCGAGTTGCGCGGCGGTGACCGGTCCCAGACCTTCCAGGCGGCTGCGCAGGATCTCGCGCAGCGCATCTTCCGCGTTCCAGCTGCCGGATTCGGGCAAGGGCGACAGCTGCGGTTTGAGCGTCGCGTCGGGGAACAGCGCCGCCAGTTCCGCAAGTCGTTCGGCGGCCACCCATAATGTGTTGCCCTGTGCCGTGCTCAGGAGTGCGGCGCGGCGCTGCATCATCAACGATTGCATGAGATGCGGCCACTCCGGTACGGTGGCCTCGCGTTCGCCTTCCTGTGCGGTGAGAAAGCCCAGCACGTTGAGGGCGTCATGCAACTCATCGGGGGTGCGCGCCTCCGGCCAGGCCTCGGCGCGCACCTGGGCGATGGCCATGGCGTCTAAACGACCCAGTTCCGCTGCGTCCTGCGGCGCGAGAAAGCGGCGTTGCTGCACGGCCAGGGTGCGGCGCTCCTCGGCGGGGGCGTCGTCGAGGAAGGCGTAGGGCTTGGCGGTGAGTATGGCCTGGGCCAGCGGCGACGGCGCGGCGAGATCGCGGGCGACGACTTTCACGGCGCCTTGTTCCAAATTACACAGCAGCAGTTCCAGGCCTTCGATGTCCATGGCCTCGTATAGACAATCATGTAGCGTTTGCTTGACCAGGGGATGATCCGGGACCTCGCGGTCACCGGCGATGTTTTCCAGGCAGGCCAGTTGATCGGGAAAGACCACTGCCACCAAATCCTGGGCCGCCGAGCGTTGCCACTGCGCCGGGATGCGTTTGCCATTGCGGTTGCGCAGCACCGCCAGGGCGATGTTGGCATTCCAGCGCCAGCGGGTCTCGAACAGCGGCGCGGCGAGCACCGCCTGGATCAACACCGTGCGCACCGTCGCCGCCTTCAAGTAGTCGATCACCTCCGCCAGCGGGAAGCTGTGGGTCGGTCCCAGAGACAACACGATACTGTCTTCCAGCGCCGCTGCCTGGAGTTCGAAATTGAATTTGCGGCAAAAGCGTTTGCGCAGGGCAAGGCCCCAGGCGCGGTTAATACGCGCGCCGAAGGGGGCGTGAATCACCAGATGCATGTCGCCGGTCTCGTCGAAGAAGCGTTCCAGTACCACGGTGTGCTGGGTCGGCATCACGCCCAGGGCCGCTTGCGCGGCGGCGAGATACTCGGTCAATTGTTGCGCGGCGGCGAGGGGCAGCTGCAGGTCGTCGTGCAACCAGGCGCAGCTCGCCGCCAGGCCGCCGTGCAGTTTTTCCGAAACGCTTTCGCGCAGACGCGATACCGCATGGGATAATTCATCCGTGCGACCCGGCGCCTCACCCAGCCAGAAGGGCAGGTTGGGCGGCTGGCCTCGGGCGTCTTCCACATATACCTTGCCTTGTTCGATCTTGAGGATGCGATAGGAGGTGTTACCCAATTGAAAGATGTCGCCGGGCATGCTTTCGAAGGCGAAGTCTTCGTTGAGACTGCCGATGAAAAAGCCTTCCGGTTGCAGGATCACGTCGTAATCGAATTGATCGGGGATGGCGCCGCCGTTGGTGACCGCCGCCAGGCGCGCGCCGCGCCGGCCGCGCAGCATGCCGTTGACCGCATCGCGATGCAGATAGGCGCCGCGCCGGCCGCGGTGGGTGGCAAAACCGTCGGCGAGCATGCGTACCACCGCGGTGAATTCATCACGGGACAGATCGCGATACGGCCAGGCGCGGCGCAGGGTTTCATACAGCGCCTGTTCCTGCCATTCGCGGCTAGCCACTTCGGCGACGATCTGTTGCGCCAGCACGTCCAGCGGTTGCTGCGGGATGGGGATGCGGTCCAGTTCTTCGCGGCGTACGGCGTCGAGCAGCGCGGCGCATTCCACCAAGTCGTCTTGCGACAGTGGGAACAGCCGCCCCTTGGGTGTGGCGGCGACGGCATGGCCGGCGCGTCCCACCCGCTGCAGAAAGGCGGCGATGGCGCGCGGCGAACCCAATTGGCACACCAGATCCACATCGCCGATATCGATGCCCAATTCCAGGGAGGCGGTGGCCACCAGGGCGCGCAACTTCCCGGCCTTCAGGCGTTGTTCCGCATCGAGGCGATGTTCGCGCGACAGGCTGCCGTGGTGGGCGGTGACGAAGGCTTCGCCGATACGCTCGGCGAGAAAGCGCGCCGCCCGTTCCGCCAGGCGGCGGGTGTTGACAAAGATCAGCGTGGTGCGATGGTCGTTGATCAACTGTTCGAGGCGGTCGTAAATCTCGGTCCACACCTCATTGGCCATCACCGCCTCCAGCGGCGAGCCGGGGACCTCGATGGCAATATCGCGGTCGCGCACATGGCCGGTGTCGATGATGGTGCAGTGGATATCCTGAGCAGGCACAGTCAATAAATCCCCTCTCCCTCCAGGGAGAGGGGGAGGGGTGAGGGGGAGTAATTTTTTTATTTGTACTCCCTCATCCTGTCCTTCTCCCTCAGGGAGAAGGGACGCTTGATTTTGGCTAGGCGGTATATCTGCACCAGCCAAGAAATGTGCCATGTCCTCTATGGGTTTCTGCGTCGCCGACAGGCCGATGCGGATCGGTGCATGTCCCCGGTATTCCCGGCATAAGGCGGCGAGCCGCTCCAGTGACAAGGTCAGGTGGGCGCCGCGCTTGTTGCCCGCCAGGGCATGGATCTCATCGACGATCACGCTGTGCACCGTGGCTAGCATGCGTCGCCCGGAATCGGAGCTGAGCAATATATATAGAGACTCGGGGGTGGTGACCAGGATATGCGGCGGCTGTCGGCGCATGCGCTCGCGCTCGGCCTGCGGCGTATCACCGCTGCGCACCTGAGCCCGGATCGCCACATCGGGCAGCTGCTGCATCAACAGTTCATCGCGGATGCCGGCCAGGGGCAGTTCGAGATTCTTGTGAATATCGTTGGATAAGGCCTTGAGCGGGGAGATATATAACACCCGCGTCTCGTCGGGCAGCGGCGAGGCGAGACCCTCGCGGATCAACTCATCGATGGCGGCGAGAAAGGCCGCCAGGGTCTTGCCCGAACCAGTGGGGGCCGCGATCAGGGTATGGGTCTGACGGCGTATCGCCGGCCACGCCTGGCGCTGGACATCGGTGGCGGGACCGAATTGCCGGGCGAACCAGGCGGCGACCGCGGGGTGAAAATGCTGCGATGGCATGCCGTCATCATAACGCAAAATTTAAAAATCCGGATGGGATTTTCCGCGCGCTGCAGCAATAATGTGTCACAATCCTTCATCGTAAAGTCAATCACTTGGCATGCATATCGAAAGTTATCTCTCCGGCTTGATGATGTGCAGGTGAGAAGGTCGTCAGGATCAATAATGTTCAAGCTGTTTTTACACTGCCGCCCCGGCTTTGAGGGCGAGTGTGCCGCGGAGATTCAAGAGCATGCCGTCGCACACGGCATCAGCGGCTATTGCAAGGCCAAAGCCGAGTCGGCCTTTGTCATCTTTCAGCCGCACGATCCGGCGGCGGCATCTCGTTTACATGAGGAAATTGACTTTGCTGAATTCATATTTACCCGCCAATGGTTCGTGGTAGTAGCCGAATCTAATGATTTACCGTTGACGAATCGCGTAACACCGTTGATTGAAGGCTTGCGGGTACTGCCGGCGGCGGTGGGCGAAATATTTTTGGAAACGCCGGACACCAATCAGGGCAAGGAGCTGTCCGCTTTATGCCGTGCCCTCGAGCGGCCCTTAGAGGAAGCGCTGCGCAAGGCCGGTTGCTGGCAACCGCAGGCTGAACAAGAGACGGTGCGTCTGCATGTCTGTTTCCTGAGCGGTACGGCGGCTTATGCGGGTTATGCCGTGCCCGCCAACAGCGCGCCGTGGTCCATGGGCATCCCGCGCCTCAGGTTTCCCCGCGGCGCGCCCAGCCGTTCTACCTTGAAATTGGACGAGGCCCTGCTGCATTTCTTGACGGCGGCAGAGCGCGAGCGTCTACTGCAGCCGGGGATGAGCGCCGTGGACCTGGGCGCCGCGCCCGGTGGGTGGACCTGGCAACTGGTACGCCGCCACCTGCGGGTCATCGCGGTCGATAACGGTGCCCTCGCGCCCGAATTGCTTGATTCCGGCGTGGTGGAGCACGTGCGTGCCGACGGTTTTCGATTTCAGCCGTCCAAGCCGATCGACTGGATGGTGTGCGACATTGTCGAACAGCCGATCCGCATCGCCGAGTTGGCGGCGCAGTGGCTGGTTCGAGGTTGGTGTACACACAGCATCTTTAATCTGAAATTGCCGATGAAAAAGCGTTATCAGGAAGTGCGACGCTGTCTGGCGCACATCGATGAGCGGCTACAGGAGGCGGGCATCGCCTACGCTCTGGCCTGTAAGCAGCTCTACCACGACCGCGAAGAGGTCACCGTCTATTTATACCGGCGGACGGCATAGATTGGTACCTTCTTTGCATTAAAGATGTCTATGGGTTCTAAACTAAGGAAGGTCTGATTAATTCTTTATGACGTCATTCCGGCGCATACCCTAAAGGGCATAACCCCA
>Ga0210086_1000902_pt1 | contig 16077 bp, 7 predicted proteins | sample China_Galinas_PW_3_FD_184867 | JGI IMG/M metagenome (GOLD analysis project Ga0210086, IMG submission 184867) | Wetland microbial communities from San Francisco Bay, California, USA, that impact long-term carbon sequestration - China_Galinas_PWB_D2... | ecosystem: Environmental > Aquatic > Marine... | reverse complement strand
GGGAGTACGGGGGTCGCTAAGTCCGAAAAAATGTGTCTGACACATTTTTTCGGACTTACTACCCCCTACTTCCCGATCGCGCCGAGTTCCGCGATCGAAGCCCAGGGGCCGCCGTTGACCTCCGTCAGGATGCGCACGCGCAGGTAGCGACCGCGCGTTGGCTTGCACTCGACGCGTTGCGCCTTCTTGACCTTCGCGAACTCGGCTGCGAGCGTCGGGTCCTTCGCGCCCCTGACCTGCTGGAGTAACTCGCCGACGAAGAACTCGCACTTGCCGAGCGCGCCGTTCCAACCGCGGTCCTGGCGCGCGAGATAGACGAAGCCCCGGACCTCTCGCTCGCGCCCCATGTCGACAATGAGCTCGTGCGGGTGCCTGGCGATCTCGGCGCCGAAGCGTGTGTGCCAGTGCGTGCGGGGATCGCCGTCGAACGCGTTCTTCGCGAGCTTGCCGTTGCTGGTCGATTCGCTGCTGACGTACACGAGCTTCCAGTCGCCACGCGGGATCAGGTCGCGCTTCGGCAGCGTGTTCACCGTCACCCGGCGGCGGTTACGACGGTTGGCGCGACCGCCCTTCGCCCTGCGGTCTTTCTCGTGCAGCGTGCGATCGCCCCAGTCCCCTTCCCGCACGGGCTCGTGCGCAGCTTCGGCGAATCCCTTCATCCTGGCCAGCACGTCGGGGTGGTCGGCGGACACGTCGTTCGCTTCCGAGACGTCCCTGGACAGGTCGTAGAGCTGCCACGCGGCCGCTCGCCGCGGTCGCACGGCCTTCCACGACCCCATGCGCACGGCCGTCTGCTGGCCCAGTTCCCAATACAGATACTCGTGTTGCTTCTGCTTGTCGGGCTCGCCGAGGAGCTCGGGCAGCATCGAGATGCCGTCGACATCGGCGGGCGCCTTGGCTCCGGCCAGCTCGGCGAACGTCGGCAGGAAGTCGGGGAAATACGACAAGTGATCACTGACCCGCCCGCCCGGGATCCTGCCTGGCCAGTAGGCGATCACGGGAATCCGCAACCCGCCCTCGTAGACCGTCCCCTTCTTGCCGCGGAACGCCACGCCGGTCTTGGGGTCGACGTTCGGCCCGTGGAAGCCGCGCGGATGGTCCTTGTCCCTGAAGTAGTCGTTGCCGCCGTTGTCGCCGCACACGATCACGAGCGTGTTGTCCGCAACGCCGACTTCCTTCAGCAGCTCGAGCACTTCGCCGATCTGACGGTCGACCATCGTGATCATCGCGGCATACCGGCGCGCGGGCTCGGGCCACGGCTCGTCCTTGTAGATCCGCCACGCCGGATCCTCGTCCGGAATACTGAACATCCCGTGCGGCGGCGTGACCGGCAGGTAGCAGAAGAACGGCCGGTCCTTGTTGGCCCGAATGAACTTCCTGGCCTCGTCCATGATCCTGTAGTGCGAGTAGGTCTGGCCGCTCGCCCCACCGTGGTTGCCGGCGAGAGGCACCTCTTCGCTGTTGCATGCACGACAGCTCGTAGTAGCCGAGCTCGTCGGACATGAGGAACACGATGTTCGGCGCGCGGGGCCGCGCGACGAGCGAATGCGACGGCCCGAACCCGAGCACCAGGGCGAACATTGCGGCGACGAGACGAGATTTCATCGCAACATCCTAGCGGGCCCACCTCCCGCTCGGGCGCGAGGAGTTGTAACCTCGACGCCTCACGTCCCTCGTCACGGACCGATTCATGCTCCTGCGCTTCGTCCTCGCTCTCGCGCTCGCCTCGGCCGCAACCGCCCAAACCCGCCCCGACATCGTCGTGATCCTGGCCGACGACATGGGCTACTCCGACATCGGCTGCTACGGCGGCGAGATCCACACTCCGAACCTCGACGCGCTCGCAGCCGGCGGGGTCCGGATGACGCAGTTCTACAACACGGCGCGCTGCTGCCCGACACGCGCGTCGCTCCTGACCGGTCTGTATCCGCATCAGGCCGGTGTCGGCTGGATGATGAAAGACCTGGGACACCCCGGCTATCGCGGAGACCTCAACCGCAACTGTGTCACGATCGCCGAGGTGCTCCGGACCGCCGGCTACCGGACCTACATGGTCGGCAAATGGCACGTCACACCGCTGACGAACAACGCCAACTCGAAGCACAACTGGCCGCTGCAGCGCGGCTTCGATCGTTTCTACGGCACGATCCACGGTGCCGGCAGCTACTACGATCCCAACTCGCTGACGCACGACAACACGCAGATCTCCCCGTACGCCGATCCCGAGTACACCCCCGACGTCTACTACTACACCGACGCGATCAGCGATCACGCCGTGCGGTTCATCGAAGACCACTGCCAGGCGGACGAGACTCGCGACACGCGGCTCTTCCTCTACGTGGCCTACACAGCCGCCCACTGGCCGATGCACGCGCTGCCCAAGGACATTGCCAATTACAAGGGCAAGTACGACCAAGGCTACGCTGCGATCCGTCGTGCCCGGTTCGAGCGTGCGAAGAAACTCGGTGTCATCGATCCCCGCTGGCACCTGAGCAAGCAGTTCGGCGACTGGAAGGCGCAGGAGCACAAGGCGTGGGAAGCGGCCAACATGGAGGTCTACGCGGCGATGGTCGACGACTTGGATCAGGGCATCGGCCGCATCGTCGCGGCGCTCGAGGAGCACGGCCGACTCGACAACACGCTCCTCTTGTTCCTGCAAGACAACGGCGGATGTGCCGAGGGAGTCGGACGCCGCGGGACCAAGACTCGTCACGACGAGCCGACGCTTCCGCCGATGAAGCCCGAAGCGCTCCAGCTCGACATGATCCCGAAGCAGACCCGCGACGGGTATCCCGTGCTTCGCGGGACCGGCGTGATGGCCGGCCCGGCCGACACATATCTCGCCTATGGAAGAAGCTGGGCCAACGTGTCGAACACCCCGTTTCGCGAGTACAAACACTGGGTCCACGAGGGCGGAATCTCGACGCCTCTGATCGCTCACTGGCCCAAGGGGATCGCGTCCGGCCGGAACGGATCTCTGGTAGCCGAGCCCGGACACGTGATCGACATCATGGCGACCTGCGTCGCCGTCTCCGGCGCCCACTATCCCGAGCGGTTTCACGGCAATGAGCCGATCACGCCGATGGAGGGCCTCGATCTGATCCCGGCATTCCACGGCAAGCCGCTTGCGCGCGACGCGCTCTACTGGGAGCACGAGGGCAACGTCGCAATTCGGGTCGGCAAGTGGAAGGCCGTCGCGAAGTACGGTGAGTACAAGCGGGACGCGTGGGAGCTCTACGACCTCGAAGCCGACCGCACCGAAACCAACAACCTCGCCGCCGAACAACCCGAGCGACTCGCCGAGTTGAAGGCCAAATGGCGCGCGTTCGCCGAACACGCCCGGTTCCTCCCGGTCAACGGCGGCCGCGGGACCAAGCGAAACCGGCGAAAGCGTTGACCGTCGACCCAACCAAGGTTCAGAATCTCGCGATGGAACCAGCCTCCGACAGACGACAGAGATCGCGGAGCCTGACCACAAGAGTCACTGTCACCGTCCTGGCCTTCGGCGCCGCCATGCTCGCTGCGTATCTGTTCCTGGTTCACCTGCCTCTCTGCGACACGCTGCGGGCGCAGGACGAGGTTCGCGGCAAGCGCTTGTTCCAAGACATCTCTCTGCGATTGCAGAAGAAGCTCGAGTCCGTCGTGCACGAGCTCGAAGAGCTGGCCAAAGACCCCGCGATCCGCAGCCTCGTAGCCGTCGACGTCGCGAGCCGGCTCCGTCAGGCCGAGTATGGCCAAGACGAGCTGAAGTTCTACGTGATGGATCGCGACCGTCGCTTCATCGCGTATCCAAGCCATTGCAGCAGGGTCGAGGCGGTCTGCAGCTCGCACCCGTACATCATCAGTACGATCGCATCCGGAGCCCCGACCTTCGACAAGGTGCGCCCCGATCGCTCGGCCGCCAGACCGAGTGCATCGGTCATCATCGCGGTCCCCATCGCCGGCCCCAACGGCTCTTCGGCGGGCCTGCTGGCCGGGCGGTTGCGAGTCTCGGGACAGGACGCTCCGCTACGAAGACTGATCAGTCGTGGTCTCGACCCGCAGCGCTACCGGGCGCTGCTCCTGGATCCCGACGGTTTCGCGATCGCCGACAGCGAAGAGTCGACCTCGTACGCCTCGGGCCAGCGCAAGAGACTCGACAACAGGGCACACCCGTTCTTCTGCACGAGCTGCAAACAACTCGGTCAAGTCCGGACCCTCTCCTACAGCTTCCGCGGCCAACAGTACCTGGGCCACTGCCAGATCCTGCCAGGCACCAACTGGCGCCTGATTCTCCAGGGCAGGCTCGACCCCGTGCTGGCGACAGCCAAGTCGGTCGTCAGCGGTGTCGGATGGACGCTCATCGGCCTGCTCGTCGTCATGCTCGGGGGCGTGCTGTTCTACGTGTCGCGTGTCGTCGGCCCGACCCAGGGGCTGACCCGCGGTCTCGTCGAGTTCGGTCGGACCGGGCAGGCTACCGAAGTCGAAGCGAGCCACTCGTCGGGCGAGATCAAGCGAGCAATCTCGGCGTTCCACGAGATGATCGCCGAGCGCAAGCTGTTCGAGGCCGAGCTGCTCCAGCAGCGGCGTGAGCTGCACGCGCTTGCAGTCGAGTTCGTCAACGTCGAGCGACACATGCGCCACGAGCTCGCGCAGGACTTCCATGCCGATATCGCGCAGCACCTGGCCTCGGCGAAGGTCCATCTCGAGGTCCTTCAGGACCGCCAGACTTCGGAAGCGCGCGAGAAGACCCTCGAGGTCACACTCCGGCTGCTCGAAGACTGCATCCGCAGCACCAAGGCGATGACTCAGAAGCTCACGAACCCGACACTGCACCACGCAGGACTCGTGACCGCGATCCGGGAGCTCGTGACGTTCTATCAGGAGCACCACGAGATGGAATTCGGGTTCGCGGATGACCAGACCGAGCCGCCCATCGACGACGCTGTCGCCGAGACGCTGTTCCGCGGTGTCCGCGAGCTGCTCCAGAACATCGTCAAGCACGCGGGCGCCGAGCACGCGTTCGTCAGCATCAAGCAATCGGCCGAGACACTCGAGATCGAGATCCGAGACGACGGAACCCCGATCGGCGAAGCGTCTCTGGCGCAACGCCAAGCGGAGCTCGGACGCTTCGGCATGTTGAGCTTCAGCGAGCGCGTGCGTCAGCTCGGAGGATGCGTCAAGGTCGAGGGCGACTCGCCTAGAGGTTGTCGCGTGACGGTGGTCGTACCGCTCGACGAGCCCGAGCCTACACCGAGGGGCATCGCATAGCACCCCGATCGCGCAGCCTGATCGGGCATCGTTCAGCGCTCGATCCGGAAGTCGTCGACGTTGATGTGCCCCCACGGGTCGCTCGACTGGTCGACGATCCGCACGTAGGCCCGCTCGCCCGCGTGGGCACCGACGTCCCACACGACCCGGCGCAGCCGGTTGTTGCCGTGACCGGTCGCCCTGGCGATCTCCTGGTCGCCGGCGACGAGGTGCAGGGACACGAACAGCCGCTTCTTGTCGCGGCCACCGGCGACCAAGAACGCGAGATGCCCGGCCGGCAGCACGAACTCCGGTGAACGGAGTGTTCCCGTCGGCGCGTCGCCCTGCGAGCTGCCCGGCTTCGTGCTGGCGTCGGGGCGTTTCTCATAGGTACCGACGAAGTAGCGACCCTGCGGATCGACGATCCGATTGCGCACGCGCGCAGAATCGGCGTACGTCGGTTGATGCGCGAACGCATCGCCGGTCGCCGTCCACCCGTCGAGAGTCCCGTCTTCGAAGTCCCACAGCGTCGCTAGCCGGGCCACGAAGCCCGGCGTGGTCGGCGCCTGGCCCTCGGGGATCCAGCGCAGCCGCCCGAGCTGAATGCCTCCGCGCAGGTCGTGCACACTGCTGATGTAGTCGCGCCCGCGGTCGCTCACGATCTCGGGCGCGGCGACCGCGATCGTGACGACGAGCTTGTCGTCGTTGCCGCGACCGAAGTCGAGCGGATCGTCGCTTCGATACACGTAGGTCAGCGGCATCCGATAGTCGGTCGTGCGGAACAGATACAACCAACCCTCGCGCGCGACGACGTGCGGGCACTCGGCATCCCACATTCCCGAGCCGGCGACACCGCCGAAGTTGACGGCGACCGGCTGCGACCAGTGGAGGAAGTCCTTCGACGTCCGACAGTAGATCCGACCCGTGTCGCGACGCGATCTCGGATCGGGGTTTCCGGCGTAGTAGCAGTAATACGTGTCGCCGATCCGGAGCGTCATCGGATCGCGGGCTTCGCCGGGGCCGACGAAGACTCGGCTCATGCCCATTGCGTTGCGATAGCGCGTGAACTCTCGGCCATCGCGCGAGCGCGCGAGACAGATCTGGCAGTGCTCGAGCTCGCTGCGATGGCCGCCGTAGAGCATGTGGAAGACGCCGCCGTGTTCGATCACGTGCGGTGCCTGGATCCACTCCTTGCCGCCCCAGTCGTCCAGGCTCTCTCCGGCCGCGGCCAGCGCCCGCATCGCGATGCCGCGGCGTCGCCAGCCAACCTGTTCGAGCGCGTCGCCTTCCCAAGCGTAGAGCAGCCGGCCGATCGACGTGCCGCGGATGCACGCCCAGAGCTGCCAGGTGCCGTCACGCGCCCGCCAGATCGCGTGGTCGACGACTTCCTGGCGCGGTGTCGTCAGCCGGCCGAGGTCGGGGTTGTCGCCGATGTGCCACATCCCGGCGTCGAGCACCGGCATCAGCTTCGGTGGGGCAGCGCTTGGCATCGAGACGACCGCCGTGACCGGATAGTGATCCGAGCAGTAGCGCCCGCCGTCCTGACTGCGATCGATCGCCGCTTTGTGGACCGTGACGCCCTCACTGGCGAGCACGTAGTCGATCTTGGCGGGGCCCGCCCGGCCGCGGAACCCGTGGAACGTCCCGACGTCGCCGGCATCGGGATGCACGACGCGGAACGTGTCGCGCAGCCCGGCGGCCTGCAGCGCCGTGAGCGGCGGCGTGTTCTCGCCGGTGTTGAGATCGCCGAGCACGAGCTTCGGAAGTTCCGGGAACCGCTGCAGCCAACGACCGATCAGCTTGCCGCTCTCCTCGCGGGCCTTGCGTCCGCGGTGGTCGAAGTGGGTGTTCACGACCACGAACCGTTGGTGCCCCTTGCGATCACGCAGCACCACCCAGGACGCGATCCGCGGAAGCGCCGCGTCCCACGCCCGTACGCCGCGCTCTTTGCCCAGCCAGAACGTGCCCGACTTCTCGATGACGAGTCGGCTCGCACGGACGAGCACCGTGCAGGTCTCGCCGCCGCCGTCGCGCTCGCGGCCGATGCCGTAGAACTCGTACTCGGGCAGCGCGATCCGCAGCTGCGCGACCTGAAACGGCAGCGCTTCCTGGAGCCCGACGACGTCCGCATCGTTGGCGCGAATCCGCGCCGGGACGGTGTGCCGGCGCAGCGCCCAGCGGTTGTCGCCGTCGTTGGCCGTCCCGTAGCGGATGTTGAAGGTCATCAGCCGCAGGCGAGGGCTGTCCTGACAGAGCACGGAAGCGGAGCAAGCCGCCAGCAACACGGGAAGAAGGAGCTTCGACATGGCCTGACACTGTCGCGGCCCGAGCCCGATCGTGCAACCTGGCGCGAACGCCCCGGCAGCGTTCGGCCCTGTTCCGAGAACACACGAACAAACTCCTCCGATGTCCAGATCCACCCGAATCCTCGTCCCGCTGCTCGCGCTCGCCGGACTCGCCTCGTGTACGAGCTGGGAGACCCGGCTCCATCCCGAACGCGAGATCCCGATCCTGTGCACGCTCGCTGCCAAGACCGAAGCGCTGCCGGCTCGCGAGACGCGCTCCCGGCGACAGGACGTCGAGGTCGTGATCGAGGAGCTGGGCACGGGCAACCGGTCACGAGCGATCGTCCTGATTCACGGCGTGCTGTCCGACCGCCGCACGTGGCGATACCTCGCTGGCGAGCTCGGCCGTGACTACGATCTGATCCTCGTCGACCTGCCGGGCTGCGGAGCGAGCTCGGTCCCCGACGTGACCGAGCTCGACGCCGATGGCTACACACCGACGTGGTTGGCCGATCAGGTCCTGCGAGCGCTCGACGAGCACCTCGGGGCGCGAGACGTGCAGCTCACCGTCGTCGGGCACTCGCTCGGCGGAGCGGTCGCGCTCCGGATGCTCGGCGACGAGCGGCTGCGGCACCGTTACTCGAAGGTCATCGAGCGCGTCGACGGCGGCGTGCTGCTCGCGCCCCTCGACTTCGCGATGACACGCCCGGATCCGACGCTGATCCAGGTCGCGGGGCTCACCGACTTCGACATCCTGATCGGAATGGTCAGCGGTCTGTTGCGCCGGAGCATCGCGCGTGCGGTCTACGAGGGCTGCCATGACCCGGCGACGATGCCGAGAGAGGAGATGGAGCGGGTCTACCAGATCCTCATCGACGACCGACGCCGCGAGGCGGCACAGGCGATGATCCGCCGCGCGGCCCCGCTCGACGAACGCGCGCGGCCGATCTGGTCACAGGTCGATCGACTCGTCGCCGACTACGCCAACGTCGACGTTCCGTGCCTGATCCTGTGGGGCGGCCGCGACGAGACGCTGCCGGTCGCGATGGGCTACAAGCTCCACGCGCAATTGCCGAGCTCGCGGCTTTTGATTCTGCGCGAGGCGATGCACTCTCTGCCGATCGAGGAGCCCCTGTTCTGCAACGCGTTCATTCGCCGGTTCGTCACCGGCCAGCTCGAAGACCGGTCGGCGGTCACCGAGTTCTCACACGTCGGCGGCGGCGATAAGCCCTGAAGCCCTAACAATTGTCTCAGAGACATTTGTTAGGGGCTGGTAGCGGTCGCAGCCCTACTTCTTCGGTCCCTTCGTCTCGGACTCGCGCTGCTCTTCTTCGAGCTTGCCGAGGTCCTGCAGCATCAACCGGATCCGCGTCGACGCAACAGGGTCCTCCATGATGTCCTGGAACTTCCCGCCGGCCGGCTGGAGCTCGAACTCGTCGTCGGTGTACTTGACCGCGTCGTTCACCGCGACCGACCGCAGCGAGACTGACATCAGCGTCACGCCCTCCCGTTGCTGCACCATCTTGCGCAGCACGAGGTGCTTCGGGCCACCGTAGTAGAGGTCGATCTTGTCCGGCTGCAACATCTTGAGCCCAGGCGGAAGGTCCTCGCGCTCCTTGGCCTTGCCGGACACGTGGTAGCACTCGACACCATCGACCGAAGCGGGCTTGGCGAGCTCGAGATCGAACTTGCGGGTCAAGCCTTCGAGCAGCTGAGCACCCAACAGCGCGCCCGGCGCAGGTCCCCCGGCTCCGGCCGGGGCCTCGGCGCCGAGCTTCTTGGCCGCCGTGTCGAGCTTGGTCATCAGCTCCTTGTCGATCTTCCACCAGTGCTCCCCGGTCATCGCTCCGCTCTGGTGGATCCGAATCCCGTTGGGAGTGCGCACCGTCGTGACCTGGATCGGCCCTTGCGGCATCTTCATCTGGAAGTCGGTGCGTGACCAGGTATCGAGCTTTGCCGCACCGGGCTTGGCGGCGCCCGCGGCTGCCCGCTTGCGGACAGTCAGGATGTCGAGCACGACCGGCATCGCCGGCTGGTTCGGCACCGTGTTCTCCATGACGAGCTTGGCCCGGACCGCGCCTTCGGCCTTGTCGGCGGCGCGAATTCGCTCGAGCAGATCCTGCACGGTCCGCACCGGCTTCTCGCCCGCCTCCTGTTTGGGCTGCTGGGACATGGCCGCGAGAGCCGACAAGACAACACCGGACATCAGCAACGAACTCATCGATTCACCTTTGGAGGAAGCCTCGGGGCCGTTTGCCAGGCCCGCCCGAGCCCAAGTGGCAAGATTCTTGCCTACCCGCAGCCCAGTCGGCCGCGGCCGGTGTACACCGCCGAGATGCCCACGCAGACCGCGCCAACCCTCTAGAATATAGGCCCCCGCCTCGAACGCAGCACTGCAACCACGGAGGATCCAACATGGTCCTGTCTGTGACTCTCACGGCGATCTGCAGCATCGCCTGCCCCGGTATGATTTCCCCACCTCAGCCGGCGGCGACCGCGCCCGCGAAGGCTGCGGGCGAGCGACGGGTGTCTCCTGAGCAGGACACCGGAGTCCTGGTCCTGAAGAACGGGACCCGGGTCGCCGGGAAGATCCGCATGCGGAAGGATGCCTTCGAGATCGTCGGTCGGGCCGGCAGCCGCACGATCCCCGCGACCGACGTGCAGCGCTGGCTCAAGCGCGCAGACCTCGAAAAGGAGCTCGACGGGTTGCGTGCGATGCCGAACGCTCGAACTTCGTTCGGTCTCGCACAGCGGGCGATGTGGGCGTTCGAAAACGGCCTCGACGACCGGGGCTGGGAGATGCTCGCCGCGCTCTACGAGGACGGAGCGGGGGACGAGATTCCGATCCTGCCGCGAGTCGAGCGCGCCGCGGTGCCGTCGCTCCTGGCGACGGTCGAGGCGAAGCGGACCAACGCCCAGAAGGCCCGTGAGCTGCTGCTCCGGATCCGCAAGTCGAACGACGGTATCCGTGTCGCCAGGAACCACGTCACCGTGCGGGCTCTCGGTCAGCTGCTGCGCCAGGAAGCCACCACGAAGCCTGTCGCGCGCGGTCAGACGCGCGTCGCCGACACGAAGCCGAAGAAACAGCCGGTCCACGACATCGTCCGTCGCTACGCAGAGGACTCGATCGGCTCCAACAAGCGCGCGTTCGCCCGCCAGGCGCTCCTCGATTCACACGCCGCGGACAACCAGTTCGTCTACCGCCTGGCTGTCCGGTTCCCGAACGGCCCCACGCGCGCGCAGATCGTCGACGACATCCGCGCCCAATCCCACGAGGACAAGGCCGCGGATTATCTCGGCGCCTATCTGCTGAAGGCCAACACGCTCGGCATGATGATGCGCACGACCAACGTGCTCGGCGAGCTTGCCTCGCCGAAGGCACTGCCCGCGCTCAAGGCGATGAAGCGGAAGATCCCCGACCTGATGGCCAAGGCCAAACGCAAGAGCACGGCCGGGTCGGGCGCGACGCGCGCCAACGTCTCGTTCACGACGCAGCGATCCTACATCAAGGACTTCAATGTCGAGGTCGCCCAGGCCGCCGCGATCGCAGACCCCGTGGTCGACGTGATCCAAGACGGCGTGGTCCTCGACGTGACCGTCGCCGGGATCTCGTGGACGAGGTACATCTACTACCTCGACGCGGGCCTCGACAAGGCCATCGACAAGATCAAGAACGGGGGCGAAGCAGAGCGCTAGCCGCTACTTCGCCCGCCTGACCTCGACTCCGCGCTGCTTGTTGCCGTAGAGCCTGTCGAGCTGCCCCCGCGACCTCTGCTGCAGCAGCAGGTTCGAGCGGTCGTTCAGCTCGAGCGCGTTGAACTTGCTCTTGTACCGGTCCTGACCCTGCTTCTTCGCCGGCAGCTTCGTGTTCGCGACCGGACCGCCGAACGCGACCTTGCCCCGGTAGAACGCATAGGACTCGTCCGCCTTGACCAGCACGGTCGCCCGTCCCTGGAGGTCGTCCGCCACGAAGATCCCGCGCAGGTCGGTCTTGCCCGAGCGGATCTTGCCGTCGCGATCGCCGACGACCTTGACCGAAGCGTTCGGAAGGAACATACCGTCGCGCTTGACGTTGACACGGATCCTTCCTTCGGCGGGCAGCTCCTGCGCCTCGATCGTCAGGTCCGTGCGCAGCAACAGCCCCGAGCTCTTGAGCTCGCCTGACTGCGCGAGCACGAGGTACGCTCCGGCATCTTTCATGGGCAGCTCGAGCGTGTGCTCGAGGTCGCGGTACTTGGCGCTCGTGCTCAGATCGATCGTCTCGCCGAGCACCGGCGCGATCCCGAACAGCTGGACCTTGCCCATGTCGCTCAGCGACTTGCGCATCAGATACAGCCGCATCAGGTCGACCTTGTAGACGGTCACGTCGACCGACTCGAGGTTTCTGTACGAGACCACGAGCTTCGAGGGAGTGCCCGGCTTGATCAACGTGACCTCGGGCAACGCGAGCCGCCGTCGTGTGAAGTACACGGCGGCCTCACGAGCTTCGGGGAACCGCGTTTCGACCTTCTTGTATTCGGCCAGGGCGTCGGTCGGCCGCCCGGCTGCGTGGTAGATCTGCCCTTCCAAGAACGTCGCGAGCCAGCGGCTGTCGCTCTTGCCACGCCGGCCCTTGCCAATCGGGAAGTCCTCGGTCGCGACCCTGTCGAGCCGCGCCAACGCCTTCTCGCGCTCGCCCTTCTTGAACCACGCGTAGCCTTCGAGATACAAGAAGTCGTCGAGCCACGTCGAAGTCGCGTACGCCTTCTGCGCGCGCACCAAGAGGTCGATCGCTTCGTCGAGCTGATCGGCCTCGATCGCAATGCTCGCGAGCGAGAAGCTGACCTCGTCTGCATCCGCGTCGTCGGGATGGCGCAGCAGGAACTCGTAGCACAGATCGCGAGCCTTGCGCTTGAGCTGGATCGCGGTGCCGACCCGTTGATCGATCGGCTTGCCGGCGATCTCGCGGGCCTTCAGCTCGAGGCTCTGAGCGAGCGTGTACATCGCCCCGCGAATCGACGGCAGGCCCGGGAAGGCCAGGAACAGCTCTTCCATCAACGCAACGGACTCCTTGACCTCGCCGAGCTTCTCGAGCGTGCCGGCGATCTGCACCTCCTTGAGGAACGAGGTCTCGGCGATCGCCTGGTAGACGTTGAGCGCCTGCTCGAACTCGCCGCTCTTGTAATAGCTCGCGCCGACGCGGGCCATGTCCTCGAACCCGAGCACGTAGTTCTCGTCGCGGTCCTTCAGCGCTTCGAACAGCTCGACGGTCCGCGCGTGATCGTTCTCGACGAGGCTGATCGTCAGGAGTCGACGAGCCGTCTCGCGGAACGGCTGGTCCTTCAAGTGCTCGCGGAAGCCGACATAGAGCTCGTTCAGGACCTTCTTCGCCGCGCCGCGCGCCGCAGCATCCGACTCGAGCTGCTGGCGGCTCAGGCGCGAATACAGCTGCTTGCCGCGCGCGAAGAGCTCGTCCGGAGTCGTACGCCGCTTGTCGGCGATCTCGGCCGCAGCGTCCGCAACCAGGAACTCGGCCGGCTTGCCGTAGAGATAGTGACCCGGGTTGTCGAGCGAATAGAGCCTTGTCGGCAGCACGCGATACTTCCCCTGCAGGAAGCCGCGCAACGTGTAGTTGGCTGTGAACGATCCCGGCCTCCGGTGGATGTAGAAGCGCAAGAACCCGTCCCCCATCTCGAGGTAGTCGTAGTTGCCCGAGACCTCGCTCGGGAGCACGACCGTGCCGGCCGGGAGCGGCTCCTCGACGACGAAGCTGCCGATCTTGTCGGACAGGCTCGCCGTCGGCGAGTAGTGCAGCAGGACGCGAACGTGTCCGCCCGTCACGACGCCGGTCGCGAGGTTCTTCCACCTCTTGACTTTGGAGTCGACGGTCGAGAATCCCTCGGGCAGGACCTGGCCGTCGAGCGTGGGCTCGGCTTGCAGGTAGTTGCGCGTCAGCGACTTCGACGCGTTCTTCTCGGGCAGCTCCTTCGTGATCCCCGAGAGCAGCGCCGACCACACGACCGAGCCCCGGCCCGAGGTCGCGAGCGTGACGTGGTTCTTGCCGACCTGCAGCGTTTCGGCCGGGACGACGATGCGCCGGCCCGACGGGTCGGAACGGAAGTCGACCGAGTCCTTGAACCGGCCGTTGACCTCGATGTCGACGCGCGTTGCGAGCTCGTCCGAGCTGGTCTTGCGACCGGCGAGGAAGTCGACGGCCAGCGCCGTGGCCATTGTGTTGGCCCAACCCCAGGGCCGGCGCATGCGGTAGACCCACTTCTGCGCGCTGCGCAACAGCTGCTCGTACCCGCGCGCCTTCGAGAGCGCGAGCACGGCCCAGAGCACGGACTCGAGCTGCTGCGACCCGGGAACCGGAGGCCGCTTGCCTTCCTTCGGTTCCGCGATCGCCTTGCGCACGCGAGCCGCGAGGTCCGGCAGGATCTCGCTGACCAGCTCGCTGCGCTTCATGGCGTCGGCCGCCAGGCACAGATGCCCGAGCGCGCGGAGGCTCATGGACCGGCGCGCGCGATACAGCGTGTTGAAGCGCGCGAAGTCCGCGCGTCCCGACTCGGCGCTGACCAGGAACGCGAGCGTCGCGAGGTCGAGATCGCGGCTGCGCAGGTAGCTCGGCAGATGCCGGCGGAATCGCTCGAGTGCCGCGTCGTCGACCGAGAAGCCGGCCGCGCGCGCGCGTTCGAGGAACAACCAGCTCAGCAGCGTCGTGCGAATGTCCACGCGCCCGCGATCGTGCCCGATCCACTTGACCTGACCGCCCTGCTCGAACGACAGGATCTCGGCGATCGTGGCTTCGATCTGACCGCGCAGGCGGGCGAGGATGCCACGATCCTCGGGCCGGCCCTCGCTACGGTGCAGGTACAGCGCGAGAGCCGCGAGCCCGGCGGCCGCGCGGTTGGCGTGGGTCGGTGTCACGCAGTAGAACCGCGAGATCGCGAGGTTGAGCTGCGAGCGGCCGCGGAACGCCGCCGTCGACAGCAGGAGCTCGGGCACGTCGGGGCCGAGCTCGATGACCATGTTGCGCGAGCGATAGGCACGCCCGGCCGGCAGCTCCAGCTCGATGCGCTGCGTTCCTGACAGACGGCCCGAGCGCGCGACGCGGTCTTCGACCCCCCACGGCAGCACCTCGACGTCGATACCGACGGCGTCGGACGCGTCGCCGGACTCGACCTTGGCCGTGATCTTCCTGTGCCCTGCGGACGTAGTGTCGATCGCGATGCGCGACTCGTGCCGGCCGCCGCCGGGGACGTCCGGCTGCGAGCTCGCGATCTGCTTGCCGTCGGCCTCGGCAACGAGCTCCACCCGGCGGTCGCGGTCGGCGAGGTTGTGAACGACGACGCGACCCGACGGGCGATCGCCCTCGGTCACGACGTTCGGCACGGCGACCTCGACCATGAGGTCTTTGGCCGTGACGATCGACGCGGTGGCCTCGCCGACGAGGTGATTCCCGCTGATCCCGCGGGCCCGGAGCTTCCACCTACCGGCCTTCTCCGGCAGCTGGATCTCGACCCGTCCGACACCGTCCTTGCCGGTCGTAACGCTCGCGACCCACACCGACAAGGCCATGGCGCTGGCCATCCGTACCTGCGAGGCCGGGCTCTGGTCGTTGAACAGCAACGGTAACTCGATCGAACCCTTGCCCGCCCCCGAGCCGACGCTGAACACGTCGAAGCCGGCGGCCTGCGAGTCCAATGCGAGCTTGCCCTCGAGCGAGCCGAGCTGCTTGCCGAACAGCTGAGCCACGTTCTCGAACGGCAAAGCGCCGAAGGTGGCGGTGTGAGACTGGCCCGGCTGCTGTCCCTGGCGGGTTTGCGCGAACCGGCCACCCGAGGCACGCAGCGCCTCCTGCCGCTCGACGAACCCCTCGAGCTGCTGCAGCTCCTGCTGCGCGTGCTCGTCGACGGCACGATCGCGCAGCAGGCGCCGCATCACGTTCAAGCGGTTGCGCGCGCGAGCGAGGTTCTTGTCGACCTCACCGCCGGTAGCCGGCGCTCCGTCGGCGACACCCGCGTTCTCGCGCCAGACTTGCTTGGCCTTCTCTTCGAGCGCCTTGCGCAGCCGGTCGACCTCGTCGGCGCGGATGTCGGCGTTGACGTGGTGCGTCCGCCCCACGTAGCGGAACGTCGACGAGCTGCTCGTGCGCACGTCGGTGCTCCGCAGCTGGCTGTAGAACACGTTGTAAAGGTCGGGGCTCGTGTCGGGATAGAGCTCGAGCAGCGCTTTGTCGACGGCCGCCAGGGAGAACTCGGCCTGGACCGGCCGCCCGCGGCTGTCACGCGCGCGGATCTCGATCGCGAGCTTGCCGCCCGGACGCACGCGCTTGGCGCTCGGTGTGAGCTCGACCAAGAGCGGCCGCCTGACCTGGAATACCTTGCTCGCCGTGTGGAACTTCCGGCCGTCGATCATCGCGATCGCGTAGGCGAAGTTCGGAGCATGGACCTCCTCGAGCTCGAGATCGAAGCGCGTCTCGCCGAGCGGGAAGACGCGGGTCTCGAAGCTCAGCACGCCATCGCCTTCGGTCGTGATCAGGCACAACCTCGGCCCGACCCGGTTGACGACGCGCAAGCCGATC
>Ga0210086_1000900_pt1 | contig 16085 bp, 18 predicted proteins | sample China_Galinas_PW_3_FD_184867 | JGI IMG/M metagenome (GOLD analysis project Ga0210086, IMG submission 184867) | Wetland microbial communities from San Francisco Bay, California, USA, that impact long-term carbon sequestration - China_Galinas_PWB_D2... | ecosystem: Environmental > Aquatic > Marine... | reverse complement strand
GCGACATCCGCTGCCGAATGGGTCTCGTCCGACACGAAGCGAACGGCCGTCCCCCCGAGCCGATACCTGCAGATCCTCACCTTCACACATTGAAGCGGGGACAGGCCAATCGCCTTCCACAGGCTCTTCTGGTGCACCAGATAGAAGTGATTCAACCAGTGCTGCTGCCGCTGCGACAGCTGCGTGGGCTCGACTCGCCCGTGGCCCTGGCCCGCGGTCGGGGAGCAGAAGAAGCCCAGCAGACAGACTGCAGACAGCGTGGTTGACGTTCGCATGAATCCCCCCTCGTCGAATCGCTCGTGCCGGCCGCACATCGGTCGCCACTGGCCGCGTCGTCGGTTTTTCGGACGAGCGGCCGGATCCGCTTGAGGCGGATCCTGTCCGGCTCCGGATACGGAAACTCGGTGACAGGAGCGACATCCCCGACATAGTCGTGGGCCATCTTCACGAGACCGCGCGCCTCCTTGCGCACTCGGGCATGCTCGCCGCCGCCGAGGATGCCGGTCCCCGACGACGTGTACAAATTGGCTGTGCCGGGCCTCTCGACTGACCGGTCTCCCGTCGCAATGATCGGCTCATGCCCGACCGACGCCCGCGCCGACCCGAATCACGCTCATGTCGTCGTCCCAAGCCTGGCCTTCGACGTGCTCGATCCCTCTTGGTCGAGCGCTGTTTCGATCGCGGCCCTTCGAAGCTCCCCGCACCAACACCCAGGGCTCCACTTCGAAAGCACGCGCGCCGGTTGGGGTCGAGAAGTCATCCGCGAAGATCCCCTCCAAACGATCGAGCTTCGGATCGAGATCGAAGTGGGACTCGATGTTTCCGTACTTCCAGATCGGCTCCCGCTTGACCCTTCTCGATGCACCACCGCGTGCATCCGGCGGCCGCAGACGCTCCTCGATCTGAGCTCGGGACATGCCGAGAGAAACATCTCCGAACCTGCCGGTAACCAGGAAGTTCCTGAGATTCACTTCCATCCCTACTGGTTCTCCATCGCGATCCAGGGGTCACGCAGCATCGCCGAGTCAACTCGACTGGGGAGCCCAGCGGACGGTATTGGAGACGGTGCGGCTTGTCGACTCTGCGTCGGTCGAGTCCAAGTCGAGCAGCTACTTGATGCCGAGCTTGTCCAGGATGCGGCCGAGCCGCTTGTCGTGCTTGCGGTAGCCGTAGAAGGCCGCCGCCACGCGCCCTTTGCGATCGATGACGTAGTTGAGTGGCACGCCGCTGCCGCGGTAGCCGTCGAAGTAGACCTTGCGGGCCGCCTTGGAAGCGTCCAGCACGTTGGGATAGGTGACCTCGCTCGCCCGCAGGAGCTCCTCGGCGATCTTCTTGTCGTCGGCGCAGTTGAAGCCCAGGACGACGAGGCCGTCTTCTTCATAGTCCTCGTGCATCTCTTGGAGATGGACCATCTCCTCGCGGCACGGCGGTCACCCGGATCGCCAGAAGATCAGCCACACGACCTTGCCGCGGTATCCGGAAAGCTTGATCTTGTCCCCGTCGCGAGCTGCGAGCTCGAAGTCCGGGGCCTGCGCGCCCGGTTTCAGGAGCCGGTCCTCCAGCGCGGGTAGCCACCACTGCTTCCATCCCTCGGGCGGACGCCAACGGAACAGCGAGTCGTCGAGCTCGACGTCGCGGCGGACGTTCGTCCAGCGTTCCTCCGTGACGATGTCGTAGCTGACGTGAACGACCTGCTTCAGGAAGCGGGGAAGCCCGTCCTTCTTGCTCAGCCACAGCTCCCAGGTCCGCTGTCCCTTCATGAAGCTCGCGAACAGGATCTCGCACTCCCCTTCCTGCCCGTGCTCGTCCTCGAGCCACACGGTTCCCTTGCTCGTGACTCCGTCGAGATAGGGCTGCAGCGAGTCCGTGTAGCCGTGGAAGGTGCTCGGATCGAGGATCGTCATCGACATGCCGGCGCCGAGCAGCGAGGTCTTGTGCGCGATCGAGTGGCGGCCGAGCGGAGTCCGCTCCCTCATGTAGTCCTTGTCGCGCGGCTCATGGTGTTTCTTCGGATCCTCGCTGCTGAAGAACGGACGCCCGTTGGGCCAGTGGATCCACAGATACCGGCCGTCGCCGACGAGGACGCCGCCCTTCTTGCCATCGGCGCGCTGCGTGTCGATGCGAAACTGGTTGGGCTTTCGCAGATAGCAGTGATAGGTGCAATGCCCGATCTCCTTGCCGCCTTCTCCGGACCAGCGATACCGGCTCTCGAACGCGAGCGAGCTCGCGCTGCGCATGGTCTGGATCATCTTGTCGTAGAGCGCGTGCGCCCGGGTGTCGTCGCGCGGCTTCTTGTCGTGCTGGGCGGGGACGGCCGTCGCCAGAGCGAGGGCCAGACACGCAGCGTCGAGGAGCAATGGGGAACGTGTCATCGGTAGCGCCTCCGTTGCGAACATTGTAGTCCGGGGCGCAACGGTCGGCGCCGGTCAAGAAGCAGCAATCCGGCGTCCGCGTTTCGTCGAACGAACGGACTCTACGGTCACGCATCGCCCGAGCGTCACTCGTCGATCGGATGGAAGCCGAACTTGAACCCGTTCTTCGTCACGATCACGACGCAGAACAGCCGCCCGGCGTGCGCAACCGGTGGCTGAATCGCCTGCTCGAAGTTGGGCAGCTGACCCGCCAGCAGCCGCACCAACGTGCCGCGATCCACGATCCCGGCAAACCCCATGTCCGGCGGCGAATCACCGAGCACCTGCTCGAACGCCTGCCGAAACCACACCTGCTCGCTCGCCCCCGGCGAGACGATCAAACCGAACGGCTCGGCATCGGAATGCTCCGCCAGGACCTTCTTCGCCTCCTCGACGAGCGAGACGACATGGGCCTCGGCGAGCGCATCGGCTTCGGCCGACTCCTGCTGGGGATCGGGTCCACCCGTTTGCACCCGGAACGAACGCAGCGTCAACAGCTCCCCGCCGGACAACAGCTCGAGCGTATACACCCCGGCCTTCGTAAATGCGACCTCGGGAAAGAGGAACACGTGCTGGAACAACCCCACCGGCGCCTTCGGAATCTCGCCACGCACGCCCTTGACGACCTCCCCTTCCTGGTCACGAATCACGAGCTCGACGACCGTGTCGCCCTGGAAGTCGCTCAACGCGACGTAGACCGACAGCTGCGGCAACATCACCGGCAGCTCGGGCGCGTGGACCGTGTCGAAGACACCGATGATGCACCACTTGTGGGTGCCGACCTGCTGGAAGGCCTGGTCGCACATCAGCAGGGCGACGAGTTGGGGCTTGGACATGGTTCGTGCGGCTTTCGGAGCATCACGGCGTCGTGGTCGGGAGTCCGCGATTTCTTCCGGCCTCTGTCGTCGACGGACTCCTCGCTGCCGTCGCGTTCGGCAAGGACGATGGACAGGGCAACGGCCCCCATGCCCATGCATCCTCGCTGAGAATAGCGTCGATCAGGGTCCGGGCCAAGGCGGTGGCGTCATCGTATCGAGATTGCCGAACGGGGAGTTGAGCGACTCGCAGGTGCGTCAACGGCATCTGTCCGTGGCTCGGTTTTCGAGCACGTTCAGCGTGAATTCCTGCGCACGTAGTCACTGGCGAGTATGAGCCCACTCCTCCTCTCGATCCGGGCATCCCGCCTCGGAGTCACTCTCCTGGCAGCGATCGTCGGCCCTTCGGCCGCGCCGCTTCAGCACCACGAACTCGATCGCTTCGCCGGAACAACCCATGAGGCGATCGCTGGAGAGCAACCGACGATCCAGTTCCGCAACCGCAGGCTCGCAGGGAATACAGTCTCGATCCGCGCACTCGATGGCCAAGGTCATCACATCACCCTGCACCTTCGACTCGACGAGCATGGTTTCGCGTCCCGCACGCTACCAGCACCGGACTGGAGCGCGATCTTCCTGACCCATCCGACAAGCATCGAGCACCGAATCGCGACGCTCCAACGAGCCCGGCCGATCTTCGACACGTGGACCGAGAGAATCAGCGCCAGCGGCCTGTACAAAGCGCTTTGCCCAATGCTCCCTCCACTCGGCTGTGGGCAAGGAAAAACAGGCCTGAGCCTGCCGCCGCTTCCAAATCGCTTCAGGGGCACGCCCGTGGCCGCCAGAAACGACGAAACGATCGAGATCAGGTTCACGCACCCCGGACTCCGCGTGAGCACGGTCTCCGTCGTTGCGAAGCATCCGACCAACCACTCGAGTGTGACATTGAGGATTCGACTCGACAGCAAGGGGCGTGGCTCGACGAAGTGGCGGATTCCTGCTGGCTGGCCGAGCGTCCTGCTCACACAACCGACGAGCGCCGATCACGGAGTCATCGTGATCCCATAGGGCCATGCGCTAGCATGGTTCCAGATTCCGCCCGCTCACTGCACCAAGCTGGGGCACGATCTCTCTGACGATTCGACGAGTGTCGAACGCGGGATCGTGTGCTCACGTCACCAAACGGTCAGTCCGAGCCACTTCAGTGCCGGCTTCCCGAGGCCAGCACTCCGCTCGAAAGGGCCCCGGGATTATGCGGATCGGTGGTGTCGCCGGCGGAATCACGGGAACCTCGCGAGGCACCTCGGGAGGAACCAGACTAGGCAGACGGCCAGATTCACCTATGATGTGACGCAAGTCAGTCACCTCCCTCTCCTTGGGGCACCCTCATGAGAGACTTGCTTGCTGTCGCTTGGCAAGAGCGCCGACGCTCGGACTCCAGCACATCACCCTCCCAGCCCGAACCACCCCGTGTTCCCAGGCGTCTCCGGCGAAGCGCAATCGGCATAGGCTTGGTATTTCTGCTGGGTGTGAGCCTCGGGTCGGCACCATTCCTTTTGAATTGGGATGGCAAAGGCACGCGAAAGCTCTCGCATGAACAAGTCATGCGTGAAGTGGGCACCACGACCAATGCGGAGAACTTGGCAACCTTGCTCAGTTTCTTGTCCGGTGACTGCAACCGCGCACTGGACGCCATCTTTCGGCTCGACGACCTCGGTGGGCTCGCATCGGAGAACGCGGGCAACGGGGTCGAGCGCATCAAGCACGTCTTGGCCAAGGGCCAGACCGATCGATCTTCGGCGCGAAGGTATCCAGCTTGGATCTCTTTCCAGGACGCGCTGGCCTCCCTCCGTACGGTCAACCAACCAACCGAGCTAACGTGGGACCAGCTCGAGGTGGCGGTCTACGCTATCGAGGAGTGTGTGCTGCGTTTCGTTGCCAAACAGGACTCGCAGTCTGAACCCATTCGTAGCGTCTCGAAAGCCGCCCTACTCCGCCTTACGAACACGGTCTCCGCCCGGTAGGCCCCATGCTGGCCTCACGGATCTCCGCCGGGATGCTCTGTTTGCTGGGCATTCCCCTATTGCTACCTGCCGTCAACGACCCGAATCGGTTTGCGGGCACGACGCGGGTCACTCAAGTCGGCGGCGACCTGGAGATTCACTTCACGAACAAGAATCTCGCCAATTCGACCGTGAGCATCATCGCGGCTGACAACGACGGGCACGAAGTCGTCGTGAAGATCAAGCTGGATGCCAATGGTAAGGGGAAACAGGTCTTTCACGTTCCGGACTGGCCGATGGTTGTGCTCGAACACCCGACTAGCTCAGACCACGGAATCGTGGTGCTGTAGAACCCGCTATCGGATCAGCACGCGCCCATAGTTGCTGGCCCGTAGCCCAAGTCCGCTCCTCGTGAGCTCCACCTGGAAGAACTGCACGTAGAACCGCTGGTTCTGTAGCACCGGACTGGCGGGAAGCGGGATCGGAACCTTCAGCCCGCCAGACGGATCTGCGGTCGCCGGCAGTGCGAGTCCGATTGATTGATACAGGCTACACTCCGGGAAACCTAACGGGACAGGGAACGGGGCTTTGTTGTCGAAGCCCAGAACCAGCGACGTTGCACCGGACGGCAGCCCGTTCGAGAGCGCTACCTGGACGATACCTGAAGGACGAGCGTCGCCCGACAACCCCAAGGTTGGCCGCTTGCTACCCGCACCCTTGCAACCGATTCCAAACAAACTCAAGTCAGAAGTGCTGGCAGAGAGCTCGATCTTGAGCCCGTAGCCTTTGAGCTTTCCTTTCACGGGCGGCGCAGACTTCCAACCGATGGCGATCAACCGCGGAACTGACGCGGACGCGCGATGGCCACCGACGTAGGAAGTCGATGGCGCGAGTGCCGGGCTCAAGAACACCGCTCCGGTAACCTCGATGTCGATCACGAGCTGGCTACCCGGCTTCAGACCGAAGGACCGCTGGAGTCCGATAGGACACCACTTGTCCTTCTTCTGGTGCCAATAGTAGTTGGCTGAGTCGAGAACTGTGACCGGGGAGGTTCCGAGGTTCTTGGAGAACTCGCTCACGAGCTTCGTGCTCGTGACCAGCGCCATCTGGATCTTGATCGTCTTGAAGCTACCGATCCCGTCTGAACAAGGCACGAACCCTATCTCTTCGATGACCGGCCGCGCGAGGCGCGCGAGGCTGGTCCAGGGCACGAGGGTCTGGTATTTGAGATTCGTCGGGAACCCGTAGATCCCGAAAGAACCGAAGGGGATCGCGTTGCACGGCTTCTGGCCAGTTTGGCTGTCCGGGATGAACACCGAACTCTGTGCCGACAGCGCGGAACTCGAAGCAAGAGCGATCGCGAGGAAGAGTCGAGGGCGCATGCGGGTCACTCCTTGATGACGCCGGGCAGAGGATACTATCCGTCGAAGGGCTGGACAAGGAGGGCGCGTACGCTCCGCGATGTTGCCGGCGTGTCGACCGATCACGCCCCGGTCGTGTGACGATCGACCTTCGCTCCCCGGAACGACTGCCTGGCTGCACGTACCCATGGTTCTTGCACGCCGCCTGTATCCAGGCCACGTCGATGTCGGATCGGCCGGAGATTCAGAAGCGACCGTAAGCAGTGCTTAAATCAGGCGAATCCCAGCACTCGCCTGGCCTCTGGGACGGCCGGTTCATCGAGTAGGCAGAGTCACAGCCGAGAATCTCCGTGGAAACCCCAGGAATTCGCAGTCGCCCGGTCACTGACCTTCGGCGCGACGAGCGCCGCGTCGCTGGCGCCAACCCCCTCCGTTGCCGATGCGACGCATTCTCATTCACAGCACAGGGTCCGGCCCCGGCCATGGCATCCCAGATGTGGGCGGTGATGACGAAGTCGCTGCTCCGTCCCAGGTAGAGCCCGTCCCGTCCGGTGGCTTTGGCGCGGTGGCCGGGTCCTGGCTCTCTCACAGCCGTTGGCTTCGCGAGCCGCGGACCTTCTGGCCGAATGTCGAGCTGAATGCAGCGGCGGTTGCATTCGCACCGACGTCCCCTGCCATTCCCCCGGCCCAGCTCGCCAATCGCGCGGGCCTTCCGTCCGCCTAGTCCTAGCCCTTCACCCCAAAACGCTGCTCCAAAACGCTGCTTGAGCCGCTCGACGGTGTGCCCCCACTTGCGACTCTTCGGCTTGGCCACCGAGTTCTGATTGCCGAAGAAACCCTTCTCTCGCACCGCCTGTTCGAGCGGCACGGTATGGACCCACTCGACGCGCACGAAGTGCTCGAGCTTCTCTTCGTCCTCGTCCGGACTCGGCAAGTGCTCGACGACCTCGGCGATCGGGCGTTCGCGGCCTGAGCCATTGGGTACCGTGAACTCGTCGATCCTCGCCGCCGGCGCTGTCACCCGACCTACACCGACATACCCTTTGCCGGGCACGTTGACCCAAACGCGATCACCAGGCGCGAGCATCTCGAGCGTGCGGCTGTACCACGTCCCGCCGCCGGCCGCGATGTAGCCGTGCTTGCGTCCGTCTTCCCATCTCCGCGTAGCGTGGTCGCCGAACGAGACGTAGAACTCTTCGCTCCACTCGTCGTCGTGGCGCTTCTCGACGCTGTGCGCCTCGGCTTCGACCGGGTCCATGAGCCATACGCGGCTCAAGTACTCGACGCCACCATCCTGGAACACACGAAAGAACGCGGCGTTGACCGACGCGCCGTACTCGTCAGCCAAGTAGTTGACGATTCGCTCGGTGCTCGCATCGAGCTCGGCGGCAACGACCAGAAGTTCGTCGCTCTCGTTCAACTCCTCCGGCAGCTCGTGTCCGAACTTGTCGCGAAACGCATCGTCGAGGGACACCGCAGCGGCCTCCGCGCGATACCGTTGCTGGAACTTGCCGAAGATCTGCGCAATATCAGCATCCTCGAGCTCACGAACCCATGAGCCGTAATCGAGCAGCTGCGCGACGACTTCACGGGGCGTCCGGCTACGCTTGAGCTCGATGACGACCACGTTGCCGTCGCCGTCCAACGCTCGGTGGTCAGGCGGGAGAACTCGACGCGCTGGGGCTGATCGCCGAGGCGCCAGATCGCGACTTCGATGGGCATGACAATGGGATCTTCGAGAGACTTGGGGCAGCCTGCTGCAAGTGCAGGAGACACGGGTCAGGCGTCCTAGTTTGGGCGGTCGTCGAAGAGGACTCAAGCTAGTCTCGTTCCGATTCACACCGGTCCACAATGCTGCCGGGCCATGGCGCTGAACCGCTGACACCGATATAGTCTTCGGTCCAGTCGCAAGAAGATCTCACGCCACCCATCCCCCCGGGACGAGATCGCCCGAGCCCCCACAGGACCACTAGTCCCTGCGCCTCCAACGGCCTGTTCGCCGGAGCTGGCTCTTGACAGACGCCCAGACCTCATCGAAAGCAAGACACGAATGTGGCTATTCACTGACTTCGGTTTCTTCAGCACCGTGCAGAAACACGCACAGGACGACTTCTTAACCGTCCGCGCCCGCGCAGCCACGGATCTTGATCAGCTTAGAGACCGCTACTTACCCGAACTGTCCGACACCATTGTAGGCGGAGGGAGCGACTACCCATATCGCGCCACCGTCGGTCACGCAGAGTTCGCCCGTGCACTCGCCGAGATCGCAGAGGGGATCTCGTATTCGAACTTCAAGAGCCAAGTGCACAAGACTCTCGGCTCCGATCGAGCCCATGGCTTGATGGATGTCTGGAAGGCCATGCTGCACGTGCCACAAAGCAGCTCATCGGCGACAAGCGCACCAAGTGTCAAAGCGAGTGCATTCGGCGGTGTCGTCTTCAATGATGCGGGCAAGCTGATGCTACGCGAACCAACCAATCACTACGGTGGCTACTGGTGGACGTTTGCCAAAGGAAGACCAAATGCCGGCGAATCGCCCCAAGAAGCGGCCCTCCGCGAAGTAGCCGAAGAGCTGGGCGTCGAGGCCGAAATCGTCGAGCCACTGCCCGAGATCTTCCGTGGGGATACGTCGGATACCCAGTTCTTCCTCATGCGATACGTACGCACGGTTGGCGATCCGCACGAGGAAACCGCACAGACACGCTGGGTCTCGTTCTCGGAAGCACGCGAGCTCGTGATGCAATCGAAGACGAAGACTGGCCGGCAACGAGATCTCCGAGTGTTGGACTCTGCGGAGAAGGCGCTCGCACGGCGTGAGAGCTAGCGGCTTCGTCCCTTCGGTGACACGGCTGAGCGCGGCTCGGACCCATGGCCCGGATGATCCCAAGCAAACCCGACTCAGGTTCGCCCACGGGCGAACGCAAGACGTTTCGGGCATTCCGAAACAACCTCGGCGACGATTGGACGGTCCTCTACGCCCGTCGCTTCGTCGAGCCCGCGCGCAAGGGGCGCGCAGCGGTCGAAGGCGAAGCTGACTTCCTCGCGCTCCACCGTTCTCGTGGCCTCCTGGTGCTCGAGGTCAAGGGTGGACGGGTCGGTCGTGATGGCGAAGGGTGGTACTCGATCGACCGCAACAACGCGCGCCATGCGATCAAGGACCCCGGCAAGCAGGCGCAGCACAACGCGCATACGATCGGCCGATTGCTGCGGAGCGACCGCGGCAGGCGCAACGGCACGGCCGGGATTCCCTACACCTGGGGAGTCGTGTTTCCCGATGTCGACGCGCGCGCCGGACTCGGGATATCGCTTCCGCGCGAGATCGTGCTCGACCAGGCTGATCTGCTCGAGCCCGGCGCTGCGCTGATGCGCTGCTTCACGGCCCAAGGTCATGAGCCCCACGATCTCGGAGCGGCCACGATTGCTGCGGCCGTGGACATGTTGGCCCCCACGTTGCAGCTCCTGCCGACCCTGTCGACGCGCGTTGCGGAGGAAGAGCGCGAGTTCGTGCGCATGACGCAGGAACAGTTCACGGTCCTCGACATGCTGCGCGAAGAACGCCGCGTCGCGATCCGCGGCGTCGCCGGGTCGGGCAAGACCATGCTCGCGATGGAGAAGGCGAGGCGACTGGCCGCCGACGGGCGGCGTGTGTTGCTGCTGTGCTTCAACGCGCCGCTCGCCGGGTACCTCGCGGCGCAAGCCGAAGGCTACACCGTCCGCACGTTTCACGGCCTGTGCCGCGAGTTGTGTGCGGAGGCCAACATCGACTTCGACGTTCCGTCGGGCGCTCAGGAGAAGCGGCGCTTCTTCGACGATCGGACACCCGAGCTGCTGCTCGATGCGCTCGAGGCGTTACCGGAGCACCGTTACGACTCCTTGGTCGTGGACGAAGGCCAGGACTTCCGCGGCCACTGGTGGCCCGCAGTACAGAGCCTGCTCGCCGACGACTCCTGGTTCTATGTGTTCTGGGACCCCGACCAAGACATCTACGGTGGCGGGCCGACGGACGATCTCGGATTGACCTCTTTGTTCCTGGAGACCAACTGCCGGAACACTGAGAGAATCGCGACGTTCGCGGCGGCCTGTGTCGGCCGCGAGTGCCACGTCAAGCTCGGGACGCCCGAAGGCGTCGAGGTCGAAGAGTTCGTAGTCCGCAACGACGCGGAAGCGATCGCAACCGTCAGGCGCTCGCTCCACGAGCTAATCCACGATCAGAAGCTGCGCCCAGATCAGGTCGTGGTCTTGAGCACGAAGACCCCGAGCGCCAGCCCGGTGTTCGAAGCCGGCACGCTGGGCAACTTCCGGCTCGTGGAGCTGGGCAACGATGCGGGTTCGAACGAGGTGGTGTTCTCCTCGCTGCACAGGTTCAAGGGCTTAGAGGCGGACGCGGTCGTGTTGTGCGATGTGGCGAATGGCCGGAGCTCCGGACCGCGGTTCATGAATGTCGGAGCTTCGCGGGCCAAGCACGTGCTGAAGGTGGTGCGGCATCGCGATCCGTAGCGGCGGACGAGGACGTAGGCCCGAATCGGGTTGCCCTGGCTTGGATCCGCCGCGAATCTGCCTGGATGTGCAAGCGATAGGACTCGCGGAGCGGGCGAGAGGGTGTGTCCCGCCGCGGACTTGGCGTCTAGAATGTGCCAGCAGCTCCGACTGCGACATTCCCACCTCCTCATTCACGGCCACCTCGTCGGGCCGAGTAGATCCATGAGAGACCTGATGGCAGTTGCCCGCGAGCTCCAGCGGGGTTCGCAAACTCACCCAACTCACCCGCGACGCAAGCCTCCACGCAAGCCCGGCAAGCGCGTTGGCCTGCTGGTCGGACTCGTCGTCTTCGCTTGCGGTGTCAGCCTCGGCGCTCTGCCGTTCGTGTTCGGTTGGTCCGGGCAGACCCCCCGCGGCGTGAGCCATGAGCACGCGCTCGGTTTTGCCCACGACCCGAGCACACAGCCGAACCGTGTCGGAACGCTCATGGTGTGGCTCACGGGTTCCTCGGCAAACGGGATCGAAGCGATTCGTTCCTTCGGCACGAGAGCCCCTGAGCTTCGCGCGGATGCGACGGCAGCTCTGCAACGGATTCGCACGGCCGTCAGCAAGGGCAAGGTGGATCGCCGCAACGCACGGCGTTATCCGACCGGGGTTACGTACAATGACGCGCTCTCTGCACTCGAAGACGTGCCCGCCAACCCGAGCGCGGCTCGCGATTGCCTCGAGGTCATCGTCTACAACATCGAGGAAGCAGCTCTCTTGTTCGCATCGAAGGCGAGCATGAATGGCCTTCCAGGCGCTCAAGCGCGCGCCGCGAGTCTGAAGCTCTTGTCCAAGCTCGACCAATAACGTTGATTCGCTACGGCACAGCCCTGGCCGTGCTCCTCCTCGCGATCTTGTCGGAAACCGCGAACGGAGCGCCGAGACTCGCCATTCAAGGCAAAACGAACCGGTTCGCCGGCACGCCGGGCGTCAGTAGCCCAGGCGAGAAGCTGGACATTCACTTCTCGAACCCAAGCCTGAAGAACACAACTGTCGCGATCTTGCTCTTCGACGACGACGGCCACGAGATGAGCGTCAACGTCAAGTTGGATGACAAGGGCAAGGGGACGAAGACGATCCCGACGCCTAATTGGGACATCGTGATCCTGACCCAGAGCACCAGCGACGCCCACGGCATCATCGTCCTGCCGTAGCCGCAGGAAGCAGGCGAGCGTAGATTCACTTCGCCGCCGAATGACGGCTGTTGCGAATGACCGGGCCAACGGTCGCGAAGATCAGTCGATGAGCACCCGACCGTAGTTGCTGGCCCGGAGCCCTAACTTGGGCGTCGCGACTTCGACCTGGAAGTACTGCACGTAGAAGCGTTGATTGTGCAGCACCGGTGCCTGTGGAATCCCGAGCGGCACGACTGCCGATCCGTTGGCATCTGCCACCATTGCCAAGGCGATGTCCAGCGATTCGTAGAGGGAACACCCCGGAAAGCCCATCTCCAGTGGAAACGGCAGATTGCTGTTGAACCCTAGCACCAGCAAAGTCGGACCGTAGGCGATTCCGTTCGCGAGCCGTGCATTCACACCTCCGCCCGGAGTTGGCTTGCCATCGAGAGAGATCGCGGGCGCGACTCCGCCCGAGCCCTTGCACCCGATTCCGAACACGCCCAATGCCGAAGCACGGCAGGCGATCTCGAGCTTGAGCCCCAGCGGGCTCCGCACACCCTTGCTCGGCGGCTTGACGTTCCAGTCGAGGGCGTAGAGCCTCGGCAGGTTGTCAGCCATTCGAAAGCTCCCGATATCGGTCGTCGACTGACCGAAGTTCGGATCAAGATACACGGCGCCGGTCACTTCGATGTCAATGACGAGGTTCTTCCCTGCAACCAAGCGGTAGGGAGCCTGCAATCCAATACGACTCCATTGGTCTTTCGCGTGGTGCCAGTAGTAGTCCTTGGATGCAAGCACCGTGGTCGCCCCCACCCCGACGTTCTTGCCGAACTCCGGCAACAGGGCCGCCGTGCTAACCTGGTCCATTCGGATCACGATTGTGTCGAACCGGTGGATCCCGACCTCGCAGGCGGCAAAGCCAATCTCCTCGATGACCGGTCGACTGAGCTTCCGCAGTTGCTCCCAGCTCACCAGCGTCTGGTACTTCTGGTTCGTTGCAAATGGGTGTTGGGTGAAGGATCCGAACGGTAGGGTCGTGCACCTCCCGGAATCAGCCTTGGCATCCGGGATGAACACCGAGGTTTGCGCGGCCGCAACGCTACACATGGCCGCGAACGGAAGCAGCAGTAACTGCAGTCGCATGGTGGACACCTCTCGTCTGGTGCTCGAGTCGTCGCCCGCGAGCATAGGGGATCTCACACAACCCGACAAGGCCAGCAACCTTGACCCGTCATTCGCGCCCGATCACCGGCCACGAAACAAACGAAGGAGCCGACTCGCGCCGCCCGCGGTCATCCCTCGTGCTTTCGCAACTTGGACAGCAACCAGGCCATCGCCTCCCTCCAGTACGTGCGCACCGTTCGCGAGGTGACGCCGAGGACGGTCGCGATCTCGTCCGACGTCAGTGCGCCGAAGACGCGTAGCTCTACGACCCTTGCCTGGCGCTCGTCGACCGAGCGGAGCTCTTCGATCAGGTCTGTGACCTCGATCGCGTCGAGTGCTTGGTCGGGGACGGCCACGCTGAACAGGGTGACGCGCTTGGCCTTCGGTTTGGTTCTCGCGTAGTCGATCAGGACGCGGCGCATCGTCAGGGCCGCCAGGGCCTTGAAGTGGGCCTTGCTGCGAATCGGGATCGGCTTGCCGCCGACGAGCCGGAGATAGGCCTCGTTGACGAGAGCTGTCGGGTGGAGCGTGTGGTCTCTTCGTTCCTTGGCGAGACACCGCGCTGCCAGCGTGCGGAGCTCGTTGTAGAAGAGCTTCGTCAGCTCCCGAACCGCGTTCTCGTCGCCACGGATCGTCGACGCCAGCAAGCGTGCCGACGCGACGGGACTTGGATCGGCCGGCGATTGCGGGTCGCGGTTCGGCTTGGCTTCTCCGGTCATCTCATGGGCTCCGCAGGTTGACTTCCAGGTGAGGTCGCTCGCGCGACTCGGTGGTCGGGTCCCCGCTCGCGTGGGTGGAACCACGAGTATACGCGACGTCGCGCGCCACGAGCGCGACGAGCGCCGCGCGCGCTTCGAGTCGTAGCACAATCCGGAATGGGAGAACCACGGGCTCACGCCTCGATCGCTTGTTCGAGCTCCCCGCGCAAGCGTTGCAGAGCGAGCCGATGGGCCTGGCGCGCGGCATCGGGGCTCGCGCGGCCTGCCTTTCGCGCTACCTCGCGCCACGGGAGTTGCTCGTAGTAGCGGAGCCGAACGACCGCGCGGTGGGCCGGCGGCAGGCCGGCGACCGCCTCGCGGGCGGCACGGTGCCGTTCGCGAACGGCGGCGTGGTCGGCGATGTCGGTCGTGGTCGACACGGGGTCGAAGCCGAGGGGTTCCAGGCGCGGTCGCTTCTTGGCGGCCTCGCGATCGCGGAGGCCGTTGGTCGTGCTCTCGACGATCTTGGCCAGCCAGTTGTGGAAGCTTCGGTTGTCGCGCATCTCGAAGCGTTGGAACGCCTTCAGTGCCTGCACGAAGACCTCCTGCGTGACGTCGAGGCTGTCGTGCAACGGCCTCAGGCGGTTCATGTTGCGACGGGCGAGCCGGCGCACGCGGGGGTGGTAGCGCTCGATGAGCTCGTTCAAGGCAGCGCGGTCGCCCGACTTGGCCTTGGCGACGAGACCTACGGTCACCTGTGGAGTCCGGACCGGGCGGCTCGCCTTGCGGGCCCGCGGCGGTCGTTGCAGCGTGGGAGCTTGGGATCGAGTCATTGGATTCTCCTTCCGGTGCGCGGGCATCCGGGTGAATGACGTGGGGGCTTGTGTATCCCCTAACGCGGAGAATCCGGGCCAAAGCGGAAAGGAGTTCTCGAGGTTTCTTGCTCGTACGAGGCTGGAGGTCCCCATGCCGGCTCGCCACGTGGGGACCGGCGCGCGGATGCTCCGGTTCGCCCGGCCAGTCTCTTGCAGAATGGGAATCCATTCCCAAAATGCAAAGAGTCATGGGCGGATCCACACGCGAGAAGCTCGAGAAGCAGCTCGCTCCGGCGCCCAAGCACTAGCCTACGGCCATGGACTGAACGGCAGGATCCGCTTCTTCTTGGTCACTGCACCCGAGAGGCGTTCGAAGGCATCTCGCCACAGCTGGCCTGCGACATGGGGGCTGATCCCCGGGATCCGCGATCCCAAGTAGGACGCCATGAAGTTGCCTGCTGGACTGTTCGCCGCTGCTGGCCCCATCGGTGAGATCACCTTGTCCAGCGAATGACCGACCTCATGGTAGAAGACTCCTTCAGCGGTGATATGCGAATGTCCCCATGCCTCGGCGTCGATGGTGATGCGACCGGCGCTGCGATCAAAGGAACCGCCGCCCAGGCCGCGCCCTGGATGTGCATATCTCACTCTGGCTGGGTCGTAGCCCGCTCGCCGTGCCCAGCGCTCGACCATTCCCTGCCTGTGTGCAGCCAACTCCTCCGTGACACCCGACAGGCGGCCTGACCTACGCAACTTTGTTAGGAGATACCGAAAGGGTGATGCCCGCGTACCGATACGGCGACCGAAAGCATCAACGCCTTCACTCGCGAATCCGCGGACTGCTGGCAATGCGCGGCCAAGCAATCCTCTCACCGCACCGAGACCAAACCGGGACACACCCGACAACACGGCCTCCTGCACTGCCGCTTTGAGCAACCGGTTAATCATCCGCCCGAAATCCGCGCCAACACCCGGAATCGCGGTCAGAAGAAACTCACGCCTCTGCTGTGCCCACATCACGCTCTCCCAGGTGGAACCGGCTGGGTGGTTGCGAAGTTCGCATGCCTGTTGCATGCGAACCTGAACGGCATGCACGTACTCATATATCGGAGCCGCGAGACTCAGGATTACTGGAATAGCCTCGATCGCAGGTACGAACTCGCCCGACGGATCAAC
>Ga0210086_1000899_pt1 | contig 16087 bp, 18 predicted proteins | sample China_Galinas_PW_3_FD_184867 | JGI IMG/M metagenome (GOLD analysis project Ga0210086, IMG submission 184867) | Wetland microbial communities from San Francisco Bay, California, USA, that impact long-term carbon sequestration - China_Galinas_PWB_D2... | ecosystem: Environmental > Aquatic > Marine... | reverse complement strand
CAAACGCGTCGGGTGCGGGTTCAGAAACCGGGAGCATTCGGCCCGCCGGATACGATTCCACTGCACCCGCAAACAGCGGGCCGCAACCCAGACTTCATGCTGATTGCCCGGTCAAAATTGAAGAGCCCGTTTGCATCCTTGCCATCCCGCAGTGCATTACGCCGCCACGGAATCACCTTGGCCATCACCTCGGTCGCGAGCTGGGTCGACACGCCCGCAGCCTTCGCGGCCGCGAGCGATGAGTGCGCCGGCGACGACGCACGCGCGGCGGCGCTACGTCGAGGCGTCGATCGGTGGTCGCACGGTGTGGGGCGTCGGGATCGCAACGTCGATCACCACCGCGTCGCTGCGCGCCGTGTCAGCGGTCAATCGGGCATCGCGCTAGCCGTCGGGGCCTTCACAGTTGTTGCCGAGCGCTGAAATTGGCGACGAAGCCGTCTCTTTCGATGCACACGAAGGTGGCCTTGGCACATGGGTATGTTGACGGCGTCGTCGGCGCCACGACGGACATCGAGCTGGCTGCCGCCGAAGGTGGTCTAGCGGACTTCGATCTGAGCCGCGATCGTGATCGTGAGCTGGTTGTTGGTTTTGTTGGTCCGCGTTGCCACGCGCCGGGAAGGAGCCGGGTAGCGTTGCTCACGAACTTCCCGCTATCGGCGTGAACGCCTTGTCGTGTTTGCCGTTTCTGACCGGTGCGTTTGAGCCGACGGTCAGCGCGCCACATCGAGAAGGCAGGAATTCACCGTGGCAGATACGACAGTGCGCAGCACCACCCGGGTGGCCGGCTTCGACGACCCGGAGCTGGATTTTCAGCTACTCCGACAGCTGGGCATGGCGCCCTACGGCGGCGCATCCGTCGGCGAATGCCTCGCAGTAGCGGCCCAGATTCGCGACGCCGGCGCGCACGCATGGAACGATGCGTTTGCCGGGCTTGCCGAGCGGCAGCGCGCCGATGCCCAGGAGCGCGCAGGGGCAGGTCACCGGATCAGTGCGCGCGACCGTTACCTGCAGGCGTCCAACAGCTTCCGCGCGGCGGAGTACTTCTCGCCGTTCGGGACCGACCGGCACGTCGAGCTGGGCCTTGCCAGCCGCGCGGCTTTTCTGGCGGCGATGGCCGAGGACGGTACCGGTGTCGAAGAACTGTGGCTGCCGTGGCGCGGACAACGACTGCCCGGTTACTGGTTCGCCGCACCGGAATCCGCGACGCCGGGGCCGACGCTGCTCGCCACCAGCGGTTTCGACGGAACCCTCGAAGAGAGTTACTTCCAGATCGGCCTCGCCGCCTTGCAGCGCGGGTGGCGGGTGCTGCTCATCTGCGGGCCCGGCCAAATGGACACGGCGCGAACCGAACCCGGCACTCACTTCGTGCCCGACACCGAAAGCTGGGTGTCCGGCTGGCTCGACCTCGCGCTCGAGCGCCCAGAGGTCGACCCGGAGCGACTCGCGCTGCTCGGCATCAGTTTCGGCGGCTACTTCGTCTCCCGGGCCGCCGCGCACGAGCCCAGGGTGCGGGCACTGGTGGCGAACTCACCCGTCATCGACCTGCGCGCCTACATGGTGTCATTCGTGGCCGGCATGGGCGACGATCCCGAGGTGGCGCTCACCCCCGAGGAGGATTTCAGCCTGGCCGACATCGACGAGATGCCGGACGCGGAGATGCCGGACCCCATCAAGGAGATGACCCGCTCGCTGATCCGGCGGTTCGGCCAGACCACCTTCCTGAACACGTTCCACTACCTGCGGGAATTCATCGTCGACCCGGCGGCGATCCGCTGCCCCGCGCTGGAACTCGTCGGCGCCGGCGAGGGCAGTGAACCGATCCGCCAATACGAGGTATTCGGTGAGCGGGCTGGCGGGCCGGTGACGAGTCGCATGTTCACCACCGCACAAGGCGCGGACACACACTGCCAGCTCGGCAACCTGACGCTGTCGTGCGCCGTCACCCTGGACTGGCTGGACGACACTCTGCGCGGATGATCGAGGCGTGCCCGAACTGCCCGAGGTCGTCCCGAGTTGCGTAGCGGTGATCGGCACGTTGATGATGCACAACCTCGGCGCAGGCCGGTAGTCATTGTCTCAAGCCTCGATGACGGAGGGCCCTGCGCTGGTTGTCATCCGGTGTGACGCTCAACAACAGGTAGGTCCGGAGGTGATCCACCATGCCTCGACCGAACTGCTGCATCGCCGTCGCCTTCGGCGCGAAAAGGTCAGCCCCGTGGTACATCCCCGGGACGGTGACTAGCTGACACGGGACTCCGCAGGCGCGCAGCCGCTCGGCGTATGCGACATCCTCTGGGTAGAGCAGGTCGAGTTCGCCGACTCCGACCCATGCCGGCGGCAGGCCCGCCAGATCGGTCCGCCGCGCGGGCACCGCGTACTCGGGCGACTCCGAGAGCGATGGTTCCCGCCCAAGGTATGCGGTCCACGCGAACCGGTTGGCGGACGGTAAGAATGCGATCTGGCCGCGTCCAGCGTGTTCCGCTCGGAGCGCGCTGCGGTCGTCGAGCATCGGGTAGACGAGCACCTGTGCGCGTAACGGGATTCCCTCGTCCTGGCTGCGCTGTGCGACGGCCGCAGCGAGGCTACCGCCTGCGCTCGCCCCGCCCACAGCGATCCGGTCGGGGTCGATGCCGAGTTCGTGGGCATGCGCGCGCATCCACCGCAGTGTCGCCATGCAGTCGTCCAGCGCGGCAGGGAACGGGTGCTCGGGCGCCAGTCGATAGTCCGGCGAGACCACAACGGCGCCGAGTTCCCGCGCCAGACGTCCGGTGGCCGGTGACTCGAATTGTGGTGAACCCATGATCATCCCGCCGCCATGGAGCCACAGCACCGCCGGTCGGCGCACCTCGCCTGTTGAAGGCGTGGTGACGCGCACCCGCACTGCGTACTGACCGGGGAGTTCGTCTTTTGTCACCGTCACGCCCGGTCCGGGGCTCATGCTGAGCCTGAATACCGGCCGAAAGAAGTGCAAAGTCCATGGACTGGATTCGACGGGAAAGAAGTACAGGAGCGGACTGCGAAACTCCACTGGCAGAGCCGAAATGGCATTGCGCATCAGAAAATAACGCCGGGTGGCCATGGCGACCGCTCCCACAACGGCGACTATGGCGAATTTCCGCGCGCCTGGCATCCCCACCTGAAGAACGTATACCTAATGGTCGATGTTAAAAGTGGCACCTTTGGTCCTCCGGCAGTGCCCCCGGCAAGATTCGAACTTGCGACACCGGCTTTAGGAGAGCCGTGCTCTATCCCCTGAGCTACGAGGGCCGGGGACGTCTTTGAATACCTGACTAAAACCTAGCCGTGTTCGGGCCGACAACTGGTTTTCGGCGGTGTCCTGGGCGTCCTGGTGCCGTTCCCGGCGGTTTGGCTGGTCGTCGGGTGCGGCGGGTGTGAGTGTAGCGGGCACGGCGACGGCCACGCGACGCTTGCCACTTACGAAGGTATCGGCCGGGCATAGCTCGGGTATGGTCAGCCGAACGGATTCCGCACACGAACACCCTCGATGAGCTGGCCGTCGTTGAGGTCCTCCGACCAGAGGATGGCACAGTGCAGCTCGGCGGCGCTGCGCACGATCATCGCATCCCAGAACGACAGCTGATGCCGGTGCGACAACGAGGCCGCCGCCACGACATCGTCTGCCAGTGGCGAATGGACGCGCCACCGGGACAGGCTGCGAAGTCGATCGACCGCTGCTTCCGGCGTGAGCGGTGCAGCGACCTTGCGGGTGGCGTTGACGAAGAACTCTTGCAGCACCTGCACGCTGAGTGCCCCGCTTCGCTCGCTCCAGAGACGGTTCACAAGGTCGGCGGCATGGTCATGGCGCTGCCCTGCCGCGGTGTCGTAGGCGTAGAGCAGGACGTTCGTGTCCACGAACTCCATGGTCAGCGTTCGTGAACCTCATCGCGCGACCAGGTGATTTCGCCCACGCGCAGGCCGATGCCCTCGTGCATGAGGCGGCGTTCCTGCGCCGCCACGTCGTCATAGTCGCGGACGTCGCCGACGAGCTGTTCCAGCAGCCGGGCGACCAGCCCGGACACGGATGTATCGCGCTGCGCGGCGAGGATCTTGGCGCGACGGACGAGTTCGGCCGGCATTGACAGCGTAATGTTCCTCGTCGTCATGTGAATTAGTGTAGCACTGGATCACAGGAGGCGCCGTCGCTTTTCGAGATGATCTTTCTAATGGGTGCCAGCAGCTAGCGCAGCTCCGTGACCACCTTCGAGAAGCTCTCCGCGTGGTGCTCCTGCACGGTGAAGTAGGTCAGTGAGTAGGTGTCGCGATACCGCCGCAGCGTGTCGGCGATGTCGCGCGGCGTTCCCGAGAGCACGCCAGGTAACTTCAGCAACTCGTCGTCCGACTGGCCGGGGGCATAGCGGCGGGCCAGCCGCAGATCCGGTGCGCCGCTTGAGTCCCGCGGCACCGCGATGATCGCCAGGTTCAGCGCGATGTCGTCGAACCGGTCGCCGGCCACGCCACGGACGAATTCGACCCGTTCGCCCAGCGGGTCAGCTGCCACGCCGCCGGGGCGGCCGCCGGCGATGTCGATGATCTGGGCATGGTAGGCGGCGATCGTCAGCACCCGGTCCCCAGCGCCGGCGATCAGGATCGGCACGTTGGGGACGTGCTCCTGCATGTACGCGGTCATGTGCGCGAGGTAGTCGACGCGCTGCCTCGCGCCGGGAAATGGCAACTCGGCGGCCTCGAACTCCTCGCAGACATATCCGGTGCCCAGGCCGAGCTCGAACCGGCCGTCGCTGAGGATGTCGAGTGCGGCGACGTCGCGGGCCAGCAGCGCCGGTTTGTAGAACCCTGCGTTGAGCACGAGCGTGCCCAGCCGCAACGTCGTCACCTCGGCCGCCGAGACCAATGCAGGGAACGGGGCCGGGGCGCCGAGGTGGTCGGGCACCTGCAGGATGTCGTAGCCGAGTCCCTCGGCGCGACGCGCGGTCTCCTGCCACGCTGACCGCGAGTCCTTAGGCAGCAATCCGACGCCGAAGCGGAAGTCTTTCGCCATCGACCGCGATGTTAGCGGCGGGAGGAATCCGCCGGGCGCTTCCGGCACATAGCGAGGAGCGCGAGGTGGCCGCCCGGTGCCGCGCGCGGATAGTCGGCACGCACCCAGCCGACCGCTTTCGTGAACACGGGGACGCCTTTCATCGAGCTCGCCTCCTCCCTTCGTCCTATTCCTCCACGGTAGGACGGGAAGATTCCTCCACGGTAGGACGGGAAGACATTCGGCACAATCGCTCAGTAGGCTGGTCAGTCGGCCTTGCGACGCGTCGCGGTGAAGGTGACCGTGACCTCGTCGGCGACCTTCATCGAACCCATGAACAACGAATACGGCTTGACACCGAAGTCCGACTGGCTAACCCGGGCTTCGGTCGACATCCGCCACGAGTCGCCCAGATCCTCGACCCGTAAGTGCACCGTCTGGGGGTGCGACTTGCCGTGAATTGTCACCGTCCCGGTGAGCCGGTAGCCGTCGGCGGTCTTCGCCACGTCGTCGGCTTGAAAACTGATCGACGGAAACCGTTTGGCGTCAAGCGATTTCAGTGCATTCGACCGGGCGACCGACCTCTCCGGCCCGGACAGCTTGGTCACACCGCCCTCGCCGCGCAGCACCTTGAGCGAGTCGACGTCGACCTCGAGCGCCGCTGCTGACGGGTCGGCGCCGGCCCACGTCACCGTGGCGCGCCACGCGTTCATCGCGATGGTCAACCGGTGGCCCATCCGCGCGGCGCGGCCCGTGACGTCGGTCATGACGAGCAGTTGTCCCTCTGACGCGTCGAGCTTCCACACGGTCACGGCGCCGCGGTCCCCAGCTTGATCTTGACCGTCTTGGTTGGCCCCGACGGGTCGGTGTATGTGAGCGTGATGGTGTCTCCCGGCGCCCTGGAGCGCACCGCCGCCACCAATGAGTCGGCGCCGTCGATCACCCGGTCGTCGAGCTTGGTGACGACCGCGCCGGTGGGCAGGCCCGCCGAGGCAGCCGGCCCGTCGCTCACTACTTCGACGATTCGGGCGCCGTGTGTGCTCGCGTTGCTGGTCACCCGCACGCCCAGCGACGCATGCGATGCCTTGCCGGTGGCGATCAGCTGGTCGGCGATCCGCTTGGCCTGATCGACCGGGATCGCGAAGCCGAGACCGATCGATCCCGTCTCGCCGTTCGGGCCTGCGCTGTCGCCCAGCGTCGCGATCGCCGAGTTCACGCCGATCAGCTCCCCGCTCATGTTGACCAGCGCGCCGCCCGAGTTGCCGGGGTTGATCGCGGCGTCGGTCTGGATGGCATCCAGCACGGTGCTCTGATTGTCGGCGTCGCCCACGGTCGAGACCGGCCGGTTCAGCGCGCTGATGATGCCTGCGGTGACCGTGCTCTCCAGCCCCAGCGGCGACCCGACCGCCACCACGCCCTGCCCGACCCGAAGGTCGGCCGATGAACCGATCGTGATCGCGGCCAGCCCGGAGACGTCCTTCGCACGCACAACGGCGATGTCACTCATCGGATCGGCCCCGACGATCGTGAACGGCGCGGTGCGGCCGCCAATGAACGTCGCCGTGGTTTCCGCGCCGGCCACCCTGTTCTGCCCGATGCCCGGCACCGAAACCACGTGGTTGTTCGTCAGGATCAGGCCGTCGGGCGACAGGATGATGCCCGAGCCTTCACCGGTGGCGCGGCCGAGTTTGGTCTCCAGCTTCACCACACTGGGCACCACCTTGGCGGCAACCTCTTCCGCCGAGCCCTGCTGCACCCTCGCCGCCGGGGGCGAGCCGTTACTGGCCGTCGTCATGGTGCTGGTGCGTGAGTGCGTAGACGAGACCGTCAAAGCGGTCGCTCCTCCGACCGCGGCCGAGATCACCGACACCACAACGGCACCCGCGAACAGCAGCCCGGCCCGGGAGCGCTTCGGGGAGTCCGGGGAAGGCAGCGGCGGGCGCTGGTACTGCGGCGCGCTCCGCCAGTCGTAGGTCTGCTGGTTACCACGGGGATCCGGATACCGCGGGCGCGGCGGATACCGCGGGTCGTAGGTCATGTGTTCAGCTTCCTCGTTTGTTGGGTTCGGTTGCGGTGTCCCGGTCACTTCACGCACGGCGCTTGGTCGGTGGTCATGCGGGTCAGATCAGTTGGCGCGGGAGTTCGCGTCCCGGTTGCGGTGGCCGACACTGTGGAGACAGGTGTGGTCGGTGTGGTCGTGGTCGATGTGGTTGTGCTCGTTTCTGTGTCTATCAGGTAATCGGTGGAAGGGAAGTCCATCCCGACGGTCACCTGCACCGTGTGGCGCGCGAGACCGGTTGACGGGCTCGCGTTGAGGTTGAGTTGGCGGGCCAGCGCCTCGCCGGCCGCCTGGGCGCCCGGCCCGTAGGTGACCGTGCTCTCGTCGGCGATGGACTCGGCGGTGGTCGCGTCTCCCGCGGTGAAGCCGCGCTCGCTGAAGGTCGTCAGCACCTGTGTCGCCACACCTGCGGATTCCGATGCGTTGACGACGTCGAGGACGACGCCGCTGGCTGCGGCGAGCGGTTCGTTGTGGGCCGACGACGGCGCAGCCGTGCTGCTGGCCGACGGTGTCTCGGGCGAATCGCCGACAATGAGATTACGCACGATCGCGCGGATGGTTCCCACGTCGATGGTGTTGACGTCCTCGCCGGCGGAGTCCTGGGTGAACGAGGTGATCGGCAGGGTGTACAGCGACACCCCGCGGTCGGTGAGCGCTGAGGCTTGCTGGACGAAGCTGGACAGGTCCAATCCGGCGTCCACTGCGATGTTCTGCCGCGCGACGTCAAGCAGCTGGTGCAGGTCGCTCGGGCTCGACAGCGATCCGTTGTGGCGCAGCGCGGACAGCAGGGACACGATGAACGCCTGCTGCCTGCGGGTGCGGTCGAGGTCGGTGAACATCTCGTCGTTGGCGTCGCGGCGCTGCCTCACGAACGCCATCGCCTGCGCGGCGTCGATCTGCTGGACGCCCTTGTGGAAGTCGGCGCCCGAGAAGCTGTCGTAGGTGTCGTCGTTGAGGCATACGGTGATCGGCTGCACCACGTTGGCGATCTGGAAGAACGCCACCAGCGTGACTTCGATGAAGTGGTCGATCGGAATGGCCAGCAGGTTGCGGACCGTGCTGATCTGCGCCTTGCGCCCGGCCTCGCGCGCCTTCTGCTCAAGTGCCGCCGGATCGGCGGTGTCGGATTCGGTGTCGGATTCGGTGTCGATCGAGTCGATCATCCGCTGGTAGGCAAGCCCGTAGGCCTGCTTGATCTTGCCCTTGCACTGGCAGCCCGCCAGATCGACGTAGTCGTCGCGGGGGATCGAGATCGCGGTGACAGGGCCGGTGCCGCCGGGGATGTGCACGACGATCAGCACGTTGGCGTTGTAGCCGCCTGCGGTTTCGTCCCCGGCGTGCAGCGCGTCGTACATCTCCTGCGGCAGCGGCTGGCCGTGCTCGTCGAGTCGGCTGTCCAGGCCCATGATCAGGATGTTCTGGTCGCCGCCGGTCGAGCCGGGCGCGCCCTCCAGAGCTTGTGAGGTCGTGATGCCCCCGAACAGGCTGCGGTTGCCTGCCCAGGCCATGCCGGTGATGACCAGGATCACCACGGCAGCCAGTGCGGTCACCAACTGGGCGGCGATCAGCAGCGGCCGCCTCGCCGACCGGTTGGGCATCCGGTGGCGCGGAGCCGAGGAGCGAGGTCGGGCGTCCCGACCCCCGAAGCGGTCTGCCGGGATGGTCATGATTACCACGCATTATCCCTGAGACGGCGCGCCCGCGCCCGTGGCGAGTGACGCAGCGCACGTCGGCGCCGAAACGCATTGGCTGAGGCGAGGACTCGCCAACATCCTGTCGCCGAGCCTGCCGAAATGCGCGATCTGTCAGCAGTCTCGGCGAAAGAGTCTGCGTCCCAAGCGCACCCGTCAGGAGATGTCGCCGGTGAGGTAATGCTGTAACGCCGGCGCGACCGCGTCGACAAGCGAATTGACGTCCATCGAGTGGATCGGCTCAGTCCGTACGGCGTAGCGCATGATGCCCAGCCCGACGACCTGCGACGCACACAGCGACGCGCGCAGTTTGATCTTGTCGACGCCCAACTTATTCAGCAGCGGGCTGAAAACGGGGACCGTGAGGCTTTTCTCGACGATGTCGACGGTCTTGGCCATCCCGGTGGACGCCACCGCGCTGGCGGCGAATGGTCCACCGCCGGCCAGGTCCCAGGTGGTGAAGAGCACGTACAGCGTGCGGCGGCCCGATTCGTTGACGCTGCCCGTGACTATTCGTTCGATGAACTCTTTGGTGGACACCGGCAGCCGCAGCAGCCGCGCCACTGGATCGCCGAGCCCTCGTGACTGCTGTTCTGCTCCCATCAGGCCAGAATCGCTTGTCGTTCGGCCGCAGTCAACGATGCCCCTGCATGTCGAGTTCTACCGAGTCGCCGTCGATGCCCGCGACGGTGACTTCTACGGCGTACGTCTGACCGTTGACGGTCATCTCACACACCACTTTGGCTCCCACGGTCGGCTTGAGATCATCCGGACACGATACGGATTCCGGCTTGTCGCCCGCCGCGTCCCACTTCTTCTGCTTGATCTGGTTGGCGACCTCGTCCCTGGTGACGGTTTTCGGGGTGCCCACACATCCGGTGGCACCGATCAGCAAAGCCGACAGCGTGCCACAAATGGTTGCTGGCACAACATATTTGGCCACCCCGACCCTCCGTATTCGATTGCCGTGTCGGATCACTATGACACGGCGGCGTCCAAAGTCGGTGCAGAACGCGGTGAAATCGCCTCGGCTTCAGCGACTTCCCAGCATCGGTGGGACAATGGCACGCACCATGAACGAGCACCCGACGATCGGTGTCGAGGAGGAGTTCCTCCTCGTCGACGACACCGGTGAACCAGTCGGCGCCAACCACGCGGTCGCGAAGGAAGCCAAGGCGCGCGGTGTGCAACTTCAGCTCGAACTCACCAGCTGCCAGGTCGAGACGACCTCCCGCGTCGTCTCCACCGCCGACGAACTCCACGCGGAGCTGTCGCGGCTGCGTCGAGTAGCCGCGGATGCGGCGTCAGCGTGCGGCGCGCGGTTGCTCGCGGTGGCGCTGCCGCCCTCGGTGCCACACCACTTCCCGATCACCGACACTCCGCGGTACCGCAAGATCGGCGACAACTTCGGCATGATCGCCCACGAGCAGGGCATCTGCGGCTGCCATGTGCACGTCGCGGTACCGAACCGCAAGACGGCGGTTGTGGTCAGCAACTGGTTGCGGCCATGGCTGCCACTGCTTTTGGCGTTGACCGCCAATTCCGCGATCTATCGCAATGCCGATACCGGCTACGCGAGTTGGCGCAGCATCCTGTGGGCACGCTGGCCGAGCGCGGGGCCGCCGCCGTTCTTTGAATCGGTCGACGACTACGACGCCACCGTCAACATGCTCATAAAGACGGGCGCCGTGCTCGACGACGGCATGGTGTATTGGGACGTGCGGCCGTCGTCGAGATTCCCGACTATCGAAGTGCGGGTGGCCGATGTGCCGTCGACCGTTGCCGAGACGGTGCTGTTGGCGACATTGATTCGGGCGGCGGTCATGACGGCGCTCGACGCGTTCGAGCGCGGCGGCACCCCGCCACGCGTGGCCGCCGAAACGTTGCGGGCGGCATACTGGAAGGCCGCGCGTGACGGTCTGGACGGGCGGGCCATCGATCTCCCCGACGGGCTCGGGGCAGTGCCGACGCGTGATCTTCTGGTCGAGTTCGTCGCGCGTGTCCGGCCTGCGCTTGATGCGTTGGGCGAACACCGCCGGGTGTCCGACGAGTTGGAACGGTTGGCGGAGCACGGCAACGGTGCAATGCGTCAACGGCGTGCCTGGTGCCGGCGGGGCGATGTCGCCGACGTCATCGCCGAGGCTGCGACGGCAACGCTCAGGTGAGCGCCAACTCGGCAATAATCGGAGTCGTCGGTTGCTGAGAGCCGGCGCCCGGCTCGACTGTGAACGCCAGCGCGGTGGAACTGCCGAGGTTGCGCAGCACGGCAGTGGTCGACGGGGACACCGCCTTGTCGTCCATCGTGCCCGCCGACGTCGGGCCTTGGTCGCCGATCAACCACATTTGGTACACGGTGCCCGGTTTCGGCGGCGCAACGTCGTTCATCACCAAGACGCCGGCGTTTTTCTCGCGGGAGAACACGACGGTCGCGGTGCCGCCACCGGGGATGGGGCCCGAAACCGTGTGCACGTCGGGGGCGGCGAACACCTGCTCCGCGGTCGTCGGCGGCTGCGCCGGACGCAGCGCCAATCCGGCCGTGAGCGCGCCGAACCCGATGACCAGTGCCGCAGCCGCGGCCAAAATCGTTGTCCGCCAAGGAATCCGTCTGCGCGCCGGACGCACGGCCGCGAGTACCCGCTCGCGTATCTCGGTCGGCGGCTCGACCGCGGTCGCGGCGGACACCACCGCCAGTGTCTCGCGAACCGCGCGCACCTCGTCGTCAAACGCTCGGACCACCGGGGCGGGAGCCTGGGACAGCCGGTGTTCGATGTCAGCCCGCTCGTCGTCCCTGACGGCGTGCAGTGCGTATGGCGTCGCCAGTTCGAGCAGCTCGAAGTCCGATGGTTCGGTCATGTCACGCCCAAGCAGTTGCGCAGCGCACGCAGCGCGTCGCGCATCCGCGACTTGACGGTCGCCAGGTTGGCCGACAGCCGTTGGGACACCTGCGAATAGGTGAGGCCGCCGTAGTAGGCGAGCTCGATGCACTCGCGCTGGGTGTCGGTCAGCGAGCCGAGGCAGTTCGCCACTTGGCGCCGCTCGTCGCGCAGGATGGCGGAGTCGGCGACCACGTCCGCGGCCGGCTCGGCGGTCGCCGCGCCGTATCTGGACTCACGCTGGGTGGCGGCCTGTTCGGCGCGCACCCGGTCGACCGCGCGCCGGTGGGCAAGAGTCAGCAGCCACGCGAGAGCCGAGCCCGCTGCCGGATTGAAGTTCGCGGCGTTTCGCCACACCTGCAGATAGACGTCCTGCGTGGTCTCTTCGCTGTAGCCGGGATCACGCACCACCCGAGTCACCAATCCGAAGACCCGAGCGCGGGTGGAATCGTAGAAGGCGGCGAAGGCGTCGACGTCGTGGTCGGCGACCCGGCGCAACAACGCGGCCAAGTCGCTTTCCACCTGCGGCGATCGGGTCATTGAGCCGTAGCCTAGCGGCACCTCTCGTGGTCACGAGGCCACACTCGTGTCTGGATGGTCGGTGACCTCGATCCGCACCGTGGGCATCGCGGTAGTCGGCTCACGGGTGGGCTCTGCCTCGCGCATCGGGTGCCACGGGACGCGCGGCACCCCGCGCAGCCACAGCAGCACGCCCTGCACCCGCATCGCCAGCCTGCCCAGCAGCGGTGCCGCCGGCGCGACGAGCTGCAGTCGCAGCACTTCGGTGATCGTCGCGGGCCGGTGCTTTCCCCGCATCGTCGCGACGAAAGCGGGCTCGTCGCCCCGGTACAGCGACACGTCGACGTCGAGGCTGCCGTCCGGTCGCGGTGCGCGGATCACGTAGTGGCCGTCGAGCGGGTGAAACGGCGACGCATACAGGCGCTTGGTGGCAAGAACGGGCGTGGCCGCCGACGGCAGTAGATACGCGTGCCGTTCGCCGTGCGTGTTGTGGACCTCCGCCACGACATGGCGCAGGACGCCGTGGCGGTCGTGGCACCAGTACAGCGTCAGCGGGTTGAACGCGTGCCCGAGTACCCGCGGCTGCAGCAGCGCGGTGATCCGTCCGCCCGGCACGGTCGCGTCGTGGCGCGCCAGAAACCCGTCGAGACGCTGACGCAGGGATTCGCTGTCGTCGCCGCTGAAGTGGTCGCGGGGGTCGAAGCGGGCGAAGAGGCGCACCCACCGGGGCAGCCGCGGCAGCTCGTCGATGTCGACGTACCAGCTGTAGCTGCGGTGCTCGAAGTAGTGGTTCACCGGCACCTGCCGAAGGTGGGTGATCCTGGTCCGGTAGATGCCGGGCGTTCCAGGTAGGCGGGGGGTCCGTGGCTTCACACCAGGTATTCGGACCCGGCGGTTTGCCGGATGGGCGATCCGCGACTGGGCTCGTCGCCGCAGCGGCGAACCTCACGTTTGGCAGGCCCGCACTCTTACTTCCTCTGCCAAACGTGCGTCTCGGCGTCAACCCCAGGCGTGGGCTGCCGCTGCCAGCCCGTGCACCAACGCGGACGTGACGGGCGACAGCCGGTCGTTGCCGGGCAGCTGGCTGCGGGGACCGATCCCGCGGACCCGGGGCGACAACTCGAGTTGGACGCCGCCGCCGCGGGCGCGGTTGACGGGGTTGTCCGGATGCACGCCGCGCAGCTCGAGAGGGATCGCGGCCAGATCGGTGATCAGGTGATAGCCGGGCAGCACCAAGTGGCGGGCGAGATGAGCGGCCAGCTCGCGGTTGCGGCCGCCTGCCAGCAACTGGGTGCTGCGCCCCAGGCGGCCGTAGCCGTGCAGCGACACGATCACGTCGACGTGATCGAGGAAGCCGGAAAGCCGCGGGGACTCCTGCGCGCGGAACCGCGCCGACGGCAGATGGTGCGGGTACCGATCCGGGTGTCGCACCACGTACACCGATGCGTCGGCCGCGTCGGCGGCACGTTCGGCGATGACGTCGGTCATCTGCTCCAGGCCCCCGCCATGGATCGCCATAAAGCCGAACCGGGATCTCAGCCGGCTTTCCTCGACAACTCCGGGTTGCTCCAGAAGTCCCGAAAGTGACTGAGGCCCCGAGATTTTCGACGCCCTCGGCTGCGGCCAATGTAACGGGTCCCAGCGCCGCAGGAATTCGATCCACCGGTGCGGCAGTCCATGGTGCAGTGCTCCGTCGATGATCCGCTCCAGGTAACCCGGCCGCGGCGCACCGGTTTCGACGCGGTGGTCGATGTACACCCAGGCGTCGGCGGGGCCATCTCCGGTGTGCACGGTCAACCGGTCGCGGCGATACCGCACCGGCACACCCTCGGCGCTGTCCAGGGTCGCCAGGTCCCGGTCGGACACATCCCAGACGACCCCGTGCACGTGGGTGCCGCTGAGCCGTTCGACGGTGGCCACGCCTCGCTGGTTGATCAGCCAGTCGTGGTCGGCGAGCGTCGCGGGGCGGGGATTGGCGGCGTCGGGGCAGCGCAGCGCCATCTGCGCGACGCACAGGTTCGACCCGTACGCGAAGTAGGTGTGCATCCCCTGTCTCGCTCCTCGCGTCCGCGTCACCCTGCGGCGGTCAAGTACAGCAGCCCCACATTGAGCACACTAATGAGCGCGGCGACGACCCAACCCAAGGCGGTGGTGACACGATGGTTGGTGTCGGTGCCCATCACCGAGCTGTCGCTGGTCAACCTGATCAGCGGGATCAGCGCGAACGGAATCCCGAACGACAGCACGACCTGCGACAACACCAGCGCGCGGGTGGGCTCGAGGCCAATCGTCAGGATCGCCAGTGCGGGCACCAGCGTGATCAACCTCCGCAGCAGCAACGGGATCTTGCGGTGCAGCAGGCCCGCCATGATCATCGCGCCGGCGTACGCGCCGACCGACGTCGAGGCCAGCCCCGACGCCAGCAGGCCGACCGCGAAGAGCAGCGCGACCGTGGGCCCGAGTGCGTCACCGACCGCCGCGTGCGCCCCCTCGATGGTGTCGGTGTCGTGGCGGCCCTGCAGGTTGGTGGCCGCCACCAGCAGCATAGCCAGGTTCACCGCGCCGGCCACCACCATCGCCAGCGAGACGTCCCATCGGGTGACGCGCAGCAACACCACCCGCCGCCTGCCCTGCGGGTGGCCGTGGCGGTCGCGGGCCAGCCCGGAATGCAGGTACACGGCATGCGGCATCACTGTGGCGCCCAGCATCGCGCTGGCCAGCAACAGGCTCTCGGTGCCGTCGAAGCGGGGAAGCATTCCGCCCACGACGTCGCCCGGGGCAGGCGGATTGACGAAAAGACTTGTCAGAAAGCCGATTGCGATGATCAGCAGTAACCCGGTGATGACGCGTTCGAACACCCGCTGCCCGCGCCGGTCCTGGACCATCAGCAGCACCAGCGACACGACTCCGGTGATCAGGCCGCCAACGAGCAGTGGCAAGCCGAACAGCAGGCGCAGCGCCAGCGCTCCGCCCACCACTTCGGCCAGGTCGGTGGCCATCGCCACCAACTCGGCCTGTACCCAGTAGGCGAGCCGGGTCGGCCGGCGCATCCGGTGCCCGACAGCCTCCGGCAGCGACCGACCGGTCACCAGCCCGAGCTTCGCCGACAGGTACTGCACCAGCCCGGCCATCACGTTGGCGAGCAGAATGACCCACACCAGCAGGAAGCCGAACTTGGCGCCGGCGCTGACGTTCGCGGCGACGTTGCCGGGATCGACGTAAGCGATCGCCGCGACGAAGGCCGGGCCGAGCAGGTACCAGCTGGGCCGCAGCCGAAGATCCGTTTGCTGCGCCAACTCCAACTTTCCCTCCGGCTATTCCGGTCAATCGAATAGGAAAGTTAGGTTACGCGAAACCCCGGCCGCGTTCGCCTTAGGGCACCGCCCACCCGCCGATTCCGAACACCGGGTTACCGGGGTACAGCCAGGGCTGCTGCAGGAACGAGCCGGGGGTGACGATCGCATTCGGCGAGCTGTTGATCGACGTGTGGGTGCCGCGTTCGCATTGCATCGTCCACGGCGCGACGGTGGCGCAGTCCGGCAGGGCCGCCGCCTCGGGGACGCCGGCAACGCCGGCGATGCCGACAGCCGCCATCACCGCCGTCGTCAGCCGCCCGGCAGTCCGCACGACACCCGCCTGGAACCCGCCTTCGTCACGAAGCACCCGGTGTGGGCGGGGGTAAGCCCCGCCGAACGCCTCGTCCCAATGGCGTTGATTCGCATGAGGTCCTTTCGCGCGCCCATCAAGGACTGTACAGCCCGGTGCCGGTCACGAGGGGTAAGTCCAGTGTGGTGCGGATGCCGGGTTCGGCGGCGACCACGGCGGGGATGGCGTTGACGACCCTCATCGCGGTGGCCACCAGACCCGCGTGGTTGTGGTCGCCGTTGGGGCTGCTCAAGCACAGGTCCAGCGCATATGACGGCTCGCCGGTCACCTCGACGCGGTACGA
>Ga0210086_1000898_pt1 | contig 16121 bp, 16 predicted proteins | sample China_Galinas_PW_3_FD_184867 | JGI IMG/M metagenome (GOLD analysis project Ga0210086, IMG submission 184867) | Wetland microbial communities from San Francisco Bay, California, USA, that impact long-term carbon sequestration - China_Galinas_PWB_D2... | ecosystem: Environmental > Aquatic > Marine... | reverse complement strand
CCCGCCTCTCCTATGACGGCCCAGGCAACGGAGCCCAGGCCCTGTACAAGAAACCCGACCAGTGCCACGAGTGCTACGGCCGTCAGCAAGAACGCTGCGACGTCTATCTTATTTTTCCTTATCCACCTCATACGCGTCTCCTCACTGATTTTATTAATTCCTCCGTGGTATCTATAGCTGTTTATCTCCGATGTACTGAAAGACCTGCACCCTGTCGTTAAGCGTGTCGGCCACGTATATCTTGTTTTCGTCGTCTATAAAAATTCCGGCAGGTGCGTTGAAGCGCCCGTAAAAACTTCCTTTCTTGCCGAAGAACAACAGTAGCTTTCCCTTCTTGTCGAATATCTTGACCATGTTCTGGGCCGCGTCGGACACGAATATATGCCCTTCCGGGTCCACCGCGATGCCCTTTATCTTGTCAAAAGTATCGAACGTGTCGCCCAGGGCGCCGAACTGGAAGACCGGCTCGCCCGAGGGCTTGAATATCTTCACCTTGAAGTTCAGCGTGTCCGTCACATAAACGAGCCCCGCCTTGTCCACGGCTACGTGTATCGGGTAGTTCAAGTCGCCCGGGCCTTCACCGCGCTTTCCTATGCTCCCGCGCCTGTTGCCGTCAAGGTCGTAAACGTATATCGTGTGGCCCCACGTATCCACGACGTAGATGGCTCCGGCCCTGGCGTCTATGGCCATACCTGTCGGCCTTGCGAACTTGCCATCGAAGAACTTTATGAGCTTCCCTTTCTGGTTGAAGATGCAAACACGCTTCATGTCGGCATCGCTCACGTAGATCCGCCCGTCACTCGACACCACCACCCCTATTGGCGCCATCAGAGGCGTGCCCTTTGCCGAGGTAATGTTGAACGTGTCCATAGTTTCGAGGTTTACGACGCTCACCCTCGAGGCCCCGGGGTCCGCCACGTACATCACGTTGTTGGAGTCCACGAATACGCTCTGCGGGTATATGAGCCCGTCCGAATTCTTCGGATCCTGTATGTCGTAGTCCACGTCCCCGGCCACGAACCTGAGAATCTGGTTTTCCTTTTCGCTCACGAGGCTGCGCAGGGTCCACAGATATCGGATGCGTGGCTTCTCGGGCGGTCCCGGCCAAATGATGCCTCCTGCCAGAGTTTTGTCTAAACTGGCCTTAGTGGGCGCGCACGAGACCACCGACACCGCGGCTACGGCGATCACGGCGCATATGAACGCAGTCCTAATTGTCGCCATTCTCATCATAGACCTCGATGGTGGCATCTGCCCTGAGCCTTTCAATAAGTTCCTTCTCCAACTTGGCCTTTCTCTTTTTCTCAATCGACTTCTTTATCGAATCGGCAACGTCTTCGTACGGCAATTGTTCGGCGCCTAACTTTTCCTCGACCCTTGCGATATGAAAACCGTAGATGCTCTGCACTACGCCGGTCATCTCTCCCACATCAAGCTTCTTGACGGCATTTTCGAGTTCGGCGACAAGCATGCCGCTGTGCACTATGCCGAGGTCTCCGCCCTTCACCCTGTAGGGGTCATCGGAGTAGTCCCACGCCACCGAGGCCATATCCTCGCCGTCCTTGATTTTCTTCAGGGCCTCCTCGGCCTTCTTCCTGGCGGCATCCCACTGGGACTGTAAAGCGTTGGGTGGCACCGATATGAGGATATGCCTGATATGCCACGATTCCGGCCGCAGATATGATTTCTTGTTTTTGTCGTAATACTCGCGAGCTTCCTCGTCGGATACCGTTGCCTTCTCGTCAACTTCGACCTCGATTACCTTCTTGAGAAGCAAGCGCTTTTCCAGCTTCTTCTGGAACTCCTTATCGCTGAACCCGACGGCCTCCAGTGCCTGCTTGTACTGGGCCTTGCCACCCGACCTTTCGATGATTGCTTCCCTCTCATCCTTTACGGCACGCTTGTCTGCCTTCAGGCCGATCTTCATGGCCTCCTGGTAGAGAAGTTCGTCATCTATCATCCTCTGCATTGCTTTATCACGGTATTTCTCCCTCGTCGAAGGGGTAATGCCTCCGTGGAAAGACGCAGCCGGCAGCAACTTGTTAAGGGCCTCGTTAAAATCGAACGCGGTAAGAACCTCATCGTTCACTTTCGCAAATGGTTTGGGCTGGGCGCTCCACGCAGGCACCGCCAAGGCGACAATGGCGGCTACAGAAAATATCAACCCGATGGCCCGTCGGCCTGCTTTCCACGTAAGCGTTTCAGTCGTAAAAATATTCATCGTTCTCCTTGTCCGACATTGAACTTGATTCTATCTTCTCCTCTTTATAGCTTATCTCACCATTTTTGCCAATTCAACCAAAGTCTCCTACCATAGCCTGTTAAAAGTGCGTCCGAAGCTCCTCTGCACGTTCACGTGCAGCTCATGCACGTCGAGGCCGTTCGGGTTCATCTTGATCTGGTACGACGCTTTCAAGGTGAGTTTCCTGAATGCTACGCCGTACGTGACCCGGAAGAACTTTTCGGCATCGTTATGTCCGAGAGTCTTGCTGAAACGCCCGTAGAAGTACAGGCTCGCCCTTCTCCTCAGCCTGCTCTTGTACTGGGCTGAGAAATGCACATGATGTTCGGATATATCGTCTATCTCGTACCGCGCGTGCGCATCCAGCGAGCTCCTTGAGTTTATCTGCCATGACAACTTGCCATTTATGCCTGTAGAGGACGAAGTTCCGGAGAACCCGCCGCTTGTCGTCGATATAATATGGGATATTTCGGCGGTAAGGATTATGTTCGGTCTTATACGGTAATCCGTGCCGGCCCAAAGCCTGTGTGTCATCGTGCTGCCCCTATTCGCCGATAGGAACCTGGTGGAAATCGAATAGCCTCCGTGGAACTTAAGCCTGCTGTTGACCGTGTATAGGACGTGCACCAATCCGCTCGCCGGCATTCCGCTCTCGTTATATCCTACCGAGAAGTTGCCGTAAACCTTCGTCTTCCTGAAGAATGTCCAGAGGAGGTTCTCTCGCAGCGTCACGCTGTAGATATCATCGGAGGAGCCTGCTTTGTTCTGCTTACGCCTGTATTCCGTGTCTATCCGGGAGGATGACTTTAGCCCTGGCATAAGCAGTTTGCTCCGTGATGTCCTCGTCAGGAAAGTGCCGGTGGCGTTCCAGCTGTTCACATTATCGTAATTCCAATAGTTGCCTTCAATGCCGGCACTATACCTCACCGGCTGCCTTCTTATTCTGAACGAGTTGCCGTACGTAACGTAAGAATTAACCGTATAGCTCTTGCTATCCTCCAGCTTGAGATAGACAAACGTAGTGTCCCATCTAACCCGGTTCCACCTATGACGGGACCCGACAACAAGCCTGTGCCTCGTGCCGCCCCTGTTGCTGTCCCTGTAGCTATAGGTCAGTCGGTATGATGATTTATGGAGAACCTTCTTGTCTTTTATGCGAGGCTTATTGTTTATGAAAATACGAATATTGCCCAGCGTGGACTGGTCGTGAGGGAGGCCTCCGCCGGATGCCATATACCTGTGGACGTCGAGTGATACGTTTGGGTATGCGAAACTGAAGAGGCCCAAGCCCGGAGGACGCTTGTTGAACTGGTTGTTATAGTTCCAGTTGCGGTTCCAGTTGCGGTTCCAATTGCGGTTCCAGTTGGCGTTGCCGTTGCGGTTCCAGTTGGCGTTATTGTTGCGGTTCCAGTTGGCGTTATTGTTGCGGTTCCAGTTGGCGTTATTGTTGCGGTTCCAGTTGGCGTTGCCGTTGGTATTCTCGTCCGGGCTCACGTTAACGTTAAGGTTAAGGTTTGTGTTAGTGTTAGTGTTCGTATTGGTGTTGGTGTTACGGTTCCGGTTGATGTATCCGTTTGCGTTCCAATTGGCGTTTCCATTGCCGTTTGAGTTTCGGTTGCGGTTCCAGTTGGAGTTGCCGCCGTTGCTGTTAACGTTGTAGTTGCTGTTGTTGTACTTGTACCTGTAGCGGTTGCCGTTCAGGTTTCGCCTCAGGTTTATGTTACTCTTCGTGCCGTCGTCGTAAGCGATTATCTTGCGGTTCGAGAAAACCCTAAGGGTGCCCGGCCTCGAATAATACATGTTGATGCCGAATGATTGGCTTGTGCGCCCGCCAAAGGTGGTATTGAAGTTGTAGTTAATGCCTATCGGCGAAGGGACGTATTTCCACATGGAAATACCCTTGTCCCGGTTGATACCCTGGAAAAGGACAAATGCGACTCCAAACCCAACATTATCGGAATGCCCGCTCGTGCCCTCGACTATCGATGTATCGGCAAAGCTCAGGTGTACCCCGTAAGTAACTAGCCTCGGATCGAATATGTATCCCGCATGACCCAGATTATAGACCTGTTTGAACTCGGAATGTTTACCGCCTCTGTTGTTCCACGAACGGCTGTACTCATAGCCCATGGAGAACGTAAGCGTGTAATGGCGTTTTGTGTACCACGCACTCCTCCGCGCCTCGGCCTTACCGGCAAAGAGGGACAGCACCATGCCCAGGACAGCTACGAACAGAAGTGTCCTGCCCAGGCGCTCAAGCCAGGGGATTCCTATTAGCCCCTTGCGAGCCATGCTATCTCGTGCCGGTGTGTTCGGCAATGCCGTTCTTCCTCCTGCCTTTCAATGAAACGCTGTACCCGTTCTGCTCGATGCTGACTACGTCGCGCTTGAGCGTGGCCATGGAGACCAGCAGCAGATCGGCGAGGTCCTCATAACTGAGTAGCACACCCTGCTGGCGAGCCTCCTCGGCGAGCCTTACGATACGCCTGCGCCTGAGCCCGGCTATGCCCTCCGCGCGCAGGACGTCCTCGTCGCTCTGACCCACGAGGGTGAGCTTCACCCTGCCGTCGCCGTTGCCCCGGCCGTTTACGTAATATTCGAGCTTTCCGAGTTCCATGTCTGATTAACCCTTATCCCTCAGGCGGCCTTCCCGTGTCCGCCAAGCGGGATATCAACTCCCTGTTCCCTCAGATGGCTTACGTCCCTCTTGAGGGTCGCCTTCGACGTCAGCATTATCATGCTGAGGTCTCGATAGCTGAGCCTTGCGCCCTGCGCCACGGCCTCGCTGAGTATCCTGCTGATCCGCTTGCGCCTGAGTTCGGCTATGCCGCAGTCGTGCCCGCCATCTTCGGCGCATACGGTCAGCTTCAGCAGTCTGAGCCTGTTATCGCCTTCCGGCACCCAATACGTCAGCGTCCCTCGCATGTTATATACCTCCCTATATAAGTAAATAATTGGGCCATATAGCGCACCGAAGGGTTAAATGGCTTACGCCCCCCGGTTGCCACAATCCCGGACATCCCTTGTTTTAAGCTCATTTGAACCCATCCTTTCGCGTTTGCTGAGTCCATTACCAGTATCAAGCATACAAAATACGTGCCAATTCGAGAAGCCTTGCGAAAAGACAGGTTAGACGCGGCGTTCGAGCACCGGCAAGTCGGTTGGGTTAAATCTGGATGTACTAATTCTGGGAAGCCGTTAAGCTCATATGAACGGCCTTTTTGAGGTGATTCCCTATTGCCCTTCTACACCCAATACATTCAACATCCATGCCAGCCACCGCAATAAATCTCCCGAGCATCACACACGACGAATCATTCAACTAAGAAACCATGGCCCCCTCTGAGCACAGGGGCGGTCTTGAATAAATCCATACTTACGTGTATCTTAAAGCCGGTGAAAAGAACTCTCGTCGCAATATTCTTCTCGCTCGTATTCATATCCTTTCTTACGCCCATGGAACTCGGCGATTTCTGGTGGCACCTGAGCACCGGGAAATGGATAATCGAGCACATGCGAATACCCACCGAGGACATTTTCTCGTTCACCTCGGCAAGCGGCAAGAACGTATCGTTCGTGATCAGCGCCTTCTGGCTCTGCCAGGTCGTCTACGCCTGCGTAGATAAATTCTTTGGTCTGTATGGGATCGTCGCCTTCAAGGCCCTGACATTCACCCTCACATTTCTCGTGGCTATTCGGTTCGGACGCGGCTCCATTGCCGCATACGTGGCCACTCTGCCCGCCATATACGTGGGCACGTTCTATGACGAGTCGAGGCCTCAGACGTTCTCATTCCTGTTCTTCGCCGCGGCGCTCTACCTGCTTGAAAACGCGCGTACGGCATACAGGGAGGACCGGGAGATCCCTAAAATCACTTACGCGCTGCCCCTTCTAATGGTGATATGGGCCAACGTACATCCGGGGTTTGTCATAGGCATCCCACTGATAGCGGCCTACGCGGCGGAGGCAATTGCGCTCGCGTCATTTAAAAGACCGCGCCCGCGAATTGGGCTCATCATCGCAATCTGCGTGGTCTCGGCAGCGGTATCGGCCCTTAACCCAAACGTCTTTGACGCGGCAGTGCGCACCCTGCAGATGCTCAAGAGCAGGCCTTCCATCCACGAGCACCTGCCGCTGAAGGAGTTCGCCGATTTCACCGGAGGTGAAGGGCTCTATCCCGCAATCGTCTCGCTCATAGTTCTGGGAGCGGCAAGCTTTGTGGCGCGCTTTGCGATAAAACGTCGGGTGCCGGACATTCTGCATCTGGCCGTCTTCGCGGTGCTCGCGGTCATGGCCCTGAAAACGTTTAGGGCGGGGTTCTTCTTTGCCATCTTCGCCGTGGCCGTCACGGGAAGAAACCTTTCGGATATACCCCCCCCCTCTTCTCTGGGCGCTGTCCTCAAAAAGCCAATTGCTAAACTCGGAGCGGCGGCGGCGCTTCTTGCTGCGATAGCCCTGCTGCTTGTCCCGAGGACATTATTCGTTAAGCCAATGCTCACCGAAGGCATATTCCCCGAAAGGGCAGCGACTTTCATAGAGAAAGAGAAACTGCCGCCGAATATCTATAATCCCTACGAATGGGGAGGGTATCTCATCTGGAGGCTCTACCCCGATTACAAGGTCTTTGTGGACTCTAGGGGAATCGGCGCGGTGAAGGAGCACAGTCAGGTGCTTCAGGCACGACCGGGATGGGAGAAGGTGCTTGATAAGCACGGCGTGAACACCGTACTGTTCTGGCCGCTGCTTCCATACAGGTCAGATGTACCACCCATAATAATGGAACTGCAGATGCAGGACGACTGGAGACCGGTGTACTGGGACACAAGATGCCTGATATACGTCAGGAGCGAGCTAGCCAAAAATCCTATTAGCAAGCGCGCGGTATGGGAGTTGCTTACGTCGTTGTTGCTTGCCAATATGGATAAAGATCCCGGCAATCCCGCCAACTATATCTCCCTCGGCGAGATATATGAACTGAGGGGGCTGCACTCTCTGGCCGAGGCGCAGTTCCGAAAAGCCCTCACCCTGGACCCTCAGAACGAACGGGCCGCCTTCGACCTCGAGAGCCTTCAGCTCGGCAACTAGGCCACTTATTTATATATATACAGTTGTATACCTTCACTTAATCTTCAAAACATGGGCGAAATCACGCAAACGTAGGCCAACTTGCTCAGCTTCCAAGCCCGGTTTCCCAGGTGAATTTGAAGTACCGCCAGACAAATTTAGACCCCTACGACAATCATAATTGATTATTAATTAAGACGTTTTATCCAGCTCGCACTCACAGCCGCCCGTTCTGCTGCACCTATGGCATGACGCTTGCATGATGACTGGCAACGAAAGCTGTGAAAAATATTCACATGCTGATAATCCCAAAATGAAAGGAGGTGGAAACGAAATGAAGAAAGTTATTCTCTTAACTATGGCAGTTTGCCTTATCGCTGCGGGCGTAGCCTTCGCCGGCGTCGTTGGTTCCTACCACGACCTCGGTACGGGCGGTCTGAGTGACACGAGCACCGGCACCAACCAGGTCTGCGTGTTCTGCCACCACCCGCACAGGGGCGCCGTCGCTGGTGCGCTTACCAACGCGCTTCTCTGGAACATTAACTCCAACCAGTACAGCTCGTCCTATGCGGTGTACACCAACACCAGCAGCGTGACCATGAACGCGGTAGGTAACGCGGTTGACAACGTCACGGATACCACGGCAGGTGAGTACATCTCGTACCTCTGCATGGGTTGCCATGACAGCGGTCTTACCGCTAACGCACTGCTTAGGGTTCCTAGAGACGCCACTTCGAACAACCAGGCTATCACGACTGCGGACTTCAACACCGCGGCCTCTAACCTCGGTACTACCCTCGAGGACGACCATCCGGTCAACTTCGACTTCAGCGATAACAACGGTGAAGACATCCAGACCGAGAGCGCTGGTGGTTCGACCGGCCTCTTCGTACCCGCTACCCAGACTTCGTCCGTCGGCTATCCTCTGTTCGGCGCCGAGGGCTGGATGCAGTGTGCTACCTGTCACGACGTTCATAGGGGCAACACCAGTGGAGACTGCACGACTGACACCGGCGTGAGCTGCGATCCGCAGATCGAGTTCATGAACGGCAGCACAGCCAACAGCGGTATCTGCACTGACTGTCACCTGAACAAGTAATCAGGTTCAGTATGCAACTTTAAGAGGGGGGCATTTATGCCCCCCTCTTTTTTATGCCATCGGGACTGGAAATGACAGGGCTATCGCAAAAGTGTAATGCCGATGACAGAGCGAAACATACGTGCCGTGATACGCTGAAATAGCGGCTATATAACAGCTAAGGGATGGATTAACAATAGATGTCCTTTTTCAAGTTGAATTTGAGGAGTAAACTCGGTTATATTAATTTGATGAGGAAATACGTAATCATACTTCTCATACTCGTGAGCATTGCCGCCCTGATGGGATGTGGCGGCGGACCCAAGTATGTTCGCCCGGACTACAGCTCCTTCGTATGGCCTGGGTCGCCTAACCCTCCGAAGATCAAACTGCTCAATGTGGTAATGACCGACCTCGACTTCCGCAAGCGAACAGCGGCTGAGAAGATGTTCGGAGAGGAAGCGTTCTTCTACTTTAAGAAACCCCACGACGTAGCCGTGGACATGAACAACAACGTGTTGGTCTCTGACACTTACAGAAACAAGGTCTTTGTCCTTAACTTTGATAAGGGCGCAGTCGGCGAGCTGTTCAACCCCTACGGGTGGGGCGAGGTCGGAGGAGTAGCAACAGATAACGTCAATGGGCTGATAGGCGCCACAAGCGGCAATAAAGTGGTCATCTTAGATCAGAAGTCCAAGAAGGTATTGTTCACCATTGGACCCGGGATGGATTTTGTAAGGCCCATGGGTATCGCCTTCGACCCGGTGAGGAAAATTATTTACGTGGCCGCGACGAGAAAGCACGAGCTCCACTCCTTCGACTACCAGGGGAATCACCTCAAGCAGATCGCATACCGGGGGACTGAACCCGGGGACGTCTACTTCCCTACTGACCTTGCCGTGGACTCGGAAGGACGGCTCTACGTCGTGGATACCATGAACTGGAGAATCGACATATTCGGCCCCGATGGCAAGTACCTTAGATCTTTCGGCACGAACGGCGACACTCCCGGCACCTTCGCGCGTCCCAAGGGCATTGCCATAAGCAACGACGGCTTTGTCTTCGTCACCGACGCGGCTTTCGGAAACTTCCAGGTCTTCGACGAGAAGGGCCAAACCTATACGTACGTGGGAGTGCCCGGCACTGGTTTTGGCATGTTCAACCAGCCCACGGGCATAGCTATCGGCGACGACGACAAGATATACGTAGTGGACCAGACCAACAGAAGGCTCCAGATATTCCAGTACCTCTCGCCAAGGTATTTGAAAGAACATCCCGAGGAAGCAAAGGCAGGCACGAACGTTACTAAGTCACAGTAACGTCCCGCAGCACGGTTACGCTCTACCTTTATTGTTCGTTAGCCCCCATCCCCAGATGAACTCTTCTCAGGTACTCGTCCCTGACGGGCGAAGGCGGCAGGGCGCGCAGTATCGCCTCGGCGTCGGGATACCTCTCAAGGCCAGTCAAGGCTATCGCCATCGTGAGCATAGCGTTGGGAAACCCGGGGCGTCCGGCAAGCACCGCCTCGGCCTCGCCGTATATGGGGCCGTATAGGGCCCTGTAGGGCAGTCCGTATTGCTCGATGGTCTCCATGTTATGGGGCGTCTTCCTTGCAAACACGGCAGAATTGTCTCCCATGTACACGAGCCGCCAGCCCTCGGGCTTCTCCTCCATGAACTTGAGCACAATCGGGGCTATCACGCCGTTCAGCCTCGAGACGGGCTGCACGATGATGAAGTTCACCCCAAAGGCGTCGAGCTGCTTCATGGTGCCCGGCATGGCGTTCATCATGTTCGTGCTCGCCTCAAAGACCTCGTTGCTCAGAATTCTTCCGTCTATAAATACCTTGTATTTCGGATACAGCCTCCATATGAGGTAGCCGCCCCATGTGTATTCGTTGAACATGGGGCCCTCGAGTTTCGCCTTCTCGATAAACTGCACCGCGTCCTCCGGGTAGGTGCCGTCCACCCAGTACTGCGGAGGTACCTGGGGATGCAGCTGCCAGGGGCTTCGCTCAACAGTGTATGAAACGAGAGCCGCGCATAGGAGCACTCCGACCAGGGCCGTCGCGACGCGCCAAAGCCTGCCGAGCCCGCCGGCCGCCCTCACCGCGAATATTGGAAGCACCACGAGGGCAAGCATCACGCCACGAGAATAATAAAGCGAGAAGACTATTACCGCCATGGCAAGGAGCGCCTCCGCAATTCTCACCCTCCTTCTGGCGACGTATCCGGCTATCATCAACAGTACCGCGAGGGCTATGAAGGCCATTATGTAGAGAGGCCACACGAGGTGGAGCTCCCTGTAGAAAAACCATAGCGGCTTGTACTCCATGACCTGGCCTATGACGTCCACCTTGCCGGGCATGCTCGCGGCAGGCGGGGCGCCCTTGAGGAACCTGCTGAGATGACCTTGAATGAATCCGTAAAGCAAGTGGTAAGAGTTAGGGTTAAGCAGCGATGCCCCTATGCCCGCCGCCGAGGGCAGTAGTATGAACAGGCCGCCCCTGTCTCGCTTGATAGCGGCCTCCGCAATCGCGCCCAGCGCAAAAGCCGCTATCATGACCACTCCGAAGATGAAACCGCCATGCAGGTTGCTCCACAGGGCCATCATGGCCGCGAGCACTATCGTCCAGAGCAGCCTGCCCCCCGGTCTCGTTAGGCGCTCAAGGAGCGGCACCAGGGCGAAGCTGAGCACCACGGTGAGGCCCTGCGGCCTCTCATACGTGTAATAGAGGCTCAGGGCCATTAGGAGAAGCGGGAGCGATATCAGAGAGAGCGCCCATAGGGGGTTTATATCCCTTCTCACGGCCATGTCGTACACGACAATGAAGGGCACTATTATCAGCAGGCTCCGAAAGACCACGAGCCCCGGATACCCGCCGAGGGCAAACACAAGGTACAGAACCACCTGCCCGAGCCACTGGCTTCTCAAGCCCTGCATCTGAAACGCCGTAAGCGGAGTGGGTGTGGTGAAAGCGAATGGGTCTTCCATTCCCGGGATATGTCCGCTCTGAAGCGTCCACTGGCCGCTCTTTAGGTGCCAGAAGAGGTCAGGGTCGGCAAGGGGTACAAGAAGCAGTATGAAGACATAGGCGAACAGGAGTGACGGCAGCCCGTATCGGAGCGACAGCGAGAGGTATTTATAAGGGCTGTGCCGCGTCGCCGGTTCGTTTTTCATCCCGGGGCTCCGGGGGCCGGCATCATTGCCCCTCGATGAGCTCTGACTTCTTCATCGAGCCCATCAGGTATTCCTTGAACTTCTCCGGGATTAGCCACCTTATGCCGAGCTTGTCGGCCCATTTAAGGGCTCCCTGGTCCGCAGTGACGAGCAGGGCGTCGAGTTCCATGGCAAGCAGAAGCAGGTCCACGTCCTCCTTGCTGTCTATAATTCCCTCACGGAGGGCCTCGCGGTACTTGCGCCTCAGGTCCTGGATGTTGTCGTTTAGGGGGGCGTCGCTTCTCACCGCCTTCTCTGCTACCCTGAGCCCCTTGTTGATGCGATCCCTCATCTCCTCCACGAGTTCGTATATGAGATAAGCCGGTGTCTTGAGCTCGTGGCGCTTAGGGGACTTCTGGTGCAGATAGACGAGCAGGTCTCCGGGGATCTTGTCGCGGTCCACGAAGTTCATGAGCTCCTCGAATATCGAGGGCGGCATGTAGAAGTCCAGAATGGGCAGCTGCGCCGCTATGAACAGGAACGACTCGAGCGCCTCCGTAGGCGTAGCGCCGAGGCTCGCCCTTACGTCGGGGTTTACGAAGAGGCTGGTGTCCAGTACGACGCGGTCCTTGCTAGATCTTGCAGGTGCCATGAAGTTTAAACTCGAAAGTATTCCAGGACCCGCATTCGGGGCATCTGCCCGCCCACTGCTCCTCCTGGTGGCCGCAGCTCGAACAGCAGTACGGGACCCTGAGGGTCTTCTTGAAATCGATAGTCTTCTTGAATTCCTCTATGGCGCGCTCGCAGTTGTTACGCCTCAGGAAGAGCTCGCCGAGCAGCTGGTTCCACTGGGGAAAGTCCTCGGGTATCTCACCGGTATCGAGAAGCTCGAGCGCGTCGTCCACCATCTCGAGCCTATAGTAGAGCTTTCCGAGGAAGAACCTGAGCATCTGGTTCTGGGGGGCGGAGGCCATTGCGTTCCGATATATCGAGATAAGCCTCGACGGGTCGCCGGCCTTGATAAGAAGATCCTCGATCTTCGCGAGTATGAGAGAAGACAACGTGTTCCTGTAGCCGTTTTCGAGAAACGACACGGCGTCCTCCGAGTTCCCGCTCTTGAGCATGGCCTCGGCCTTAGCAAGATAGGCGGGCACGAAGTGGTCGTCGCTCTTGATTATGCCCTTAAAAACCTTAATCGCCCTCTCGGTCTGCCCGGAATCCAGCAGCGCCTTGCCCTGCTCGTAACGGTAGCCGCTAAGCGCTTCCTCTTCGCCTCCTACATCGCGTCCCGCCTTCTGCTCGGCCTTGATGATGTTCTTCTGGACCTCCACGAGCTCGTCCCAGTTCGCCGTATGCTCGAGTATGGAGCGCTTCATGAGCTTGGCGCCCAGGTTGCCCTGGTCGCGCTGCAATATCTCGTCCACGTACTCTATGGCGTCGGTCCACTTGCCCAGCTTGTCCGAGAGAGAGGCCATGGCGAATAGCGCCGACAGGTCTCCGGGGGCGGACATGAGTGCCTTCTTGTAGAACTTGTGGGCCTCGTCATTATTGTTCGCCTTCTCGGCTATGGCGCCCAGGCGCATCAGGGCCTCCGTGTGCGCTGGCTCGTCCTTAAGGATGTCCTCGAGTATCTTTCTCGCCTCGGCGTTGTCGTCGGCGAGCATGGAGTTCATTGCCTTCGTGTAGAGGTTGCGGAGCTTCTCCTCGCGTTTGCGTTTTTTCTGGAACTGGTAAGTCACTATCATGCGCTTGGTGTCGCGCACGAACATTATGAGGGCCACCGCGATTGCGCCCAGGGCGCTTGAGATGATGATGAGGCTTATCACCGAAAGCGTGTATACCTCGTTCAGGGGCCAGGGAACGCTGATAGTGGTCGTACCGGTGTTGGACGTGGCGAGCAAGGCCAGCACTATTGCGACGAGTATGAATATCATCACTACGAACTTGCCCATCAGTGGTGGTAGCTCCCTCCCTTCATGATGGTCATGGCCCTGTAGGCCTGCTCCAGCAGGAGCACCCGCGCCATCTCGTGCGTGAGGGTCATCTTCGAAAGCGAGACCGTATCCGAGGCGGCGGAGCGCACATCTTCGGAAACTCCGTAGGGGCCGCCTATGACGAAGTCCACCTGCGCCCTGTCTCTGAGCGTCTCGGCGAACTCCACCGAGGTGAGCTCGCGCCCACGCTCGTCGAGCAGCACGAAATCCGAGGTCTGCTTCAAAACCCTCTCGCTCTCTTTTGTCACGCGCTCTTCCATGCTTCCGGTCTTCTGCTCCTTTAACTCAACTATCTCCACCTGGGCCATCGGCCCGAGCAGTTTCAGGTACTTGGCCACGCCCTCAGCCGCGTACCGTTCTTTTGTCTTTCCTGTCCAGATTATCCTGAGCTTCATCCACCGGGATTCTTGGGGCGTCCAGCCATAGTTTCTCGAGCATGTAGTAATCTCTCGTCTCGCGTTCAAAGACGTGAACTATCACGTCGTTGTAATCCATGAGAACCCACTTCGCCGGGCCCCGCCCCTCCACTCCGAGGGGCTTTATCTTACGAGCCTTGAGACCTTCCTCGATGTTATCCGATATTGTCCTCACCTGCTGGGTGCTCTCACCCGAGCAGATGACGAAGTAATCTGCGTAAGCTACGAGTTTCTTCAGCTCCAGGACTATGAGGTCCGAGGCCTTCTTGTCAAAGGCCAGCCGCGCTATCTCGAGTGCTTTCTCCTTGCTCTTTATCTGCAAGCTCCTCTTGAGACATCGTTTGCGACCTTAAAAACCTCTATATAGACCATGAGTAATTATAAAAGATTCCACCCTCTCAGGCAACATGTATTTTATGCTCCCACCCTCTCTAACGTTCGCTCGAATGGCAGTAGAGGAGATATCAAGAAGTGGTGCGCCGAGGAGTACCGCGCTGCGGCCTCCCAGAAGTTTCGTCGTAAGCATCTCGCTTGTGCCTCGGTCGAGCGCGGCCAGTTTGTCGGCCGGCTCGTCTATGTAAGTCGATGCCGAGAGGTCGGCGAAACGCATGGTGGGCCTTCCGATGATGATGAAGTCTATCAGGTTTACGAGTTCGCCGGGGTCGCGCCACATGGGGATTTCCATGAAGGCGTCGATGCCGAGTATGAAGAAGAGGTCGGCGTCGGGGTATTCGTCGCGGAGGGCCCTTGCGGTCTCCACGGTGTAGGACCTTTCGGTCCTCCGGCACTCGATGTCAGATACCCTGAAGTGCCTGTTGGATGCAACCGCCATTGCGGTCATGCGGTAGCGGTGTGTGATGTCGGCGAGGTCACCGGACTTAAGCGGCGGAACAGCTGCGGGTACGAAGATTACCCTGTCGAGGCCGACGCTCTGTCTGGCCTCTTCCGCCGCCCTAAGATGACCGAAATGAATTGGGTTGAACGTCCCGCCAAAGACGCCTAACCTCATAGACCCATTTTGTTAAGAGCGTCCTGCGCGGTCTGTCCCTTCTGCGGGGTATCCTCGGGGAGGTAAAGCATCACGCCGCCCTTGACCGGCCTTATGACAATCTTTCCCTCTCCGGCGAGCTTGTTGGTGGCCTGTATCGGGTCGTCGCCGTCGAAGTACTTCTTAAAAGCCTCGTTGAACCCCGAATACACGGTGTGGATGCCCTTGTATCCTTCCTTTCGCAGGGTTACGATCGCCTTCTTTATGAATTCTTCCTTAGAAAGTTTCTCCGCCATCTGAGTCTCCTTTCACTCCTCTTTAGATAAGTTTCACAGTTTATCAATACATATACCTATATAGATAATATATAAGAGTACACAATTATGCACTGTTTTTCAATATATATCGGGGATTTTTTTGATTTTTACGCGATTTTTCGGCATGAGGCGGGATATGGCCCCGGCAGATCACATATCTATCCAAGTGGTTGTGCCATGCGAATCTGAAATCCGGCGCTAACTTCGGCTAAGGGTAGAGCCCCTTTAGGTGTGTCTTGTAGAACTTGCAGTTGTTCCTGCAGTGGAGTATCTTTTCCTCGAAACTTGCCTTTATGTACTTGCCCCCGGCGCACCTCGTTCCCGTCAGCTTCCAGCACTCCCGGCCGTGGTCGGGGTATGCCGGGCAGATCTCGCAGGTCGCCTGGCCGCACTCCATAAATTCCCAACAGTTGGGTATTTCGCCAACCCTTTTACTCGCCACTTTTCCCCCTCCCTTCACAATTCATGGTTGTAAAGGTTCTGTAACTATTATGTAAACCCGTGAGGAGAAAAGTCAATACTTACGGGAGTTGTTATGAGTCCAGAGGATATTCTTTTTAATTAATGCGTTAGGACCTATTACGATGCCTTTGCAAGGGCCCTGTCAAACGCCTCGGAGACGCGGTCCAGGCTCCGCTGCTGCTCGGCGGCCAGCATGCCGAAGGCCTTTCCGGCCTCCTCAGATTTGACCGCCCGTCCGAGCTTGAGGTAGAGGTCCAGGGCGTTTGCCTCAAGCGATATCAAGAGCGGAAGCACCTCCACGGCCCGCTTCCCCTGCACCCACTTTATCGCCGCCGATACCTTCACGCATCCCACCATTATGGACTCGGCGGGTATGGTAATGACTCCCAGGGGGAAATCCT
>Ga0210086_1000897_pt1 | contig 16129 bp, 12 predicted proteins | sample China_Galinas_PW_3_FD_184867 | JGI IMG/M metagenome (GOLD analysis project Ga0210086, IMG submission 184867) | Wetland microbial communities from San Francisco Bay, California, USA, that impact long-term carbon sequestration - China_Galinas_PWB_D2... | ecosystem: Environmental > Aquatic > Marine... | reverse complement strand
TCGGCGCCACCGACCTGCCGGTGACGCTGAAGATGCGGCTCGGCTGGGACGGCGCGACCATCAACGCGCCCGAGCTCGCCCGCCGCGCAGAGCAGGCTGGCGTCAGGATGATCACGGTACACGGGCGGACCCGCTGCCAGTTCTATTCGGGCGCTGCCGACTGGGCCGCCATTCGCGCCGTCAAGGATGCCGTGTCGGTTCCGGTCATTGCCAACGGCGATGTCGCCAGGGTCGAGGATCTGGCTGCGATCCTGGCGAAGTCGGGGGCCGATGGGGTGATGATCGGCCGCGGCGCCTATGGCCGCCCATGGTTGCCGGGCTTCGCCGCCCGCTTCGCGGCAGGGGAGGCCGCGCTCCCGCCGGCCGGCGAGACCCTCGTCGACCTCGTGCGCGAGCATCATGAGGCAACGGTCGACCACTATGGCCTCGCGCTCGGTATTCGCGCGGCAAGAAAGCACCTTGCCTGGTACATGGACCGGGCGTCGGGACCGAAAGCGATGCGACGCGCGATCCTCACCGAAACGCGGCCGGCTGCCATTTCAAGCCTGCTCGCCGGATATTTCGCCGCCACGCCGGAGAGGAGGGCGGCGTGAGCGGCGAGACCCTTGACGCGCAGCGCGCAAAGGGAAGCGATGCGAATGCGACCGCGCTTCTCAACGCGCTTCCGCACCCTGTCATCCTGGTGGAAAGCGACGGCAGCATCGCTGAAGCGAACATTGCCGCCGAGTCGTTCTTTCAGGCTTCCACTCCTGTGCTCAAGCGCCACCCGCTCAGATATTTCATTCCGTTCGGCAGTCCGCTGCTCGCCCTGATCGAACAGGTCCGGGAGCGGGGTGGCGCAGTCAACGAGTACCGCGTGGACATCGGCACGCCGCGAAACGGCGGCGAGCGGGTGGTCGATATCTACGCATCGCCGGCGGGGGAAGGCCAGGACAGCGTCGTCGTGCTGCTTCAGGAACGGACGATGACTGACAAGATCGATCGCCAGCTCACCCATCGCGGCGCCGCGCGCTCGGTGACGGGCCTTGCGGCGATGCTTGCCCACGAGATCAAGAATCCGCTTTCGGGCATTCGTGGCGCGGCCCAGCTGCTTGAAACGTCCGTTGAAGACGAGGATCGGGCGCTGACGCGGCTCATCCGGGACGAGGCCGACCGCATCGTCAAGCTGGTCGACCGCATGGAGGTTTTCTCGGACGAGCGGCCCATCGAGCGCGAGCCGGTCAACATTCACGTCGTGCTCGATCGGGTGCGGCGCTTGGCGAAATCGGGTTTTGCCAGGAACATCCGCATCATCGACGAATACGACCCGTCGCTGCCCTCGGTCTACGCCAACCACGACCAGCTCGTTCAGGTGTTCCTCAACCTCGTCAAGAACGCGGCGGAGGCGATTGGCACGGCGGCGGACGGCGAGATCGTCCTGTCCACCGCTTTCAGGCCGGGGATCCGCCTGTCCGTTTCCGGAAACACCGACAAGGTGACGCTGCCGCTGGAATTCTGCGTCCGCGATAATGGTCCGGGCGTACCTCCCGACATGGCCGCCCATATGTTCGATCCCTTCGTCACGTCGCGGGCCAACGGCACCGGGCTCGGTCTTGCCCTCGTAGCCAAGATCGTCGGCGACCATGGCGGCGTGATCGAATGTGAATCGCAGCCCCGGAAGACGGTGTTCCGGGTGCTCATGCCCGCTTTCCCGGGACCATCGACCCCGCCAGAGGAAGAGTGAAATGCCACCTGGAAACATCCTGGTTGCCGACGATGACGCTGCGATCCGCACGGTGCTCAACCAGGCTCTGTCACGCGCCGGCTATTCGGTCCGCCTGACATCCAACGCCGCAACACTGTGGCGGTGGATTAGCGCCGGCGAGGGCGATCTGGTCATCACCGATGTCGTGATGCCGGATGAAAACGTGTTCGACCTGCTTCCCCGCATCAAGCGCCTCAGACCCGGCCTGCCGGTCGTGGTGATGAGCGCGCAGAACACCTTCATGACCGCCATCCGGGCATCCGAGCGGGGGGCCTACGAGTATCTTCCCAAGCCGTTCGACCTCAAGGAGCTGACCACCATCGTCGCCCGGGCGCTGGCCGAGCCGAAAGCCCGCCGCGTCGAAGCAGAGCCGGGCGATCCGAGCGAAAACATCCCCCTCGTCGGGCGTTCTCCAGCGATGCAGGATATCTATCGCGTCCTTGCCCGGCTGATGCAGACCGATCTCACCGTGATGATCTCCGGCGAGTCCGGCACTGGCAAGGAACTGGTGGCGCGCGCGCTTCACGACTACGGCAAGCGCCGCACCGGGCCGTTCGTTGCGGTCAACATGGCGGCAATCCCGCGCGACCTGATCGAGGCTGAACTGTTCGGTCATGAGAAGGGGGCCTTCACCGGCGCCCAGGCCCGCAGCGCCGGCCGCTTCGAGCAGGCCGAGGGGGGAACGCTCTTCCTCGATGAAATCGGCGACATGCCGATGGAGGCGCAGACCCGGCTGCTCAGGGTCCTCCAGCAGGGCGAATACACCACGGTCGGCGGGCGAACGCCGATCAAGACCGACGTCCGCATCATCGCGGCAACCAACAAGGACCTCAGGATCCTCATCAACCATGGCCTGTTTCGGGAGGATCTGTTCTTCCGTTTGAACGTGGTGCCGATCCGCCTGCCGCCGCTTCGCGAACGGAGTGAGGACGTGCCGGACCTCGTTCGCCACTTCTTCGCGGTGGTGGAAAAGGAGGGACTGGCGGCGAAGCGGATCGAGGTCGCAGCCATGGAGCGGCTGAAGCGCTACCGTTGGCCAGGCAATGTCCGGGAACTCGAAAACCTGATCCGCCGCCTGGCGGCGCTCTATCCACAGGAAACCATCACCGACAACATCATCGAGGCGGAGCTGGATCAACCGGCGGTGACGGTGGCTGGCGGCGAGAGGGAGGAGGACGAGACGCTGTCGGTCTCGGTCGAGCGCCACCTTGCCAGCTACTTCGAGGGGTTTGGCGAGGACCTCCCCCCGCCCGGCCTTTACCACCGGATCCTGCGGGAGGTGGAGAGCCCCCTGATCAGCGCGGCATTGGCATCGACGCGCGGCAATCAGATCAAAGCGGCCGAGCTCCTCGGCGTCAACCGGAACACGCTGCGAAAGAAAATCCGCGACCTCGAGATCCAGATCATCCGCAACGGACGCTAGACGGGCACCCCGTCTGTTGCTTTTCAATCACAATGTTGTTGCAATTCGGCCTGAAGCTACCCTAGTTCGATTGCCGCCGGCCGCGAGTCTGCGCCGGCAGCCAGGTAGCCATGGGCGCGATGTCGGTCGAGACTCCCTCTCTCCTCAGTTCTTCCCTGAATCGCCGGACCTTCGAGATATCGCGGCTGGTCCGGGCGGTCGGCTATGTCGGCGTCGTCATCGCGCTGGTCGTCGCGGCAGCGACCTTCTTCATCCTGATGGGCATGACGCCCATCGCACCCACCCAGTACGTCGTCGTGACGGTGCTGATGGTCAATGGCGCGCTCGTCGTGTTCCTGGTCCTGGTCATCGGCTGGGAGATCGCGTCGCTGGTGATGGCGCGGCGGAGGCGGCGGGCGGCGGCTCGTCTCCATATCCGGATCGTCGCGCTTTTCAGCGTCGTGGCGGCGACGCCGGCGATCCTCGTCGCGGTGGTCGCCAGCGTCACGCTCGACCGCGGCCTTGACAACTGGTTTTCGACCAGCACGCGGGCGATCGTCGATAATTCCGCTACGATCGCCCAGGCCTTCATCGATCAGCAGGTCGAACTGCTCGACCGCGACATCATCGCGCTGCAGGGGGAGCTCGAGCAGGCCCGCTCGCTGCTGATCGACGATCCGGATCGGTTCCAGAATTTCCTGGCGTCGAACGCAGGGGCACGCGCCCTGCCGGGCGCCTTTCTGGTCAACAGCAACGGCGACGTTGTCGCCGCGGCGCGCCCTGGTTCGCAGGCACAATTTCCCCCACCACCACCGACCGCCCTGAAGCAGGCGGGCACCGATCCGGCCCAGCCAGCGCTGATCACACCCGGCTCGACCAACATGGTCGGCGGGATCGTCAAGCTGCAGGGCTATGACGACGTCTTTCTCTATGCGCTCCGCCCGATCGCGCCGGAGGTTCTGCGCCAGGTTGCGATGGCGGCCAACAACGTCAATCAGTATCGGGCGCTCGAATCGACGCGGTTCGGCATCCAGCTCGCCTTCGGCATCCTCTACCTTGGCGTCGCGCTCGTTGTGCTCCTCGCCGCGATCTGGCTCGGCATCAGCTTCGCCAACCGTCTGGTTGCGCCGATCCGCCGGTTGATCGATGCAGCCAAGCAGGTTTCGACCGGCAACCTAGCGGTCCGGGTGCCCGCCAAGCGCTCCGAAGGCGATCTGGGCGCTCTCAGCGAGACGTTCAACACGATGACCGCCCAACTGCGCAGTCAACGCGAGGAGCTTCTCTCCGCCAACGAACAGATCGACAGTCGGCGCCGGTTCACCGAGGCGGTGCTTTCCGGGGTCACCGCCGGCGTCATCGGCATCGAGGGGGAAGGGCGGATCACCATCGCCAACCGCACCGCCCTGAGGATGCTGGGCGTCACCAGGGGTCCGATCGAAAGGCAGTCGATCACCGAGATCCTGCCGCAGCTCGGACCGGTCGTCGCCGCGGCCCTGCAAGGGGAACGGCCGGAACATCGCGACCAGATTTCGATCAATCGTGCGGGCCGCGAGCGGACCATCAACGTTCGGGTGACGACCGAGCGATCCGGCGAGCAGACCCACGGCTACGTCATCACGCTCGATGACATCACCGATCTTGTCTCGGCGCAGCGCAGCTCCGCCTGGGCCGACGTTGCCCGCCGCATCGCCCACGAGATCAAGAATCCGCTGACCCCGATCCAGCTTTCCGCCGAGCGCCTCCGCCGCAAATTCAGCAAGACAATTACGCAGGATCGCGAAATCTTCGACCAATGCACCGACACCATCATCCGGCAGGTCGGCGACATCGGCCGCATGGTCGACGAATTCTCGTCCTTCGCCCGGATGCCGAAGCCGGCGATCGAGCGGAAAGACCTGTCGGATTCGATCCGCGAGGCGGTGTTCCTGATCGAGGTGGCGCATCCGGAGATCACCTTCTCCATGGATCTCCCGGCCGAACCGTTGCTCGGCGATTTCGACGCGCGGCTGATGTCGCAGGCCTTCACCAACATCGTGAAGAACGGCACAGAAGCGATTGCTGCATTGCCGGCCGGTCAAAAGGCGGATGCCAGGATCGCGGTCTCCGGCCGGCGCGAAGACGACTGGATCGTCGTCGACGTGATCGACACCGGGATCGGTCTCCCGTCCAAACACCGGGACCGGCTTCTCGAGCCATATATGACGACGCGCGAAAAGGGCACCGGCCTCGGGCTTGCCATTGTCACCAAGATCATCGAGGAACACGGCGGCCGGATCGAACTGCTCGATTCTCCCGAGGTCAAGAAGGGCGGCCATGGCGCGCTTGTGAGGATCAGGGTTCCCGGGGCTGCGGCGCCCGCAACGCAGCTGGCGGACGCGACAGCCCCCGCGCCTGCAAGCTGAGCGACCGGACAGAGGCGACCATGGCTTCAGACATTCTCATCATCGATGACGAGGCCGACATCCGGGATATCGTCTCCGGCATCCTCTCCGACGAGGGACACGGCACACGGACGGCGGCTGATGCGGACTCGGCGCTTGCCGAGATCGGCAAGCGACGCCCATCGCTGGTGTTCCTCGACATCTGGCTGCAGGGCAGCCGCATCGACGGTCTCGCCCTGCTCGATGAAATCAAGAGCGAGCACGCCGAGCTGCCGGTCGTGATGATTTCCGGTCACGGCAATATCGAAACCGCGGTGTCGGCGATCAAGCGCGGCGCCTACGACTACATCGAGAAGCCGTTCAAGTCGGACCGCCTGGTTCTGGTGGCCGAACGTGCCCTGGAGGCTTCCAAGCTACGCAAGGAGGTCCAGACGCTTCGCGAGCGCGCCGGCGACGCTCCCGAACTCATCGGCCGGTCGGCGGCGATGAACCATTTGCGCCAGCTGATCGAGAAGATCGCGCCGACCAACAGTCGCGTGATGATCTCCGGTCCCTCCGGCTCGGGGAAGGAGCTCGTCGCCCGCGCCATTCATCGGCTCTCGGGGCGCGCTGGCGGGCCGTTCATCGTCCTCAACGCCGCAACGATCACGCCGGAGCGCATGGAGGAGGCGCTGTTCGGCACCGAGTCGTTCAACGGTGCGGGACGCCGGATCGGCGCTCTGGAGGAGGCGCATGGCGGCATCCTCTATCTCGATGAAGTCGGCGACATGCCGCGCGAGACGCAGAACAAGATCCTGCGGGTGCTCGTCGATCAGTCATTCCAGCGGGTCGGCGGCTCGACCAAGGCGACCGTCGACGTCCGGATCGTGTCGTCAACTGCCCGCGACCTCGAGCGCGAGATCGGCGAGGGAGAGTTCCGCGAGGATCTGTTTCACCGGCTGGCGGTCGTGCCGATGCGCGTGCCGGCGCTCGCCGAGCGGCGCGAGGACATTCCCGAGCTCGTCCGTCACTTCGTGGCGCTGATCTCCCGCGCCACGGGTCTGCCGCAGCGGGAAATCGGCGACGACGCCATGGCGGTGCTCCAGGCTCACGACTGGCCGGGGAACCTTCGCCAGCTCCGCAATAATGTGGAAAGATTGCTCATTCTTGCCCGCGGCGACGCCGCCGAGGCAATCACGGCGGAAATGCTGCCGGCCGAGATCGGCGAGATGCTGCCGACGACGCCGGGCAGGGCAGGGGGGGAGCACCTGATGTCGCTACCGTTGCGCGACGCGCGCGAGATCTTCGAGCGCGAATATCTGAAGGCACAGGTCAACCGTTTCGGTGGCAACATCTCGCGGACCGCCGAGTTCGTCGGCATGGAGCGATCGGCGCTGCACCGCAAGCTGAAGTCGCTCGGTGTCGGCTGAGCACCGAATAAGCGGCGGGGGCCAGCCATGAGGGTGGTGATCTGCGGCGCCGGGCAGGTCGGCTTCGGCATCGCCGAACGGCTGGCGGCCGAAGAGAACGACGTCTCGGTCGTCGATACCTCCCGGGAACTTGTGCAAGCGATTCGCGACTCCCTCGACGTTCGCGGCTTTGTCGGTCACGGCGCCCATCCTGACGTGCTGGTCCAGGCCGGCTGCGACCAGGCGGACATGATTATCGCCGTTACGCTCTATGACGAAGTCAACATGGTCGCCTGTCAGGTGGCCCATTCGCTGTTCAACGTGCCGACCAAGATCGCCCGCATCCGCTCGCAAAGCTACCTGCAGGCGCACTGGACCGACCTGTTCTCGTCCAATCATCTTCCCATCGACGTCATCATTTCGCCGGAGGTCGAGGTCGGGGAGCTGGTGCTGCGCCGGCTCGAGGCGCCCGGCGCGGTCGATTCGGTTCGCTTCGCCAACGGCGAGGTGGTGACGATCGGCATCGATTGCGGCGACAACTGCCCGGTGGTGGATACGCCGCTGTCGCAGCTGACCGAGCTGTTTCCCGATCTGCAGGCGGTGGTGGTCGGCATCCTGCGCGACGGCAAGCTGTTCGTGCCGCGCTCGTCCGACGCCATGCTCGCCGGCGATCGGGTCTATGTCGTGTGCCAGGTCGAGCAGGTCCGCCGCACGCTCGGCATTTTCGGCCATGAGGAGCCGGAGGCGCACCGGGTGGTGATCGCCGGCGGCGGCAATATCGGGCTCTACGTTGCGAGCTCGCTGGAGGCGAGGGGATCGCGGGCGAAAGTCAAGATCATCGAGGCATCGCGGGAGCGGGCGATCGACATCGCCGACCGCCTCAAACGGGCGGTCGTGCTGAACGGCGATGCCCTCGATCAGGAAATCCTCCAGGAGGCCGACATCCAGGACGCCGACACCCTGGTCGCGCTGACCAACGACGACGAGGTCAATATTCTCGCCTGCGTGATGGCCAAGCGGCTCGGCGCGGCCAGCAACATGGCGCTCATCAACAACCGCTCCTATCCCGCCTTTGCGGGAACCCTCGGGATCGACGCGACCGTCAACCCACGCTCGGTGACGATCTCGAAGATCCTTCAGCATGTGCGGCGTGGCCGCATCCGGGGCGTGCACACCATCGAGAACGGACTTGCCGAAGTGATCGAGGCCGAGGCGCTGGAGACCTCGCCACTTGTCGGCAAGGCGCTACGAGACCTTGACCTCCCCGACGGCATTCGTATCGGAGCGGTTTTCCGCGACGGCAAGGTCATCATGCCGAGCGGCTCGACGCAGATCGTGGCGAAGGACCGGGTCATCATCTTCGCCACCGCGGAGCGCGTGCGTCAGGTTGAGCAGATGTTCCGGGTCAGTCTCGAATTCTTCTGATCGTCCATCACGCATGATCGCCGTCTTTCACCTCCTTGCGCAGGCCCTCGGCGGCTTTGCGGTCGCGCTGCTGGCGCCTGCCGCGATCGGCTTTGCCACCCGCGAATACCACGCGGCCAGCGCATTCCTCGTCGTCGCAGGGCTGGTCGGGTTCCTCTCCGGCGGCATTTTCCTCGCCCTCCGCGACCGGGTTCGCAAGCTGGACCGCGTTGCCGGCTACGTCCTCGTGCTGGCGATATGGATCATCCCGCCGCTGATTGCCGCAGTGCCGCTGATGCGGGCGGCCGGCAGCGACTTCGTGACGGCGCTGTTCGAGGCGGTCTCGGGTTACACGACGACCGGGGCGAGCGCGCTGAAATCGTTGCATCCACTCGGCTTCAGCGGCGTCTTCTTCCGGGCCGAACTGCAATGGCTAGGCGGCCTGATGACGCTGGTCACCGTGGTCACGACGATCGCGCCGAGCGGTCTCGGTGGCATTTCCAGCACCCATGTTGCGCTGGTGACCACCACAGAGCGGCGCTTCGCACGACTGCGGGGGACGCTTCGCCGGATTGTCACCGCCTATGGCGCGATCACGGTCGTTTGCGTCGGTTTCCTGCTTGCGACGGCAATGCCGCCTTTCGACGCGGTCTGCCTGGCGCTGTCGACCGTCTCGACCGGCGGCTTCCTGCCGATTTCAGGGGATCTGTCGGTCTACCGGTCGACGTTTGCCGACATCATCGTCGCCGTATTCATGCTCATCGGGGCAACCAGCATCGTCTGGCACCGCATGATTGCCGAAGGACGCTGGGCGCTTGCCGCGCGGCATCGCGAGAGCTACTGGGTGATCGGCATGGCGCTCGGAGTCGGGGCGCTGTATGCCGTCGTCCTGGCCGCGCGATCGACCACCGAAGCAGGCTATTCCATTCTCGAGGGAATTCGCGACGGCCTGGTCACCGGCATATCGCTGGTCAGCACGACTGGCTTCGACCCCCATGCCGGCGATCTGGCGGCACTGCCGGCGCCCATCGTCCTGATCCTGGCTCTGATCGGTGGAAGCGCGATCTCCACAGCCGGTGGGATCAAGTACTACCGGATCGGCGGTATGTTTACGCTGTCGGTTCAGGAACTGAGGCGACTGGTGTACCCGCATGGCATTCGACGCGCCCAGTTCGGCAGCGTTCCGTACAACCTCGAGCTGATGAAATCGATCTGGAGCAGCGTGGTCATCGCGCTCTTCGTCGTGGCGATCGCAACCCTGCTGATCGCGATGACCGTGCCGACCTTCGACGGTGCGCTGACGGCGGCGATCTCGGCATTCGCGAATATCGGCCCCCTTTACGCAAGCGGCTGGGCGGGAGGGGAAGCGTGGCCGAGTTATGCCGAGTTCGGCAGTTTTGCCAAGGTCGTCATGATCGTGACGATGATTCTCGGCCGCTTCGAGGTGCTGGTGTTGCTTGGTGCGTTCAATCTTGCCTATTGGCGGTCCTGAGATGTCGAGAATTGCTTATGTCAACGGCCGGTACGTGGCGCACCGGGGCGCAGCAGTCCACATCGAGGATCGCGGCTTCCAATTTGCCGACGCGGTGTATGAGGTGTGCGAGGTGAAGGGCGGCCGGCTCATCGACGAAGCCCGCCATCTGGATCGCCTGCGCCGCTCGCTGTCAGAGCTGCGCATCGCCATGCCGATGGATGGCGCCTCGCTGGGCGTGATCCTGAGAGAGGTCATCCAGCGGAACCGGATTCGCGACGGGATCGTCTATCTGCAGGTGACGCGGGGCGTCGCGCCGCGCAATCACGCTTTTCCGGTTTCCAGGGCAAGCCCAGGCCTCGTCGTGACGGCGCGGTCAGTCGATCTGACGGAAGGCGAGAGGCGGGCGCGGCAAGGTGTCGCGGTCATCACTACGCCCGACAACCGATGGGAGAGGGTGGACATCAAGACCGTCGGGCTTCTGCCGAACGTGCTGGCCAAGCAGAAGGCCAGGGAGGCTGGCGCTTTCGAAGCCTGGTTCGTCGACAAGGACGGCTTCGTCACCGAAGGCTCATCGACCAACGCGTGGATACTCACCCGGGACGGCACCCTGGTTACCCATCCCGCCGATCGAGAAATTCTCCGTGGGATCACCCGGATCGTGGTTCTCGAACTGGCCGAGAAGGAAGGCATTCCGGTCGAAGAACGGCGATTCTCGCTGGCGGAGGCGCATTCGGCCAAAGAAGCGTTCATCACCGCGGCATCGACGATCGTCATGCCCGTGGTAAGCTTGGACGGTGAACCGATCGGGGACGGCAAACCCGGCCTGGTGGCGACCCGTCTGCGGGACATCTTCCATGGACAGGCCGAAACCGGGCCAGTGTGGTCTTCTCTTACAAAATTGAAGATTCATAGGTGACGCAAGTCGGAACACCGGTCAAACTGCACGAGTTCATCGGTGGACGGCCGATGAGGGCGACTGGTGCTCCTCCCAGCAAGCCAAAAAAACGAGACCGATAATGGCGGATCGCGCACAAAACCTGCAGGACACTTTCCTGAACTACGTTCGCAAGAACAAGACTCCGCTGACGATCTTTTTGGTCAACGGAGTGAAGCTTCAGGGCATCGTAACGTGGTTTGATAATTTTTGCGTGCTGCTGCGGCGCGACGGACACTCGCAACTCGTCTACAAGCACGCCATATCAACGATCATGCCGGGAACTCCGCTGCAGCTTTTCGAGCCGCCGGAGGAGGGGGCAGACAACCGGGACACCGCTTGACCGACGCGACAGAGACCCAAATCCAAAACGACGGCGCTACCCAGCCTCCGGCCGACCGGGCAATTGTTCTCGTGCCTGCTGTGCGAACCGCCGGGGACGGCGAGTATCACGGCCGTGACACGGACGCCCGCGTGGAAGAGGCGGTAGGCCTCGCGCGGGCGATCGATCTCAAGGTCGTCGCGGGTCTCTCCGTGCCGCTTGTCGCCTATCGCCCGGCAACCCTTTTCGGCACCGGGAAGGTCGAGGAAATCGCGAAGCGCGTCGCGGCAGAGAAGATCGATCTCGTCGTCATCGACCATCGCTTGTCGCCGGTGCAGCAGCGGAACCTGGAGCGCGCCTGGAAGGCGAAAGTCATCGACCGGACCGGGCTGATCCTCGAGATCTTCGGCGAGCGGGCGAGGACACGGGAAGGGCGGCTTCAGGTCGAACTGGCGCATCTGACCTACCAGAAGAGCCGGCTGGTCCGGAGCTGGACCCACCTTGAGCGGCAACGGGGCGGTTTCGGCTTCCTCGGCGGGCCGGGCGAAACCCAGATCGAGGCCGACCGCCGGGCGCTTTCCGAACGCATCGACCGGATCAAGGCGGAGCTTGCGACCGTCGCGACGCGTCGCCGCCTGCAGCGGCGCACGCGACGGCGCTCGGCTGATGCGGTCGTGGCTCTGGTGGGGTACACCAACGCCGGAAAATCCACTCTTTTCAATGCACTGACCAAGTCGGCCGTCTTTGCCGACAGGCGCCTGTTCGCCACGCTCGATCCGACGCTCAGGCGCATCGAACTGCCGAACGGCGCCGCGATCGTCCTCTCCGACACCGTTGGGTTCGTCGCCGATCTGCCGACTTCCCTGGTCGCGGCGTTCCGCGCGACGCTCGAAGAAGTCGCCGAAGCCGACGTGATCCTTCACGTCCGGGACATCGCCAACCCGGACACCGAGGAACAGGCCAAAGATGTCGCGGCCGTTCTCTCGGAGCTGGGCATCGATATGGCTGATCAAGACCGAATTATCGAGGTGTGGAACAAGACGGACCTCATCTCGCCGGAGCGGCGGCCGGCACGTCCCTACGGCGCTCGCGGCTCGGGCGCAGGGGCCGGACCAACGGTCGTTGCCATATCCGCGCTCAAGGGCGAGGGGCTCACCGAACTGCTCGAAGTCATCGAGGAGCACATCGCCGGCGACCGCCCGGTCTATCAGGTCGTCCTATCGGGCGTGGACCTCGCACGGCTGCACCGGCTCTACGAGCTCGGCGAGGTGCTCGAACGCGAGGACCGGAGCGACGGCTCCGTCGTCGCCTTGATCCGCGTGGCGCCCGATACGACCAGCCGTTTCGATGCAGCGTTTCCGCAGGCCCAGCTGGTGCCGCGCCCCGAGGCCCTGCCACAGCACGCGGCACACGCTTAGGGCGACTCCGCCCGCTTCGCCGCCTCCCATAGCGCCTCCATCTCATCGAGGTCGGCATCCGCCGGGGATCGTCCTTGCTTGTCCAGCGCCGATTCGATGCTGCCGAATCGATGGGCGAATTTTGCATTGGCGCCAGCCAGCGCCTGGCCGGGGTCAACCGCCAGGTGCCTGGCGAGGTTGACGACCGCAAACAGAAGATCGCCAACCTCGTCGGCGACCCGTTGCGGAGATGACCCCGAGGTCGACAGTTCGGCCTCGATCTCGTCGATTTCCTCGCGGAGCTTTGACAACACCGCCCGCGGGTCGTTCCAGTCGAACCCCACCGCCGCCGCCTTCTCCTGGAGCTTGAGGGCGCGGGCAAGGGGTGGCAACCCTCGTCCCACCCCCTCGAGCAGTCCCGGTACCTTTCCGGCTTCGCCGCGAGCAAGGCGGCGGTGGTGCTTCTCCTTCGCCTTGATCTCCTCCCACATCCCCTTGGGCTGCCCGGCGGCGCGCGCCTCGGCGTCGCCGAACACATGCGGATGGCGTCGGATCATCTTGGCGGTAATCGCCTCGACGACATCCGGGAAGGCGAAGGCGCCGGCTTCTTCCGCCATGCGCGCGTGATAGACGACCTGAAGAAGCAGATCTCCGAGTTCGTCGCGCAGGTCGGCCATGTCGTGCCGTGAGATCGCTTCGGCGACCTCGTGCGCTTCCTCGACCGTGTAGGGAGCGATCGTCGCGAACGTCTGCTCGTTGTCCCACGGGCAGCCTGTTTCCGGATCACGCAGCGCGGCCATGATCTCGATCAGACGCTTGATGTCGCGTGAGGGCTGCATTGTCAGGCCTCCAGAATCCCCTAAGCCGCAGATACCGGCGTAAGTCGCATAAGATATATTATGGAACTTTCTTCTCGACCCATGTGAGGGCTCAGAAAGCGATCCGCATGCCGTCATAGGCCGGCTCGACATGCGACGGCAGCCGGCCCTTGAGCGTCGCATAGTCGAGATCGTTGTGCATATGGGTGAGAACGGCGCGCCGCGGGCTCAAGCGCGCGATCCACGCCAGCGCCTGATCGACGCTCAGATGGCTTGGATGCGGCTCGTAACGCAGCGCATCGACGATCCAGACGTCGACCCCGACAAGCAGTGACGCGCTCTCCGGTGGGATGTCGCTCACATCGCAGGAATATGCGAGTGCGCCGATGCGCAGCCCCAGCGAGGTGCTTCCTCCGTGGATCTGGCGGAATGGCACGATCTCGACGGGCCCGCCGGGACCGTCCAGGATGAGCGGTGCATCCGGCCTGATGCGATGGAGCCTGAGGATCGGCGGATAGGCGCTGCCGGGCGCCGTTTTCAGGCAGTAGGAAAAGCCTTCCTTGATGCGGTCGGCGGTCGGATCGTCGGCGTAGATGTCGACCAGCCTCTGGCTCTCGAGCCAGAACGAGCGCAAGTCGTCGATGCCGTGCAGATGGTCGGCATGGGCGTGGGTGTAGATCACGCCGTCGATCCGCCCGACGCCGGCGGCGAGCAGCTGCTCGCGTATATCGGGACCGGTATCGACGAGAACCCGTGTCGGCGGCTTGTCGCCTTCGAACCGCTCGACAAGCAGCGAACAGCGGGTCCGCCGGTTGCGCGGGTTGTTCGGGTCGCAAGCGCCCCAGTCGTTGCCGATGCGCGGCACGCCCGGCGACGAGCCGCAGCCGAGGATCGTCGCAAGGAAGCGGGGTGTCTCAGCCACGAGGGATCTTGTTGAAAAGTCGATAGAAATTGTCGGTGGTCGCTGCCGCGACCGCCTCGAGTGCCATTCCGCGGGCTTTGGCCAGAACCTTCGCAGTTTCAACTACATACGCCGGTTCGTTGCGATGGCCGCGGTGGGGAACTGGCGCGAGATAAGGCGCGTCGGTCTCGACCAGCAGCCGGTCGAGCGGCAATTCCGCCGCGAGCGACCGCAGCGCGTCGGAGCGCTTGAACGTCAGGATGCCCGAGAACGATACGTGCATCCCGAGCTCGATGCCCCGGAGCGCAAGGTCCCGGCTTGAGGAGAAGCAATGCAGGATGGCGGGAAACGAGCCCCTCGCCGTCTCGTCGGTCAGGATGGCGGCGATGTCCTCGTCGGCGTCGCGGGCGTGGATCACGAGCGGTAGCTGCGTGGCGCGGGCCGCCTCGATGTGGCGGAGGAACGAAGCGCGCTGGGCCTCCCGGGGCGAATTGTCATAGTGATAGTCGAGGCCCGCCTCGCCGATCGCCACGACTTTCGGGTTGGCGGCTATGGCGATCAGGTCCTCGGCGGTGACGTCCGGCTCGTCGGCGGCGTTGTGCGGATGGGTTCCGATCGAGCAGGAGACCTCGTCGTAGCGGTCGGCGATGGCTTTCAATTGCGGGAACTTCGCCACCCGCGTCGAGATCGTTACCATCTTCTCGACTCCCGCGACCTTCGCCCGCGCGACCAGCGCATCGCGGTCGGTGTCGAAGTCCGGGAAGTCGAGATGGCAGTGACTGTCGACGATCATCGGCCTGCGGCAGGCTGGCTATGACGCCTGTTCGGCGCTTGGTTCGGCAGGCTCGACGAAGCGCGGGAAGACCGCTCGCGGGGTCGGCAGCGCCGTCGCGGGCGAAAGCCGCCCGCCCGCGCCCAGCGCGGCAAAGGTTCGCCGCTCATCCGGAACGGCAAGAAGATCGAGAAGCCTGGCCGCCGAATCCGGCATCACCGGCTGCACGAGAATCCCGACCTGGCGAACCGTCTCGGCCGTGACATAAAGCACGGTTCCCATACGGACGGGGTCGGATTTGCGCAGCTCCCATGGCGCTGCTGTCGCAAAATAGCGGTTTGCCTCGGCAACCGCCGACCAGATCGCATTGAGCGCCAAATGGATCTGCTGCTCCTGCATGGCTGCCCGGCATTTGTCGAGCAGCGCGTCGGCCTGGCCGAGCAACGCCTTGTCCTCAGGTGCAAGCGGGCCCGGCGACGGCAGCGAACCGGCACAGTTCCGCGCGATCATCGACAGAGAGCGCTGGGCGAGATTGCCGAGATCGTTGGCGAGATCGGCGTTGATCCGCTGGACGATCGCCTCGTGGCTGTAGTTGCCGTCCTGGCCGAAGGGCACCTCGCGCAGGAAGAAATAGCGCACCGCGTCAACGCCATAGGCATCGATCATGGCGAACGGGTCGACCACGTTGCCGACCGACTTCGACATTTTCTCCCCGCGGTTGAAGAGGAAACCGTGGGCGTAGACGCGCTTCGGAACGGCGACGCCGGCCGACATCAGGAAAGCCGGCCAGTAGACGGCGTGGAACCGCAGGATGTCCTTGCCGATCACATGAAGGTCGGCGGGCCAGTAGCGGTCGAAGGTAGCGGCGTCGTCGGGGAAGCCGACGCCGGTGATGTAATTGGTGAGCGCGTCCACCCAGACATACATGACATGCGCCGGATCGCCGGGAACCGGGATGCCCCAGTCGAAAGTGGTGCGCGAGACCGACAGATCCCGAAGGCCGCTCTGGACGAAGCTCACCACCTCGTTGCGGCGCTCCTCCGGGCCGATGAAGTCGGGATGAGCCTCGTAGTGGGCGAGCAGCGGATCCTGATAGGCCGAGAGGCGGAAGAAGTAGCTCTCCTCCTCCACCCACTCGACCGGCGTCCCCTGCGGGCCATAGCGGACGCCGTCGGGGCGTTGCTCGGTTTCC
>Ga0210086_1000893_pt1 | contig 16165 bp, 16 predicted proteins | sample China_Galinas_PW_3_FD_184867 | JGI IMG/M metagenome (GOLD analysis project Ga0210086, IMG submission 184867) | Wetland microbial communities from San Francisco Bay, California, USA, that impact long-term carbon sequestration - China_Galinas_PWB_D2... | ecosystem: Environmental > Aquatic > Marine... | reverse complement strand
CCTGCTGCAGGAGGCCGCCCTCGGCGATCCCGAGGACGTCATTGACCTCGCTGAACCGGGGCAACGACGCGGCCTCGAGCACGACGAACGGGCCGGGCTCGCCCGACGCTCCCGCGAGCGTATGAATGAACCTTGCGAGCGCCTCCTTGCCGGTTCCCCGTTCGCCGAGGATCGTCAGCGGAGCCGTCGAGTTGGCAAGCTCCTCGGCCTGCTCGCGCAGTCGCACGACGGTGTCGGAGACCCCGATGTAGCGCGAGAGCGGCCCCGGTTGCTCGGGCGAGGACCGGTGCTCCTCGCGCAGGTGCTGGATCTCGTCGAGCAACTGGATGCGATAGGACAGAAGCCGCGCCACCGCGCGCAGGATCGCGAGCTCGTCGCTCCGCCCGGGTGAGCTCTTGCGCCGGACATGGATCATGCCGACGTGGCCCGCACCGAACGACATGAGGGCGAGCAGGTTCTCGACTTCGGCGTCGTCCGGAGCTCTCGGATCGAAGCAGAACTGGCCGCGAACCCGCAGGGCTCCCTGGTCACGCAGCTGAGCGATCACCGGCCGGGGAATCTCGCAGGTGGCCGCGCTTCCCTCCACGTAGCACTCGGCGGCCAGCACCCGCAGGCTGTCGCGGGGAGTGATGCGCGCGACGAGCCCGAGGTCGGTTTCGAGCAGCTCCGACAACAGGTCGAGGACGAGGCTGGCGGCGTCCTCGGGCCGCCGAGTCGGAGTCAGCGCCTCGGAGACCCGGTCGAGCAGCTCGGCGTCGCCGTGAGCCCTCGCGAGTGCCGACTCGACCTCGGGCGGCGAACCGCGCCAGTCGGCGACGACGCGGACGTGGACCGCACTCGGCCGATCCACTTCGAGCAGGCTGTCTCCGATCCGGATGCGGTCCGTCGGCTCGAGTCGCGAGCGGTCGAGGATCGCGTGGTCGTTGACGAGGATCTTGGATCCACCGGAGATGTTCTCGATCCACAGGGCCCCGCGATCGACGTAGAGCAGCGCGTGCCGGCGCCCGACTTCTTGATCGCAGAGCTGGACGTCGCTCGAGCGGTCCCGCCCGACGACCCACCGGTCACCACACAAGGTGACCGGCCGCCGTTGCGTTCCGGACGATAGAAGCAGGCGAAAGCTGGGCATTTCGGATTTCGGAGAGGTTGCGATTCCCTCTCGAATACGGAACCCAAAAGTGGAACTTAAGGGCAGTGAAAATATGGAGTTAGAGGACGAGTTGCACGGATCATACATCTCCCGACCCAGGTGTCTAGTGGTGGCCGGACCGCACGGGCGGATTCGATGGACAACCTCCATCGCGGCACCGCGGGGAGATATGCTCGGGTGATGACCGCCGCGATCCACTATCTCGACAACGCCGCGACGACACCGGTCGACCCGGTCGTGGTCGAAGCCTACGCGAGCTGCCTGGCCACTCTGTACGGCAACCCTTCCTCGCTACACCCGATCGGAATCGCCGCCGGTCGCCGGCTCCACGAGGACCGCGAGCTCCTGCGCGGAATGCTCGGCGCTGCCGCGATCGTGTTCACGGGCGGCGGCACCGAAGCGACGAACCTCGCGATGCGCGGATCGTTCCGGGGCTCGTCGAAGGGCGCGATCGTCGTCGGCGCGGCTGACCACCCGTCGGTGCTGAACACCGCCAAGTCGCTTGCCGAGGACGGCCATGAGCTCCGGATCTACCCGGTCGACCGCAAATGCCACCCCGTCGTCGCCGATCTCGAACGCCTGCTCGACGACTCGGTGCGCTTCGTTTCGATCCTGCACGGCAACAACGAGGTCGGCACGGTGCCCGACACCGCGTCGCTGGTGCCAGTCGTCCGAGCGCGCGCACCCCGCGCGCACGTCCACCTCGACGCCGTGCAGGCGGTCGCCAAGCTCCCGATCGACGTCGACCGTCTCGGTGTCGACTCGGTATCGATTGCCGCGCACAAGTTCCACGGCCCGAAAGGCGTCGGCGCGCTCGCGCTCGGACCGAAGCGGCAGCCGAACGTGCTCTTGACCGGCGGCGGACAGGAGTCGGGCCTGCGCTCCGGCACCGAGAACGTATGCGGGAACCACGCCCTCGTGCGCGCGGCCGAACGCTGGATCAGCCGCCAGGCCGAAGAGACGGCGCGCGTCGCCGGCATGCGTGACCGGATTCGCGACTCGCTCAGCGAAGCGATCGACGATCTCGAGATCCTCGGGGACCCGGACTCGTGCCTGCCCCACCTGCTCAGCATCGCCATCGTGGGCGTGGCAGGCGAGGTCGTCATGCACCACCTCGAGGAACACGGGATCTGCGTGTCCACCGGCAGTGCGTGCAGCCAGCGTTCCGAACGCCGAGGCAAGACCGGCAGTCACGTGCTTCGCGCGATGGGTCTGCCCGATGAGTGGATCAAGGGCACGCTGCGGATCTCGGTCGGACGATTCACGACCGACGACGACGTCGACGCGATCGTGACCGCGCTTCCGGAGATCGTCATCAAGCTGCGCCAGCTGGGGCTGTGATGCTGGATCACGTGATCGTGCGCCCGGGTGAGCTGGCGTTGAAGGGCAAGAACCGCGGCTACTTCGAGCGCTTGCTGCACGAGAACCTGCGCCACGCGCTGGCCGCTGTCGGAGCCCCGAAGGTCGAACGCCGCCACGGCCGCTTCTACGTCGGACCGATCGCGGACGCGGCGCGCGCCGCCAAGCGCGCCGCGCGTGTGTTCGGTGTCGTGTCGACGAGCCCCGCGGTCCGCTGCGCCGCCGACGCCGACGTGTGGGCCGAGCTCGGCGCCGAGCTCGTCGGTGACGCACTGCGACGCATCCCCGGCGACTCTCCGATCAAGTTCAAGGTCGACGTCAAACGCGCGGACAAGAGCTTCCCGCACAACTCGATGGAGGTCGCGCGCGCCCTCGGAGGTCGGATCCTTTCAGCCCATCCGCGACTGACGGTCGACCTGAGCTCGCCCGACCTGACGCTCGGCGTCGAGATCCGGCCCGAAGGCAGCTTTCTGTATCTCGACAAGCTGCGCGCGAGCGGCGGGCTCCCGGTCGGCTGCGAAGGCCGAGTCCTCGCACTCCTGTCCGGCGGCATCGACTCGCCGGTCGCGTGCTGGCTGATGATGAAGCGCGGTTGCCGCGTCGACCTCGTCCACTTCGACTCGCGCCCGTTCACGGGTCCGGGCAGCCTGGAGAAGGTCCGCCAGCTCGCGACGATCCTCGACGACTGGCAGGGCGGCACGCGCTTGCTCGTCGTCCCGTTCGCCAACATCCAGCTCGCAACCCGCGACCTCCCGAACCCCGGCTACCGCACGGTCCTCTACCGCCGCTTCATGGTCCGCATCGCCGAGCGCCTCGCGCTCGCCCGCAAGGCCCAGGCCCTCGTCACCGGCGACAGTCTCGGCCAGGTCGCGAGCCAGACCCTGGGCAACCTCCGCGTCGTCGAAGCCGCCCGCACGACCGACCTCCCGCTGCTCCGCCCGTTGCTCGGCCACGACAAGGAGGAAACGATCGAGATCGCCCGCCGCATCGGCACGTTCGAGACGAGCATCCAGCCGTTCGAAGATTGCTGCACGCTGTTCCAACCCGACCACCCGGTCACGAGCGGCAAGCCCGAGAAGGCCGCCGAGATCGAGGCGCTCGTCGACGTTACGGCGCTCGTTACGGAGGCCGTCGAGAAGACCGAACGGCAGGAGCTGCATCCCGAGACGGCGGCGAGATGAGCCCGAGACGGGGTGCGATGCGTCGCACCTGACACTACGATCCCCCTTCCCCTGCCGCGACAACCGGTGACTCCCAAAGCCAAGAAAGACCCGAACGCGACTCCGATGATGGCCCAGTATCGGGCCATCAAGCGCGAGCACCCCGATGCGCTCCTGTTCTACAGGATGGGCGACTTCTACGAGATGTTCTGGGACGACGCCAAGGATGCGGCGCGTCTGCTCGGTATCACGCTGACTTCGCGCAACAAGGGTGATTCGGCGATTCCGATGGCCGGCGTGCCGGTCAAGGCCGCGGACACGTATCTCGTCAAGCTGATTCGCGCGGGCCAGCGGGTCGCGATCTGCGAGCAGGTCCAGGATCCGCGCGAGGCCAAGGGGCTCGTCGAACGGCGGGTCGTTCGCGTCGTGACCGCGGGCACGTTGACCGAGGAGGAAGTGCTCGAAGGCGGCGAGCCGAACTTCCTCGCGGCCGTGAGCTTCGCGAAGGACCGCGTCGGTCTCGCGTGGCTCGAGCTGTCGACCGGCAGCTTTCTCGTCAGCGAGTGCCGGCCCGAGCGCGTCGAGGACGAGCTTCTGCGCATCGATCCGGCGGAGATCCTGCTGCCCGAGGGCGAGGTGCCCGAGAGCTGGGCGAACCGCGAGGGCCGGCTGGTCCCCGGCCTCGACGCCGCGATTCACTATCTGCCGGCGTTCGACTGGAACCCGAACGAAGCGGCCAAGGACTTGTGCGAGTTCTTCCGCGTCCGCTCGCTCGAAGGCTTCGGCCTAGAGCTCGAAGGCATGCCGGCCGCCATCGGTTCGGCCGGCGCGCTGATCCGCTACGTCAAGGAGACGCAGCGCACCAACGTCTCGCACATCCGCCGGCTCGAAGTGTTCCAGCGCGGCAACCGGATGGCCCTCGATCGTGCGACACGGCAGAGCCTCGAGCTGGTCCGGACCCAGCGCGAAGGCGACCGCGCCGGAAGCCTGTTGGCGACGCTCGATCGCACGCTGACCCCGATGGGCGCCCGGTTGCTGCGCGAGCGGATCCTCGTTCCATACATCGATCGCGGCACGATCGAACGCACGCAGCAAGGCGTCGCCGAGATCGTCGAGCACAGCGGACTGCGCGCTCGGCTGCGCGAAGAGCTGTCGCGCATCCAGGACCTCGAACGACTCTCGTCGCGATTGACGACGGGCCGGGCCAATGCCCGCGACGTGATCAGCCTGTGCACGAGCCTCGAGCACATCCCCGAGCTCATCGCGGGCCTGACCGAGACGCAGTCCGTCGTTCTGACCGAGCTCGGCCGGAACACCGATCCGCTGGCCGACCTCGCACAACGCATCCGCGCGCGCCTGGTCCAGGATCCGCCGACGGCGCTCAAGGAAGGCGGGCTGATCCGCACGGGCTTCGACCCCGAGCTCGACGAGCTGCGCTCGATCGGCAAGGAGGGCAAGCAGTGGATGGCCCGCTTCGAAGCCGGCGAAGCCGAGCGCACGGGCATCGCGAACCTCCGCGTCGGCTACAACCGCGTGTTCGGCTACTTCATCGAAGTCCCGCGCAGCACCGCCGAGTCGATGGTCCCGACGAGCTACGTCCGCAAGCAGACCGTCAAGAACGCCGAACGCTACGTCACGCCCGAGCTCAAGGAGTTCGAGACCAAGGTGCTCAAGAGCGAAGAGCTGTCGCGCGAGATGGAATACAACCACTTCGTCGCGCTGCGCGAAGAGCTCGCCGCCGAGGTCCACCGCATCCTCGATACCGCCAACGCGATCGCGGAGCTCGACGTCATCACGGGCCTCGCAGAGAAGGCCGTCGAAGCCGCGTGGTGCCGCCCGACGCTGTCCGACGACCGCACCCTCGTGATCCGCGACGGTCGCCACCCGGTGCTCGAGAGCACGCTCAGGAGCCTCGAACCGTTCGTGCCGAACGACACCGAGCTGTCCCCTCCCGAGCACAGCCTGACACTGATCACCGGCCCGAACATGGCCGGCAAGTCGACCTACATCCGTCAGGTCGCGCTGATCGCGCTGCTGGCCCAGATCGGTTCGTTCGTGCCGGCCCGCGAGGCCGAGATCGGCATCGTCGACCGCGTGTTCACGCGGGTCGGCGCGGCCGACGACATCTCGCGCGGGAGCTCGACGTTCATGGTCGAGATGATGGAGACCGCCAACATCCTGAACAACGCGACCGAGCGCTCGCTCGTCATCCTCGACGAGGTCGGCCGCGGGACCAGCACCTACGACGGGCTGTCTCTGGCGTGGGCGATCTGCGAAGCGCTGCACGATCGGATCGGCTGCCGGACGCTGTTCGCGACCCACTACCACGAGATCACCGAGCTCGCCGACAACAAGCCCGGCATCCACAACGCCCACGTCGCGGTCCGCGAGTGGAACGACGAGATCGTGTTCGTCCACCGCATTCAACCGGGTTCGACCGACAAGTCGTACGGCATCCACGTCGCCAAGCTGGCCGGCATTCCGCACGACATTCTCGACCGCTCGCAGGTGATCCTCGAACGTCTCGAGAACGAGGCGACGCGCCACGACCTCGGCACTCAGACCCGAGCACCGCGGCAGCTCGACCTGTTCCGGCCACCCAAGACCGACCACGTCGCCGAGGCGCTGCGCGAGCTCGAGCCCGATCGAATGACCCCGATCGAGGCGTTGCTCAAGCTCAAGGAGCTGCGCGAGCAGTTGGACTGAAGCGCTCTCTCAGCGCACCTCGATCGTCCACGCCCGCTCCGACCACAGGAGCTGCTCGGGGTCTTCGAGCACCCACGGGTACTTCTGCCCTCGCGGCCTGGCCCGGTCCTGGTACGTTCCGGGTTCGAGCGCTCTGCCGAGCACCGTAAACGCCTGCGCAGGCCGGCGCGCACTCCGAACGATCCGAGAGGGCTCGGCCATGCGTTTGCCGGCCTGTCGATCCTGTAGAGTGGCGGCGTGACCAGCTTCAAGACCGTCGCCGCCGAGATCACGTACGAGCCGCCCAAGATCAAGGGCTCGCGCCACATCGCGACGGTGGGTCCGATCCGGTCCGAGGCTCGGGCGAGGGAGTTCGTCGCCGAGGTCCGCACGCGGTATCCACCCGCGAACCACCACGCGTATGCGTGGCGCTGCGGTCGCGACGGCGAGTCGTTCCGCTACAGCGACGACGGCGAGCCGAGCGGGTCCGCCGGGCAACCGATCCTGCGCCAGATCGACGGGCATGGGCTCACGAACGTGATTGTCGTCGTCAGCCGCATCTTCGGCGGCACGAAGCTCGGGGTCGGCGGTTTGGTGCGTGCCTACGGCGGCGCGGCGAGCGCGGCGTTGGACCGGGCCGAGGTCGTCGTCATGGTCCCGAAGGTCCGGGTGCGTGTGGAGTACGGCTATGGGCTTTCGAGTGCGGTCCAGGCGACGTTGCACGGTAGGGGCGTCGAAGTGCTGCGCTCGGACTTCGGTGCGTCGGTCGTGCAGGTGCTGGAGGTGGTCGAGGACGAGAGCGAGGAGGTTGTCGCGGGTCTGCGCGATGCTACTGCCGGGCAGGCTTCGGTCGAGGTGCTGCTCGACGAGTCGTGACTTTGTCGTGATCGGGCAGGGGCACGGAGGGGCACGGGCACGGGCAGGGGAGCTTGTGCCTGGCGAATGCCTGCGGCATTCGTCAGGCACACGCTAGCGTTCGGACCAGTAGAGCTCCGCGCCGATCCCGCCGAACTCCTCGAGCCGCTCGGCGGCGACACCGAGCACGAACTCCATCTCCGCGCCACCGACCGTCGCGTCGACGATCAGGGAATCGAACCTCTCGGCCTCGATCGGGTACGGTAGCACGAGCCGCTTGACGTTGCGTCGCTCGAGCGCCGAGCGCACTCCCTGCTCTTCGAGCACCGCGGTGCGACCGCGGTTGAAGCGCGCCACGAGGTCCTCGACGACCGCGAGATCGTGCTCGGCTTCGTGTTGATCGGCGATGTTCTTGACGACCTGACCGAGCTCCGCGTCGGTGAGCTTGAAGTCGATCGTCTCGATCGCGACGAGCTTCTCGCGCACGGCGGGGTGGAGCAGGTTCTTGACGGCATGGGCCTGCTTCAAGTTTCCGCCGAGGACGAGCCGCTCGCACGGGTCGACCTGGAAATGGCGGCAGACTGCGTCGGCGATGTCGCTCGCGAACCTCCGCTCGAACTCGGCATCGCGGCGTTCCTTGGCCAGCGTGGCCGAGTAGCGGCCGAGCCGGCGGAAGTACCGGCGTTCCTTGAGAAACGTATCCGCGTCGTACTCGGTCTCGATCCGCATCTCGTCCATGGTCCGGGTCAGGAACACGTGGGCGATCCGGGCCTCGGAACCAGAAACGAGGACGACGTCGTACTGCTTGTACTGGTCGAGCGCGAACAGCATCTGCGTGATCTGGGGCACGCCGTAGTAGAGCCGCGTCTCGACAGGAATCGGCAGATCGATCGCGACGTAGTCCGAGTGGTCCGTGAACAGCACGACGGACCGCCCGGTCGGCTTCCTCCAGTTCAGGTACTCCGTGACCATCTCCTCGGTGTTGGCCCACTTGCGCTGCGTCTCACGTCGCTTGAGCGCGTCGGACTCGACGGATTCAGCAAGACGCGCGGCTTCGTTCTTGAGCGCGATCCGCCAGGCCGGACGTTCCTTGCGGTTGCTCGCATCGGTCGGATCCACGTTGACGTAGGCCGAGAGAATCGGGGTCTCGCGGTAGCGATGGCGCTCGACGTAGTCGCGAAACGACTCGAGGATTCCGTTGACAGTCGACTTCATCACAGGGCTCCTTGATGCGTGGACGAACGAGCTTGCGACATAGACCATCGGCCCCGCCGATCAAGCGCGTGGAAGTCCGAACTCCGGCTCGAGATCGGGAGGAACGGGCCGTCAGCTCGGCTGCTCGCCGGCGAGCGCGGCACGGAACCTGCCGCGCTCCTCGCCCTGCAAGACGAGCTCGCGTGAGATGTCGGCGACCAGCCCGCGGCCCGGTTTCCGGAACACGAGCACGACTTCGCGCCCGGCTCGGGTCCGAACGTCGAGCAACCCGTCCGGACTCGTCCACGCCTGATCGAACGTGTCGAGAATCGCGACGATCGAACGCAGATCGGCCGGAGACAGCGGCATCGAGAACGCCTCGACGCCGCCTCTCTCGAAACTGGTCCACGACAGCACGGGGCCGTGGGACTCGAGCACTAGGGCGAGCTCGGGCGTCACCGGTCGGAAGCGCATCGTTCCGATCATAGCCGTGCAGGGCCGTGAATTCCGGCCCCGGACTCGGGTCCGAAGCCCCCTGGAGCCGATGACTACGCGGTGGAGCTCTGTTCGCTCGCAGAGGAAGACATGTCCCACGGCACGCTGGCACTGCCCAAATCCCGGCTCTCGATCGAGGACGGCTACCTGCTTCGGCGCAATCCGAAGACCGGCAGCATCGTCGGGAAGCACCGGATCAGTGACATCGAAACCGCCGTGATGACGACACGTTGGGATCCGCTCGCGATCCTGATCGGCGCGGCGCTGTTTTGCGGCGCGGCGTTTGCGAGGTTCAACATTACCTCGGTCGGTCGGAACTGGGGCACGACCGTCACGCTCGGCTCGCTCGGCCTCTTGATGGTCATCGGATCGTATCAGACGCTGCTCCAGATCAAGATCGGCGGGAACGTCGCCAGCTACGACCTGTTCGACGACCCGACCGATTGTCAGGGCTTCGTGATCACGCTGCTGAGCCTCCGGACGGAGGATGAGCCCACGAGCGCGTTTGTGCACAAGATGGACCCGAGCCGGGCCGGCAGAACACACTCGCGATCGCCGTACTGACCGACTACGCTCCGAGTGACCGAATCCCCGCCGCGAGAGCCATGACGAACTCCGACTTCCCCGACCGACCGTTCACGAAGGGCGCCATCCAGGACGTCGTGATCACCAAGCTCGGAAAGTACGTCGACGAACGCGGCTGGCTGGCCGAGCTGTATCGCGATGACGAGCTGCACGCGCCCGAGTACCGACCGGTCATGAGCTACATCTCGGTCACGGAGCCCGGCACGACCCGCGGACCCCATGAGCACGTCGAACAGGCCGATCTGTTCTGCTTCATCGGCCCCGGCAACTTCAAGCTCGTGCTGTGGGACAACCGCCCTGACTCGGCGACGTTCTGGCACAAGATGCGGGTCTTCGTCGGCGAGGACAATCCCACGTCGGTCCTGGTCCCGAAGGGGGTCGTGCACGCCTACAAGTGCGTGACCTCGACGCCCGGAACGGTCATCAACCTGCCGAACCAACTCTATGCCGGCGAGGGCAAGAAGCAGCCCGTCGACGAGATCCGCCACGAGGACGACCCGGACACCGTGTTCCAGGTCGACGGCGACTGAGGTTTCGAGCCGGGTTTCCGGGCCGCTGCGGCACGCCACGGACGGCCGGAGTCGCGCTGATGGCAAGTTGTGCTTGACTGCCGGCGTCTCTGCGGCACGCTTTTTTGGCCGAAAACGGCACACGGGCCAACGCCCAGCTACGGGCAGGACCTGATCCGTCCTTTCGCCCTCGAAGTCTGACGAAAACGAGGTCGTCGACGTCCACGCACGGTTTCCGACGGCCGCCCGGATGTTTGAGAACGGACCGACGATGAAGAAGAACCTCGGAACGCATCTGTTGATCGACGCCTGGGGCTGCCCGCGCGACCTGCTCGATAATCCGGAGCTGATCTCCGATGTCATCGACAGGGCCATCACCGCCGGCGACGTAACCAAGATCAACATGACCGTTCACCAGTTCAGCCCGCACGGGGTCACGGCCACGGCAACGCTCGCCGAGTCCCACATCGCGCTGCATACCTGGCCCGAGCACGGCTACTTCGCAGCCGACATCTTCTTCTGTGGCAACAAGGACCCCTATCGATCGATCGAGCCGCTCCTGGTCGGCCTCTGCGCCGCACGGCACAAGGTCCGTCGTACCGTGCGCGGGTTCGATCTCTCGCGGACCACGTCGGTCGACCGTACGCAGACGGCCGAGTGCGATCACAACGAGGAAGCCGTCTCGCTCGATACGGCGTGAAGCTCTTCGAACCGATCCAGATCTCGACCCTCACGCTGCCGAACCGCACAGCGGTCACGGCAATGGTGACGCGGCTGTCGGGTGAGGACGGGTTCGTCAACCAGGCGATCATCGACCGTTACGAGAGCTTCGCGCGCGGCGGCGCCGGGCTGATCGTCGTCGAAGCGACGTCGATCCACGGCGGCAAGTCGGGCCCGCTGCTGCGCGCTTCGTCCGACGAGTTCGTTCTGGGGCTGGCGAGCATCGCCGACGCGTGTCATGCCGTGTCGGAATCGCGGGTGTTCCTGCAGATCATCCACTTCCTGAAGATCGCGCGATCGGGATGGCGACAGAAGATCACGGACCTCTCGACCGAGGAGGTCGAGCGTCTGCCCGCCATGTTCGCCGATGCCGCGGCCCGCACGAAACGCGCCGGGTTCGACGGCGTAGAGCTGCACATGGCCCACGCCTACACGATGTCGTCGTTCCTGTCGCGCAGGAACCGGCGTCAGGACCGGTTCGGGGGCTCGCTCGAGAACCGCATGCGGCTGCCGTCGATGGTCATCCAAGCGGTCCGAGACGCGGTCGGTGAGGCGTATCCCGTCGGCATCCGCTTCGACGCCGAAGAGTGCATCAAGAACGGCTACTCGCTGCCGGACTCGAAGCAGTTCGCGCTCCGCTTCGCCGAGCTCGGCGTCTGCTACGTCTCGCTGTCGGCGGGCGGCAAGTTCGAAGACGCGATCCACAAGCCGGGCGACCCGCTGTATCCGTACACGGGCTATTCGGGCGATCGCTGCATGCCCGGGACCGGCTACGAGAACGGCTTCAACCTCTATCTCGCCGAGGGCATTCGCAGCGCGCTGCGCGCGCACGGCTTCGACACACCCGTGATCGGCTCGGGCAAGATTCCGCCGGAGCTGGCGGAGCAGGTGCTGGCCGAGGAGCGATGCGACATCGTCGGCATGGCCCGCCCGTTCCTGGCCGACCCGTGGTGGCCGAGCCGGATCCAGCAAGGCAAGGCCGACGAGATCGTGCGCTGCACCTACTGCAACGTGTGCAAGAACCTCGACGAGAACTTCAAGAAGGTCGCCTGCTACCTGTGGCCCAAGGGCGCCGAGCACGCACCCGCGCCCGGCGAGCGGCCGGCGCCCGCGATGACCTGGACCACGGACCCGGCGCTGCGAGCCGAAATCGTACGCGGCCGGGTCCGGCTCCGCTGGGACGCACCCGCCGGTGGTCCAGCAACCGGCTATGACGTGTTCCGCTCGACCAACGGAATGGACTTCGAGCGGTTCCTGGCAACGGTCCGCACGCACACGGTCGACAAGATGGCTGTCAGCGGCCGCCGGCTTTCGTACTATGTCCAGGCCTACGATGCTGGCGGGCAAAGGAGCCTGCCAACCAACATCGTCGAGGCCGAGCTGCCGGCGTGGAACGCCGGTTGACTGGTGGACCCAACGAGCATGAGCATGCGCCAGATCGCCGTCACGGGCGGCTCCGGAGGAATCGGCCGGGCCATCGCAAAACGATTCGTGTCGCTCGGTGACACCGTCACGCTGCTGGCGCGCGATCGCACTGCGCTCGACCGCGCGCTCGCGACGCTCGACGGCGACGTCCGGGCCGAGACTTGCGACGTGACCTCGGAGGAGTCGGTGCAACACGCGTTCGAACGAATCGGCGACGTCGACGTCCTCGTCAACAACGCCGGGCAAGCCATGTCGGCCCCGGTCGCCCACCAGGACCTCGAGTCGTGGAATCGGATGCTCGCCGTCAACGCCACCGGCGTGTTCCTGTGCACCCGCGCAGTCATCGGTGCGATGAAGAAGCGCGACGCCGGGCGCATCGTTACCGTAGCGTCGGTCGCCGGCCTCGTCGGCGCACGCTACACGGCGGCGTACGCGGCATCCAAGCACGCCGCGGTCGGGCTGATGCGTGCCACGGCGTGCGAGGTCGCGGGCACCGGGGTAACCGCCAACTGCGTCTGCCCCGGCTTCGTCGACACCGAGATGACCGAGCGCACGATCGCGAGGATCATCGACAAGACCGGGAGAAGCCGCGAGGAGACCATCGCCGAGCTGACGAAGATGTCGCCGCTCGGCCGCTTGATCGCACCGGACGAGGTCGCCGAAGCCGTATGCTACCTTGCCTCGGCCGAGGCGGCCGCAGTCAACGGCCAGACGCTCGTCATCGATGGAGGAGGGATACAGAGTTGAGTCCGTTCAAGGGAAGCGCCGAGCTGACACCGGAGTGGAAGCACTTCGACCTCTCGATCGTCGATGGCATGGCTACGCTTACGTTCGCTCGGCCCGACAAGCTCAACGCGCTGACCTTCGAGGTCTACGCGGACCTCAGAGACGTGCTCGTCGAGCTGCCGCAGCACGAAGACGTGCGAGTCCTCGTGATCCAGGGAACGGGCCGGGGCTTCTGCTCGGGCGGTGACGTGCACGAGATCATCGGCGAGCTCGTCAAGATGGATGGCGCCGGCCACCTCGAGTTCACGCGGATGACGTGTGAGGTCATCCAGCGGATGCGTGAGCTACCGGTTCCGATCATTGCGTCGATCAACGGCATCGCGGCCGGTGCCGGATCCGTGCTGGCCCTCGCGTCGGACTTCCGGATCATGGCGAAGTCGGCGTCGTTCGCGTTCCTGTTCACGAAGGTCGGCCTGTCGGGCGGCGACATGGGCAGCGCCTACCTGCTACCGCGGATCATCGGCGCGGGCCGGGCGATGGAGTACCTGATGCTCGGAGACAAGATCGACGCTGACACGGCGCTCGCGATCGGCCTCGCCAATCGCGTGGTCGACGACGAGGAACTCGAGAGCACGACCGGAGAGCTCGCCGCGCGGCTGGCGACCGGGCCGACCCAGGCCTACGCCAACACCAAGCGCCTGCTGACTCGCGAGCTCGACATGAACCTTGCCGGCTCGCTCGAGCTCGAAGCGATGACGCAAGCCCATCTGATGTCGGGACAGGACTTCAACGAGTTCCTCGCGGCGTTCTCCGAGAAACGCCCTCCGAAGTGGACGGGGCGCTGACATGGGCGCGCATCGTCAGGTCAATCCGGAGTCCTTGCTGCCCGCGCGCGGGTTCTCTCATGCCGTCGTCACCGCGCCCGGAACCACGATCTACTACGGCGGAATGGACGCCGAGACCCGGGCCGGCGAGATCGAGTCGGACCGGCTCGTCGATCAGCTCGACGTCGCACTCGCTAACCTCGTGACGGCGCTCGGCGAGACCGGGGCCACGGCCGAGGATCTGGTCAGCATGCAGGTGTTCGTGACCGATGCGGACGAGTATCGGGCGAGCCTGCGTGAGCTCGGGCAGGTGTGGAAGCGGCGGCTCGGAGCGCACTATCCGGCGATGGCGCTGTTCGAGATCACGGGCCTGTTCCACCCGGCCGCCAAGATCGAGATCATGGCCGTCGCCGTGATCCCGGAGTAGGGGTGCACCTGGGCGACGCGGCTACCACCAGCGGGCCGCGTCGAGCAACAGCCCGAAGCCGGCACCGATCGCGGCGCCCTCGCCGGACTTGCCGTTGTGGCTGCCGATGGCGGCACCGAGACCGCTCCAGAGCAGCGTGTTCCACGGGACGTAGTGGCCCGGGGATCGCGCCCTGACCGATTCCTCGCGCACTGGCGTCTGCTGGCGGCTCTGCGCCTGTGCCCGCAAGCGCAGCATCTCGGCCTCTTGTTGCCGCCGCCGCTCCTCGAGCATCTCGCGCTCGAGTCGCTTGTTGACCTGACGGGTCAGGAACGAGTCCGCGGCGTCATCGTTGTAGTTGTCGAACCGCTCGGTGGGCTCTTGCTCGGCTGGCGGCGCTGTTTCGGCGACCGGGGTTTGCCGGACAGGCGGTCGCTGGGCCGGCGTCGCGGCTACGGGCGGCACCGGCTCGCCGAACGTCGCGATCGACGGGCTACATCCGGCCAACAGCAAGAAGGTCGTGAACAGGACGGTGGAACGGGTGTTCATGGCGCACTCCGATCGATGTAGACCCTGAAGCGTGCAGCTTGGGTCTTGAACGACGTCACCCGGTAGCTGTACGGCCCGCGCGGGAGGATCAGCGTGGTTCGCGGTGTCTCGTCATAGGGGATCACGAACCCGTTCTCGTCGAGGAACGTGACCTTGACGAAGACCTCGAGCGGCTCGCCGCTGATGTTCCGGAGCGGCACGGTCACCTCGAGCTTGCCCGATGGCAAGCGCCGTGATTGCGTCGTGCCTACCTCGATCGCGCCGGCGAGCGAGGGGTCCATGACGGGCCCGGTCATCTCGCTGCGCAAGTCGGCCGGTGACACTCCTGGCGCGGGGATCGGACGGGTTGACGAGCACCCAAAAGACGCCAGCAGTGTGCTGGCGAGCACGAAGCCGAGGCCGCTGCGGTGAATCGATCTTGCAAACATCGTTCTATCTCTCTCACTCTCCCGCGACCGGCAGCGATTGGACGTGGACCAAGGCTGTTCCGGTCTCGGGAATCGTCACTTCCAGTGAACGGCGATACGCCGGCTGGGGATTGCTGGCCAGATTGAGGAAGTCTATGTCGATCCTGTGGGTACCAGGCTGGAGACGACCCGCGAGCACTTGAATCGTGTCGGGCAGCGTCCTCCAGCAGCGAAGGTCCGCGTCGGCCGGGACCAGCGCCGACAACAGCAGAAGCCCGAGCCCGACGAGCGCCGACTCCTCGTGTCTGTGGGCAAGTCCGTGATTGATGAGCAGGACACCGGTCACGGTCGATATGTCCTTGAACACGGCCTTGCCCTTGCGGATGCCTTCCATGAACCGGCCTCCGCGAGTCGTCGACTGATAGTAGACGTCGCACAGGATCTCCGTGTTGCCGAGCGGCTGCCCGTCGACGCTGACGTGGGCCCTCGACAAGTACGATTGGAACGGCTGCATGACGACCATTTCGCGGTGCTTGCCGGCCGGGGCCTTCTCCGGGCCGCGGCCGATCGACGCGATCACGAGCAGGTTCGCGTCCGCGAGCCGATTGAAGCTCTTCGGCTCGGCCGGCCCGCGAGCCCCGTGCTGCACGGCGAAACGTCGCGCGCGCCGCGCCTCTTCCAGGAAGTCGCGCTGATCACCCGGCAGCCGCATGTCGCGCGACGCCCAAGCAGCAAGGAACATCGCGAGCGACAGGTCGCTGTAGTCGCGCTCGACCTCGTCGTCGAAGTCGCGCAGCAGGGCTTCCTTGAAGAGCGCCCGAGCGTTGTCGACCTCGCCCGACAACCACAGCACGATGCCCGTATAGAGCGAGTTGAACGCTTGCTCGTAGGGATCGCCCTTGTAGACCTTCGAGTCCTCGCGACCGGCGATCGCGGCGAACGACTCACCGAAGGTCGTGTCGAAGTACGTCATGAACTGACCCGCGCTCAAGAACAGCCGCCGGGCGTCGTCGATGCGACCGTCGGCCAGGTACGTCATCGCGAGCTCGTTGGCCATCAGCGCCCAGTCGTCTGCGCGCGGGTCGAGACGCTTCGAGAAGATCTGCTCGGCCTCGC
>Ga0210086_1000891_pt1 | contig 16188 bp, 13 predicted proteins | sample China_Galinas_PW_3_FD_184867 | JGI IMG/M metagenome (GOLD analysis project Ga0210086, IMG submission 184867) | Wetland microbial communities from San Francisco Bay, California, USA, that impact long-term carbon sequestration - China_Galinas_PWB_D2... | ecosystem: Environmental > Aquatic > Marine... | reverse complement strand
GCCCCTTGACCGCCTCCTCGTACGCCGCCTCCAACGCCCGCCGGTCCAGCTCGCTCATCGCCATATGCCCAGCCTACCGCGCCGCCCCGGTACACTCCCCACCGATGCCCGACCTGCCCAACCTCGTCGTCTTCGACCACCCCCTCATCCAGCACAAGCTCACCTCGATCCGCAGCATCGAGACCGGGCACCGCCCCTTCCGCGCCCTGATGGCTCAGATCGCCGGGCTCATGGTCTTCGAGGTCACGCGCTCCTTCCCTACCGAGCGGATCGACATCCAGACCCCGATGGAGCGCACCACCGGCGTCCACATCACCGCCACCATCACCGTGGTCCCGGTCCTCCGCGCCGGGCTCGGCATGGCGCAGGGCATCCTCGAGGTCATGCCCGAGGCGCGCATGGGGCACCTCGGACTCGTCCGTGACGAGACAACGCTCGAACCCAAGACCTACCTCGAGAAGCTCCCGCCCGACCTCAACGCCGGTCCCGTCGTCCTCGTCGACCCCATGCTCGCGACGGGCGGGTCGGCCGAGGCCGCCGTCACCATCCTCAAGCGGGCCGGCGCAGCCGACCTGCGCATGATCTGCCTCGTCGCCGCCCCCGATGGCGCCCGACGCCTGCACGCGGCACACCCCGACGTCATGGTCTACGCCGCCGCACTCGACCGCGAAACCGACGAGCGGGGGTTCATCCGTCCCGGGCTCGGCGACGCCGGCGACCGTCTGTACGGGACGGGGTGAAACCCCTGACGCAACCCGACCGCACCCGGCATAGAGTCGTGCCCTTATGCGCACACACCGATTGATCCGGATACTCCCGGCTGTTTTCCTGCCGATGCTTGCGCACACGCACGCGTTCGCGCAACAAAAGGAGGAACCCCGGCCGGCACTCGTCGTCGTTGATGAAGCTCGCCTCGACCAGGTCGAGCAGAAGCGCCGTGTAACCGGCGAGCTGCGCACCACGCGTCGGAGTCTGCTGGCCACCGAGCGTGAGGGGCTCGTCGATCGGTTCGACGTCGAGGAGGGCGACCACCTCGACGCCGGCGAAGTCGTCGTGGTGCTCCGCGACCCGCTGGCGCAGATCGCGGTGGACGGGGCGGAAGCCGACGCCCGCGCCGCCGAGGGCACGCTCGCCGTCGAGCAGGCCGTCCTCGAGGATCAGAAGCTCGATCTGGCGCGTGTCGAATCGCTGACGGCCAAGGGGTCTGCGACCGCCGCCGAACTCGACAGTGCGAGCGCCGAAGTCGCCGCCGGCGAGGGGCGCGTCGCCCGTGCCGAAGCCGAACTCGCCTCCAGCCGCGCCGCCCTCGACCGCGCACGCCGACGCCTCGAGCAGCTCACCGTCCGCTCCCCCTTCGCCGGCAGCATCATCGCCAAGCACACCGAACTCGGGCAGTGGCTCGCCACCGGCGACCCCGTCGTCGAGCTCATCGCCCTCGACTCGATCGAGGCGTGGATCGACGTCCCCGAGCGCCTCGCCGACCGCCTCAGCGACGAGGGCGTCACAGTCGACCTCCGCATCGAGGCGCTCGACCGCGACATCACCGCCCGCGTCACCACGCTTGTCCCCCAGATCGACCCGCTCAGCCGCCTCTTCCCCGTCCGCGTCACCCTCGACAACACCGACGGACGCCTCAAACCCGGCATGGGCGTCGTCGGGTATGTCTCGACCGGTCACCTCGAGCCGACCCTGACCATCCACAAGGACGCGATCCGACGCGACGACGCCGGCGAGTTTGTCTATTACAACGCCGACGGGATCGCCCTGCCCGCCCGTGTCACCACCCTCTTCGCCGTCGGCGACCGCCTCGCGATCCGCTCGGCGACCATCAAGCCGGGCATGCAGATCGTCGTCGAGGGCAACGAACGCCTCTACCCCTCGCAGCCGCTCACCATCCAGAGCGACCGCAGCGACGGGGCGGGGGGCTGAGCGGTGGACATCGTCCGCTTCTCCATCAACAAGCCCGTCACGGTGACCGTCGGCGTCATCCTCGTCGTCATGTTCGGGCTCATCGGACTCGGCGCCATCCCCATCCAGCTCGTCCCCACCGTCGACCGCCCGATTATCGAGGTCCAGACCTCCTGGCCCGGACGCAGCCCCGAGGAGATCGTCGAGGAGATCACCAAGAAGCAGGAAGAGCAGCTCAAGACCATCACCGGGCTGCGCAAGATGACCTCGATCTCGCGGCAAGGCGAGGCACAGATCACCCTCGAGTTCGTCCTCGGCACCAACACCAAGCTCGCCCGCCAGGACGTCTCCGACGCCCTCCGACAGGTCTCCGACTACCCCGACGAGGTGGACGAGCCGCGCATCATCGACGCCAACAGCGACCCGGGCAGCGCCATCGCCTGGATCATCGTCGACCTCGACCCCGCCGTGCGCGACCAGTTCCCCGACTTCGACATCACCACCCTCCAGCAACCCCTCGAGGACGAGGTCAAGCCGTATCTCGAACGCATCAAGGGCATCGCCCAGGTCAACGTCTTCGGCGGGCGCGAGCGCGAGGCCCGCGTCCTCGTCGATCCCACCGCCCTCGCCCAGCGCGGGCTCAACCACCTCGACGTCATCAACGCCCTCGAGGCCGAGAACCGCAACGTCTCCGGCGGCACCATCGCCGAGGGCAAACGCGACTACCGCGTCCGCGTCATGGGACAGTTCGAGAGCCCGGACGCGATCCTCGAGACCATCATCGCCTACCGCGACGGGCGCCCCGTCTTCATGCGCGACGTCGCCACCGCCGAGATCGGATACGTCAAGCAACGCGGCTTCGTCCGCGCCCTCGGGCAACCGGCCATCGCCGTCAACTGCATCCGCGAGACCGGCTCGAACGTCATGAAGATCATGTCCGAGCTGCGCCAGCGCCTCGACGACGTCCGCGCCGACATCCTCCCCAACCTCGACCCCGTCGTCGGCAAGCACCTCCGCATGCGCCAGGTCTACGACGAGACCGTTTACATCGACTCCTCCATCGGGCTGGTCACCCAGAACCTCTGGATCGGCGGGTCCATCGCCGCCCTTGTCCTGCTCTTCTTTCTGCGCAGCGTCGTGAGCACCGGGGTCATCGTCCTTGCGATCCCGATCAGCGTCATCGGCACCTTCCTCGCCCTGCTCGCGTTCGGGCGCACCCTCAATGTCATCTCCCTCGCCGGGCTCGCCTTCGCCGTCGGCATGGTGGTGGACAACGCCATCGTCGTCCTCGAGAACATCGACCGGCGCCTGCGCACGGGAGAGAAGCCGCGCGAAGCCGCCTGGCGTGGCGGCAGGGAGGTCTGGGGCGCCATCCTCGCCTCCACGCTCACCACCATCGCCGTTTTCGTCCCCATCCTCACCATCAGGGAGGAGGCCGGGCAGCTGTTCCGCGACATCGCCCTGGCAATCGTCGCGTCGGTCAGCTTCTCGCTGATCGTCTCGATCACCGTCATCCCGGCCGCCTGCTCGCGCTGGCTCCGCCCGCACGAGGACCACACCCTGCTCACACGCGCGTGGCACTCGCTCTTCGGGCTCGCGCCCATCATCGCGCGGACCGCGAAGGTCCCCGCGATCCTCGTCCGCTCGCTCTCCACCGGGTTCCGCGGCGCCGTCGTCCGTCCCGCCGTCATCGTTGCGCTCACGATCGTGAGCATCGGCGGCGCCGTCCTGCTCATGCCCCCGCTCGATTACCTCCCGGCCGGCAACCGCAACCTCGTGTTCGGCGGGCTGCTCATCCCGCCCGGGCAGTCCGTCGATCACATGGGCGAGATCGCCGAGCGTATCGAGGCGCGGATCGAGACCTACAGGAATGTCGATCCAGGTGACCGCGCCGCCGTCGCCACCCTGCCCCCGATCCCCCGGGGACGCCCCGGGCAGGAGAACGGTCCTCCCCCGTTCGACCCTGTCCCGCTCGACAACTTCTTCATCGGTGCCTTCCGCGGCACTATGTTCATCGGCGCCACCAGCGCCTGGCCGGACACCGTCATCCCCGTCGCGCAGCTCCTCTCCAATGCCATGAACACGATCCCCGACGCCTACGGCGGGGCGCAGCAGCGCTCGCTGTTCGGACACGGCGTCGGCGGCGGGAACACCATCGACGTCGAGATCTCCGGCCCGAAGCTCGACCGTGTCGTCCAGGCCGCCGGCGCCGTCTTCGGACAGGCCGGGCAACGCTTCGGCTACACCAGCATCCGCGGCGAACCCTCCAACTTCAACCTCGAGCAGCCCGAGTACCGCGTCCGACTCAACGACGCCGGACGCGAGATGGGCGTCACCACCTCAGCCCTCGGCACCGCCGTCCGCGCCCTCTTCGACGGCGCCTACGCCGGCGACTACCGCTTCGGCTCGCGCAACATCGACCTCATGGTCCTCCCCGCCGGCGGACGACTCCACCAGAAAGAAGACCTCGCCTCCATCCCCGTCCGCACCCCTGCCGGACGCACCGTCCCCCTCGACACCATCGTCCGGTTCGAGCCCTCCACCGCGCCCCAGGAGATCCAGCGCGTCGAGGAGCAGCCCGCCGTCACCATCCAGGTCACCCCGCCCGGCGACCGCCCGCTCCAGCAGGTGATGAACGAGATCCAGACGAACATCATCGCCCCAGCCCGCGCCCAGGGGCTCATCGACTCCAGCATGCGCGTCCGACTCGAGGGCACCGCCGCCAAGCTCGATGAGGTCCGCGCCGCCCTGTTCGGCGCCTCCACCGGTGCCGAGAGCGGGAGCGGCGCGGTCACCGCTGTGGTCGGTGCCGTTCTGATCGGTGCGCTCGTCTTCGCCGGGTATATCGCCCTCCGCGGCAGCGACCGCCGCCTCTACGGCGCCGCCGGCGCCGTCGGGCTCGGGCTCATCTTCGCCACACTCATCTACATCATCGGCACCAACCCGCAGCTCATCGGCGCACGCTTCGTCTGGGCGCTGCTCGTCACCTACCTGCTTATGGCCGCCCTGTTCGAGAGCTTCGTCTACCCGCTGGTCATCATGTTCAGCGTCCCGCTGGCGATCATCGGCGGGTTCGTCGGGCTGGCCATCGTCCACGCCATCTCCGTCGCCGACCCCACCAAGGCGCCCCAGCAGCTCGACGTGCTCACCATGCTCGGCTTCATCATCCTCATCGGCGTCGTCGTCAACAACGCCATCCTCATCGTCCACCAGGCGCTCAACTTCATGCGCGGCGAGGATGGCAGCGAGCCACTCCCCCCGCAAGAGGCGATCGCCGAATCCGTCCGCACACGCGTCCGACCCATCGCCATGTCGATGATGACCACCGTCGGCGGCATGTCACCGCTCGTCTTCTTCCCCGGCGCCGGATCGGAGATGTACCGCGGGCTCGGCTCGGTCATCATCGGCGGGCTCATCTGCTCATCCTTCTTCACCCTCCTGCTGGTCCCGCTGCTGTTCAGCCTCGTCATCGACATGACCGGCGGCATCTCGGCCGCGTTCGCACCGCGCCCTGCGCCCGAGACCGCAACCCGCTAGGCTGACCCCATGCGACGCGGATTCGGACCACTCGTCCTGTTCGTTTTCGCCTACATGGTCGTCTTCGGCGCCATGGCATGGCGCGCCCGCAACGCCGAGTTCATCATGTACTCGGCCGCCATGGTCGTCATCATCCTTCTCGTCCTCTGGATCCACACCCGCGTCCGCTTCACCCTTCCGCTCCTCTGGCTCCTCGCCATCTGGGGCTTCCTGCACATGGCCGGCGGCAACGTCCCGGTCAACGGCTCCGTGCTCTACTCCTACCGCCCGTTCGCGGCCCTCCCGCGCTACGACCAGTGTGTCCACGCCTTCGGCTTCTTCTGCGCCACCCTCGCGTCGTGGCAGGCGCTCCGCGTCGCGTCACGCGGTCAGCTCCGCGCCACGCTCGGCCCGGTCTTCGCGGCCGTCCTCTGCGGGCTCGGGCTCGGTGCCGTCAACGAGGTCCTCGAGTTCGCCGCCACGCAACTGCTTCCGCACACCAACGTCGGCGGCTACGTCAACACCGGCTGGGACCTGGTGTCCAACACCGTCGGCGCGGTTCTCGCCGGGCTGTTCATCCTCGTCCGCGGGAAGTAGCCCCGCGCTCTACGCCGCGTCGCGGAACAACGTCCCCGCCACCCCGTCGCGCGTTACGTAGAACAGCCGGTTCGTGATCGGGTACGGCAGGCGCCGGTAGTCCTGGTCCACCCGCTCCTCGAGCCGCTCGATGAACTCGCGCGGCTCGTACGACATCGCCACGAACATGTCCCGCGCCGGCACCGCAACCAAAAAATCACCCCCGAGCTGCGGCGCGAGCCGGAAGAACAGCCCGCTCATCAGCAGCCTCGCCGCGTCGTACCCGTCCTGCTCGCTGATGATCGCCGCGTGACCGCCCTCCTTCGACTCCACCAGCTGGATCTCCACGTCCGGCGCGTACCGGTCGAGGTTCTCCCGGGCGATCTGCTCGGCCTCCTCCGGGTCGAGCCTCCACCGCACCAGCTGCTCCATCGTGATGCTCACCGTCATGTGCGGCAGGTCCGTCACGAACACGATCACCGTCTCGTTCACGTACGGCACGTGCGCCACCATCTCGCGGTTCAGGTGCTCGAACAGGCTCTCCGGCTGGATCCGCGGCATGATCCGCGGGCGCGCGAAGTCCAGCGAGATCGACCCCAGCTGGTCGGCGTCGGCGCTGAACAACTGGTCGAGGTAGTGCTCGACGATGTCCTCGCCGCGCTCCGGCTCGTGGGCCACCATCCGGAACACGTTCTCCAGATCCAGCCTCCGGCTGTTCACGATCAGCTCGCGCGGGCCCACCAGTTCCACCGCGTAGCTCGGCCGCATCGACCGCAGCTTCTGGGCGACAAACTCAGCGAACGCCTCGGGTTCGGACGGGACTGACATGCGGCTCACCTCACTCCCTCGCCGCCCGACTCCGCACAACCCTCGTTGCCCCAAATGCTTACGAGAATTGTCGCGGCCCGGGGGCCCTCCTGCGATGCCCTTCATCGGACGACCGCCTCCGCAGATGAGCCCCGCCCCGCCACCGCCCCGCACACCCGCCCCGAAGACCCACAGAGCCCGCACAGCCGGGGACCGCGCGGTCCCAGAACGACCCGCGCCGCCCCGCCTCACCCCGCGTTGCCCCGCGCCGCCGCCACCGGCTACAATCGCCTTCGATCACCCCGGGGGCGTCTCCCCGGACGATGCAGGAGCACGCCCGTGAGCCCGGAAGAAGTCGAAGCCAAGGTCATTGACATCGTCGCCGAGCAGATGGGCGCCGATAAGTCCAAAATCAGCCGCGACACCAGCTTCGTGGACGACCTCAACGCCGACAGCCTCGACACCGTCGAGCTCGTCATGGAGTTCGAGGACGAGTTCGAGACCTCCATCCCCGACGAACAGGCCGAGCAGATCAAGACCGTCGGCGAGGCCGTGGACTTCATCGTCAAGCAGACCACCGCCTAGCCGGACGGGCGTGCCGCGCGAATGACGGCCCCGCGAATCGTCATCACTGGTATCGGCGCCGTGACCAACATGGGTCACGATGCCCGTTCTACGTGGGACGCCATGCGCGAAGGACGCAGCGGCGTCGGACGTATCGAGGGCGAGGACTTCGAACGCTACTGCGACGACTGGCCCGTGCAGATCGCCGGGCAGGTCAAGGGCTGGGACCCCGCCAGCCGCATCGAACACCGCGAGGCCAAGCGGCTCGACCGCGCCACCCAGCTCGGGCTCTTCGCCGCCATCGAGGCCGTCGAGAGCTCCGGCATCGACTTTTCACGCGAGAACCTCGATCGCTGCGGCGTCGTCGTCGGCTCCGGGATCGGCGGCATCCGGACCATCGAGGACGGCATGCGCGTCCTCGAGTCGCGCGGACCCACGCGCCTCGGCCCGCTCACCGTCCCCAAGCTCATGGTCAACGCCGCCACCGGCAACATCTCCATCCGCTTCGGGCTGCGCGGCCCTGCATCGGCTCACGCCACCGCCTGCGCCTCCTCCGGGCACGCCATCGCCGACGCCATCCACCACATGCGCCAAGACCATGCCGATGTCATGATCGTCGGCGGGTGCGAAGCCGCCGTCACACCCCTGTGCATCGGCGCCTTCATGACCATGAAGGCCCTGAGCACCCGCAACGACGAGCCCTGGCGTGCCAGCCGCCCCTTCGACCGAGACCGCGACGGCTTCATCCTCTCCGAGGGCGCCGCCATGTTCGTCCTCGAAACCGAGCTCCACGCCCGCGCCCGCGGCGCCGACATCCTCGCCGTCCTCGTCGGCTCGGGCAACAGCTCCGACGCCTCGCACATCACCGCGCCCGACCCCGACGGGCGCGGCGCCGGGCGCGCCATGACCTGGGCCCTCCGGGACTCGAAACTCAACACCACCGACATCGACTACGTCAACGCCCACGGCACCTCCACACCCCTCGGCGACACCGCCGAGGTCGCCGCCGTCAGGGCCATCTTCGGCGACCACGCCCGCGCCTCGACCGAACGCCACCTCGTCATGACCTCCACCAAGTCGATGCACGGGCACTGCCTCGGCGCCTCCGGCGCCGTCGAACTCATTGCCTGCGTCCACGCCGTCCGCGACGGCGTCATCGCCCCCACCATCAACCTCGACAACCCCGACGACAGCATCGACCTCGACCTCGCCCCCCACGAGGCCCGCGAACGCCCCGTCCGCTACGCCATGAACAACACCTTCGGCTTCGGCGGGCACAACATGTCGCTCGTCATCGGGCGGTACGAGTAACGCAACAACTCGGGTGCCGTGGTCTGAGCGAGTCTTCGAGCGAAGGCCACGATGTCTGCATCCTTTCACGCGCCCGCGGGGGAGGTGACCGAGTCTTCGTGGTCGGAGGGGGCCTACCAGCCGCCGCGAGCGTTCTGTCCGCACCGGCGAAACCGATCCCGCCGATCAGGCGCATACTCCCGTGATCAGCGCCCGAGCCGGGACCACACACATGGGTCACACCCCAAGCAGCCCCACCGGCGACCTCCCGGAGCCCGCCCGGAGGCTCATCCGCCGCGTTGTCAAGCGTGCGGCCCTCACCCGAAGCGAGCGGGCCGACGTCGAACGTGAGTTCGCCGAGCTCTACCGCACCGATCCCCACGAGTTCATCGCGCAGGTCAGCAACGCCAGGAAGACCGCGAAGCGCATCCACAGGGAGAAAGCCCGCCAACGCCCGTGGCGCTTCAGGGTGCGCGTCATTCTCGTGCCTGGTGTCTTGACGCTCGCGATCGTGTTCGCCGTGCTCGCCGCGGCGTACGGCGCGCTCTGGATCCGCTACTACATCGACAAGCCCCAAATCACCCGCAACTTCTGCGCCGAGTTCAACGCGCCGATCCTCGCGATCCCCGAAGAGGACCGCGCCTGGCCGATCTACGCACTGGCCACCTCCCTGACGCCGGTCGTTCTGCCCGATCCACTCGCATTCGCCGACCTCGACCCATACGAAATGGGCCCGAACTCTGAACTGTGGCCCGACGTGTTGGCGTATCACGCCGAGATCGCCGACGCCCTACCGCTGATTCGTCAGGCGGCAGCAATGCCCGCGCTCGGGTACATCGCGACAGACCAGCCCGATCCGCTGCTCGAGCGCGTCAACGCCGAGCGGTACGACGACTTCGCCCCGGATCTCGATCCTCCGAGCGAGAACCCCTTCTACAACGACGTCACATACTCATACCTCCGTGAATGGCGAGATCTCGCCGACCTCGTTCTGCTCGACATGCGCATCGCCCGGTTCGAAGGCGATTCCGAGCGCTGGAGTGCCAACTTCGATGCACTGCTCGGCATGGCCCGCCAAGTCACCGAGCACCCCTCGCTGTTGACGACAAGCTTCCGCATCTCGACACTCGCCAAAGCCATGGATCGCGTCGCTGTCGTCCTGCACGAGCAACCCGACTTTTTCTCCGACACCCAGCTCCTCCGTTTCTCCGATTCGATCCGTTCATTCAACAACGGGCGGATCACACTCGAGCTCGACGGCGACCGCGCCACAACGCTCGACTTTGCGCAACGTCTCTTCACCGACGACGGGCACGGCGACGGACGGTTCGTCGGCTTCGCGTGGCTTGACGAAACTACATGCACTATGGACGGGACCAAGTACCCATGGTCCGGACATCCGCTGGTGCGTCCGATCTCGTCACCGCTCGTCGGCAGCCGAAAATGGACGGTCGAAACACACGATCGTTGGATGGACTTCGTACTGGCGCAGGCGGCTGGTGATCCATGGAAACGGCGACCGAATCCTGAGCGAGCGAGGTTTAAAGAGTCGATCAAGTCCGTGTATGGACTCATGAAGTACATGATCGTGTTTCTTCGGGTCGATCACTATGACCGGGGCATCAGTACAGTACACCAATGTCGACAGGAGCGCGATGCCACGCTCACAGCCATCGCCCTTGAACTCTATCGCCGGGAATACGGCTCCTACCCCGGGTCACTCGCACAGTTGGTGCCCGATCTGCTCCCCGAGCTACCGCGAGACAACTTCACCGGGCACGTGCTCAAGTACCTCGTCACCGACGACAGCCCGGTTCTCTACTCCGTCGGCGCTGACCGGAAGGACGACGGCGGACGACATCCGCCGGAGGCCAGCGAGTACGGGTACTCTCAGGCCAACTGCTGGCACACCAAAGCCGAAGCTGCCGAGATGCTCGCCGACCCCGAGCGCCGCGACGAGATCGACGGCGACTGGGTCCTGTATCCGCGCATTCACCCGCCTGAGGACGCGACGCGACCAGAGCCGGAGGGCGATCTGCCATTCCCGCAGTAACACCCGCGCGTCTTCGCGCAGTCCCCCACGCTCACCGGCTTCCCGTCCGGACCCAGGCTGTCGTACGTCCGGATGCAGAAGAACACCCGCGTGTCCGACGAGTCGTCCACCAGCCCCGGCGTCGTCTGCCGCTCATCGCAGTACATCAGCTTGTGACGCAGGTGCTCGCACGTCACCTTCAGCTTGACCGGCGTGACCTCCATCACTCACCCCCCTCCGCCGCGACGCGCACCGCACGGCGCACCGCGACACCAAGCAGCCTCACCTTGTACGCGTTCTGTGTCATCGGCTCGGCGCCTTCGCCCGCGACCGCGCACGCCTTCTTCAGCGCCTCCTCATCGCCAACGTCTACCCCGACCAGCGCTTTCTCCACGTTCCCGAGCCGCCACGGCACCGGCGCCACCGCCCCCGCGCACACCCGCGCCGATCCGATCCGTGTCCCCTCCATCTCCAACGCCACGCACGCGAACACCAGCGGCCAGTCGAAGCTCTGCTTCTCCTTGATCGCGTAGAACCCGCTCTTCGGCGCCGTCCCGAACGTGATCGACGTGACCACCTCGCCCGTCCGCACCCCGTGCTCGGTCCGCAGGTCCTCGCTCGGCAGGTGGAACAGGTCGGCGAGAGCGACCTCGCGCTCGCCGGCCCCCTCGATCTTCACCGTCCCGTCCAGCACCACCAACGCCGGCGCGAGGTTCGACGGGTGCACGATGTAGCACGGGTCACCACCGAAGATCGCGTGGTACTTGTTCTCCCCGTGCAGCGCGTAGCACTTGCCCCCGCCCTTCTTCAGGCAGTGGAACTCGACCCCGCGGTAGTACCAGCAGCGCGGACGCTGCAGCAGGTTCCCCGCCGCCGACGCCACGTTGCGCACCTGCGGCGTCGCCGCCGACCGCGCCGATTGCGCCAGCACCGGCGCCTGCCCGACGATCGTCGGGTCCCGCGCGATCTCGCCCAGCGTCATCCCCGCGCCGATCTCGACGCGGTCCCCCGCCATCCGCGCCCCCTGCCGCGCGAGCTTCCGCACGTCGATCAGCAGGTCGGGCTCGCTCAGCCCCTCCTTCATGTGGTCGAGCAGGTCCATCCCGCCCGCCTTGAGCACCGGCAGCGTCCACCGCCGATCGCGCGCCAGCTCCGACGCCTGCCCGATGCTCTGAGGCCTCGCCATCGCGAAGGTGTTCATGCCCCACCCCCTTCGAGCGCCGCCAGCACCTTGTCCGGCGTCATCGGCAGCGACCGCACCGGCGCCCCGATCGCGTTGAACACCGCGCACGCCGTCGCACCCGCCGTCGGGATCGTCGGCGGCTCGCCCAGTGATCGCACGCCCGTCTGCTCCTTGAGCCACAGCACCGGCTCGATGTGCGGCATGTCGCCCGTCCCGATGATCTTGTACATCTCCAGGTTTGGGTTCACCATCGACCCCGTCGCCCGGTCCATCCGCTTCTCCTCGAACAACGCGTAGCTCAGCCCCTGTGTCACGCCGCCGATGATCTGGTTCTCGGCCGTCTTGCGGCACACCACCACACCGCACGACTGGATCGCCACCACGCGCTCGACGCGCACGACCCCTGTCTCGGTGTCCACCGTCAGTTCGACGAACTGGGCACCCTTGCTGTTCCCCTCACCGACACGCTCGGAGGGTCCACGCTGCCCGCTCCACTCGCCGCGTCCGACGACGGTGTCGCTCGGCAGCAGCTTGCACGCCTCGCGCCACCCCATCACCGCCTCGCCGTTCTCGAGCACCTCGCCGCCCGCGATGTCCATCGCGTCGGTCGCCCGCCCGGTCCGCTCTCCCACCGCCTGGAGCACCAGCCGCTTCGCGTCCTCGGCGGCCTGCTTCATCGCCGGCGCGACGTTGTGGCTCGTCATCGACCCGCCCGAGGCCGGGCCCGGCGGCAGCCCCGACCGACCGATCGCCACGCGCACCGCGTCGATCGGAACACCCAAGTGGTACGACGCCAGCACCCCCGCCACCGTCCGCATCCCGGTCCCGATGTCCTGCGTCCCCGTCCGCGCCTCGACCGACCCGTCGCGGTGCACGACCACCTCGGCTTCGGCCCGCGCCGGGTAGCGCCCCCACGACGACGTCCCGCACCCGAACCCGCGCCTGACCGTCCCGTTCTGCTCGCCCGACGCCGCGCGCCGATCCCACCCGATCCGCTCGGCGCCCTCCTGGAGCATCGCGTGGAAGTCCGGGTCTTCGGTGAGGCGCAGACGCAGCTCCACCGGGTCCTGCCCGGACCCGAGCGCGATCTCGTCGATCACAAGCTCCTCGACAAACGAGCCCTGCGGGCGCCCCGGCGCGCGGAATGCCCGCAGCGCGCCGGTGTTCATCTGCACGTCCTCGTGCGTGCGCTGGAGTTGCCCGAACCCGTAGCGCCCGCTGGGCACCACCGCCCCGCCCCCGCCGCGCGCCACACCGACGCCGCCCCACGTGTGGATGTGCCCGCCCTCGATCGTCCCGTCGCGTCCGTACGCCAGCCGCACCCGCGCCAGCAGGCTCGGTCGGTTCCCCGTGTCGAGGTGATCCTCGTAGCGATCGGTGAACACCATGACCGGGCGCATGTACTTGGTGCTCACCTGCGCGGCCAGCGCCCCCTCTTTCCCCGCACCGTTCAGCTTCGACCCGAACCCGCCGCCGATGTACTCGCACCGCACGTCGATGTCGGCACGTTTGAGGTCGAGCTCGCGGTCGAGCCCGTCGGCCGCCGCCTGCACCCCCTGCGTCGAGATGTACGCCACCGCACGGTCGCCCCGGTGGTGCACCACACCGCCGTGGGTCTCGAACGGGCTGTGCGTCTGCACCGAGGTCGAGTACGTCGCGTCGAGCACCAGATCCGATTCTTCGAGCAGCTTCGCCGGGCCCGGCTCGGTCATCGGCGCCTCGCCCGCCCCCTCCTCGACGCCCGAGATCGACTGGCGCATCCGCCACTGAGGCGCCAGCGCACGCAACGCGCGACGCAGCGCCGTCTTCGACTCGGCCACCACCGTCCCCACCGGCTGACCCTGGTACTTGCCCTCCCCGCCGGTGATCTCGACCTCGAGCACGCCGGGCACCGCCCGCGCCGCTTCCGCGTCGTACGACTCCAGCTCCGCCGACCCGTACGGGCAGCGCACGAAGCACGCGAACAGCAGTTCGTCCAGCTCGTACCGGTCGCGGCTGAACTTCGCCGCCCCCGTCACCTTCGCCACCGCGTCGAGCCGCGACGTGTCGTCGTTCAGCGTCTGCCCGAGGTTCCCCGGGCGGTTCATCGTCGGACGCTCGATCCCGGGCATCACGCACCCCCGTCCATGATCGGCTTCTGCCCCGAAGCGGTCAGCACCGCGTTGAACACGTTCGAGTACGTCCCGCACCGGCATTGATTCCCGCTCAGACCCTCCTTGATCTCCTCCAGCGTCGGCTCCGGGTTCTCGTTCAGCAGCGCCCTCGCCGCCAGCACCAGCCCCGGCGTGCAGAACCCGCACTGCAACGCATCATGCGTGATGAACGCCTCCTGCACCGCGTCCAGCTCACCCCCCGAACGCAACCCCTCGATGGTCGTGACCTCCGTCCCCTCGGCGTCGAGCGCGAGCATCATGCACGAGTCCACGAGCTTGCCGTCCACCAGCACGCTGCACCCGCCGCACGCACCGCGGTCGCACACCTCCTTCGTCCCCGTCAGGTGCGCGTGCCAGCGCAGAAACTCCATCAGCGTCGTCGCCGGGTCGACCTCGTGCGCCAGCTCGCGCCCGTTGACCCGCAGCGTCACCGCAACCGGACCCGGCCCGATGATCCGCACGCCGCCGACGATCTCGACCGCCTGCTCGGCCTTCGCCTGCGCCGCGGCCGCCGCCGCCGACAAACCCATCGTCTGCAAGAACGATCGCCTCGTTACCCCGCTCACGCCGTGCCCTCCCAGCCCAACAGCCCCACGAGCCTCAGCCTAACACGCCGGCTTCTATCACGCAGGGCGCCCCGAAGTTCCACGATCCGGGAACTCGGATCCTCCGCTCCGAGCAGTCTGCATACTCAGCGGCGATCCGCCACCCCGCGACACGACCCGCTCGGTACTCAGAATCCACCACAGAGGACACGGAGGGACACAGAGAGGAGAGGGAAGTGGATCAGGAGTGCGCGATCTCCTCCCGGTCCGGCCCATACACCTCCCACGTCACCTCGATGTCGGCGGCCTTCAGATAGGCGTGGAATAGACGGATCGCTGCGATACCTTCTTCACTCGGCTTGACAAACCCGCTCATGAGGTACCCGTCCTGCGTGAGCCCATCCGGCCCTTCTAACTCCAGCAAGCCGCTGAGATCCACAGTCAGTTCGAAGCCACTGAAGGTGGTTTGCTTCAGGCTTCCTCTCCACGGACCGCCCTGCAACGCATCGAAGATAGATGCAACATCAGTTGTCTTGAAGAAGAGGTCAGCCGAGTACAGGCCGGACGAGTCAGAGGGCAAGCCGCTCCCTTCGCATGGCTCGAGGTAACTCCAGCCCCCACGTCCGCTCTGGTCTTTCTTCTTCCAGAACATGATCTTCCTCTGTGTTCCTCCGTGTCCTCTGTGGTGAGTCTCTTCTCTTCAGAGGCAAGGCGTACGCCCGCCATCGACCACCACGTTCGTTCCCGTGATGTACCCAGCCGCCGGGCTCGCCAGGAACGCAACCGCCGCGCCGATCTCCTCCGGCAGCCCCAGCCGCCCAGCCGGGATCCCCGCCACCGTCTCGGCGAGCACGTCCCCGACACTCCGCCCCGACGCGGCCGCCTTCGACTCGAACAACTCTGCCAGCCGCTCGGTATCGGTGAACCCCGGAAGCACGTTGTTCACCGTGATCCCCAGCGGCGCCAGCTCGCCCGCCAGCGTCTTCGCCCAGCCCCCCACCGCGCCGCGCGTCGTGTTCGACACACCCAGCCCCGCGATCGGCGTCTTCAGCCCCACCGAGATGATGTTCACCACCCGCCCCCAGCGCGCCGCCTTCATCCCCGGCAGCAGAGCCTGCACCAGCACGTGCGCACCCACGACGTGCGCACGCACCGCGTCCAGAAACGCCCCGCCGTCCGTCTCGTGCATCACCCCGTGCGCCGGGCCTCCCGTGTTGTTCACGAGAATCGTCCACGGGCGCGCCGAATCCGCCGCGCCCTCGACCGCCCGCCTCGCCCCGTCCGGATCCGACAGGTCCGCCACGAGCACGCCGTGCTCCTGCCCGCGCGACGTGTCGAGCAGCGCCCGCGCCGCCTCCAGCCGCTCGCGGCTGCGCGATACGAGCGTCACCGACGCCCCGAGCCCCGCCAGCTCCACCGCGCACGCACGCCCGATCCCCTGCGACGCCCCGCACACCAGCGCCCGCCGACCTTCGAGTGACATGTCCATGCCGCCCAGCCTACTGCGGTAGGCTCTCGACGTGCCACGCCGCGTCTTCATGGGATGGGAACGCCCGGCGCTCGAGTCGGCCGCCGAGTTCCTGCTCGCGCTCGCCGAGCCCGACGCCCCGATCG
>Ga0210086_1000888_pt1 | contig 16209 bp, 15 predicted proteins | sample China_Galinas_PW_3_FD_184867 | JGI IMG/M metagenome (GOLD analysis project Ga0210086, IMG submission 184867) | Wetland microbial communities from San Francisco Bay, California, USA, that impact long-term carbon sequestration - China_Galinas_PWB_D2... | ecosystem: Environmental > Aquatic > Marine... | reverse complement strand
AACGTCGGGCTAAATAGGCTGCCGTCAATGGGACTCGTCTACGCGGTTGCGAACCAGAAGGGCGGGGTTGGGAAGACGACCACCGCCGTCAACCTCGTGGCCTGCGCCGCATCGGGTGGCTCGCAGACGCTGCTGGTCGACCTCGACTCCCAGTGCAATGCGACGGTCGCGTTCGGCCATGACCGCGACCTCCACCCGTCCGCCTACGATTGCCTCACCGGCGAGGTCTCCGTCGCCGCCGCGGCGCGGCCGGCCGGTCCCGACAATCTCTGGCTGGTGCCGGCAAACCGCGATCTGGCCGGTGCCGCCGTCGAGCTGCCGCGACTGGAGGGATCCGAGACGCGCCTGCGCGATCGCCTCGGGCCGGTGCGGGAGCGCTTTGCGCTCACGATGCTGGACTGCCCGCCTTCGCTCGGGCCGGTCAGCGTCAACGCGTTGGTGGCCGCCGACCGGGTGATTGTGCCGGTGCAGGCCGAGTATCTGGCGCTGGAGGGGCTGGTCCAGTTCCTTGACACGCTGGGGATGATCCGCCGCGAGATGAACCCTGCGCTGAATGTGTCGGGGCTGTTGATCACCATGTATGACGAGCGCACCCGTCTCGCCCAAGACGTCGAGCGGGAATTGCGCTCGCACTTTCCCGAAATGGTCTTCAAAACCGTTATCCCACGCAGCGTCAGGGTCGCCGAGGCGCCGAGCTATGGCCTGCCGGTGATCGCGCATGCCCCGGCATCCCGCGGCGCGGATGCCTACCGCGCCCTGGCCCAGGAGCTCGCCGCCCGTGACTAGCGGGCCTTTCGGCGATCCTCCCGGAGAGCGCCGTCGACGACATCGGTGAGCTCCGCCAGCTGCCGGTGGAGCTGATCAAGCCAAATCCGAAGCAGCCGCGCACCCGTTTCGACCCGGACGCGCTGGCGGGCCTGGCCTCGTCGATCAAAGCCAGCGGCGTGGTGCAGCCGCTGCTGGTCCGCCCCCTGCACGACGGCAGCTACGAGCTGGTCGCCGGCGAGCGGCGCTGGCGAGCGGCGCAGCAGGCCGGGCTCGAGAGGGTTCCGGCGATCGTTCGCGATGCCGAGCACACCGAGCGACTGCAGGTGGCGCTGATCGAGAACATGGTCCGCGAGAACCTCAACCCGGTCGAGGAGGCGCGCGCCTGCGCGGCGCTGGTCGAGGACCTCGGCCTCTCCAAAGAGGACCTGGCGCGCCGCATCGGCCGCAGCCGGCCGGCCGTCTCGAATCTGATCCGCCTGCTCGACCTGCCGGACGAGGCCCTGGAGCTGCTCGAGTCGGGCGAGCTGAGCGAGGGCCACGGCAAGGCCCTCCTTGCCGTGGCGGGCAACGACGTCCGCCGCCGCCTCGCTCGCGATGCGGCGCGGGGAGGCTGGTCGGTGCGAGAGACCGAGAATCGGGTCAAGCTGGCTGGCCAGCCAAGAAGCCGGAGGTCGGGTGGAAGGGCGGTGGGCGCCGAGGAGGCGGCTGCGATGCGCGACGCGGCCGACCAGCTCGAGTCGGCGCTCGGTTACGAGGTCAAGGTGCGCCCGAAGGGAGGCGGGATAGCTGTCGAGATCCGGGTCGGGGACCTCGACGAGGCACTCGCTCTGGCGGCCAAGGTCGGCCGCCCGCCCCGTTGACGGGCCTCCCGCGAGCCCGCCCTGTGTCGCTATCATCGCTTGCCCCCGGGCGATTAGCTCAGCTGGTTAGAGCGCGTCTCTGATAAGGACGAGGTCCCTGGTTCGAATCCAGGATCGCCCACTGCAGCAGCGAACCTGCACGGTGGCAGGGAGCTTGAGACGTCTACCTATAATGGGAGGGGCGCGATCCACCGCAGCGCGGAGCGAACTTGTGCAGCAAATGCAGATCTACGGCGTCAGCTTCGACATGGTCGGCAAGCAGCCGATCGTCTTGCTGAAGACGGTTGACGGCAACAGGTTCCTGCCGATCTGGATCGGCCACCCCGAGGCCGCGGCGATTCTGATGAAGCTTCAGGGCGCCTCGACGCCCCGGCCGATGACGCACGACCTGCTCTCGGACGTGCTCGAGCAACTCGACGCGAAATGCGAGCGCGTCTCGGTCACCGAACTGAGGGACAACACGTTCTACGCTTCGATCACCGTCTCGATCAACGGGTCGGAGCTGGAGATCGATTCCCGCCCGTCCGACGCACTGGCACTGGCGGTTCGAGTGTCGGCCCCGATCTTCGCCGCCGAGGAGGTAATCGAGGAGTCGGCAATCGAGTTCGAGCACGAAGTCGAGGACACCGAGGAGGTCGTCGACAAGTTCAAGGAGTTCCTCGACGAGGTCTCGCCAGAGGACTTTGCTCAGGACGATTGAGTCTATTCTCGTGCGTCAGTCCCTGCCGGCGACCGCCGGCAGTGCCAGCTGAAGCATCCGCTCGACCAGCTCCTCGAACGACATCCCGGCTGCCTCCGCCGCCTGCGGCAGAAGGCTCGTGTCGGTAAGTCCCGGGATGGCGTTGACCTCGAGGACCTGTGGCCCGTCCTCGCCGAGGATCAGATCGACTCGGGAGAAGCCCGAGCAGCCGAGCGCGCGGTAGGCGCCCAGTGCCGCCTCGGTGACGGCGCCGGCCTCGCTCTCGCTCAGATCGGCGGGACACTCGAACTCCGTGCGGCCGATCTCGTAGCGCGCCTCGAAGTCGTACCGGTCCCCTCCTGCGGGGATCGCCTCGACGATCGGCAACGGCTCGTCGCCGAGCACGCTGACGGCGAGCTCGCGCCCGTCGACGAAGCGCTCGAGCAGGACCCGGTCGTCGTAGCTGAAGGCGGAGACCAGCGCCTCCGGAACCTCGTCCCGGCCGGCGGCGAACTTCACGCCCAGGGCGGAGCCCCCGCGGCTCGGCTTGACGACCAGCGGAAACCCGAGCCGATCCCCGAGCTCGCCGAGCGCGTCGGCCGCGCCGAGCTCGCGGAAGGCCGTTTCGTTGAAGGCAAACCAGTCCGGCGTGGGGACGCCCGCCTCGCGCAGCTCGTGCTTGGCTAGCACCTTGTCCATGCACCGTGCGCACGCCGCGACACCCGGGCCCGTGAACGGGATGTCGACGATGGCCAGCAGCTCCTGGGCCGTGCCGTCCTCTCCGCCCGGTCCATGCATCGCCACGAAGGCGGCGTCCGGCCGCTCGGCGGTCAGCCGCTTGACCAGGTCGACCCCGACGTCGAGCGGGACCACCTCGTGGCCGAGTCGCTCCAGGGCGTCCTCGACCCGAGCTCCGGAGCGCAGCGAGACGCCGCGCTCCAGCGACCGGCCGCCCTTGAGGACCGCAACCTTCACGCGTTTCGCTCGCCCGCCCTGCGGAACGGGACGACCTCGCCGGTGTCCTTCTCCCTTCGCTTCGGCGCGGGCACCGCCCGGTGCTCGCCGGTCAGCGCGCCGTAGAGCTCAACCTGTTCGGCAACCGTCTTGCCGATTCGCCGCACGCCCTCGCGGATGGCGTCGTCGCCGACCCCGGAGAAGTTGAGACGCATCGAGTTGCGGCCCCGCTCGTCGACGTAGGCGGCCTGACCGGGGACGAAGGCGACGTCCTCGCGCAGCGCCTTGGCGAGCAGGTCGCTCGTGTCGATGTACTCGGGCAGCGTTGCCCAGATGAAGAGACCGCCCTCGGGTTCGGTCCACTCGGCCTCGGCCGGGAAGTGCTCCTCGAGCGCGTCGAGCATGATGTCACGCCGGCGCCGGTAGATCTCAACGAGGCTGGCAACGTACTCGCGCCAGTGCCCTTCGGCGAAGTACTCGCGCACGAAGTGCTGGGTGAGGGTCGAGGTGCAGAGGTCGGTGGCCTGCTTGCCGAGAACGATCTTCTCCATCACCGGCGGCGGCGCCACGGCCCAGCCCAGTCGAATCCCCGGCGAGAGGATCTTCGAGAAGGTTCCGACGTAAATCACGAAGTCGCCGCCGTCTAGTTGGTAAAGGGGCGGCAGTGGATCGCCCCCGAAGCGGAGGAGCCCGTAGGGGTTGTCCTCGACGACGAGCAGCTCCCGCTGGCGGGCGAGCTCGACCAGCCGGCGTCGGCGCTCCAACGAAAGCGTCACTCCCGCCGGGTTCTGGAAGCTGGGCACGGAGTAGACGAATTTCGGTCGCCGCCCACTTTCGGCGAGCTGGTCCAGAACCGCTTCCAGCTCGTCGATGCGCATCCCTTCGCTGTCGCACTCGATCTGCACAACCTCGGCCTGGTAGCTGCAGAAGACGGGCACGGCGCCGGGGTAGGTGGGCGCCTCGCAGACAACCACGTCGCCCGGGTCGACGAGCGTCTTGCAAATCAGGTCGATCGCCTGCTGACCGCCGGTGGTGACGATGACGTCGTCGTGGTCGGGCAGCATGCCCTCCGCGCCCATCACCTGCAATATGCAGTCGACGGTCTCGGAGAAGCCCTCGGTGGGCCCGTACTGGAGCGCCTCGGCGGCGGACTCCTGGGCGATTCTGGTCATCTGGGCGGCGAAGGTCCCCGGCGGAAAGGTCGAGGTGTCGGGCAGGCCCCCGGCCAGCGAGATCACCTCGGGCCGGGCGGTGATCGCCATCAGGTCGCGCATCGCCGAGGACCGCATCACCTGGGTCCGGGCGGCAAAGAGGCCCGCGTAGCGCTCCAGATCGCGGGTGCTGGTGTGAGCGCGACGGCGATGCGGCGGCTCGGGCATCCTTGAAGTGTAGGTTTTCCGCGTGAGCTTTCTCTCCGGCATGGGCCTCGAGGTCGGAATCGGCCTCGCGATAGGGATGCTGGCCGGCACGACCGGAACGCACGGCTCCGCTCGTGGGCGGATGACGCTGCTCGCCGCCGTGATCGGCCTTGTGGTCGGCTTTCTGCTCTCCGGCGCCGCCGACCTGAGCAGTGTGCTGGGCGCATTGTTCTGCGCGCTGGGCGCCGTGCTCGGCTGCCTGGTGATCAGCGACGTGGTGAGCGGCGCCAGCCGGCGCGACGGCGGCGGCTCGGGCGCGCTCGGGTTTCTCGTTTCGCTGGCGGCCCTTGTCGTGGTGGCGGCCGCGGTGCTGATTCCGGCGATCACCTTTCTGGCGTTGGTTGGTGTCGTCTGGCTGGGAGTTGCCCGTCATCGCCGCGCCCAGCGCAAGCACGCCGGCCTGCGGGTCCTGCGCTGACCCGCTCCGATCGCGCCGACCGCCTCCGTCGCACGCCGTCTCCGGCTTGGATCGCCGGTCGCCATGATTGACGGGCGATGCCTCCGCGCAAGCTGATCCTGACCTACGTCGACTCGTTGCGGACCGACATGCTGCAGCTTGCGGTCGCGGAAGGGCGCGCCCCAAGCTTTGCGGCCCTTCTGGAGCGCGGCGCCCTCGTTCCCGACTGCGTCTCCAGCTTCCCGTCCGTCACCCCGGTGGCCTGTGCGGAGATGGTCACCGGGGTCGCGGCCGACCGGCACTGGATCAGCGGCATGAACTGGTACCACCGGGTGGAGCGCCGCTACGTCGAGTACGGCTCCTCGCTGGACGCAACGCGTGCAGTCGGGGTCTTCAGGGCGCTCTACGACCTCGTCTACAACATGAACCTCGCCCACCTCAACCCGGACGTGGACACGCTGTTCGAGAGTCTCGACGACGCCGGTGCGCGGACCGCGTGCACGCCCTTTCTGATCTATCGTGGCCGCCACCGCCATCAGGTCTCGCTCGAGGGGTTGGCTCGCCGCGCGGTCGACGCCACCCGCCTCAAGTTCCGGCACCACACGTGGGGACCGGGGGAGCTCTTCTACGGCGACCTCTACGCGAGCCGCGACGTCCCCTGTCGCTCGACCTCGATACCCGGCGCGCGCGACGGGTACTCGGCCTGCTGCGCGGCGGAGCTGGTGAGGGCCGGCGCCGCCGATTTCCTGCTCCTTTCCCTGCCCGACAACGACAGCTACTGTCACCGCCACGGCCCGGAGGCGAGCGTCGAGTCGATCGCCAAGGCCGACCGCTGCTTCACGAAGTTGATCGAGGCCGCCGGTGGACTGGACTCCCTCCTCGCCGAGCACGCGTTGATCGTGGTCGCCGACCATGCGCAGACCCCGGTGCGGCGCGGCCTGCCCCTTGCCGAGCTGCTCGGTCGCGAGTGGGCGGTGCTGCAGCCGTCCGGAGTGGAGCCGGAGCGGGCCCAGCTCGCGGTCAGTCCTACCGGCCGGGCCGCCCATGTCTACCTGCTGGATGGCGAGGGCGAGCGAGCCGGGCACGCCGAGGTGAGCCAGCGCTTGGCGGAGACGGAGGGCGTCGACATCGTCTGCTGGTTGGAGCGCCGGCACGGCGAGCCGCTGCGACGAGCAGCGCCGGGGGTGTCCCCCGCCGAGCGCATGACCGCGGTGGTGCAGCGCGGCGGGCGCCAGCTTCGCTTCCGGCCGGGGAAGGCGATCGAAGACCTGCGCGGCGGTCGTTGGGACCTGGAAGGAGACCCGGCGACCCTGGAGGCGGTCGTCGAGGACGGCGTCCTGCGCAGCGAGGAGTATCCGGACCCACTTGCCCGCGTGTTCACCGCGCTCGCCGCGCCCCACGCCGGCGACCTCCTCGTCTCGCTGGCGCCGGGCTACGAGGCCGTCGACTGGGGCGGGGTCGCGCACGTCGGCGGGGGCGGCCACGGCTCGCTGCACCGCGGCGACTCGCTGGGCCCGCTGCTCCTCGTCGGCTGCGGGCCAGACGAGCCGGCTGCCAAGGCTCAGTGGACGCTGCGCGACGTGGCGCCGGTCGTGCTCGACCACTTCGGGCTGGCACGATGACCGTGCCCGACAGGCGCCTTTGGATTGCCCTTGCCCTCGTCTCGGTCCTGCTGGCGCCGGCAACCGCGAGGGCTGCGGAGGTGGGCGAAGCGACGGCGGTTCGGGTCGCGAGTCGGGACGCGAAGGTGCGTGCGGAGCGGGAGAAGAACGGTGGCCTGACCCACAGCGCCAGCCTCACCGACGGAAACTGGGAGGTCGGCTACTTCGCGGACGGGCGGGAGGTGGCACTGGTCGTCGTCGACCGGGCGACGGGGTCGGTTCGCGAATCGTGGACCGGTTACCAGGTCGCCTGGAAGATGGCGCGCGGCTACAGCGGGGCATTCGGCCACAAGCTGAACGCCCCGTACGTCTTCCTGCCGCTCTGCGCGCTCTTCCTGATCGGCCTGCTCGACTGGCGCCGGCCGTGGCGCGTCGCCAGTCTCGACCTCCTGGTGCTGCTCGGCTTCGGGGTCTCCAACTGGTTCTTCACGCGGGGCGATATCGGCGTCTCGGTCCCGCTGCAGTACCCGGTGCTGCTCTACCTTCTGGCCCGCGCGCTGTGGATCGGCCTGCAGGGCCGTGGCGAGGGGGTCCGCCCGGTTTGGCCCGCCGCCTGGCTGCTGGTCGCCGCCCTGTTCCTGGTCGGGTTTCGGGTTGGCCTCAACGTCGCCGATTCGGGAGCGATCGACGTCGGCTATGCGGGGGTGGTCGGAGCCGACCGGATCTCCCACGGGGAACCCGTGTACGGCAACTTCCCCGAGGACGTCTCCCAGGGGGACACCTACGGCCCCGTCAATTACCTCGCCTACGTCCCCTTCGAGGCGATCTGGCCCTGGCACGGCAAATGGGACGACCTGCCGGCGGCTCACGCGGCCGCGGTGCTCTTCGACGTCGCCACCTTTGCGCTGCTGATCGCCCTCGGCCTGCGCATCCGCGCCGGCCCCTCCGGCCGCAGGCTCGCGGCGACACTCGCGTTCGGCTGGGCCGCGTACCCGTACACGGCCTACGCGCTCGAGTCGAACTCCAACGACACGCTCGCCGCCGCCCTGCTGGTGGCCGTGCTTCTCTGTCTTGCTCGCCCGGCTGCCCGCGGCGCGCTCGCGGCGCTCGCCGCGCTGACCAAGTTCGCCCCCATCGTCCTCGTCCCGATGCTGGCCACCTACCGCGCCGGCCGCGGGCCCTGTCGTGAGGAGGGGCGGGCACCACGCCCTATGACGGGGCCCGCGGTAGCGGCGTTTCTGGTCGCGTTCGTCGGCGTCCTGGCGCTGCTGTTGGCGTGGCCCGCCATCGATCCGGGGCTGGGGACGGTCTACGAACGCACGATCGGCTACCAGGCGGGTCGCGACTCCCCGTTCAGCATCTGGGGCCAGGTCACCGGCTTGGAGCCGCTGCGCGTGGCGATCCTGCTCGCAACCGGTGCCCTGGCGCTCGCCCTGGCGTTTTGGCCCAGGCGCAAGAGCCTCGCCCAGGTGGCCGCCCTCGGCGCCGCCCTGCTGATCGCCCTACAGCTCACCGCCCAGCACTGGTTTTACCTCTACATCGTCTGGTTCTACCCGCTCCTCCTCATAGCCCTTGCGTGCTCGGAAGAAAGGCAGAAGGGCGTTCCCGAACCGACGGATACTCAGAGCATCCCAACTAATTAGTTGGGATGCGAGTCGGGGCGGAGGAGGTGCCCCCACTCCCTAAGGACTAGGAACCGGTGGGAGGAGGAGCGGGCATCAGAACCTGCTCGATGGAGTCCGCCAGCCCTTGGGCGTTGACCTCGACCACAGCGGCCATCACCCACACGTCATCGTCCGCCGTTTCGAAGCGGACCGGCATCTGGGTGATGAGCGACGCCAGCGCCTGCTCGGGCTTCACGCCCAGCACGCTGGTGCGCGACCCCGTCATCCCGACGTCGGAGATGAAGGCGGTGCCCCGGGGCAGGACACGGGCGTCCGCGGTGGGGACGTGGGTATGGGTCCCGAGCACCGCCGCGACCCGCCCGTCGAGGTGCCACCCCATCGCCACCTTCTCGCTGGTCACCTCGGCATGGAAGTCGACGATCGCGCAGTCCGCCTCGAGCCTCTCGAGGACACTGTCGACCTCGTGGAAGGGCGAGCGGGCGACCCGCAGGCCCACCGCGCCGCTCAGGTTGACGACGGCGGCTCGCATGCCGCCGGCCTCGACGACGACGGAGCCGTGGCCCGGGTTCGCGTGCGGGTAGTTGGCGGGCCGCAGAAGCCGCTCGGTGCGGTCCAGATAGTCGTAGGCCTCCCTGTGGCGGTAGACGTGGTTGCCCGTGGTGATCACGTCGGCGCCCGCCTCGAACAGCGCCGTGCCGGTCTTCTCGGTGATCCCGACGCCACCCGCGACGTTCTCCCCGTTGACGATCACGAGATCGGGACGGTGGCGATCGCGAAGCTCGGGCATCGCGTCTCTCAGCCCGCGCCGACCGGGACTGCCGACCACGTCGCCGATGAATAGGGCCCGCATCAGCCCGTGACCTTAGTGACTATCCGAGAACCCCACCCGTGGGTTGCGAGCAGTCACCCCAGGGTGTGCCTGCCTCCTCGCCGGCAACGAGGTCGCGGTCGCCGGCGTCCACGCGCGTGGCCGGCGGTCTGAGGTCAAACCGAGGCGAACCTGCGCAGGGCGAAACGGGCGAGCAGCCCGTAGGCGGCGACCAGCGCGGCAAGGTGCAGCAGCGGCCCGCCGATCGAGGGGCCGCTGGAGTCAAGCGCCGCCAGCATCGCCTGCAGCGTCGGCTTGAACGGGAATAGTGCGGCGATGACCTGGATGGCGTCGTAGAGCGCCGGGCCCACGGCCCCGGACGGGATCAGCGACAGAAGCGCGATCGGCAACGACGCCATGAAGGCGAGCAGCGACACGGCGCGGACGTCGCGCGCCGCTGCTCCCAGGGCCGCCCCGACGACCGCAAGCGCCCCGGCCCCAGCCCCGATCGCCACGATCCAGAGGCCGAACCGACTCCAGTCGAGCGGCACGAAGAGCTGGATTCCGCCGAGCATCAGCAGGGTCACCGCCAGCCCGACCGCGATGCCGAGGCCGACCTTCTCGACGAGGAGCGCCGAGCGGGAGACGAGGCCGCGGGTGAGACGGGGGAAGGCGTTTTCCTCTCGCTCGAGGGCGAGCGAGCCGGCAACCAGGAGGATCGTGACGAAGGTCAGCGTGAAGGTTGCCGCGACGGCTATCGCAAAGACTTCGAGCGGCGGGGTCGGCGCGCTGACCACGGTCTTGTCGACCGCGATCGGCTGTGCGAGACGGTCGATGAGGGGCTTCGCGACGTCAAGGTCGTCGCGCGCCAGGGTGGCGAAGTGGATCGCCCGGTCCAGCGAGTCCCGCAGCGGCCCCGGGGGGACGGTGGGGCGCAGCGCGTGCAGAATGCTGGCGGCCGCGCGCAGGCCGAGGACCTGGATTTCGCCAACCGGCGTCTTGAAGGCGCCACCGTTGACGACGAGGTTGAGGTACCGGCCTCCTTCGGCGGCGATGCGCCTCGCGACGAGCAGGTTGGCCTGCGCCAGCAGGGAGGAGATGCGATCGTCGACGAGGCGGGCCTTGACCGGGTCCTCCTCGTTGACGATGACTTCGACCTCGGGCGTTTGGGGTTCGAGCGTCGCAAGCGAGTTGAGGCGGTCGACCAGGTCGCCGGGCAGGATCAGCGCCGCCAGGACGTCCCCGGAGCGCACCCGCTCCACGGCGGCGTCCCGGTTCGGCACGAAGACGCAGTCCAGCCGCCGGCAGATGCGGTCGTCCACCTGGATGGCCGGCAGGCGAGCCCCGCCGACGCTGATCCGGGCGCCGGGCGGAATCTCGTTGAGGAAGGCGACCCGAGGCTTTTCGGGCCCGCGCGATATCGCGAAGCCGACCAGGACGGCGATCAGCACCGGGTAGGCGATCAGCAGCAGAGCCTGCAACGGCGAGCGCCGCAGGATCTGGAGGTCCTTGAGCAGGATCCAGCGCATCGCCCTAGTGGCCCCGGTGGTGTAGGAAAGCCACGAAGGCCGTCTCGAAGTCGCTGTCCGCGGCCTCGGGGGCCTCGCGGCGGCCCGCGTCGCGGAGGCCCGCCGGCGTTCCGTGGAAGAGGCTCTCACCGTCGGCCAGGACAAGCAGCCGCCCTCCGTAGCGCTCCGCCTCCTGGATGTCGTGAGTCGAGAAGATCACCGTCGTCCCGCCCTGCGCCAGGGCCGAGACGAACTGCCAAAGTCGCGCCCGCTGGCGCGGGTCGAGCCCCACGCTTGGCTCGTCGAGCAGCAGCACCGCGGGCCTTGCGAGCAGGCCGATCGCGATGTTCACCCGCTGCTGGTTGCCGCCCGAGAGCCGGGCGACCAGCTCGCCGCGCCTCTCTCGCAGGCCGGACAGGTCGAGCATCTCCTCGACAGATGCCCGCGGGTCCGCGTGTCCCTCCAGCCGCGCAAACAGGAGCAGGTTCTCCTCCACCGTCAGGCGGCGATAGAGGGCGCCCTGCTGGGGCACCCAGCCGATCTCGCCCCGGGGAAGACGCAACTCACCGCTGTCCGCGCGGACTATCCCCGCCAGGATCGAGAGCAGGGTCGTCTTGCCGGCGCCGTTCGGCCCGATCACCGCCACGAGGTCGCCGCGCCGAGCTTCGAAGTCGACTCCCCTGAGGGCCTCCCGCTTCCCGTACCGTTTGACGAGCCCCCGCGCCTCAAGCGCCACTGTTGCGCTCCCCTCCATCGGCCGAAACGCTACCCGCCCGCGCTGCGGCGGTTGTTAGGCGCGGCTTGCGGTGAGAGACGGGGCGCCCCTCAAACGGACGGATACTCGGAGCGGGCCAGCCAATTGGCTGGCCCGCGAGTCCGGGCGAGGGCGCCCCGTCTCTCACCTCGCAACCCCCCTAGAATCGAATCGATGGCCTTTCCCGCTACCCGCATGCGCCGCCTCCGGCGAACGAAGGCCCTGCGCGAGCTGGTTCGGGAGACGAGCCTCTCGCCCGCCGAGCTGATCCAACCCGCTTTCGTGGTGGCGGGGGAGGGCGTGCGCGAAGACGTGGAGTCGATGCCCGGAATCGAGCGCTTCTCGATCTCCGAGCTGGTCGCCGAGGCCACCGACGTGGCGGCGGCCGGAGTCGGCGCGCTTCTCCTCTTCGGGGTCCCGTCGGCCAAGGACGAGTCCGCCTCCGGCGCCTACGACGACGAGGGCGTCGTGCAGATGGCCGTCCGAGCGCTCAAGGGAGCCCACCCCGACCTGACGGTGATCACCGACGTCTGCCTGTGCGAGTACACGTCGCATGGCCACTGTGGCTTCGTCCGCGACGGCGAGGTCGACAACGACCTGACGGTCGAGCTGCTGGCGAAAACGGCGATCTCTCACGCCGAGGCCGGCGCGGACGCCGTCGCGCCCAGCGACATGATGGACGGCCGGGTGGGCACGATTCGCCACCAGCTCGACGAAGAGGGTCACGCCGGCGTGCCGATCATTTCCTACAGCTCCAAGTACGCGTCCGCCTTCTACGGCCCGTTCCGCGACGCGGCGGAGTCGACGCCCGGGTTTGGGGACCGCCGCAGCTACCAGCTCGACCCCGCCAACGCCGACGAGGCCGTGCGGGAGGCAAAGCTCGATCTCGAGGAGGGCGCCGACATGCTGATGGTCAAGCCGGCGACCCCCTACCTCGACGTGGTGCGCCGGGTCAAGGACGCAACCCGGGCGCCCCTCGCCGCATACCACGTCTCCGGCGAGTACTCGATGTTGAAGGCAGCCGCCGCCAACGGGTGGATCGACGAGCGGGCGGCGGTGCTCGAGACGCTGACCTCGATCCGCCGCGCCGGCGCGGACGCGATCGTCACCTATTACGCAAAGGAGGCAGCCGCTTGGCTTCGCTGAAGACACCACAGTCGAAGGCCCGCTCGCGCCAGGGCGGTGCCGCCGTGCCACTGGACGAGGCCGACAAGCGGCTGATGAACCTGCTCCAGTCGAGCTTCCCACTGGACCCCGAGCCCTTTGCGTCGATCGCCACCGAGGCGGAGCTGGAGCTCGGCGACGTGCTCGCTCGCACCCAGCGCCTGCTCGACAAGCGGATCATCCGCGAGATCACGCCGATCTTCGATACCCGCACGCTCGGCTACGAATCGATGCTGGTCGCGGCCAAGGTCGATGCTGAGCACCCGCACCGGCCGGCCGCCGCCGTCAGCGCCCACCCTGGGGTCTCGCACAACTACCTGCGCACCCACGAGTTCAACCTCTGGTTCACGATCGCCGTGCCGCCGGACTCGGAGCTGGGCCTCGACGGGACCCTGGAGGCGTTGATGCGCGAGACCGGCGCGGATTCGATGCGCCAGCTGCCGACCCTGACGCTGTTCAAGATCAACATGAACCTGGAGATGGAGAAGGGCACGGACGCCCTCGCCGCCGCGGTCGACGCGGCGCCGCCCCGGGAACTTGGGCCGCAGCCCTACGACGAGCGCGACATCGCCGTGGTCAAGGCGACACAGGGGCCGATGGAGGCGATCGAGCGCCCCTTCGACGCGGCGGCGTCCGAGCTTGGGATGTCCGTCGAGGCGCTGCTCGAGCACCTGCAGGGCATGGTCGATCGCAAGCTGCTGCGTCGCGTGGCAGCGCTCCTTCACCATCGCCGCGCCGGCTTCTCGGCGAACGGGATGGGGGTCTGGAAGGTCCCGGAGTCGGAGGTCCTCGAGACCGGACGGCGCATGGCCTCCTTCCGCGGCATATCCCACTGCTACCAGCGCCCCACCTACGACGACTGGCCCTACAACATCTTCACGATGGCCCACGGCCGCTCCAAGGAGGAGTGCGACGCGATCCTCGACTCGATCGCCGCGGAGTGCGAGATCGAGCCGGAGGACCGTTCCACCCTCTACTCCTCGACCGAGTACAAGAAGATTCGCCTGCGGTACTTCACCGACGACTACGCGCGCTGGGAGCGCGAGCACTCGACCTGACGCCGGCGCTCGCACCCGGCAGACCCCAGATGAGCGCTCACACCCGCGACACGGCCGCCTCCGCCCGACTCTTCGAGCGGGCGCTGAAGGTCCTTCCCGGCGGGGTTAACAGCCCCGTGCGGGCGATGCGCCAGATCGGTTGCGACCCGGTGTTCATCGAGCGCGGTGAGGGCTGCGAACTGGTCGACGCCGACGGCAACCGCTACATCGATTGGATCGGGTCCTGGGGACCGCTGATCCTCGGGCACGCACCGGCGACCGTGATCGCCGCCGTCGCCGAGGCGGCAAGCCGGGGGACCAGCTTTGGCGCGGCAACGGCGGCGGAGGTCGAGCTCGCCGAGGAGGTTGTGTCGCGCATTCCCTCGGTCGAGATGCTGCGCATGACCAGCTCGGGAACCGAGGCCGCGATGAGCGCGGTTCGCCTCGCCAGGGCCGTGACCGGGCGCGAGGTCGTGCTCAAGTTCTCCGGCGCCTACCACGGTCACTCCGACGGGCTGCTCGCCGACGCGGGCTCGGGGCTTGCGACCCTTGCCATCCCCGCCTCGCCGGGCGTCACCGCCGCCCAGACCGCGGGCACCGTGGTGGTGCCCTGGAACGACCGCGACGCCGTTTCCCGGGCTCTCGCCGATCGCGACGTCGCGGCGGTGATCGCCGAGCCGATTGCGGCCAACATGGGCGTTGTGCCCCCCGCGGAGGGTTTCCTGGAGTTCCTGCGAGAGGCGACGCGCGACGCCGGCGCGCTGCTCGTCTTCGACGAGGTGATCACCGGGTTCAGGGTCGCGGCCGGCGGCGCTCAGCAGCTCTACGACATCGAGCCCGACCTGACCGTGTTCGGCAAGGTGCTCGGCGGCGGTTTGCCGGCAGCCGCCTTCGGGGGTGGGCGGCAGGTCATGGAGAGGATCGCACCCAGCGGCGACGTCTACCAGGCGGGAACGCTGTCGGGCAACCCGCTCGCGATGGCGGCCGGCCTCGCCACGCTGCGTGCGCTCGACGCGTCGGCCTACGAGCGTCTGGCGACGCTCACCGAGAGGCTCAGGGACGGACTCGAGGCGCTGGCCGCAAAGCACTCGCTCCAGGTCGGCTCGGCGCCCGGCCTGCTCACCCTGTTCTTCAGGGACGAGCCGGTGACGGACTTCGCCGCGGCCGGCAGCTGTGACCTGGACGCCCACGCGCGCTTCTGCCGCGCCATGCTCGATCGCGGCGTCTACCTGCCTCCGTCTCAGTTCGAGGCATGGTTCGTCTCGCTCGCTCACGACGAGGAGACCGTGGATCGCACCCTCGAGGCGGCGTCGGACTCGATCGAGGAGGCGCAAGGGTGAGCTCTGCGCTCACCGACCTCGCGGACCGACTGCGCGAGGAGGACACGCCGATCGCCACGCACGTGGCCGACCCAACCGAGCAGCCGGTGTTCGGCCCGCTGGCCGCCGCCGGCCCACGTGCCGCGGCGGCCCCGGCCGAGTACGCCCTGGTGGTCGAGTCGGTCCGCGAGGGCTATCTCCTCCACTACGGGGACTCGCGACTGCTGGCCGGTCACGACGCCGACCTCTCGCTGCTGGCCGGCGACTACCTCTATGCGCTCGGCATCGAGCGGCTGGCCGCGCTCGGCGACGTCGACGCGGTGCGCGAGCTCGCCGACCTGATCAGCCTCTGCGCCCAGGCGCATGCCGAGGGCCGCGCGGACGAGGTCCCCGCCCTGTGGCAGAGCTCGGTTCGCGCGATCGCCGGCAGCTGACGGAAGGGCTCGCGGCGAGGATCGCCCGGGAGCTCCAGCCGGGTCGCTGCTAGCGCACGCTGCAGCTGCGGGTCAGCGTCGAGGTGACCTGGCGGCCACCCGTGAAGCCGAACTTGGCCCGCGCGAACGGGTAGGCGGCGCTGGGAAAGCCGGGCGGCGCGGCGCAGCTGGCGCTGACGTAGCTGCGCCGCTTGCCCCGGTAGGTGTAGATGCGGCGCAGCTTCATGTCGAAGTGGGTCACGTAGGCCCACTTCCGCGCCCCCTTCGGGAGCGTCGTCCTGATCACGGTGCCAAACGTGCCCGCCTGCTTGACGATCTTGAAGACGAGGACGAACGCCGAGGGCGGCTTGCGGCCGTAGACCTGCGCGAGCAGGCGCCGCTTGCCGCCGCTCGGCTTCGCGTTGAAGACGAGCAGCGGTCCCTTGAACGTGAACGGCGGCTGGTTGGCCAGGCTGACTCGGACGCTGACGTGACCGCTGCCGACGATCGCGCCGCCGCAGATCCGCCGCGCCGCGGCGGTCGTCGAAGGTTGGATGGCTCTGATGCGGCAGGTGGGGAGGCCGCGGTTGAACATCCTGCCCTTGCGGTTGATGCCGATCGCGATTTCGCGCAGCTGCGGTGGCGGGTCGGATCCGTCGTTTGCCTGGAAGCTGCTGTCGACCTTGACCGCAACCGGCGCCTCGCCGGTGCGGGGAAGCGCCCGCGGCGAGATCCCACCGTCGAAGGAGACCGTCAGGTTGCCGTCCTGCACCAGCTCTCCCCGCGCAACCGTGGCGCCGAGCATCAGAATCAACGTGGAGGCGATGGCAAATGCGAGCTTCAACTGACCTCAGGTCTGCTTTGTGCAGTACTTGAATTCGAAGCTGAAGACGAGTCTGTTCGC
>Ga0210086_1000886_pt1 | contig 16249 bp, 15 predicted proteins | sample China_Galinas_PW_3_FD_184867 | JGI IMG/M metagenome (GOLD analysis project Ga0210086, IMG submission 184867) | Wetland microbial communities from San Francisco Bay, California, USA, that impact long-term carbon sequestration - China_Galinas_PWB_D2... | ecosystem: Environmental > Aquatic > Marine... | reverse complement strand
CTGCCATGTCGTCGTCCTTGGATGCTGTCGGGTTGGGCAGGCTTATACGCAAGCTCACGGATAGAGGCAAACGATATAGGGACCCGATTTGCGGGCGAGGCCCTCGACCCGCCGCGCCAGCGACCGCATGGTCGCCGACGGCCGGGCGGGATTGCGCTCGACCGGATTGGGCAGGGTGACGGCGAGCAGCGCCGCCTGGCCCGCGGTCAGATCCTTGGCGGAGCGCTTGAAATAGTGCTGCGCCGCCGCCTCGATGCCGAAGACGGTCGGCCCCCACTGGGCGATGTTGAGGTAGATCTCCATCTCGCGGCGCTTGCCCCAGACGGTGTCGGCATAAAGGGCGAGCGGGATCTCGATGCCCTTGCGGACGTAGCTCCGCGACATCCACAGAAAGAGGTTGCGCACCGTCTGCATGGCGATGGTCGAGGCGCCGCGGTTGGGGCCGTCGGGATTTTCAAGGACGTCGCTGAGTTCGCCCCAGTCGACGCCGTGATGATCGCAGAAACGGGCGTCTTCCGACATCATCACCGACTCGACCAGCACCTTGGCGACATCGTCGAACGGCACCCACTGCCGCTCCAGCGGACCATCGACGAGGCGCGTGGCGACGATGTGGGTCCCGACTGGATTCACCAAGATATACAAGGGGATAAGGAGCAGAGGCAGGAGCGCGAGGGCGACGATGACGACCACCGCCACGCGTAAAACGCGCCACCAGCGGGGGCGCGGCGCCGGCTTCGCCTTCGCGGCCGGCTTCGGCGCGGCTTTCGCCTTTGATTTCGCGGATTTGGCGGGACTCATGGCGAACCGATACCGGCCGGAACCGGCCGGCGCAATGCTTGACCCGCGGCCGATTTCGGCCCATGCGGACGGCATGGGGACGGCCACGGACAGATTCGCGACGCGCCTGAGACATGCGGCGGACGCCACCGAGACGGCGCTCGGACGGCTGCTCGCAGCCGAGACGCTTCCCGACGAGGTCGAGCGGCCGCCGCGGCTCCTCGAAGCCATGCGCTACGCCGCCCTCGGTCCCGGCAAGCGCCTCCGTCCCTTCCTGATGATCGAGACCGCCGGGCTGTTCTATGCCACCGGCGAGGTGGTCGCCACCGCCGCCGCGGCGCTCGAATGCGTCCACGCCTACAGCCTCGTCCACGACGACCTGCCGGCGATGGACGACGACGACCTCCGCCGCGGCCGGTCGACGGTGCACAAGGCCTTCGACGAGGCGACCGCGATCCTCGCCGGCGACGGGCTGCTGACGCTCGCGTTCGACGCCCTCGCCGGGCTTGCGGCGCCCGCCACCACCCGGGTGGCGCTGATGGCCGGCCTCGCGCGCGCCGCCGGCATCGGCGGCATGGTCGGCGGCCAGGCCCTCGACCTCGACGCCGAGGCGCCGGCCGAGGCGGACGCCGTGCTCACCATGCAGGCGATGAAGACCGGGGCGCTGATCCGCTACGCGGTCGAGGCCGGGGCGATCATCGGCGGGGCGAAGCCACAGGACCGGGCGCAGCTCGTCGCCTTTGGCGCGCGGCTCGGCCAGGCCTTCCAGATCGCCGACGACCTGATCGACGCGACCGGCGACGCGGCGACCGCCGGCAAGGCGACGGCCAAGGACGCCGAACGCGGCAAGCGCACGCTGGTGGCGCTGTTCGGCGTCGACGAGGCGCGGCGGCGGCTCGCCGCCACGGTGGCCGAGGCGGAGGCGGCGCTGGCGCCCTTCGGCGGCAAGGCGGACGGGCTCCGCGAGGCCGCCCGCTTCATGGCGACGCGCCAGGCGTGAGTGGGGCCGATCTGCCGCGGTGAAGGGGGGCAGCGTCGCTCCCCATCGCACTCCCTGTCGTCCTCCTCCCCGACCTGATCGGGGATTGACCGGAGGACCGGGTGCCGAAGTCGATATGGCCGGTCACGGAACGCCCCTCTCCCCCCTTGCGGGGGAGACAGTTTCGCTTCGGTCGCGGAGCGAGCGTTAGCGAAACTAGAGGGGGGTGTTTGCTCGAATTGGCGCTCAGACGGTCGTCGCCGCGCAATACCCCTCTCCCGGAATTCCCGACCGATTTGCCACGGCAAATCGGGAATTCCGACCTCCCCCGCAAGGGGGGAGGTAAAGGTGCCGCCTCGCGCGCCGGAATCCCTACTGCGCGGCAGCGAGGGAGATGACGGAAAGCGTGGTGCCCTGCATGCAGATCGATACCTCGGCGACGGTGCCCTTCACCGTCACCCGGTCGCCGGGGCCGAAGGCGCCGAGGTCGGCCGGGGTCAGCGTGTAGAGGATGCCGTCGTCGCCGCGGAGCGCCGGGCACTCGACGCCCTCCTTCGACAGCGTGCCGGTGACGGTGACGATGTCGGCCGCCTCGACCACCTCGATCGGCTGCGACACCAGGCGCGTCCGCTGGTCGGCGGTCTCGACCACGAAGAGGAGCGGCGCGCCGGGGGTGGCGGTCTCCGGCACCGTGACGTCGGTCTGCAGCGTGCCGCGGTCGCTGGTGGTGGCGGTGGCGATCTGCGTCACGTCCTTGACCGACGGCCCGGCGCCGATGGTGACCGCCGCGGTGCCGGGGAGCCCCGCGGCATTGAGCTGGACGGTGCCGCCGATAGCGGTCGGCGACGGCAGGGCGATCAGCGCGGGCCCAAGCTCGGGCTTCGCCTGGTCGAAGCCCGGCAGGCCGAGCTGCTTGCCGAGATCGACGAGGTCGCGGTTGAGTTCAGGATGGTCGACCAGATAGTCGGAGACGTTGCGGCCGGCGTCCTTCGCCGCGTTCTCGATGCTCTTGCCCGCCTCCTGCACGGCGTTGCGGGCGCGGTCGAGGAGGTCCTGGGCGGCGGCCGGGCCGGCCGTAAGCAGAAACGCGGCGGCGAGGCCGGCGAGGAGGACGGTGAGGCGGCGGGGGCGAAGCATCGGTGCGGTCCCTGTCGTGGTGGATGCTCGGGCTAAGGTAGGGAGCGGGATGGGGGGAGGGAAGGTGGGTGGAATTGGATGGGATGGATAGGGGCGGCCATTCCGCCGACGCGACCGCTGATCGTTCGCAAGTTTACCTCGCAGAGTAATTTTAGTATCGTCAGTGCACTCTTTACGCGATTCGGAGCCTTGGGCTCTCTGTCGGGCGCTTCGCCAGACAGCACGTTATTGAGTGGGATTATCGGCATGAAGACGCCGGAGGGATCATCGACGTTCCCTTCGGTCACTTCCGCAAGCGGCCGATGATCCCTCCGCCTTCTTCATGCCTATCGAAGGTAAAGAGCCAACTGATTGACCCCGTTTTCGAAGACTTCGTCGCAGCGCTGAATTTCGACAAACTTCGCGTAGAGCGGCCAAAAGATTTCGTGTTCTTTTGCGGTGGAGCTAACCCAACCGCTGCCGATAGGACACGTGTAAGTTTGCGTCACTATCTCCTAAACAAAAAAAGTTTCTTCAAGCGCGTAAAAGCAGATATCGTTCTTGCCGAGCAGGCAAATCAGCTTTACCGCGACACTAAATATGAAAATTTGATTGATTTTGAAGCTGACATAGCATGCATCGCGACCTTAGTCTTGGTGATTGCTGAAAGCGCTGGCTCCTTGGCAGAGCTTGGTGCGTTTGCGTCCCATCCCACAATTAGCAAGGCCTTGCGTGTAATTATTCAGAATCAATATTACAATCAAGAATCTTTTATCCGATTCGGCCCTATACAATTATTGCAAAATAGTCGTGAGGAAAACGTTGGCGTCTTTCCATGGAGAACGTTTGAAAGAGGCGGTTTGATAATATCATCTGTCAATCCGCACTATGGCGAAATTGTCGCATACATTCGAGCTCAGATAGATAATACGCCAGTAAAGACCCTGTTCAAGTATGGGGACTCTCTTTCGGCATTTGTGACGATTTATTGGATTATTCATTTACTAGTTGCGGCACCGATCGGAGTAATTGAAAGATATTTGGAATACGTTAAAATGGTATTACCGGGTAATTTAAGAGACCATTTATATAGTCTTACGATTGCGGGATGGATTAAGTCCCATCCCTATGGCGGGCAAACTTATTACTTTACAACAATTGATAAGGATCCATTCGATTATCGTTTTAGGGCAGAAATATCGAGCAAAGATAGCCTGCGATGGAAAGCCGACCTCGCTAAGAGCCTTCAACGAACCCACCCTTTGAAAAAGCATGTCCGACTCTTGGCCCTCGATTCTCGGAGGCGCCCATGAGCCTTCTGACGGATATGGCAGCCTCCATCGGGATGGGTGAGTCAGAGGTTCGACTGATTGTCGCGACAGCCCCGCGCCGCTACAAGACTTATCAAATTCCAAAGAGAACGGGCGGCTCGCGAACGATTGCTCAGCCCTCGCGAGAGGTAAAGGGGCTCCAATACTATTTGATCCACAGTAAGCTTCGATTATTTCCTATTCATATTGCGGCTCTCGCTTATCGAGAAGGTCGGAATATCGGTGACAACGCGCGACTACATGTCAGAAGTAAAGCACTGTTAAAGCTAGACTTCTCAGACTTTTTTCCAAGTCTTCGAACAACGGATTGGCGGAGTCTATTGGTGCGCGCGAGACCGGATTGGATCGATCCTCGCGAGAACGCAATCTATGAACATCTTCTATTCTGGGGACGTGGCGGGGGCTCACCCCTCTGTCTTTCGATAGGGGCTCCATCGTCACCAATTTTGTCGAACATACTGATGTATGATATCGATCAGTTCATACACCAAAGCGCTCGCGATGCTAACCTAATATATTCTCGTTACGCAGATGATATCACTATTTCTGGAGAAAAGAGAGATCAAATATTGAAGTTTGAGGAAATTATACGCAATCATATTAGGAATGTTAAATCTCCGAGGCTTGCGTTTAACGACGAAAAGAGAGGTTTTTACGTACGAGGCCAAAAACAAATGGTTACAGGATTAATAATTACACCGGAAGAACGTATTTCAATAGGCCGAGAAAGAAAGAGACATATTTCAGTCTGCATACATAAAGTCGTTATGAACGAGTATGACGAGTCGCATCTACTGTATACGCGGGGGTTAATCGCGTTTGCGCAGAGCGTCGAGCCTTCATTTGTCACGAGTATGGCACGCAAATATGGACGTGCAGTTATGCGTAAGATCATGTCAGGACGTGCCCGGTAGCGGTCTTGGTAGTAGATTTACGTCGCGTTTCGTAACCTCAGGGGATTCATGCCCTCCCCCTCACCCCACGACTCCCTCTACGCCCTGATCGCCGAGACCGCCGACCAGCGCTTGGCCTCCCAGCTCCGCTTCGTGCTGGAGGTCGACCGGCTGAAGGGGATCGTCCGCCAGACGCCCTTAATCGACGGCTCGCGCAACGAGACCGACGCCGAGCACACCTGGCACCTCGCAACCATGGCGGTGATCCTCGCCGAGTTCGCCGACCCGGCGGTCGACGTGACGCGGGCGATCCGCATGATCCTCATCCACGACATCGTCGAGATCGACGCCGGCGACACCTTCCTCTACGTCGACGCGGCGGCGCGGGCGGCGCAGGCAACGCGCGAGCAGGCGGCGGCCGACCGGCTGTTCGGCCTGCTGCCGGCCGAGCAGGGCGCGACGCTCCGCGCGCTCTGGGAAGAATTCGAGGCGCATGAGAGCGCCGACGCCCGCTTCGCCCGCACCATGGACCGGCTGCAGCCCTTCCTCCACAACGTCTTCACCGACGGCACCGGCTGGCGGCGGCACGGGGTGACGGCGGGCGCGGTGCGGACCCGGATGCGGATCATCGCCGACGGCTCGCCGGCGCTCCACCGGCTGGTGGAGCGGCTGATCGAGGAGTCGGTGGCCCGGGGGTATCTGGACGAGGGGTAGGGGGGCGGGCCGGCTCGGGGAGGACAGGCGGCCCGGTCGACATTGCCCACCCTGTCGTCCTCCGGCTTGACCTGGCTTGACTGGAGGACCCATTGCCAGTGCTGAAACACCCGGCAGCCAAACGCCGGCGCGGGACGTCCTTGTCGTGTCAGTGGAGAGCGGTCCTCCGGTCAATCCCCGATCGGGTCGGGGAGGAGGACGACAGTGGTATGGCGACGGCACACCTCGTTCTGCACCGACGGAGGTTACTGGATCCCCTTCCCTCGCGCCTTCGGCGCTCGCCGGGGATGACAGGGAAGTGATAGGGCACTCGCCGGGGATGCCAGGGGAGTGATACGGCGCTCGCCGGGGATGACAGGGGAGTGATACGGCGCTCGCCGGGGATGACAGGGGGGGGCCGGGCCACATGCACTACGTGTCATGCCCGCTGGAGCGGGCATCCAGTAGACACCGGCGCGGCCTCTATTGCGCCGACAATGATTACTGGATCCCCGCTTTCCTCGCCCGCTTCGTCGCAGACTACAATCGAACCCGCCTCAAATGCCTCGGTTACCTCGCGCCGATCCAGGCCCTCAACAATCATCCGGGACCAAACACTTCCACGGGGATGACAGGGAGTAGCGGGGCGGCCGGCGCGGCGCCGGTGTCGTCGGCGGCGGCCCCTGCCTCAGTCGCCGGCGACGGTGACCTGATCGAAGCGGAAGTGGCCGAGCGGATCGACGACGAAGCCGGTGACGCCGTCGGCGACCGCCGCCGTGACCATGGCGTGGGCGATCGGCAGCCACGGCGCCGCGTCGGCGAAGAGCGCCTGCGCCTTGGCGTAGTCCTCCGTCCGCTGGTCCTGCATCGTGGTCGCCTTCGCCTCGTTGACCAGCTTGTCGAAATCGGCGTCGCACCACTCGGCGCGGTTGGAGATGCCGACCGCGTCGCAGCCGAGCAGGGCGGAGAGGAAGTTGTCGGGATCGCCGTTGTCGCTGGTCCAGCCGAAGACGACGGCGCCGTCGCGCTCAGGCTCGGCGGTGCGCTGGAGGAACTCGGCGAGGTCCTGGCTGACGATCTCGGCCTTGACACCGGCCGCGGCGAGATCGGCCTGGATCATCTCCGCCGTCTTCCCGGCGTCGGGATTGTAGGGGCGCGGGGACGGCAGCGCCCAGATCTTCATCGAAAGGTTGCGGACACCGGCGTCGGCGAGCATCTTCTTCGCCGCCTCAGGGTCGGGCGCGGCGGCCGGCAGGTCGTCATGGCCCCACACGCTCGGCGGAATCGGCGAGGTCGCCACCACGGCGTCGCCGCCGAACACCGCCTTGACGATGGCGTCGCGGTCGATTGCCGCGTTGAGGGCCTTGCGCACCTCCGGCTTGTCGAACGGCGCCTGGGTGGTGTTGTAGGCGAGGTAGGCGACGTTGGCGCCGGGAACTGCGAGCACCTTGATCGGCGAATCGGGGGGAAGCGCGGCGACATCGGCCGGGTCGGGGGCCTTGGCAATGTCGCACTCGCCGGCCTTCAGCTTGGCCATCCGCACCGCGGCGTCGGGCGTGATGTCGAAGGTAAGGTCGTCGACCTTCGGCGCGCCGCCCCAGTAGTCGGGATTGGCGGCGAAGCGGACGCTGTTCCCCTCCTCGTAGCCGACGAGCCTGAACGGGCCGGTGCCGACCGGCGCCGTATTGAGCCGCTCGCGCTGTTTGTCGGCGAGGAGCTGGTCGGCGTATTCCTTCGACAGGATCGAGGCGAAGTCCATGGCGAGGTCGGCCAAGAGCGGCGACTCCGGCCGGTTGAGGACGAAGACCACCGTCTGGTCGTCCACCTTCCGCACCGCCTTGAGGATCGACGGCATCGACATGCCGGCGAAGTAGGGCCAGATGCCGCCGTTGTAGTCGTAGTAGGGATTGTCCTGTTTCCACTGGCGCTCGAAGGAGAACACCACGTCGTCGGCGTTGAAGTCGCGGCTGGGGGTGAAGTCGGCGGTCGTCTGGAACCTGACGCCGGGCCTCAGGTGAAAGGTGTATTCGAGGCCGTTGGCTGAGACGTCCCAGCCGGTCGCCAGCGCCGGCTCGACCTCGGTGGTGCCGGGCTTGAAGCGGACCAGCCGGTCGTAGATCGCCTGCGAGGAGGCGTCGAAGGTGGCGGCGAGCGTGAACGGCGCCGGGTCGAAGCCCTCCGGGTTGCCGTCCGAGCAGTAGACCAGCGTGCTGGCATGGGCGGTGGCGGCAAACCCGGCGGCGAACAGGGTTGCGGCCAGTACGTGGGCGGGGCGTTTCAAGGGGAAGGTCATTGTGCGTTCGTCGAGCCTCGTTGTCCGGTTCGCCGCCTCGTCAGTCGCATCTCCCGCTACGCACGGGAACGAGCGGCGAGTCCACCGGCTCGCCGCCGCGTTTGCAAGTCAAAAGCCCGTGGCCGCCTCCCTTCGCCGCTGCCGCCGTCAGCGGCCGCCGGTGACGTCGAGGACGGCGCCGCTCACATAGGAAGCCTCGTCGGAGAGCAGCCAGACGATGGCCGCGCCGACTTCGTCCGCTGTTCCGGGGCGGCCGAGCGGCACGTTGACGCCGAGGCGCTGGGCGCGGTCGGGCACGCCGCCGGCGGCGTGAATGTCGGTCTCGATCAGGCCGGGGCGCACGGCATTGACCCGGATGCCCTCCGGGCCGAGCTCCTTGGAAAGTCCGATGGTGAGCGGCTCCATCGCCCCCTTGGCGGCGGCATAGTCGACGAACTCGTTGGCGGCGCCGAGCTTCACCGCGGCGGACGAGAGGTTGACAATGGCGCCGCCCCGGCCGCCGCGGCTCTTCGCCAGCCGCCGGACGCCCTCGCGGACGGCGAGCAGCGCCCCGTAGACGTTCACCTCGACGACCCGGTGGATCCGCTCGGCGGTCATGTCGGCGAACGGCATCGCCTGGGCCATGATGCCGGCATTGTTGACCACCCCGTCGACCGGACCGAAGGCTTCGACCGCCCGGTCGAACAGGGCCACCACCTCGCTCTCCTCGCCGACATCGCCCCTGACGGCGAGCGCCTTGCCGCCGGCTGCCTCGACCGCCGCGGCGGTGGCGTTCGCCGCCTCGTCGTTGCTCAGATAGCTGAACGCAACCGACCAGCCCCGTTTCCCCGCCACCCGCGCCGTCGCCGCGCCGATGCCGCGCGCCCCGCCGGTGATCACAATCGTCTTCGTCATCATCGCTCCTGCCCGTTGCGGCTTTGTCGTGTTTGCGGCTGGCCCCGGCCAAAACCGGCTGTATAACGGGTGGCCGCGACCCGGGTGTCAAGGATGCCCAAGGGCGCGAACGCACTGGACGGGGGACAGTCAAAATGCACATTCTGATCACCGGGGCCGCGGGGATGATCGGCTCCAAGCTCACCAAACGGCTGGCCAAGGACGGCACGCTTGGCGGGACGCCCATCGACAAGGTGACGCTCGTCGACGTGGTTGCGCCGCCCGAGCCCGAGAAAGCCTCCTTCGAGGTGGAGACGCTCGCCGCCGATCTGGCCGGGACCGGAGTTGCCGCCTCGCTGATCCCCGCGCGACCGGATGTGATCTTCCACCTCGCGGCCATCGTCTCCGGCGAGGCGGAGGCCGACTTCGAGAAAGGCTATCGGGTGAACCTCGACGGCACGCGGCGGCTGTTCGACGCCGTCCAGGCCTTCAGCAACCACTACATGCCGCGGGTCGTCTTCACCTCGTCGATCGCCGTGTTCGGGGCGCCGTTCCCCGATGCGATCCCGGACGATTTCCATCATACGCCCCTCACCTCCTACGGCACCCAGAAAGCGATCGGCGAACTCCTCCTCTCGGACTACACAAGGCGCGGCTTCATGGACGGCGTCGGCATCCGCCTGCCGACCATCTGCGTGCGGCCCGGCAAGCCGAACAAGGCGGCGTCCGGCTTCTTCTCCAACATCATCCGCGAGCCGCTCGCCGGCAAGGAAGCCGTCCTGCCGGTTTCCGAGGACGTGCGTCACTGGCACTCGAGCCCCCGCTCGGCGGTGAACTTCCTGATCCATGCCGCCACCCTCGACGGCAAGAAGGTGGGGCCGCGGCGCAACCTCACCATGCCCGGCCTTTCGGTGACGGTCGGCGAGCAGATCGCGGCGTTGCGCAAGGTGGCGGGCGACAAGGTGGCCAGCCGCATCCGGCCGGAGCCGGACGAGACGATCATGCGCATCGTCGAGGGCTGGCCGCGCAACTTTGCGCCGGAGCGGGCGCTGGCCCTCGGCTTCCGCACCGAATCGAGCTTCGAGGAGATCATCCAGATTCACATCAAGGAGGAAATGGGCGGCGAATTCGTCGCCTGACCCGGCCGGATCTCAGTTCGCGTGCGGCACCGGGGTTTCGGGTACCGGCGTCAGCGGCGTGCGCGTCTCGAACCAGCCGGTGAGGTTGTCGATCATCAGCTGACCCATGGCATCGCGGGTGTAGACCGATGCCGAGCCGAGGTGCGGAAGGAGGACCGCGTTGTCGAGCTCGAGCAGCGCCTTCGGAACGTGCGGCTCGTTGGCGAAGACGTCGAGCCCGGCGGCGTAGATGGTGCGCGAAGCGAGTGCCTCGATCAGCGCCGGCTCGTCGATCACCGAGCCGCGACCAATATTGACGACGATGCCATCCGGCCCGAGCGCCTTGAGGATCGCCGCGTCAACCATATTCGCGGTGGCGTCGGTGCCGGGGAGGACAATCATCAGCGTGTCGACCGCCTCGGCCATCGATCTGAGGTCGGGATAGTAGGGATAGGCGACGTCCGCCCGCTGGTGGCGGCTGTGATAGACGACCGGCACCTGTAGCGCCTCAAGACGGCGCGCAATGGCGAGACCGATACGCCCGAGCCCGAGGATGCCGGCCGTGCGGTTGCGGAGCGTCGCACCGGTCAGCGGGTAGGCGCCCTCGGTTTCCCATCGCCCGGCGCGCAGATACCGCTCGGCCGCCGAAAACTCGCGGACGGTGTTGAGCAGAAGGCCGAGCGCGGTGTCGGCGACCTCCTCGGTCAGAACGTCCGGCGTGTTGGTGACGATGATCCGGTTGCCGGCGCAGTAGTCGAGGTCGATCCCGTCATAGCCGACGCCGAAATTGGCGATGATTTCGAGCTTCGGCAGGCGCGCCAGAAGGTCGCGCGGGACGGCGAAATGGCCGCCGCGAGCGATGCCGCGAACGGTGTCGCCGCACTGCGACAGGATCGGTTCCAGGTCCTCAGGCTCTGCAACGCGATGGCTGTTGAACAGGCGCGACAGCGTTTCGAGCGCGTTCGGGCGCAACGCCCCCGCCGCCAAGACATCAATTCTGGCCATGATCCACCCGATCCGGTCCGGCATGTGCGGCACGATACCGGCCAGGCCGTAAAATGTCTCGCTCTGGCTATGCCGACTTTGCCAAATGAGTGATCGATTGCGGCGACACCGATATCCCCCCCGGCACGGGGAGGGGGGACCGCGCCGGACCCCCGACTTGATCTGACTTGATCGGGGGGAAGGCGTGGTGGGTGGGGTCCGGCCACGCACCAAGGCCGGTACACACAGTGAAAGAACCCCACCCGTCCGCTCGCTGCGCTCGCGGCCACCCTGCCCGGTTCGGGGAGGGACCGAGGTGGCCTCGGCAGCATTCTCGCGTGTCAGCCATTTCTGATTCCCGGCATCAGCGGTCGCCGTGAACCTGCTGGCGATAGAGAATATAGAGCGCGCTGCCGACAATGACGGCCGCACCGACCAGCGTCAGCCGATCCGGAAGCTGGTCGAAGAACAGATAGCCGGCAACGGTCATCCAGATCAGCTGTGTGTAGAGGAAAGGCGACAGCACCGGCGTCGGGGCCAGGCGCTGGGCATGAATCAGCAGCCAATGGCCGAACGCGCCGCACAAACCGGTCACCACGAGAGCCGCGGCGACCAGGAGCGTCGGCGGCCGCTCCAGCACCGGCAACGCAACCGGGGCAAGCAGCACGCTGGGAATCACCCCCGACACCAAGACCATCCCTTGCACCGAGTCCGTTCCCGTGAGGTGCCGGGTGTAAAGCAGATAGCCGGCATAGCTGAGCATCGCGACGACGGAATAGAGCATCGCCGGCTCGAAGGCCGAGGTGCCCGGCCGGATGACGATCAGCACGCCGATGAAGCCGACCACGATCGCCGCCCATCGCCGCGGGCCGACCCATTCGCCGAGGATCGGACCGGACAGTGCGGTGATCACGAAGGCGGCGGAGAACATGATGGTGGTGGTCTGGTCGAGCCGCAGCGTCCGCAAAGCGAGAAAATTGAAGATGGTGGACATGAAGAGAAACACCGCCCGGATCACCTGGGCGATGGGGCGGCGCGTCCGGTAGGGCCGCCAGTCGCGCCACGGCCGGAAGATCAGGAAGGCGACAAGCCCGTGCACGAGGAACCGGACCCAAGCGATCTCCAAGGCCGGGAGATACGCACTGGCGTATTTCGCCGCGCTGTCGAGCAGGGTGAAGAGCACCATCGCCCCGCAGAACAGCGCGATGCCGCGCAGCCGTGCGGCCGCCTCGGCGGCATCGTGCAGGGGAACTGCCAAAAACGAAGTGCCTCAGTAGGTGGCGCGTCCGCCGGAAATGTCGAACGTGAAGCCGGTGGTGAACGAGCAGTCTTCCGATACCATAAAGGCGATAGTCGCGGCGATCTCTTCGACCAGCACCAGCCGCCCGCGCGGTATCCTCGCCACCATGTAGTCGATGTGCTCCTGGCTGACCTGATCGAGAATCCGGGTCCTGGCGACAGCCGGCGCAATGGCGTTGACCGAGATGTTGAGGGTCGCCGTCTCCTTGGCGAGCGACTTGGTCATGCCGATGAGACCCGCCTTGGAGGCCGAATAGGCGGAAGCGTTGGGATTGCCTTCCTTGCCGGCGATCGAGGCGATGTTGGCGATGCGGCCGTAGTTCCGCTCGATCATCCCCGGCACCACGGCCTTGCAGCAGTTGAAGGGGCCGGCGAGGTTGACGCTGATGACCTGGGCCCAGTGCTCAGGGGTATATTCCCACAGCTTCACCGGATCGCCGGCAATGCCGGCGCTGTTGACCAGAATGTCGATCTTGCCGAATGCATCGTTGGTGGCGTCGCGGGCCTTCTCGACGGAGGCATAATCGGCGACATCGACGCCGACGGCGATCAGCTTTCCGCGTGAGGCCAGCTCTTCCGCGGTCTTCCGGGCGAGGGCTTCGTCGCGATCCCAGATGGCGATCTCCGCGCCGCCTGAAAGCAGGCGCTCCACCACGGCGCGGCCAATGCCCTGGGCGCCTCCGGTGACGACGGCGGAACGGTTTGAGAAATCATATGTGTTGGACATGGAACGGATCGCTTCTCCTGGTTAGGCGGCGGCGATCCTAGTCGGTCGCTTCGACCGGCGGCAACCTCCACCGGACAAGCAGCGATGTTTTGTTGCGGCTAAGGCGCGGCTTCGGCGGACGACTCCTCGTCGCCGGCAAATTCCCCGTCGTCGCCGTTGGGGGCGGCGCCGAGATTCCGCTCGACCTGCCGCAGGAGCTTCCTTAGCCGCTTGCGGTCCTTGTCGTCGATCCCCGACAGCGCGTCCTTCTCGATGCGCTTCCACAGCTTGTCGATCGAGGCGATGACCTGGCGGCCACGGTCGGTGAGGAACACCAGCGCCTGCCGGCCGTCGCCCTTCGACGCCTTCCGCTCGACATAGTCCTGGGCGGCAAGCCGGCTGATCATCTTGGTGACGGTCGGCGGCTGGACGCCGAGCGTGCTCGCCAGATCGCTCATCGACTGGCCGTCCTGCTCGCCGAGCGCCTTGAGCAGATTCTCCTGGCCCGAGTGGAGATCGATGCGGGAAAGCCGGCTGCCGGCGCGCACCCGGTAGATGTGCGCGGCCTGCGCCAGCCTGAAGGTCACGGTGCGGCGATGATCGAAGCCCATAATTATGCGTCTAAGTGAAAACCATGTCGGACTGATGACGGTTGAGCCACCCGGATTGCCGCCTCAGAACCGCCGCATCGTCACCGAGACCTTCTCGAGGAACGCCGCCCGGCTGTGGTCGGTCGAGCGGTTCATGTCGTAGTGCGCCAGGTAGATCACCGGGGAGTTCGGCCTGATCGTTACCCGCATGTGACGCCTCGCAAGGCGCCGCGGCGGGTCGCCCATCAGCATCGCCCGGAAGCGGGTCCCGCCATAGGTAACCACCGAAGCGTATTTGCGGATGTTGTGGAGACAAGGCCGCGCCTTGCCGTCCTTCAGGACGAACGACACGCCCGGCAGGAACACGCGGTCGAGGTAGCCCTTGAGAATGGCCGGATAGCCGAAATTCCACACGGGGTGCACGAAGACCAGCCCTTCGGCGGCAAGCAGACGCTGCACGTAGCCGTCGACGTGCTGCCGGTTGATCGACACGTCCTCGTAGTCGCGGCGCTCCGCCTGGGTCATCACCGGCGTGAACCCCTCGGCGTAGAGGTCACAGTCGTCGACCTCGTGCCCGGCCTGCTCGAGGTTCTTGACCACCGCCTTGTGCAGAGAGTCGCCGAAGCTTCCTTCGACCGGATGGGCGAAGACCACGAGAACGCGCATGAAGCTACCTCCGCGGCGCCTGGCTCATTCCGCCGCAGTGCGCAGGCCGGGGAAGAGGAACACCTTCTCTGATTTCCAGTCGAAATCAGGGTTCTCCCAGGCCACCATCTTGCCGGGATTGAGCAGGCCGCGCGGGTCGGCCTCGCGCTTGAAGGCGAGCTGGACCTCGTCGGTCCGCTTCATGCCGCCTTCCTCCAGCGTGTAGCGGTGCGGGTTGAAGATCGGACAGCCATTGTCCTCGTGGATCGCCATGATCTCGTCGAGGCGCTCGTCGGTGGTGTAGCGGACGATCGGCAGCCCGGTGCAGGCGACGTTCCCGTCGAAACGGATGAACTCGAGATGGCCGGCCACCTCGTCGCCGAAGATGCCGGTCATCCGCGCGACGCTCTCCACGTGGGTGGGGAAGGGGTAGAGCACCTGCAGATAGGTGATCGTCGGGTCGACCCGCAGCCCGCGGAGCGTCGTGTGGTTCCAGGTCAATTCGAAGACCGGCGGCAGCCCCTTCTTCTCGGCTTCCGTCGCGGTGTCCGAGCGGAAGCGGATTTCCGCCTTCTCCCGCCGGGCGAGCGCCAGGAAGGGGTCCATGGCATGCGGTGCCACCATCAACAGGACGACCGAATCGGTCTTGCTGAGGAACTTCTGGTGACGGAGGAAATAGTCGTGCGGCACCGGCGCGGCGACCGCGGCGATTTCCTTGAACAGGAGACCGTCCTGGTTGGCGAGCAGGTTGGCGAAGCGGACCGCCCGCATGTAGTCGTCGAAGCCGACGATGACGTCGACCCAGTCATAGGCGGCGTCGAGCGGTACCTCGACCTCGGTAATGATGCCGTTGGTGCCATAGGCGTGCATGACCTTGTGGAGGTCCCAGCCGGTCAGTTCGAGGACCCGCGGCTGCTCCTCCATGGTGACGACCCTCAACCGGAGCACATTGCCGAGGTCGCGCAGGCCGCCCCAGTTGATCGAGCCGATGCCGCCCGAGCCGCCGGCGACGAAGCCGGCGAGCGAGGCGGTGTTGCAGGTCGAGGGATGGAGGCGAAGCTCCTGCCCCGACTTGCGCGTCTCGCGGTCGATATGGGCGAGCACGGCGCCCGGCTCGGCGACGACGCGTCCGCGCGCGATCGCCTTCACCGCGTTCATCTCGGCAAGGCTGAGCACCACACCGCCCGACAACGGCATCGCCTGGCCATAGTTGCCGGTGCCTGCGCCGCGCGGCGTCACCGGCACACCCGCGGCATAGCAGGCCTTGAGAACGCGGATCACCTCGGCCTCATTCGCCGGCGAGATGACGAGATCGCCGGTGACGTGGTCGAGCTCGCGCTTCAGGACCGGCGAATACCAGAAGAAGTCGCGGCTCTTCTGCTTCACGATCGCCGGGTTGTCCTCGATCCTGATGCCGTCGAGCGCGTTCTTCAGGGCGGCGATGTCGCTCATGTCGATTGCCTCATCAAATCGTCCAGCTCGCGATAGTCCGGCAGCGTCCGGTCGATCGCCGCGCCGGAGCGTAGCACCGTCCGGTCGGCCTGGGGACGGGCAAGCAGCTCGGTCCACGTCCGGGCGCGGAACAGGACGAGGTCGGCCCGTCGGCCGGCGCCGATCGTGCCGTGATCGTCGCGGCCGATGATGGCGGCGGGCGAGCGGCCGGCAAGCCCCGCCCAGGCGCCGATCGGGTGGTCGAGATGAAGGATCCTGACCGCCTCGCGGAAGACCTCGAGCATGTCGAGGTCGCCGTAGGCGTAGAACGGGTCGCGGGTGTTGTCGGAGGCGACCGCGACCGCGACGTCGCGGGCCATCAGCTCGTGGATGAGAGTGACCCCGCGCCAGCGCGGCGTTCGTCCGGCGACACGGTCCTGCAGGTACATGTTGCACATCGGTAGCGAAACGACCGCGATGCCGGCTTCGGCGACCCGCTCCATCGTCTCGTCCGCTTC
>Ga0210086_1000885_pt1 | contig 16257 bp, 15 predicted proteins | sample China_Galinas_PW_3_FD_184867 | JGI IMG/M metagenome (GOLD analysis project Ga0210086, IMG submission 184867) | Wetland microbial communities from San Francisco Bay, California, USA, that impact long-term carbon sequestration - China_Galinas_PWB_D2... | ecosystem: Environmental > Aquatic > Marine... | reverse complement strand
GACGAAGCCGAGCCGCTCGCTGGTCGTCGCCTTGACTGCAACCCGGTCGGAGGAGATGCCGCAGATCGCCGCGATGCGCTAGCGCATGGCCGCGCGGTGGGCCGATATGCGCGGCGCCTCCGCCGATGCCGCAGAATCAGAAACCCGCGGCAGCCCGTTCGATAAACCAGAGCGCGGCGAGACTGCCGATGAAATAGGCGGCCATCGTCCTGCCGTGGGGCAAGCGCACCACGGGCAGATAGCGAACCGCCGCGTAAACACCGAGAACCGCGGCAATGAAGACGAGCTGCCCCACCTCAATGCCAAGGTTGAATGACAGCAAAGTCAGGGGAATTTCGTTGGCCGGCAGGCCAATCTCCGACAGCGCTCCCGCGAATCCAAAGCCGTGAAGCAGGCCAAACAGAAACGCGATGCTCCACGGACGACGCTCGATCATGGTCAAGGGTGCGTCCGGGCCGCGGGTGAGTTCGGCGGCAACGACCAGGATGCTCAGCGCGATGAGCGCTTCGATCGGGCCTGACGGTAGGTTGACATATCCGAGGGTGGCCAGCGACAGGGTCACGCTGTGTCCCGCGGTGAAGGCCGTCACGGTCAGGAGGAGCTGGCGCCGGTTGGTCACCAGCAACATCAGGCCGAGCACAAAGAGCAGGTGGTCGAAGCCGGTCAGAATATGTTCGACGCCAAGCGGCAGATAGCTCCGGACCACGTCGCCAGGACGCTCCCGCTCCGGCACCACGAATGTCGGTTGGTCGGCGGTCAGCACGGTATTCGATACACGGCCATCGGCCAGAGCCACCCTGAGGATGACGTTCGCTTTGCTGGAGGCGATCGCATCGACTTCGATCACGCTGCCCGTCAATGGCGCCTCGCAACGGATTTCGAATGTCTGGACCAGCGCCGTCCCGTCAATCTTCGTTTCGGGATCTGACGTTGAAGAGCACTGTGGCGGCAACACCGGACGCGTCCGGCTTCCCGGCACCCGGGTGACCGGCATCTTCCAGACCACCGTGGCATGCCCTGGTGTGCTCTCGACGATTTCCAGCAGGGATGGCGCCATAGGATGCGCACCCGCCGTCGGATACGGCCCCCCCAAGGCGAACAGGACCGCCACGATCACAGGCAGGCACAGTCGAAACGTTCGTCTGACGCACTTTCGTCGGAAAAGGCGAACCGTGCCGCCGGCCGCTTGAATGTGACCTGCTCTAGCCATTCTGGCCGATCCTCAGGCGTATGGCACTTTCAGTTGCCGGCGATTCCACCTTGATCGCATAGCGGCTGCGCATCGCCTTCAGGCTCTCCTGCACACGCCTCTCGCGACGGTCCTCCAGGACGGCTCTGAGAACCCCGTCCCGCACCGCCGCCAGAGATGGGACGGTCGCCGGGCGAACCGCGTGGACCCAAACAAGGTGCCAGCCAAAACTGGAGCGGATAGGCCCCGACCAGACGTCCGGGCCAAGCGTCATTGCCGCCTCGGCGAAACCTTCACCCAGAATCTTCTCGAGCCCCTGCCGGGTTTCCCAGGGCAGGTGGTGGCCGAGCAGAAAGGGATCGCCGAGTTGCGGGGCGTCGTCCGCTCCGACCCGGTCTGCCCGAAGTTTCTTGAGCAGGTCGCGCGCGTCGGCTTCCGCCGCGTTGCCGTGCCGGTCGTCGCTCAGATAGACATGGGTGAGACGGATGCGTCGGGGCTCTGTGAAGCGATCCTGGTGCCGCTCGAGATACGCTTGAAGCTCCGCCTCGGAAGGCGGTGCCTCGCCGGCCATTGGCGTATTCGCCTCGGCGACCCGCATCAGCATCGCCAATTGTCGGTGAACCACCAGGTCGGTGCGATCCAGACCGAGCTGTAACGCTTTTTGGTACAGCGCTTCGTCACTCTGTTCCGGGTCTGCCGAAACGAAACGGGCGATCTGCACGAGTCGGCGGTAGATCGCCGGATTATCGCGGTCGAGACCGATGGCCTTCGCCTGCCGATAGAGAACTTCCTCGTCGATGGACGCGTCGATGGACGCCTGGAGTTGTTCCGCACTCGGCGGGCGGCCGGACTGCACAATGAAGTCCTGGCGAAGCTGCTCGATCTGCCCCGCGGTGATGACGACAGCCTCTCTGACGGGCACGACCGATTGTCTGTCGGCAGCCGGTTGCCACCAGTCGTTGATGACGAACAGCAGTCCGCCAATGGCAAAGAAGTGGAGAGCCGGAACGCGGATCAGCCGAGCGAGCACGGCTCCGCCTCAACCACCCGGCACGTACCAGACAGGCGAGGTCCAGGCACGCTCCTGAATGGTTCGCTCCATAAACGGATCATTCCGCTCGGTGAGGCAGCAATTGTTGAAGGGTTGTTCTCCAAGAGCAATCTCGCCCTTCGCAGCCGCCTTGAAATTGGCGAAGATGGCTTGGACCGTGCAGATCTTGGGGCTGGCGAACGGATCGACATGCGCGGCCTGGCAGGCCAGCGTGCTCCAGCGGCAGGTCGGCATTTCGAGCACCCTGGCGTAGTAGAAAGCCGGCTGAGACCGGTTGAAGTGTGGATCCGACCACACGGTGCATAGCTCGTTGTATCCCTGGGCTCCGGGAAATGCGTTGACCTGACTAATCCTCGAAGACTCCTTCCGGATCTCCCTGATCAGCTTGCCTCCACTCAATGCCGCATCGTACTTCTCCTGGGAGCAGACCCAGCGATCGTAAAGCGGGTTGGACGGACCGCGGCGGCCAGCAACGTCGTAGACGCGTTCGTGGGTTTTCCCGGCCGAGTCGACCCATCCCTTGACGATCTGGATACGCTGCAACTTTGCACTCTGCTTGTCGCGGAGAGCAGCGACGAGGAAGCTCGGCGTCGATCCCGATTTCGGCGGCAGGTCGCTGCCCATCGGGACACCCTGATCGTAGCCGATCTCGACGCGGTCGGACCGGTTGCAGAGCTTCTTCAGATGCTCGTCGTCGAAGCCCCAGCCACCGAAGAACCGCACGATCGGCCGCGTCCCGCTCGTCGCGTACGTCTCCTTGCGACGCATCGCTTCGAAGATTGAGTCGCGGGAATTTTCCTCTGCCCACACGACGGCAAGGGAGCCCGGGCCGAGCCGTATGTTGCCGATCATGGCGGCCAGCGGCGCATCGAGCGTCCCGGCGTGTCCCTGGAAGGTTTGCTCGACCGTATTCCCGGGGTCGCCATTATGGCTGTCGGTGCCACCGATCAACCCGTATTTGAACGGGTTGATCCCTTTGAGGCTCTTCGCCAGAGCCATGCCGTCCTTCAACGCGTTGCGAACCATGTTGCGCGGCGGAAAGTTTTCGATGTCGGGCGGATTGGCCTGTGGGCCGAGGACGTCGTTGATGAGCTGCTCGAAGGTGCAAAGCGTATCTGTGGTCTCGACGCCCTTGTGGGCCAGGCGGTCGTAGCGGCACTCCGAAGCGCCTTTGTGCTGGTAGATCTCGGTCAGCGGCTCAAAGAAGGCGCGCTCCTTTGCCTCCGCCGCATTGGCGGGGTCCGGGAACATGAGCCCGCCGGAAAGATTGGCGTTGTGCGGGATGGTCAGGACGTCGCACTTTCCCTTTGCGTCGAGACACTGCTTTCTGAGCTTTTCCCACAGAACGGTTGGATAGGGACCGCCGGTTTCGACCTCGCTGATCGGCTTTTTCGGCACATCGGCGTTCCGGAAGATCACGTTGCGGTGCAGGTTGGCGGTTCGTGGCTGCGCCGTATACTCATAGCCAACGAAGCTTGTGAACGTGCAGTCCGACGTGCGGTCGTAGGCCTTCTCGGCCGCGTCCTGGATCGACTTCCATATGGAAATCGTCGCCGCATCGCAGTCGACCCCTTTCCGGTCGCAGAGCGGCAGCGGATCCGACGTCTTCGGTTGCAGAATGGGGAGCGCCGCCCAGAGCCCGGCTATGGCAGTCGGGTTGAAGGTGTCAGGGTTCTTCGGTTTCACCCGGCCCGTCCGCATCTGTCGGCAGGAAAGCTTGTTGCGGCCTGCGGTCCCCTTCTTGGATCGCGTGCAGATCTCCATCGGGCCGAGCAATTCCGAGTGATCGGTTACCGCTGCAAAGTCGATCGGTCGGGTAAGTTGCGCAGTGCGCGTCTGGGGCTTGCCGGCCTGTGCCGATGCAGCCGGCAGCTTCACCGGCGCCCCCTTGGCGAACGCATAGGCAGCGTTGGGATCGTTGCGCATCGACGTCGTGTATGCGTCAAAGGAGAAACTCGTGTGGAGGTGGGTCTCGCCGAAAAACGGCTGCCTCAAGGGATCGTATGAGGCGCAGTCGTGGCGCTGTTCCGTCCTTTCGAAAGGCGGGTCTTCCTGCGCAAGCGCGCTAGTTGGAAAGAGCAGGATCGTGGCTGAAATCGCCGGAACGGCGGCCGCAAGCGTTCCGTATATGAATCTCATCTCAGTCCCCCGTTCCGTTTCATCTGCGCGACAACGCTCGCGTCCACGGCGCGAATCACCTCAGTATTATTGTCGGTTGCATGATGCCATTCCTGCTTTACAGCGACAAGATTCGGACCGAATGCTTGGCCCGATGCTATCGGGCAAGCTGGGAACATTATGAATTTCGCGTGAAGACACATTTGCATAACCACCACAGCACTGTTTCGAAGCAGACAATCTACTGATTCGGCCGGTAAGAGAGGGAGATCTCCTGCTGACGCTTGCCGGACTGCAGCACCACGTGCGCGGCGCCGATTTCGGAAACGGTCCAGTTCCGGTAGGTGTCGCCCTCACCGAGTTGAACCGTTTTGGTCGACCCTTGCGGCATCACCAGTGCGAGGCGACGATTGGCCGTGGCGACGACCCCAACCAGTCGGAAGTTGACGGTCGGAGCATGGCTCGGTCGAGCGACGGGGGCATCGACCTTTCGCTCCGCCGGACGCCGCGACGCTGAAAAAACCGGGCGCGCGGCGATTTCGGCCAACCCGTCCGGAGAGATATCCGGCACCTGTCCGCCATCCGGAAGGGCCTGAACGTTAGCGGCGAGATCCGACGGGGCGTTGCCGGCGAGATCTTCGCGTTGCGTTCGCTCCTGAACAACGAACCAGCCGAGCGCTGCAATCACGGCCGCGAGCGCAACCGCTGCCAACCGGCCGATGCTGGTCCCGCGCGTCATCAGGCCGAGCCCTCGAAGTAACCGTAGAGATCGAGGCGAATCAGCAGACTGGGCTCGCCCTTTTTCTCGGCAGTATCGCGGCCGCTTGACTTTGTCTGCACCTCGAGATCGCCGACGAAGACGTATGGCGTCCGCGACTCCAGATCAGCGAGCATGTCGGCAAGCTCGGCGACCGAGGCTTCGAGGACGAATCTCACCGCAATCCGCTGGACACCGCCGTCCTCGGACTTGGGTGGAAGCGACTGTGTGCTCCGCACGGTGCCGCCCCGGTCGTCCACGATCGTCGTGAACAGTTGCTGCAGGCCGGCGCCGGCGACGCCTTCCGAAGGACCCGGCAGGTAGACGGTCGAGTCGGTGCGCTGCTCTTCGAGAGTCGCCACCTGTGCTTCATAGGTTCCCCGCGCTGCCGCAAGCTTTTCCAGCCGGCTGATCAACGCGGCGTCCTGGTCGATCTCGTCGCTCAGACGCGCTGAATAAGCGAACAACGGTACGACAACGACCAGGACGACCACCCCGATCACCGCGGCGAGCAACGAAACCGCAGCGGCGCGCTCCACCCATTTCGGCAGGGCGATCATTGCGAGCCGCCCCCGGTGCGAAGCGCTATGGCGAACCGCTCGACGCTTTGCCCGCGATCGGAGGTCACGGGAGCTGCGAAGCGCACGTCGCTGAAGAGACGCGATTCTTCGAGCTGTTCGATGAGAGAGGCCGACTGGTGGGAGAAGCCGGCCAGATTGAGGTCTCCGTCCGTCCACGACAGCTCGGTCAGCCAGGTGTTGTCGGGAAGGATTCGCGTGACTTCGGCGAGGATGGAGACCGCCAGAGGCCGCGTCAGCCTCTGTTTGGTGATCGACGCAATCCGCTCGGACATCTCGGTCGCGCGGGTCTTGAGAGCCGCGACCGCTTCGCCTTCGACGCGCAGGGTAGCGAGGCGCGCTTCGGCCGCCGCAAGCGCATCCTGCTTGTCCTTGATCGGCAGATAGACCGCGATCGCCGCCAAGAGACAGGCGACGACGCCCTCCGCGAGCAACAGGCGGCGCAGGCCTGCTCCCTTGCCGGCAACGACGGTGCGCGGCAGCAGATCGAACGCCACACCTTCTGCCGCCTCCGGATCTGCGACCGCGACCCGGTCGATCGTCAGCCCCAGGGCCGACGCCACCTTGAGAGCATGGTCGACCACGCTTTTCCGCGCGACGGCGAGCTCGACCGATATTTGTCCCGTCTTGTCGGGCCCCGCTGGCCGAATGCGATAGTCGAAATAGACCTCGTCGGCGCGAAATGGGGTGTTCCGATCCATCTCGAAGGCGAGGACTTCATGCAGGTTTTCTTGAGTGGCCGACGGGAGGCGGATCGTGGGTTGGAGAACTTCGTCCGGACGGAGGAGCAGGCCGACCGAGCCCCGATCGGCGCCCCACTTCCGCAAGGCCCGCGAGACCTCGCTTGTCGCCTCGTCGGGCGCACTGTCCTGGTATCTAAGCTCGACGACGGCATTTGTGCGCTCCCGGCGGAGCGAAATGTGTCCTTCGTCGACGGCGACCCAGACCGTCGGCCGCTTCATGCCGAGCCAGGTCGGAAGGCGCCGCGGCACGCACGCGGCAAGCTGCCGTCCCCACCATCTCAGGAAAGACAGGAATCGGCTCGAAAGCAGCTTGCCGACGCTTCTGTTCATCGACTAGTCCTGCCCATCCTTGCGGTCTCTGCGATCTCGGAACCGAGGCAGCTTCGCCGACCGATCCGAGAGTATGGGCCCGTCAGGTTGAACGGTCGGTTAAGCCTCACTGGCTCAAAGCAAGCGCCTGAGGGGCAATGACCAATGGCGGCCACACCCGGCCGTCGCCGCGCGGCAAATCGACATCGATCTCGATCAGCCGGGGCAGAAAGAGCGGATCCTGCCAATTCGGCGCCGGTGTGAGGCTGGCTCCACTCTGGGAATCGCCAAGATAGCGGATACGAAGCCCGCTGATGTCCTTCATAAGGATTCGCTGGTTGCGCGACTGCGGATCGAATGTTCCCGACCACTCCGGATGGCGAAGCGCCCACTGCAGCTTGAGATCGCGCCCTGAGCCCGCCGCCTCGATAGAAAGATCGAAGACATAGATCCCGCCGGCCCCGACCGGCGACAGCCACGGCGCGGCGAAGCGCAAGTTGTCCGTTGCGCCCACAAAATCCGTCCCGGCACCGGTCGCCGATTCCTCGTCCACCGTCATCACCGCTTGGCTGATCTGGCGCCGCAGAAAGGATTGCACCCCGACCACCTCTTCCATATCGGCGCTCCGCCGCGCACCCGCCTCCCATGCGCGCGTGCCGAAGTTGATGCCACCGGCGAGGGCAACCATGATCAATCCCAGGATCACGAATGCGACAAGTAGCTCGATCAGGGTGAACCCAGCGTCCCGCCGTCGTTCCAACACAGGAATCGCGATTCCGCCTGCCCTCATTGTGCCGGCCCCAGGCGGTAGGTGGTCAGCGTGAGCGGGTAGCCATGCGCATCGACGACGGTGACTGCGACCGAGTACGCCGCAGTCCGAAAGACGGCCGCCTCCTCTTCCTGCGGCGCGCTTCCTTCCGCCAGTCGAAAGAACGGGGCGATGACCAGGGTCCAGGACAGGCCGTCGGCGAACGTGCCCTGGAGTGTGCCCGGCTCGACCGGCACCGAGGCGCCAACCTCGTCGAGCTTGGAACGCGCGTGCAGGAGAGCGACGACACGGGAATCCGAAGTGTCGATGCCGGACAGGCCGCTCGAGATGCCGCGATAGATGGCGAGGCTCGCCACAGCGAGAATGACGAAGGAAATCAGCACTTCGAGCAGGGTGAAGCCGCGGCGGTGGCTGTCAGGAGGCCGGGTCATCGAAAAGGTTGACCTGACCGTTGAACCAGTCGACGACCACTTTGACGGAACGGTGATCCATGTTCAGCCCGACCTCGCCGCCGGTCGACGTTCCGTCAGGATAGAAACGGATGCGCCCCGTTTCCGGGCCCGGTCGCTCGGTGCCGGCCACCACCAGGTTCACACTCACCGCATCCGGGAGCTGCTGGCCGGACCTCGTCCCGTCGATGCGGGCGGTACGGGCGCCGACGTCGATCACGACAAAGCGTGAACGATCGTCGCGGATCGCCAGGCTTCTCGCCGTGCGAAGCGTGTCGGCCAATTCGCGTGCCGCCGCCTCAAGCCGCCGGCCCGGCAACAGCCGGTCGAACGCCATCGGAGCCAGGCTGACGATGAGCCCGATCACCACCAGGACGACCAGCATTTCCACGAGGGTGAACCCGCGCCGCATCGCCGCTACCAGTTCGTGACGTCCTGGTTTTCCCCGTCGCCTCCCTCCTGGCCGTCCGCCCCGAGGCTGTAGAGGTCGAAGTCACTGTGGGCGCCCGGCTGCTGGTACTGGTACGCCCGTCCCCACGGGTCTTTGAGACCGTCCGCAGTCTTCAGATAAGGTCCGTCCCATTGCTCGGCGTTGTCTGGGCGCTTGACAAGCGCCTGCAGGCCTTCGGCCGAGGACGGGTAGTACCCGACATCCAGGCGGTAGAGATCGAGAACGCTCGACAGCCGCTGGATCTGGATGGCAGCCGCATCGGTTTTGGCGCGGCTGAGGTACTTCATCACCTGAGGCACGGCGAACGCCGCGATCAGCCCGAGTATTACCAGCACAACGAGCAGTTCGATCAGCGTGAACCCCCGCTCATGCGGAGACCGCCGGGGTGTCGAATCCGCGGCTGGCAAAGCAAATTTCCTTCGCGTCAGCGACTCAAAAAGCCAAATCATAGGATTGCAGGATTGCCGACATCATGGAACCGATAATGAACGCGATCAAAATCCCCAGACCGATCGTAACGACCGGTACCAGGAGGGTGAGCAGTCTCTCGATGGTGCGTTTCGTTTCGACGTCGTAGATGTCGGCGATACGAAGCAGCATCTGGTGAAGCTGGCCGCCTTCCTCGCCGACCTGGATCAAGTGGATGGCGAGCGGCGGCAGCGCGCCCGTCTCCGCCAGCGGACGGGCAAGACCTTCGCCGCGCGCCAGCGGACCGGCGACCCGGCCGAACGTCTCGGCCATCGCCCGGTTGGCGACGGTGCGGGCGGTGATCGGCACCGCGTCCATCAGCGTCACGCCATTCTGGAGGAGCGAGCCGAGGACCCGACACAAGCGAGCCGTCTCCAGCCGGCGTATCAGCTCGCCGATCAACGGGGTCGCGAGGGTCAGGCGGTCGAAGCGCCGGCGACCCGCTGCACGGGCGTTGTGCCAGCGGATGGCGATGATGACGGCGAGGATGCCCAGCCCGATCGCCCAGAACCGGTCCCGGACCGTGTCCGAGACCGCGAGAACGATTCGGGTCGTCGTCGGCAGATCCTTGCCGGCTTGCTCGAACATCGGACGGAACTGGGGGATGACCATGGTGAGGAGGACGACCAGCGAAACGCCGGTCAGCAGGAGCACCAACGCCGGATAGAGCAGCGCCGAGCGGATCTGCTCGGCCAGCGCTTGCCGGCTTTCCAGCATCGCCGCGAGGCGCGCCATCACCTCGTTCAACGTGCCCCCGGCTTCGGCGGCGCGCACCATGCCGGCGTAGAAGGTCGGAAAGACTGGACCGGCGGCATCGACGGCGTCCGACAGCGTCGCGCCGCCCTGGATACGGGCGAGCATCTCCAAGGTCAGCTGGCGAACCGGTGCTGATGGCGCGAACTTGACCAGTGTCGACAGCGCTTGATCGAGCGGCAAACCCGATTGCAGCATGACCGACAGATCGCGACTGAAACGCGCGATGTCCTTCAGATTGGCCCGCTTGCGCTCGAAGAGCGATCTTCGCCCGGTCTCCCGGCTCGCCGGTCCGCTCGAGACCTCGGCCCGGATGGGAATCGCGCCCTTGTCCCGCAACCGGCCGATCAGCGCCTCCCGGCTTGGGGCGTCTTCGACCCCTTCCAGGATCTGCCCGTCCGGATCGACCGCTTTGTATCGGAAACTGGCCATCAGCCTGTCTGCCTAGAGGTCACGGCTTACCCGGAGGACTTCCTCGATCGTCGTCACCCCCGCCAGTGCCTTCTGCATGCCGTCGTCGTACATCGACACCATGCCTTCTTCGACCGCGGTCTGGCGCAACGCGTTTGCCTCGCCGCGCCGCAGGACCAGTTGGCGGATGCGGTCGCTCATCACCAGGGTCTCCATGATGCAGATGCGGCCGCGAAAACCGCTCCCGCCGCAGGAGTCGCAGCCGACCGGTTCGTAGACCGTGAGCTCGCCCGGTCTGCCGTGGCGGTCGAGGCCAAGCTGCGCGGCCAGTTCGGGCAAGACCCGCTTCGGGGTCTTGCAGTGCGGACACAAGGTCCGCACCAGCCGTTGGGCGCTGACGCCGGTCAATGTCGAGGTCAGGAGGTAGTCAGCAACGCCCATGTCAAGCAGCCGCGTGATGCTGCTTGCGGCGTCGTTGGTATGCAGCGTTGACAGCACAAGGTGACCGGTCAGCGCCGCCTGCACGGCGATTTCCGCCGTCTCCCGATCGCGGATCTCACCGATCATCAGAATGTCGGGGTCCTGGCGCAGGAAGGACCGCAAGACATGCGCGAAGCTGAGGCCGATGTCCGGCTTGACCTGAACCTGGTCCACTCCGTCGAGCTGATATTCGACCGGGTCTTCGACCGTCAGGATCTTCTTGTCCGGACTATTAAGCGTACTCAAGGCGGCGTAGAGGCTCGTGGTTTTGCCACTCCCTGTCGGCCCGGTTACCAGGAAAATGCCGTGCGGCCGCCCGAGGATCGCGTTCAGCCCGTCGAGATTCGCCCCCGTGATTCCGAGCGAAACAAAATCGAGCGCAACACTGTCGCGGTCCAGGATGCGGAGGACCACGCCTTCGCCATGCATAGCCGGCAAGGTCGCGACTCTCAGATCGATCGTCTTGCCGCGAATCGCCAACTTGATCCGGCCGTCCTGCGGGAGGCGCCGTTCGGCGATGTTGAGGCGCGCCATGATCTTGATTCGCGAGACGATCGCCGCCCGCAAGGTCCGGGGCGGCGGATCGGCTTCCCGCAGTACCCCGTCGATGCGGTAGCGCAGGCGCACCCGATTCTCGAACGCCTCGAGGTGGATGTCCGAAGCGCGCTGGTCGACGGCGCGCGCGATGATCTGGTTGACGAGACGGATGACCGGAGCCTCGCTGGCCTGGTCCCGCAGCCGTTCGACGTCCAGCCCGAGCTCGTCATCATCACCGATGGAGAGGATATCGTTCTCCGCTGCGGCGGACGCCCCGGACTCGTAGAGCCGCTCCAGCGCACGCTCGACCAGCCCGGGCTCGGCGACCTGGAGGATCGTCACGCGCCCCGCTGCGATCCGAACGGCGTCGAGCGCATAGCTGTCGAGCGGGTCGGCGACGGCGACGCGCAAAGTGGTGTCGGTCGCTTCGAGCGGAAGGATCCTCTTTTCCTTCAGGAAGCGATCGCTCAGCACGCCTTCCAGAACCGCCTGGGCAGGCACGTCATCCTCGCGCGTCAACGGGAGGGCGAGGAGATGAGCCAGTGCCTCGGCCATGTCGCGTTCGGAGACGAGACCCAGCTTGGGAAGCACCGAGCCCAGGTTCTCGCCGCGGCTGTCGCGGAACCGCAAGCCGCGGCTCAACCCGCTGCGGTCGAGCTTGCCCTGCTCGACGAGATGGTTCCCCAGCCGTGTCTCGATGTCTTCGCGGTCGATGACCTGGGTCAAGCGGTTCACCGTCGACTCAGTGCAAGTAACCGGAACACCATCGGATCGTCAGGTTAAGCCAAGGTTCATTTCCGGAGATCGACCAGGCCGCCGCGCCGGCGTCAGACCAGGCGAAGCGGTCCATAGAGCCACGTCAGCCAGAAGGCGGCAGCGATCCATGGGCCAAACGGGATCTCGCGGCCGGGCCCGTGCTGCGCAAAGCGCGTCCGGATCCAGGCGTGGAGCAGGCCGAACACGCTCGCGAGGAGCAAGACGCCCGGCAGACCGTCGAGACCGAGCCACGCGCCGGCGGCGGCCATCAGCTTGGCGTCGCCCAGCCCGATGCCCTCCCGGTGGCGAAGACGGGCGTAGGCCCAGCGAAGTCCCCAAACCACGACAAAGGCAGCGAGCGAAGCCGAGGCATAGCTCCATAGCGGCCAGGCACCGGCCCGCCAGACGATGACCAGGCCGAGCGGCACAAGCGGAAGCGTCAGCTCGTCGGGGATGATCAGATGGCGAAGGTCGATCGCGGCAATGGTGAGGAGCGTCCAGCCGAGGACCGCGGTCGGCCACGCCAGCCACCCCGGGACGACCGCCAGGCTCCAGGCCGCGACCAGCAGGCTCGCGAGTTCGAGGATCGGGTAGAGCTTGTCGATCGGGCCCCCACAGGACCGGCAGCGACCGCCCTGGACCAGCCAACCGACAACAGGAATCAGGTCGCGGGCGGAAAGCTGCCGACCACAGTGATCGCAGGCCGAGCGAGGCCGGACGATCGAGCGCCCGTCCGGGAGGCGATCGACGAGGACCCCGAGGAAACTGCCGATAAACGGTGCCGACACTAACAGAAGGACAGCAGACCAGGTCACCGTTGTTACCTTGCGGTCTCATGATGATTGCGGCAAAGACGGTGAGTCCGTCCTTGTGCGGAATCGCGTTAGCCGTTCTAAGCGGGCTTGCCAGGACAGAAAAGCGCAGAGGGCCTGAACAGACGGCGGATATCCAGGGCCTTGTCGATGACTGACGATCGCTCGAGACGCCCCGCGACAAATCGAGGGCTGGCCCTCCTGTCCGTCCTTTGGGTGGTCGTTCTACTTTCCGTGATTGCCGTAGGCGTCCTGCACACAGGCCGGACCGACGTGCAGTTGACTGGCAACTTGATTGAAGCGAGCCGGGCCGAGCTGCTTGCCAATGGCGCCGTCGAGGTCGCCCTTGTCGGGCTGGCGACGCCGGTGTCGGGCGGGGGCTGGCGGGCCGACGGGACCACCTATGGATGGCGCACAGCGGGCGGCGATGTGCGGGTTCGGGTTACCGAGGAGGCCGGCAAGATCGATCTCAACGCCGCGCCGGTCGAACTCCTTGCCGCTCTTTTTCAAGCGACGGGGGTCGACGCGACCGACGCCCGAAAGCTCGCCGCACGGGTCCAGGATTTTCGAGACGCCGACAGCCTGCCTTCGCCGGGCGGCGGTGCGGAAGATCAGGACTACCAGCTTGCTGGCGCCGGCACCGGCGCAAAGGACGCACCGTTTTCGACAATCGACGAGTTGCAGCAGGTACTGGGTATGTCGCCGGCGCTTTTCCGTCGTGTGTCGGACGCCATCACCGTCTCCTCCGGGCAGGCGACGCCCAACGGCGCGACCGCACCGGCACTGGTGCGTGAGGCCCTCATGCTTGAGGACCCTGATCAGCCGCCGGAGCTCTTGCCGCAGACGGAGCAGCCGCCCGGGTTCGACCTGCCGGTGCAGTCGGCTCAACCCACCGAGCTGACGCCGGCGGTCGCCACCGAGGACAGGGGCTTGTACGACGAGCGCTTCCTCATACAGTCGGAGGCCCGCCTCGACGGCGGCGCCCGCTTCGTCCGCGAAGCGGTCGCCGCGCCGGGGTTCGGCGCCCCGGCGGCTCCCTATGTCATTCTCGAATGGCGGGCGGGTGCTACGCCATGACCGAGGAAACACCCAGGCGATCCAGCCCCCGCCGCGCTGCGAAGCCGCCCGTCGGCTTCCGCGATGTTTGTTTAGTTGCCAGCGAACTGGATCGCCGAGTTTCTGGCAACGTCGTTCGGCTCGTCGAAGGGTTCCGGCGCACCGATCAGCGGCGTCTTGATCGGCGCAGCCGCGCCAGGAACGATCACGAACGAGTTGCCGCCTGGGCTGGTGTTGTAATAAGCGGGGCGCGGCCCCTGTTTCTGCCAGTTGTTCAAAATCACGATGGCGCCGGATGGCCCGATCGCACCACCGGTCACGCGATCGAGCGCGTCGGTTGCGTAGCCGGTACCGCCCGGCGATATCGCATCGCCGCGCTTCTTGCCGACCGGGCATTTGCCGGTACCGCAGAAACGCGACAGTGCCGTCAGGGGATATTGGAACGCGTCGCTGTCTTTTTCGAGATGTTCATTGAAGTTGAACACCCAAAGCTGGTCCTCACCGTCGACCACGCTGCCCCACGGCACCTGGAGACCGCCACCGGTATAGACACGGCGCGTCTTAGTGCTGGCCGAGATGAAGGCGACCGACGGATTTCCCCCTTTGTGACGTACGAAGGGATCGACGCACGGGACGCTCACGGCGTCGGAGTTCGACACCCAGATATTGCCCTTGCTGTCGCCGACAATTCCCATCGGCCGTGAGAACAGCGGCTTCGATTTCTTGCCGGTGGTTGTAGCGGGCACTGTCTTCACATGACCCTTCGGCGAGATACGATACACGGCTCCAATTGGGTCACCCACGTCGTTGTCGCCCTTGAAGTTTCCGGTCACCCACGCCCGCCCCTTCGGATCGATCGTGAGTCCGAACGGCTTCAGGCGCGGGTGAGTGGCTGGATTGTTCTTCTTGTAGACCGGCTTGAAAATGCCGTGCGCGCCCAGTCCCTTCGGAAGTGCGATGTTTGTCGCCCGCCACGGATTGCCCTTGGGGATCATCGTGACCGTGTCATTGCCGCAATTCGCGACCCAGATATTGCCCTCCTTGTCGGACATCGTCGCCTGCGGCCACCAGATATGGCCCTTTGTGTAGCCGTCCGGACCGGAGACCGGCTTCCCGTTGGGGTGGAACAATGAAACGCTGTCGTGGGGCGCCGCCACCCGGGGATCATCGGCACAAACCGGCGCTTCGAAACCGAAGTTGCCGACCCAGACATCGCCGCTCGGGTCGAGCGTGATGCCGAAGCCGGCCCCGCTCAGGCCGCCACCGGAATAGCCGCGGGCAGGCATCCCGGAATAAGGCTGTCCCGAGGGATCGAACTTCAACAGGCGCTTGCCGGCGCAGGCGACCTTGTAGGGGTGGGTCGGCTTGCCAGTCGCATCCACCGGCACGTAATTGTCGTTGACCCAGAAATAGCCGTGCTCGTCGATCGCGACCTGCCCGGGCCCGTTCAACAGATCGGTGGACGAATATTCGCTGGAGAAGTCGCCGGTGAACTTGATGAACAGGAGCCAGGAGGAGGGTGCCGCGCTCAGAGCGGGCTTGTAGGCATCTGACGCCAGGGCGAACAATGCCTTAACCGCGTGCGACGGATTTGTCGTCATGTTGGCGACGGCGTCGAGGATCGTCGCCGCGCGGGTTCCGTCCGGCGCCTTCGCCCGACGGAGCAAGTCGTTGCAGCCTGTCCCGCCTTCGACATTCGCAACGCAACCCGCGACGATATTGGCGAGGGTGTTGAACGTCCTGAGCGTCGAGGTGTCGTTGCCGTTCGGCGAACGGGCAAGCACCCTGCCCAGCTTGCCAGTTTCCGGATTCGCCATGTCTTCGGCGATCTTCAGCGCATTCAGCATGCCATAGGCGTTGCCGCGAATCTGTTGACCGTCGATGAACTGGGCAAAAGAGGACCCGGTCGCGACCGCGGTGCGTTCGTTGACGACGACGTCGTGCGGAACGCTGTTGCCGCGACCGATCGCGCTGGCGAGCATGGCGGAATCTTTCTCAGCCACGACGAAAAGGACCGGCTGCTGTGCGGACGGCAGCCAGCTGGGCAACACGTAGGACATCGAGAATTCTCCGGCACCGTTCGTGGTGGCCGCGCCCAAAACGAGCCAGTCGCGCAATTGCCCAGTGTAGCTGGCGTACAATTTGACCTTGTAGCCGCCCAAGCCGTTCCCGCTGCTCTCGACCGTTCCTTTCAGCTTCGCGAGAGAGGCGGCATTTGCCGCGGTCGTCCCGGCCATCGCCACCGCGAACAGCAGTGCAAGGGCCGAAATCACACGGAACACCTTTCGAGGCAAAACGCTCGACGTGGCAATTTCATGAGGCGTCATGGCTACTCTCCCCCTCGATCTCCGCAGCGTTGAACCGCAATTTCGTTGAAAAGTCGTGACCAGAGGCACCCCAGATTATCTTTCATTTAACAATTTACCGTTTACTCAGAATTGGCAGGTAAGGATTTGTTCACCATACGCGGCTCGGCAGTGTGAATATGCGCCACGTTGTTAATCTTTTATTAATCTTATTGGTATCTGGCCTCGCTGCGGGGTGCTCGACAGTCTTCGACAAGAGCTTGT
>Ga0210086_1000879_pt1 | contig 16325 bp, 13 predicted proteins | sample China_Galinas_PW_3_FD_184867 | JGI IMG/M metagenome (GOLD analysis project Ga0210086, IMG submission 184867) | Wetland microbial communities from San Francisco Bay, California, USA, that impact long-term carbon sequestration - China_Galinas_PWB_D2... | ecosystem: Environmental > Aquatic > Marine... | reverse complement strand
CTCGCCGCGGCGCCCGGTGTCGGATCTCGTCCTGCGCCCGAGACGGCGATTCAGCCACCAGACCCGGAGCCCGATGATCGTCGCCGCCACCAGGATCACCACGCCGAGCAGGGCGAACGCAAACACGCTGAGAAGGACCGATATCCCGATGAAAATCACCCCCGCCACGATGACGAGGAGATTGGCAAGCGGATTGCCGGCCTGGAAGCTGCCCTTTGCGTGTGTCTGGCGCACGTTACGTCGTTCCCTAAATCAATTTATATCAATAAGTTACAAAATATAACTAAACTAAATTGTTATGTTTTGCCGTAAACCGTCGTCCATTGAGACCCGCCACCAGTGTATCCGTTCGATATCGCGTCGCAAGCTTGTATCCGGGCACTGCAGCATCGACAATTCGCGGCGCGCATCCGGCCCTGCTGGCCGCTGGCCGGGACCGTACGCAAGCACCGGAGAGGTGGCAGAGCGGTTGAATGCACTGGTCTTGAAAACCAGCAAGGGTTAGTAGCCCTTCGTGGGTTCGAATCCCACCCTCTCCGCCATCCCGGTTTGCCGCGAACCGCAACGGTCTGCGGATTTCCCGTATCCAGTGGCACAGGTTGCCGTGCTATTAGTGAATGGCCGGAGCGAAACCTGCGCACCGGGCGGAGCGTAACCATGAAAAGCCTCTCCATCCTTGCATTGCTCGTCGCGATCCTGGCCCTTGCAGGCGGTTGCGACGAACAGAAAGCCATGTCGGAGCGGGGTTTCCGGCTCCCCGACGGCAACGCCGCCGCCGGCCGGGAAACGTTCCTGTACATGCACTGCAACCAATGCCACACGATTCGCGGCGAGAAGCTGCCGAAAGTGCCCGGCTTCGAGCCGTACGTCGAACTCGGCGGGCCGGTGACCCGGGTAAAGACCTACGGCGAACTCGTGACGGCGATCATCAATCCGTCGCACAAACTCGCCGAAGGCTACAAGAAGCAAGTCGTTTCCGAGGACGGCAAGTCGAAGATGTACGTGTACAACAGCTTCATGACCGTCCAGGAACTCACGGATCTGGTGATGTTCCTGCAGCCCTACTACGACGTGATCCCGCCGCAGTTCCAGTATCGGGTCTACCCTTAGATCGCGCTCTGGCCGCCCATGTAGGGGCGCAGCACGTCCGGCACGCGGATACTGCCGTCGGCTTGCTGGCAGTTCTCCATCACCGCGATCAGCGCACGCCCGGCCGCGACCCCGGAGCCGTTGAGCGTGTGGATCAGCTCGGGCTTGCCGGTGTCCGGATGTCGACGCCGGGCCTGCATGCGGCGGGCCTGGAAGTCGCGACAGTTGCTGCACGAGGAGATCTCCCGGTAGCGCGCCTGCCCCGGCAGCCAGACCTCGAGGTCGTACGTCCTGGCTGACCCGAAACCGACGTCGCCGGCACACAGCGCCACGACGCGATACGGCATTTGCAGGCGCTGCAATATGGTCTCCGCATGGCCGGTCAGTTCTTCCAGCGCCCGCCCGGAATCGTCGGCTGCCACCAGCTGCACCAGCTCGACTTTTTCGAACTGGTGCTGGCGGATCATGCCGCGCGTGTCCTGGCCGTACGAACCGGCTTCGGAGCGGAAGCACGGAGTGTGCGCCGTATACCGGAGCGGTAAGCGGTCCGCGTCGAGGATCGCGTCGCGGACGAGGTTGGTCAGCGGCACTTCGGCCGTCGGTATAAGGTAGAACGGCGTCTCCGTTGCGGTCCGGAACAGGTCCTGCTCGAACTTCGGCAGCTGGCCCGTGCCAATGAGGGCCTGATCCTGTACGAGGTAAGGAACGTAGGCCTCGGTATAACCGTGCTCGGTCGTGTGCACGTCGAGCATGAACTGGATCAGCGCACGTTGGAGTCGGGCCAGCCCGCCGCGGATGACGACGAAGCGCGACCCCGAGATCCGGCTCGCCGCATCGAAATCGAGCATGCCGAGTCCCTCGCCCAGCGCGACATGGTCGCGCGGTTCGAATGCGAATTTCGCCGGTTCGCCCCAGCGCCGCAGCTCGACGTTGTCGGCGTCGTCCCGGCCGTCCGGCACGTCGTCGTCCAGCAGGTTCGGCAGGCCGAGTTCGATCGCGCGGATCTCGACCAGCACGGTCTGCAGTTCGGCCTCGCGTGCCTCGAGCGCCTCGCCCAGCTTCTTCACCGACGCCAGCAGCGGCGCGATGTCTTCGCCGTGCGCCTTCGCCCTGCCGATGTCCTTCGAGCTCCGGTTGCGCTCGTTGCGCAGCTCCTCGGTCTCGACCTGCAGTGCCTTGCGTCGCTCATCCAGCTTCAGATAGGCGTCGGTGTCAAACGTGAAGCCGCGTCTCGCCAGGTTGGCCGCCACGTCCGCTGCGGCCTGTCGCAATAACTTGGGATCGATCATCGTTTCCTGATCTCGGCCAGCATTTCGCGGATCTTCGACTCCAGTCCGCGCGGCACGGGATGATAATACGTACGCACTTCCATGTCGTCGGGGAAATAGCGCTCGCCCCTTGCGACGCCGCCCTCCTCGTCATGTGCATATCGGTAATGCTTACCGTAGCCGAGTTCTTTCATCAGGCGCGTCGGCGCGTTTCGCAAGTGCAGGGGCACTTCGAGTGAGCCGAATTCGCGAGCGTCCTCGAGCGCTCGTCCCGCGGCGAGATAGACGGCATTGCTCTTCGGCGCGCAGGCGAGGTACACGACGGCCTGTGCCAGCGCCAGCTTTCCTTCGGGGCTGCCCAGGCGCTCCAGCACGTCCCATGCGTCGAGCGCCAGCGTCAGGGCACGGGGATCGGCATTGCCGACGTCCTCGGAGGCGACCCGGATCATGCGTCGCGCGACGTAGAGTGGGTCGCAACCACCGTCGATCATACGCATCAGCCAGTACAGGGAGGCATCGGGATCGGAGCCGCGCACAGATTTATGCAGTGCGGAGATCTGGTCGTAGAAGACTTCGCCCTGCTTATCGAAGCGGCGATGTCCGCCCGCGATCACTTCCCGCACCACTGCCTCGGGAATCTCGGGATCCGGACTGAGGTCGGCGGCGAGTTCGAGCAGGTTCAATGCCCGCCTTGCATCGCCGTCGGCCGCCCGGCAGATCAGGAGCAGGCCGTCGCCCGCCAGCGAAGACCGGCCGCCGAAGCCGCGCGGTTCGTCGTCCAGTGCCTGCCCCAGGATCGCCGCGAGGGCCGCCTCGTCGAGGGCTTTCAACACGTAGATCCGCGCCCGCGACAGCAGCGCGTTGTTCAACTCGAAGGACGGGTTTTCCGTCGTCGCGCCGATGAACGTGAGCGTGCCGTCCTCGACGAAGGGCAGGAACGCGTCCTGTTGCGCCTTGTTGAAGCGATGGACCTCGTCGAGAAACAGCACCGTGCCCCGGTTCGCCGACTGCCGGTACGCGCGCGCTTCGGCGACCGCCGCACGGATGTCCTTCACGCCCGCCATCACCGCGGAAAGTGCGATGAAATGCGATGCGCTGCGGCCGGCGATAAGCCGCGCGAGCGTCGTCTTGCCCGTACCCGGAGGACCCCAGAAGATCATCGAGTGCGGACGGCCCTGCTCGATGGCGCGCCGCAGCGGTTTGCCCTCTGCCAGCAGCTGCGGCTGTCCGTGGAACTCCTCGAGACGCGCCGGACGCATCCGGTCCGCCAGCGGCCGCGCCGGGTCCGTCAGCGTCTCGTCGGCGAAGAGATCAGTCGGCTCCGGCACTGTCGGCCCCCCGGCGACGCCCCTGCGGCTCGCCCGGCGTCATTGCGGACGGGCTTCCGCGACCGCGGGCACGCCGACGACGTCGACGCCCTCGGGAACGGTGAACACGAAGCGTTCCGCGGGGATCGGCTCGTTGACGGTCACGTCGTGCAGCGCCACCAGCGTAGTCTGGTCCAGGTTGTCCCGGAACACCATCCGGTGCAAGCCGTCCTTCGCGAAGCCGAGCTGGACCTCGAGGAAGCCGCTCTCCGTATTTTTCGGCTTCAAGCGGACCCAGGTCGTGCCGGAATCCTCGTAGCTGCCTTCGTAATCGAACTGATCCAGCGCCCCTTTCGTGCCGCCAAGCAGCATGGCCGGCGTGTCCGCCAGCGCGGCGGCCTGCGGTTTGACGGTCACCTGTGCGAGGTCGACGTCATAACTCCACAGGTTGAGGCCATCGGCGATCAGCCACTGTTCGTACGGCTCGGTGTAGGTCCACCGGAAGCGCCCCGGACGCTGGATCTCGAGGGTGCCGCGGGTCCGTTCCACGACCGCGCCGGTGTCGTCGAGCAGCACCTGTTCGAAGCCGGCCTCGAGAGTGACCATATTGTTGACGAAATCGTCGACGAGACGCCTGCCGGGATCTTCCTCGCCGGAACCTGCGAGGACTCGCGTCGCGGCAAAGAGGAGCACCAGGCACAAGAGTCGCCGACCCATCCCCGGACCCCTATTCCTCGGCTGCCGTCGGTACCAGGATTTCCCGCGTCCCGTTGGACTGCAACGGGCCGACCAGTCCGGCCGCCTCCATCGACTCCACCATCCGCGCCGCCCTGTTGTAGCCGATCTTCAGGCGCCGCTGGACGCCGGAGATCGACGCCTTGCGCGTCTCCATCACCACCTGCACGGCCTGGTCGTACAGGGGATCCTGCTCGGCATCGGACTCCTCCGCCGGCAGCTTGTCGATACCGGCGAGGCCCGGCGTCGGGCTCGCCGGCCCGTCGAGCACCTCATCGTGGTATCGGGGCGTACCGCTCTTTTTCAGTTGCCGTACGACCGCGTGCACTTCGTGGTCCGCGACGAACGCACCGTGTACGCGGGTCGGTAACGAGGTACCGGGCGGCAGGTACAACATGTCCCCATGGCCCAGCAGATTCTCCGCCCCGATCTGGTCGAGGATCGTGCGCGAGTCGACCTTCGCCGACACCTGGAAGGCGATCCGGCACGGGATGTTGGCCTTGATCAGGCCGGTAATCACGTCGACCGACGGACGTTGCGTCGCCAGCAGCATGTGGATGCCGGAGGCGCGCGCTTTCTGCGCGAGGCGAGCGATGATCTCTTCGACCTTCTTGCCGACGATCATCATCATGTCCGCCAGTTCGTCGATGATGACGACGATGAACGGCAGCGGCGTCAGCGTGGGCAGTTCCTCCGGTTCGTCCTCCTCGAACGGCGGCGCAACGTAAGTGGGATCCCGGATCGGCTTGCCCGCGGCAATGGCTTCTTTCACCTTGCGGTTGTAGCCGCCGATGTTACGCACGCCGAGAGACGACATCAGGCGGTAGCGGCGATCCATTTCCGCCACGCACCAGCGCAGCGCATTCGCGGCGTCTTTCATGTCGGTGACGACCGGCGCCAGCAGATGCGGTATGCCCTCGTAAACGGACAGCTCGAGCATCTTCGGATCGATCATGATCAGGCGCACCTGCTCCGGGTGCGTCTTGTAGAGCAGGCTCAGAACCATGGCGTTGATCGCGACGGATTTGCCGGAACCCGTCGTACCGGCGATCAGCAAGTGCGGCATGCGCGCCAGGTCCGCGACGACGGAATTACCGCCGATGTCCTTGCCCAGCGCCAGCGTCAACGGCGACACGAGGTCGTCGAACGCGCGCGATTTCAGAATCTCGCCGAGCGTGACGAGCTCGCGGTTCTGATTCGGGATTTCCAGTCCGACGAAAGACTTGCCGGGAATCACTTCCACGACACGTACGCTGACGACCGACAGCGAACGCGCAATGTCCTTCGCAAGGTTCGAGATCTGGCTCACCTTGACGCCGGGCGCCGGGTCCAGCTCGAAGCGCGTGATCACCGGCCCGGGCGACACCGACTTGACCTCGACGTCCACGCCGAAGTCCTTGAGCTTGAGTTCGACGAGACGGGACATCGCTTCGAGCGATTCCTCGGAATAGCCCTTCTGATGCGGCGGCGGATCGTCGAGCAGCGAGAGCGGCGGCAGTTCCCCGGCGGCCGGAGGATCGAACAGCGGCACCTGGCGTTCGCGCTCGGCACGGACGCTGGGTTCCAGTGCCGGGATCACGGGTTCGATGCGCGGTGGAAGCCGGCCTGCCGTGCGCTTCTTCTCCACTTCCACGATGTCCTGGCGGGCCGCGGACTGGCGGCGGCCCTCTGCCCGGTCGCGCAGCTCGCCGAGCTTCGCACGGGCCTTCTCGTAGCCCAGCAGGCACACGCGGCCGATCCGGTCCATCACGCTGAACCACGAGATGCCGAGGAACAAGGACACGGACGCGACCCAGATCACGAACAGGAGCGCGCTTGCGCCGAGCAGTTTCATGACCGCCGCGAGCCGCAGCCCGACGATCTGGCCGATGATGCCGCCGGCCGTCTCGTTGAAGCCCGCGGGCGAGAAATGCAGCGTGGCCAGCGCACAGCTCGTGACGAGGGTCGCCACGAAGCCCCCGATCCGCAACGTGTAGTCCATCCGCGTGAGCAAGTGCTGGGTTTTCTGTTCCCGATACAGCATCCAGCCCAGGTAGAACACCATGACGGTGAACAGATACGCCGGACGACCGAAGAAATTGAACAGCAGGTCTGCCAGCAGCGCGCCGACGCGGCCGATGCCGTTGTGGACGTCGCTGCCGCTGGTCGCCTGACTGAATCCCGGATCGGCAGGATCGTAGGTATAAAGTGCGTACCAGAGGATCAGCGCGAGAGCCCCGAACACGTACAGCGCACCTTCCCGGAGCGCGCGCGACACCTGGGCGGAGAGTCCGCTGGTCGACTGTACCTTCTTTTGGGCTCGTGCCATATCTACAGTAAACTGAAATCCATCAAGCGCCGGCCGGAACGCAAATGCCCGCGTCGGCGCCCTTGAAACCGCCGTGACGGGCCGTATTTCAAGGGCTTGAGCGGGCAGATTCTTGCCTGAGCGAATACGGGCAAAATTATACATGACTGAAATACGCCACAGGCGGCTCATCATCCTCGGTTCCGGCCCGGCCGGCTATGCCGCCGCAGTCTATGCGGCACGCGCCAATCTCGAGCCCATGGTCGTCACGGGCGTGGAACAGGGCGGACAGCTGATGACCACGACCGACGTGGACAACTGGCCCGGCGACGTCGAGGGCCTGCAGGGACCGGAACTGATGGACCGCATGTTGCGCCATGCCCAGCGCTTCGATACCGAGGTCGTCAATGATCATATCCACACCGCGGACCTGTCGGTCAGGCCGTTTCGGCTCGATGGCGACTACGGCAGCTACAGCTGCGATGCCCTGATCATCGCGACCGGCGCGACCGCCAGGTACCTTGGACTGCCGTCGGAGGAGGCGTTCAAGGGGCGCGGCGTGTCGGCCTGCGCGACCTGCGACGGCTTCTTCTATCGCGGCAAGGACGTCGCCGTCGTCGGGGGCGGCAACACGGCCGTCGAGGAAGCCCTGTACCTGAGCAACCTCGCCTCGAAGGTGACGCTCGTCCACCGCCGCGATCAGCTCCGCGCCGAGAAGATCCTGCAGGACCATCTGTTCGAAAAGGCGAAGGACGGCAACGTCGAGTTGATGTGGGACCATGTCGTCGACGAAGTGCTCGGCGACGAGTCCGGCGTCACCGGGCTGCGCCTGCGCAGCACGAAGGACGCGTCCGCGACCGACGAAATCGATCTGGCGGGCGTTTTCATCGCGATCGGACACAGTCCGAATACACAACTATTCGAAAACCAGCTCGAGATGAGGAACGGCTACATCGTCGTGCGTTCAGGCATCGAGGGCAATGCGACGGCGACGAGCGTGCCGGGCGTGTTCGCGGCCGGTGACGTCGCGGACCAGGTGTACCGCCAGGCCGTCACGTCGGCCGGCGCCGGTTGCATGGCCGCGCTGGATGCCGAAAAGTATCTCGATGCGCTCGAATCGGACGACCGCGACGTTAAGGCCCCGCACGCGGCGGCGTGACCCGCCGGGGCCCTGATGCAGGTCTCCGTCAATGCTGCGATCGGCGATATCGACGCCGCCGAGTGGAACGGCCTCGGCGACGACGACTGTCCGTTTTTGTGCCACGAATTCCTCGCCGCCGCAGAGGACAGCGGGTCCGTGTCGGCCGCCTCGGGCTGGACGCCGAGGCACCTGACGTGCCGGCAGGACGGACGCCTGATCGGCGCCATGCCCCTCTACGAGAAGTCGCATTCCTGGGGCGAATTCGTGTTCGACTGGGCATGGGCCCGGGCCTACGAGCAGGCCGGGCTCTCGTACTACCCGAAGCTGGTCTCGGCGGTACCGTTCACGCCGGCCCCGGGCCGGCGCGTCCTCACCGCCGGCGGCTCGGACCGCGCGGCCGCGGGCGCGCTGCTGTCGGCTTCGATCGAGCTGGCCCGGGACAGCGACTGTTCGTCGCTGCACGTCCTGTTTCCACGCCAGGACGAACTGGATCGGCTGCATGACGCCGGCCTGCGCTTGCGCAAGGATTGCCAGTTCCACTGGCACAATCGCGACTACGGCGATTTCGACGACTTCCTGGCGACATTCAGCTCGGCGAAACGCAAGAAAGCCCGGCGCGACCGGCGCCGGGTCGCCGAAGCCGGCATCCGGTTCCGGCGCCTTTCGGGCAGCGAGGTCGAGGCGGACCTGTGGCAGGCGGTCTACAGACTGATCAGCATGACCTTCATGCGCAGAGGTTCCCTGCCCTACTTCAATCTCGAGTTCTTCATCCGCGTCGCGACGGCCATGCCCGACAACGTCCTGGTCGTACTGGCCGAACGGCATGGCCAGCTGATCGCGGCAGCCGTTTTCTTCGAGAGCGATTCGGTGCTCTACGGGCGCTACTGGGGCAGCGACGGGGACTACGACGCGCTTCACTTCGAGACCTGCTACTACCAGGGTATCGACTACTGCATCCGGAAAGGGAAGCGGATTTTCGAGCCGGGCACTCAGGGCGAACACAAGATCAGCCGCGGTTTCGTGCCGGTACCCACCTGGTCCGCGCACTGGCTCGTGCATCCCGAGTTCTTCTCGGCCATCGCCGACTACCTGGATACCGAACGCCGACACGTGGACCGATACATGCTGGCCGTCGACGCCCACAGTCCGTATCGCAACGATCTGCCGCCGGCATCCGAAGAGGACGACGCGTGAGCGGCAACCGGATCGTATGGCTGAGCGCCGACGATCCGCCTGACGCCTTTCCTGCGGTGGAGCTGGCGCTCGACGAGCCCGACGGCCTGCTCGCCGCGGGCGGTGACCTGTCTACGCCGCGGCTGCTTGCGGCCTACCGCGCCGGCATCTTCCCCTGGTACGAACAGGGTCAGCCGATCCTGTGGTGGTCGCCGGACCCGCGTTGCGTCCTGCCGCCGTCCGATTACCACCTGGCCCGGCGCATGCGCCAGCTCCTGCGCAATTCGGAACTCGAGATCCGCTTCGACAGCGCTTTTCCGCTCGTCATCCGCGCATGCGCGGCGCCCCGCCGCTCGCAGCGCGGCACCTGGATCACGCCGGACGTAACGGCCGCGTTCGAGCGCCTGCACGACGAAGGCTGGGCGCACTCGGTCGAGGTCTGGAACGGCGACGCCCTGGTGGGCGGACTGTACGGTATCGGCATCGGCCGCGTGTTCTTCGGAGAATCGATGTTCAGTGCCGTCCCGAACGCCTCGAAGTTCGCGCTGCTCGCGCTCGTCGGTCACATGACCGAAAACGCGATGGAGTTGCTGGATTGTCAGGTGGTGTCACCGCACCTGCTCTCGCTCGGCGCGACGACGATTCCGCGCCGGACGTTCATCCAGGTGCTTGAACGCGCCTGTCACCCGTCTGTCCACGCACCGGCCTGGCCGAACTCGCCGGTGCCGGTCCGAGCGCTGCGCGGAGACTGATTGCGACTTCAATTGCATTGAGTCGCCCATTTCTGCACAATTCGCGGGCATTTTGGCACGGAGACAGCCACACCTTGGCGAAAGAAGAAGCAATCCAGATGGAGGGTGTCGTCACAGAGACACTCCCGAACACGACGTTTCGAGTGGAACTCGAGAACGGACACGTCGTGACTGCGCACATCTCCGGCAAGATGCGCAAGCACTACATCCGTATCCTCACCGGTGACAAGGTCACCGTCGAACTCACGCCCTACGACCTCTCCAAGGGCCGCATCGTCTACCGCGGCCGGTAATTACAAAACGGGACTATTCCTTCGGGAGGTGTTCCAGTTCCTTTACGTTACGCTCCGTGCGTAGCACGAGCGTGTCGTCTGGCCCGACCGAGATGCGCACGTGGCCGCCGTCGGCGAGATCACCGAACAGCAGTTCCTCTGCGAGCGGCCGCTTGATGTGCTCCTGGATGACACGGGCCATCGGCCGAGCGCCCATCTTGGGATCGTAACCGCGCACGGCGATCCATTCGCGTGCGGCGTCGTCGAGTTCGAGCGTGACATCGTTCGAGTCCAGCTTGGATTCCAGCTCGACGACGAGCTTGTCCACGACCCTGCGGACGGAGATCTCGTCCAATGACGAGAACTGGATGATCGTGTCGAGGCGGTTGCGGAATTCCGGCGAGAAGGCCTTGCGGATGATCTCCATGCCGTCGCTGCTGTGATCCTGCTCCGTGAATCCGATCGAGGCGCGACTCATCTCCTGTGCGCCGGCGTTCGTCGTCATGACGATGATGACGTTCCGGAAGTCCGCCTTCCTGCCGTTGTTGTCCGTCAGGGTGCCGTGATCCATGACCTGCAAAAGCAGGTTGAACACCTCGGGATGCGCCTTCTCGATCTCGTCCAGCAGCACGACGGCATGCGGGTTCTTGGTCACCGCTTCCGTCAGCAGACCGCCCTGGTCGAATCCGACGTAGCCGGGCGGCGCGCCGATCAGGCGCGACACCGTGTGCCGTTCCATGTACTCGGACATGTCGAAGCGGATCAGCTCGACGCCCATGCACAGCGCGAGCTGCCTCGTCACCTCGGTCTTGCCGACGCCGGTCGGCCCCGCGAACAGGAATGCGCCGATCGGCTTGTCCTCCTCGCGCAGGCCCGACCGTGCCATCTTGATCGCCGAGCTCAGCGCCTCGATCGCAGGATCCTGACCGAAGATCGTCAGCTTGAGGTCCCGATCCAGCGTCCGCAGGGTGTCGCGATCGGATGCCGAGACGCTCTTCGGCGGGATCCTCGCCATCTTGGCGACGATATTCTCGACGACCTCGATGGTGACCCTTTCGCCGTGTTGCAGGCGCATGTTGGCACCCGCTTCGTCGATTACGTCGATCGCCTTGTCCGGCAGCCGCCGGTCGTTGATGTGCCGTGCGGCGAGCTCCGCCGCAGCTTCGAGGGCGCCCTGCTCGTATGTCACGCCGTGGTGCTCCTCGAATCGCGACTTGAGCCCGCGCAGGATGGCGATCGTCTCGGCGATGCTCGGTTCCGGCACGTCGACCTTCTGGAAGCGCCGCGCCAGGGCGTGATCCTTCTCGAAGATGCCGCGATATTCGGCATACGTCGTCGAACCGATACAGCGTATCTCGCCATTCGCCAGCACCGGCTTGATCAGGTTGCTGGCATCCATGACACCTCCGGATGCCGCGCCGGCGCCGATGACCGTATGTATCTCGTCGATGAACAGGATCGCGCCGGGGTCCTTGCGGATTTCCGCGATCACGCCTTTCAGGCGCTTCTCGAAGTCACCGCGATACTTGGTCCCGGCGATCAGCGTTCCCATGTCCAGCGCATAGATCGTGCTGTCGAGCAGGACGTCCGGCACGCGCTCCTCGATGATCATTCTCGCAAGGCCTTCGGCAAGTGCGGTCTTGCCGACACCGGCATCGCCCACGTAGAGAGGATTGTTCTTGCGGCGCCGGCACAGGATCTGCACCGTGCGTTCGATCTCCAGTTCCCGGCCGATCAAGGGGTCGATCTTGCCGTCGATCGCGAGCTGGTTGAGATTGGTGGCGAATTGTTCGAGCGGTGACGCTTCTGCGTCGGATTCGGTCTCGAGAGTGGATTCGTTCTCGTCCGCACCCTGCTCGCCGGGCAACTGCGGCATGCCGTGCGAGATGTAGTTGACGACGTCGAGCCGTGTCACGTCCTGCAGGCTCAGGAAATAGACGGCCTGGGATTGCTTCTCACTGAAGATCGCGACCAGCACGTTGCAGCTCGTGACCTCCTTCTTGCCGCTGGACTGCACATGGAAGACCGCGCGTTGCAGCACGCGCTGGAATCCCAGCGTGGGCTGCACGTCGTTGTCGTCGTCGCTCGCAAGCAGCGGCGTCTGCTCGTCGATGAACTCGGTAAGCTGTCGGCGCAATTCCGGAATGTTCGAATTGCACGCCTTGAGAATCTCGTGAACCTTGGGGATATCCAGCAGAGCGAGCAACAGATGTTCGACCGTCATGAACTCATGACGCCGATCCCGCGCCCTCTGAAACGCCTCGTTCAGGCAGAATTCGAGTTCACTGCTCAACATACCGGTGTCCCACCTCGCTCAGGATTCTTCCATCGTACAGAGTAACGGATGCTGGTGCTGCCTGGCGATACTCATCACCTGTGCGACCTTGGTCTCGGCGATTTCGAAGTTGTAAACGCCGCAGATGCCCTTGCCCTTCGTGTGTACCTCCAACATGACCTGTGTCGCCCGCGTGCGTTCCATCCCGAATATCGATTCGAGAATCTCGACGACGAACTCCATCGGAGTGTAATCGTCGTTGATCAGGATCACCCGATACAGCGGCGGCTGCTTGACCTTGGGCCTGGATTCCTCCACCGCAAGGTCAAGACTGCCCGTGTCGTGCTTGTCCGGTCTCCGTTCGCTCATGGCCCGCCGCGAGTCGTCGTACCGGCGACCCTTGCCGTCATTCGGACCCTCCTCCGGGGCCCACAGGGTTATTATATATGGGGGCCAGACCCTGATCTAAAAGCCGATTCACGGAAATTTCCGTCGTGCCCGGTACGGATCCGGCCCCGCGTATACGGCGACCCCCGGACTTATGTCTATATCATTGCTAAATATAGGATTTTTCAGCTGCGCAGTCTTGTTATCGGAGGACCTCAACCCGTATCATCTTGGCGCTGCGTTTATAGCGGTACGCACAATGCCAGGACGGCCACCCTCATCATGACGACACCCGCAAGATGGTCCGACATCGCGAGCCTCGACGGCACCCGAATTGCCGCCGCGGCCAACCGTCTGCTGCCGCCATGGGTTACGCTGCTGCTCGTGGTGGTCATCGCCTGGCAGCTCGCGCGGATACTCTGGCTGCTGGCACCCGGCCCGGCCGCCGGTGACCCGGTCGAGGTGCCGCCGGGGCAACCGTCGGCGAGTGCGGGCGACGACCCTGAATCGGACGTGCAGACCATTGCCCAGGCGCACATTTTCGGCGAGGCAAGCGCCGAACCCGTTGCGCAGCCGGTCGTCGATGAAACGGAGAATCTGCGCGACACGCAATTCACGAACCTGTCTCTGAAGGGCACCATCGCAGCCACCGTGACCGAGATGGCGGCCGCGATCATCGCCGACGGCAACAATGACGAGAAGGTATATTCGATCGGCGAGCCCGTCACGCCCGGCGCGACCCTGCACGCAGTCTATCCGGACCGCGTCGTACTTAACGAGAACGGCGTACTGACCAACCTGAAGCTGCCGAGGGATTTCCCGGCGGGAAACAGCTCGATGATCCGGCGCAACACGCGGGTGAGCCAGCGCGACGACAACGGGTCCGAGAGCATCCAGGCCGTCGTGGCGCAGAACGTGTCGCAACTCGCGGACGTGATTCGCCCGACACCCTATTTCGTCGACGGCCAGCAACAGGGGTATCGTGTGTATCCCGGACGTAACCGGCAGCAGTTTGCGGCACTTGGCCTGCGTCCGGGCGACCTGATAAAGGACATAGACGGCCAGGCGCTCACCGATCCTACCGAGGCGATGCGCATCTTCCAGAGCCTGGACAACGCAGACCAGGTATCAGTGACCGTGGAACGAAACGGTCAGCAGGAGGTTATCGTATTGAGCACGAGTCAACTGAACCTTACGGACGACAACGAGCAATGAGCCGGATTCTGACCGCACGCAAGCATTTCTGCATCGCCCTGGCACTGTCCGCGGCCTGTCTCATTATCGGGCCCGCCGCGTCCGGACAACAGGCGACGATCACGCCCAACTACAAGGATGCGGACATCCGCCAGATTGTCGAGGCCGTCGGCGATGTCACGCACAAAAATTTCATCATCGATCCTCGCGTCAACGCCAAGGTGACGATGCTGTCGTCGACCCCGATGACCCCGGATGCGTTCTACGAGGCTTTCCTGTCGATCCTGCAGGTCTACGGTTACGTCGCCGTCACTTCAGGCGACGTGATCAAGATCGTGCCCGACGCGACCGCACGGCAATACGCCGGCCCGCTCGGCACAGCCGGCGCGATCGGTCCGGACGACATCGTGACGCAGGTCGTACAGGTACAGAATGTCGCGGCCGCCCAGCTCGTGCCGATACTGCGGCCGCTCATCCCGCAGTATGGCCACCTCGCGGCGCATCAGGGCTCGAACATGCTGATCATCTCGGATCGCGCTGCCAACGTCGCGAGGATGGTCTCGATCATCCGGCGCATTGACCAATCGAACGACGAAGACATCGAGGTGATCCCCCTGGAGCACGCTTCGGCGGCCGAACTGGTCCGGATCCTGACGCAACTGACACAGCAGCCGCGGTCCGATGGAGTTCCGGTGTCGGTCAGCCTCGTGGCGGATTCCCGTACGAACAGCATCCTGATCGGCGGCGACAAGAGCCAGCGCCTCCGGCTCAGGGCACTCATCGCACACCTCGACACACCGCTCGACGAGGGCGGCGACACGCAGGTGCGATACCTGCACTACGCCGACGCGGAAGATCTGGCGACGAAGCTGCAGCAGCATTTCCAGACTCAGGCGCAGGAGGCCGCGCAGCAGTCCGGCGGGGCGGCGACGCCACAGACGGGCGGCGTGACGGTGTGGGCCGATACTCAGACGAATGCCCTGGTTGTCAGTGCCCCGCCGAAGATGATGCGCTCGCTCATGCAGATCGTCGACAAGCTCGACATCCGCCGCGAACAGGTGCTCGTCGAGGCAATTATCGTCGAGGTCACCGCCGACAAGACCTCGCAGCTCGGCGTGACCTGGGCGGTCGAAGGCGCCAGTCAGAACACGCCGATCGGCGTGACCAACTTCCCGGACCTCGGGCCGGGCGTGGTACAGATCGGCGGCGCCGCCGGCAGCGGCGGCCAGGTGGATCCCACCAGCCTGATCGGCAAGGGCATCACGCTCGGCCTCGGCAAGATCTCGGATTCCGGCGTCAGTTTCGCGTCGATACTGACGGCCCTGAGCGGAGACGCCAATACCAACATCATCTCGACACCCTCGATCGTCACCACCGACAACGAGGAGGCGACGATCAATGTCGGCCAGGAAGTGCCGTTCGTGACGGGCTCGTACGCCAATACCGGCGCCGGCGGAGTCGTCGGCGTCAATCCGTTTCAGACCATCCAGCGCCAGCAGATCGGCACCAAGCTGGCGATCACGCCACAGATCAACGAAGGCGATTCGCTGCTCCTCAAGATCTCGCAGGAGATCTCGAGCCTTGCGCAGTCCTCCGCCGGCGCAGTCGATCTCATCACCAACCAGCGTACGATCGATACGACCGTGATCGTCAAGGACGGCGAGATTCTCGTGCTTGGCGGTCTCATCGAGGATACCTTGCGCGAGAGCGACCAGCGGGTCCCGGTGCTCGGGAAGATCCCGATCTTCGGCAATTTGTTCCGGAGCCGCAAGACGGACAAGGTCAAGACCAATCTGCTGGTGTTCATCCGGCCGAAAATCCTGCACGACTCGGCGGCAATCTCGACCGAGACGAATGCGAAATACGACTACATCCGCGGCCTGCAAGAGGGCAAGCTGGGCAGCGTACCGCTTATGCCGGGCGAGCAACGGCCGGTCCTGCCTCCGATCGAAGAACAGAGGGCGCCGGGACCGCCGGCGCAGGAGCAACCGGAGGGCGGCGATTAGCCTCGCGACGAGCCGATGGAAAGCGATACCGAGATCACGCTCGAGAAGGAAACCGCGACGACCGGAGATGTACCGCAACTGGCCACCCGCGTGCTGCCCTTCTCGTTCGCCAAGCGCCACGGCGTCCTGATCCGGGACATTTCCGGCGGTGAGGCCGATGCTGTATATCGCCCCGGCGCCTCCCCGCTCAGTCTTGCGGAGGCGCGCCGTTTTGCCGGCATGCCGTTGCGGCTCTCGCGGGTTTCCGCCGAAGTCTTCGACGCACTGCTGCAGGAATCCTACGAACAAGGCAGCCACAAGGCCATGCAGATGGTCGGCGGCCTCGACGAGGACATGGATCTGCTGCAAGTCGCCCAGGAGTTGCAGGAGCCCTCCGACCTGCTCGAAAGCGACGATGACGCGCCCATCATCCGCTTCATCAACGCGGTACTGACCGAAG
>Ga0210086_1000878_pt1 | contig 16342 bp, 17 predicted proteins | sample China_Galinas_PW_3_FD_184867 | JGI IMG/M metagenome (GOLD analysis project Ga0210086, IMG submission 184867) | Wetland microbial communities from San Francisco Bay, California, USA, that impact long-term carbon sequestration - China_Galinas_PWB_D2... | ecosystem: Environmental > Aquatic > Marine... | reverse complement strand
AACCCGTTCCCTCAGATCGACCGACAGGGCTTTCGACATGTCCGCCGGCCTCCCTCCCGGCAGACAGCTTGAATCAGCTTCCTCCTGATTTGGGAATCCCGATTCACTCAGATCGGGTCACGCTCTAGCCGGCCATTTGGTTCGCTGGAATGACAGAGATCAAAGATCGGACCCTCGCGTGATCCAATAATCGGCGATGTTTGATTCAGAAAGGGCAACGCGTCCGAATCGGGGCATTGGTCTCCGGCGAACAGGCTCCGCGTGATGTCCGCTTTGACGCCGAATCCGGAGGCGTCCCGGACGATCCCGGCAAGGGGGGAGATGGCCCGACGATATCGGGCCACTGCCTCCGTCGTTTCTCCGTTACCCCGCTTCACCGCAATGAGCGTCCGCGTTCGAGAACCAGCGCGGCAGCCTGGAGCTCGGCGAAACGCGCGGCGCGGCGGGTGAGCACCGTCTCGTCGCGCCCCCACTGCTCCATCTGCCAGTCCTCGTCGACATGGGCCGCCGCCCAAGCCTCTTCCGCCGACAGCCGGCCGTGTGCCAGCGCCAGCGCAATGATCGCCGAGCCGGTGAGCGCCGTCGCCACGTGAAGCGCCGAAAGGCCGAGGGCATCGTAAGGCCGCACCGCCTCGGCAATGGCCACCAGCGCCGCCTCGTCCTGGGCAACGTGGACGATGCCCTCGGCGAGGATCAGCCTCGCCCCCAGTTCCTCGCGGGCAAAATCGAGAAGCGGCGCCCACAGGGCGTTTTCGGCTTCGACCAGCGACAGTGGCCCATCGGCGCGGTAGCAGATCAGATCGGTCCCCGCATGGGCGACGATATCCGCCCGCACGGCCTCCATCTCGCCGGCAACCCGGTCGATGGCGGTGTTGACGATCCGGGTGAGCGGCATGGTGCGCGGCTCGACGACCTCGGCCTGGGCATCCCACTCCCGTGCCACCGCCGCGGCCAACGTCGGATCGGCGATGTTCAGAGGCTTTCGCGCCGGAGTGCGCAGCGGCTGGCCGTCGAGGAGCACAGTGAAGCCGACCTCGCCCGGCCCGACGGTCGCGGTCTTGTAGAACCGTCTCGGCCGCTCCTGCCTGGCGAGACGCTGGGCAGCCGCCTGCGGCTCGGGCTGTCGCTTGTCGCTCATCCGCGCCTCGGCTGGCTGACAAGGGCGATGCCGAGGGCGACCAGAACGAGGGCGACGAGCAGATTCACCGAGACCGGCTCGCCACCACGATGACGACCTGATAGGCGAACGCCGCGGCGACGCCGCCATCGAACGCCCGGAAGGCGGGCCCGAAGAAGGGCGCCGCAGCGAGCAGCATCACCGCCGAGACCGCCAGCTGGTAGACCAGCACCTTTTCGGCCGGAGCGATCCGCAGTCGCGTCGTCTTGATGACGAGAGTGGTGGCCGCCCAGCCGGCCGCCGCGATCAGGCAGAGCGCGTCGCCGAGCGGCGCATCCGGCGAAGGCAGGCTGAGGTCGTCGGCAAAGGCGATCACCACCCCGGCGAACGCCGCCACCAGTCCGACCGTGCGCAGCGGGGTCAGCCGCTCTCCGGGAATCAGGATATGGGCGCCCAGCGCGACGAAAAACGGCATGGTGTAGAGGAAGACGATGCCCCGCGAGACGCTGGTGTAGTCCAACGCCAGATAGATGATGCCGAACTCGGCCCCGAACAGAGCGCCGCAAACGATCCCCGCCGCCAGCGTCCCGTCGCGGCGAAAAAGCGGGATCCCACGAATGCGGCACCAGACGAGGACCAGAAGTCCGGCAAGCAGGGAACGCATCCCCGACTGGAAGACGGGCTGCAGGCCGGCATTGGCGATCTTGATGGCGACCTGGTTGAAGCCCCAGCTGCAGGTGAGCGCCAGCATGATCGCTCCGGCGAAGCCGTCGATATTGGCTCTCTGGCCGCCGGAGTCGACCGTCGTCATAGTTCGAGCATCTCGCTGGTTGCGGTGACCACCTCGTACCAGTCCATCCGGTCGAGCGGGTTGTTCACCGCCTTGATCGCGCCCTCGATCCGCTCGCGCCTGCCCGAGCCGATGATCGGCACGCCTCTGGCGGGATGGCGGGCGACGAAGGCGATCGCCGCCTCGGCCGCCCCTGGCAGGCCGTTCCGCGCGGCAATGTCGGCGAGGACGGTCCTGACCTTGACCACATAGGGATCGTCGCCGGTCATCAACCGCCCGCCGCCGATCGGCGACCAGATCATCGGCACGTGGCCTTCCATCAGCGCCGTATCGAACACGCCGTTCGAGATCGGATCGAGATGGATCGGCGAGAACTCCACCTGGTTGGTGACGATCGGCGCCTTCAGCTTCGAGGCAAGCAGGTGGTAGCGGGACGGCGAGAAATTCGAGATGCCGACATGGCGGGTCTTGCCCTCGGCGATCAGCGCGTCGAGGGCGCCAGCCGTCTCTTCCGGATCCATCAGATAGTCGGGCCGATGGAGGAGAATGACGTCGGCGTGGTCAATGCCAAGCTTGTCCAGCGAGCGGTCGACCGAGCGGCGGATCTCCTTCTCGCTGAAATCGTAGTGTCGGATGCGGTTCACCGGGCGGTGCGGCGACACCCGCTGGATGCCGCACTTGGTGACGATCTCGAACCTGTCGCGGAGTCCGGTCTCCTTCAGCGCCTTGCCGAGAAACTCCTCCACCGTATAGGGGTGCGGATAGCCGTAGGTGTTGGCGGTGTCGAGCGTGGTGACGCCGAGGTCGAGCAGGAAGCGAAGGAACTCGGCCAGTTCGCCCGGCGCCGCGAATTGCTCCTCGGAGCGCATCGACCCCCAGATGACCGCGGAGAACTCCGGTCCGTCCTTGTGCATCTTCACCCGGGCGACAGGTCCGGTATTGTCAGGCATCAGCTTTGCTCCGTCTGTTGGTCGCGATCGCCCAGCTCCGCGTCGAAGCCGAGAAGGTTCCAGCTCTGTTGCATATGCGGCGGCAGCGGCGCCGTCACGTCGAGGGTGCCGCCCGACGGGTGCGGGACGACGATCCGCCGGGCGTGCAGGTGGAGCTTGTTCTGGATGCCGCCGGGGAGTTCCCAGTCGCCGGCCTCGAAGTATTTGGCGTCGCCGATGATCGGATGACCGATGTGGGCGGCATGGGCGCGAAGCTGGTGGGTGCGGCCCGTCACCGGCCGCATGGTGAGCCAGGCGAGCTTCGAGCCGGCCTGATCGACCACCGAATAGAGCGAGACGGCGTGGCTCGCCTCGTCGTCGCCATGGGCGGCGACCCGCATCCGCTCGCCTTCCGGCCCCTCCCCCTTGGCGAGCCAGGTGGAGATGCGGCCCTGGCGTGGCTTCGGCACGCCCTTGACCAGCGCCCAGTAGATCTTGCGGGTCGAGCGCCTGCGGAAGGCAGCGGCGAGCTTCTGGGCAGCGAGCCGGGTGCGCGCGACGACCAGCACGCCGGAGGTGTCGCGGTCGAGGCGATGGACGAGGCGCGGCTTCTGGCCCTTCCGGTCGCGCCAGGCCTCGAGCATGCCGTCGACATGGCGGGTGAGCCCGGAGCCACCCTGGACGGCGAGGCCGGGCGGCTTGTTGAGGACGTAGACCTGATCGTCCTCGTAGAGGAGCATGGCACGGAGCGCCTCGGCGTCGGCTCCTAGGCGTGCCCCCTCACCCGAAGAGGGCCGCTGCGCCAGTCGCTCCGACCTCTCCCGACCCGGAAGAGGCGATGGTGCCTTTCCTCCGAGGCCGGCCCCCGCAACACCGCCGCCGAGAGGCGGGATGCGGACGGCCTGGCCCGGCTCGAGGCGGGTGTTGGTCTTCACCCGTCCGCCGTCGACCCGGACCTGGCCCGAGCGGATCAGCTTCTGCAGATGGCCGAAGGAAACGTCCGGAAAATGCGCACGAAACCAGCGGTCGAGGCGCATGCCGGCCTCGTCGGCCTCGACGGTCCTGGTTTCGACGTTGGCCATGGGTACCCCTCCTTGCCGCGAATTGCCTAACGCCACTACCGTGCGTATCAAAGTGCTAATTCGACGGACGAGGGGGAACGCCGTGCCTTATCGACCTAGCGCACGGAAGAGCGCCAAGACGCGGCAGGTCGCCATGTGGCCGAACCTGCCGGAGACCGTGTTCACCGATCTCGGCATCGACAGGGACCAACTCACCGCCTTCAGCCATGCGCTGGTCGGCGAGATCGTCCTGCCCGGCGAAGGCAGCTACGCGTCAGCGGCAAGGACCTCGTTCCAGACGACGGCGCGGGGGCCGAAGATCATCGTCTATTGCGAGGTCGAGGCCGACGTCCGCTGCTGCCTCCAGCGGGCGGAACGCCACGGGTGGTGGGTAACGCCACGCTCGGGCGGGCACAGCACCGCCGGCTATAGCGTCAACGACGGCATGGTGATCGACGTCAGCCGGATGAACAGCGTCTATGTCGATCCAAGCACGATGACTGCGACGGTGGGCGCGGGTACCAATTTCGGCACGCTCAACGCCGTGCTGAACTCGTACAAGCTGCATGTGCCGGGCGGCGCCTGCCCCGACGTGGGCATCGCCGGATACATGCAAGGCGGCGGCTACGGCTATACGTCCCGCGCGTTCGGCATGAACTGCGACAACGTCATCGCCTTCCGCATGATGCTGCGCGACGGGCGGACGGTCACCGCCAATGCGGTGCAGAACGCCGACCTGTTCTGGGCGGCGCGCGGCGGCACCGGCAACAATTTCGGCATCCTTATCGACGTCACCTATCAGTTGCGCCCGGTGTGGAAGGTCTGGGCCTTCGGCCTCGCCTGGTCATGGGATGCCGCGCCCCGCGTGCTTGCCGAGATGCAGGCGCATTACATGCGGACCGGCGTCTCGCCGAAGCTCGGCTACATGGGTCTGATCACCCGGCGGGCCGACTTCGGAAACCAGCCGATGCTGATGATGCGGGGGGTGTATAACGGTTCCGCCGAGGACGGCCGCGCCGAGCTGGCGACGCTCCTGGCGATCGGCGATCCGGTCTTCGACGTCGACCTCACCCTGCCCTACCTCGGCGCGATCGGGGCGCTGGACGAGCACGACCTTCTCGACATGCCCTGGGACAGGGTCAAGGAGGACAAGCAGGCCTGCTATATCAACCGCCCGCTGGCCGAACCGGACTGGAAGAAGGCGCTCGGCTACTTCGCCGACACCCCGGCGGCAACCTGGGGCATGGCGGTCATCGAGCCTTATGGCGGGGCGATCGGCCAGTTCGCTCCGGACGCTTGCGCCTTTGTCCATCGCGACGTCGACATGGACTTCTTCGTCGACACGTTCTGGGCCGACGACGGCGACGCGCCCCGCGCCCGCGCCTGGCTCGACGGCTTCATGGAGATGATGGCGCCGTTTTCGAACGGACAGGTCTACCAGAACTATCCGCGCCGCCAGCTGACCGACACCGGCAGGCGCTATTTCGCCGGCAACCATGACCGCCTGATCGCCGTCAAGAACAAGTACGATCCCGTCCCCCGCATGTTCCATTTCGAGCAGGGCCTCGCCACCAGCCGCGACGATCCCGGCGCTGCCGCCACCCCGGAGGCGAGCGAATTCACGGCCGGGCCGATCGTCTATGAACCGCACTCGGAGGAGCGGGACGGGGAATGCGGCCGTTGACCGCGACCCAACGCCGACAGCCGAAGGGCCTCTACGTGCTCTTCATGACGGAGTTCTGGGAGCGGTACGGGTTTTATACGACGGTGTCGCTGCTGGTCCTCTACGCGACCCGCGAGTTGGCGATGCCGGACGCCAAGGCGGACCTCCTGTACGGCAGCTACACCGCCTTCATCTACACAACGACCGTCGCCGGCGGCATGCTTGCCGACCGCCTGCTCGGCTTTCGACTGGCGATCTTCCTCGGGGCAGCTGCGATGGCGGCGGGCTACGGCCTCATGGCCATCGGCAACCCGACGCTGCTCTTTGCTGGCCTCGCCATGCTGGTCGTCGGCAACGGCTTCCTCAAGCCCAACGTCTCGAGCCTGCTCGGGCTGCTCTATGGCCCCGACGATCCGCGGCGGGACAGCGGCTATACGCTGTTCTACATGGGGATCAACATGGGAGGGATGCTCGCGATCCTGATCGCGGGCGTGGTGGCGACCCGGTACGGCTACGGCGTCGCCTTCCTGCTTGCCGGGCTCGGCAAGTGCCTGGCGTTCGCCACGCTCTACTTCGGCCAGCGCTATCTGGACGGCAAGGGCCTCGCCCCGGCCGGGCGCCCGCTGTTCCGGTCCAGTCTCGCCGGAATGCCCAATCTCCTCTGGTTCGCGCTCGGTGTGGTCGGGGCGATCATCGTCGCATTCTTCTTTCTGAGGCACGACATCGCCGCCGGCGGCGCATTGGTTGTCTTCGCCCTCGCCTTTCTTGTCGTGTTCCTGCGCGACGTCGCCCGCGGCGACGCGGCGGGCTACGGCCGGTCTTTGCGCTGCTCATCCTGTTTGCCTTCTCGGTGGTCTTCTGGGCCGTCTACAGCCAGGCGGGCGCCTCGGTCGTCCTTTTTATCTCGCGCATGGCCGATCGCAGCGTCTTCGGGCTCACCGTGCCCCCGAGTTCCTTCCTCTCGCTCAACCCGTTGTTCATCATCACGCTGGCACCCCTGTTCTCCTGGCTCTGGCTGCGACTGGCGCACCGCCACCTCTCGCCCTCCGCCGCTGGCAAGTTCGCGATCGGACTGTTCCTGCTGGGCGCTGCCTTCCTGGTTCTGCGGCTTCCGACCACGTTTTCCGGGCTCGATACACCGGTCGCCCCCGGATGGCTCGTGGCGTTCTTCCTGCTCTACAGCTGCGGTGAGCTCTGCGTCTCGCCGGTCGGGCTCTCAACGGTCACGCGCTTTGCACCGGCGCGCCTGCTCGGTTTCGCCATGGGCATGTGGTTCCTGTCGAACGCGGTCGCCGACTATCTCGGCGGCCTCATCGCGCGGATTGCGGCCGTGCCGGAAGGAACGCAGACTTCGGTGGCACGTTCTATTTACGAAGGCGCGTTCCTCGATTACGGGACGATGGCCATTGCCGCTGCAGCCGTGCTGTTGATCGCCCTCCCCTTCGTCGCACGACTCATCAGGAAGAAGGACGGCGATTCCAGCTAGCCCGACACTGCGCCCGTCGGCTGAGCTCCGGACGAAAAACCAATGCATTGCGACGGGGCAGCGGGGAAGATGAAGGTGAGGGAATGAGCGACAAGCCTTCCAAGCCGATTCGCGGCATTCCGCGGGGCATCTGGGTCCTCGGCTTCGTCTCGCTGCTGATGGACACCTCGTCGGAGAGCATCCACGCCCTTTTGCCGGTCTACCTGGTCAGCGTCCTCGGCGCCTCGACGCTGACGGTCGGCATCATCGAGGGCGTGGCGGAGGCGACCGCCGCCATCACCAAGGTGTTCTCCGGCGCGCTGTCGGACTGGCTGGGCAAACGCAAGTTCCTCGCCGCCCTCGGCTACGGCCTGGCGGCGCTGAGCAAGCCGGTGTTCCCGCTCGCCCACACGGTCGGCTGGATTGCCGTTGCCCGCTTTGTCGACCGGGTCGGCAAGGGCATTCGCGGGGCCCCGCGCGACGCCCTGATCGCCGACATCGCCCCGCCGGAGGTCCGCGGCGCCAGCTTCGGGCTCCGCCAGTCGCTCGACACCGTCGGCGCCTTCCTCGGACCGCTGCTTGCCATCGTTCTCATGTGGCTGAGCAACGACGACTACACGCTGGTCTTCTGGGTCGCCGTCGTGCCGGCGTTCCTGTCGTTCGGCCTGATCGCCGGGGTGGTGCGCGAGCCGGCGCGGCCGCCCGCGAAGCGCATGGTGCGCGCGCCGCTGTCGCGGGCCGAGCTTGTTCGGCTCAGCAGCACCTACTGGATCGTCGTCGCCATCGCTGCGGTCTTCACGCTTGCCCGCTTCAGCGAGGCGTTCCTCATCCTCAAGGCGGTATCCACCGGCCTGCCGCCGGCCTTCGCCCCGGCCGTGATGGTGCTGATGAACCTCGTCTATGCACTTGCCGCCTACCCGGCCGGCATCCTGTCGGACAAGGTCGACCGCATGGTCGTGCTGATCGTCGGCTTTGCCTTCCTGATCGCCGCTGACCTGGTTCTCGGCCTCACCGGGTCGATCGCCGGCGCGGCCGTCGGGGTCTTCCTGTGGGGGCTTCACATGGGCCTCACCCAGGGGCTGCTTGCCACCTTGATCGCCGACACGGCGCCGACGGAGCTGCGCGGCACCGCGTTCGGCGTGTTCAATCTCATAAGCGGGCTGGCGCTGCTCGCCGCGAGCGTCATTGCCGGCGAACTGTGGGACGTCATCGGCCCCGAGGCGACCTTCCTCGCCGGCGGAGCATTCACGGCGCTTGCGCTGCTCGGACTACTGGCGACCCGCTACCGGCTTGCGAAAAGGCGGGACAGGTTGCACGGTCACGGCCAAGAGGCGAATCGATGATCACCTACCTCTGGATCGGACTCGGCAGCGCGCTTGGAGGGATGGCCCGCTACTGGATGTCCGGCGCCATCGCACGGGCAATCGGCGAGACGTTCCCGTGGGGCACGTTCGTCGTCAACGTGGTGGGGTCGTTCATCATCGGCTTCGTCGCCATCCTCACCGCGCCGGATGGCCGCATCTTCCTCAGCTCGACGACCCGGCTGGCACTGATGGCCGGCTTCTGCGGCGGCTACACGACCTTCTCGTCCTTCAGCCTGCAGACCCTCAACCTTTTGAACGACGGGGAATACCTCTATGCCGGCGCCAACGTCCTGATCTCGGTGGTGGTGTGCCTCGTCGCCGTGTGGGCCGGCGCGGCGGTCGCCAACAGCATCAACACGCTGAGGTGGATCTAGCCATGAAGGTCCCGCGCGACGCCGTTCTGCTCCGCATCTTCATCGGCGAGGACGACCGGCACGGCAGCACACCGCTCTACGAGGCGATCGTCCTCAAGGCGCGCGAGATGGGTCTCGCCGGCGCCACGGTGCTCCGGGGCCCGATCGGCTTCGGCCACTCCAGCCACCTGCACACCACCAAGATCCTGCGGCTGTCGCAGGACCTGCCGATCGTCATCGAGATCGTCGATTCGCGGGAGAAGATCGACGCCTTCACGCCGGTGCTGGACGAGATGATGGGGAGCGGGCTGGTGACGCTGGAGAAGGTCCAGGTCATCCAGTACGGCGAAGAGTGGAACGGTGGCTGACGGCGGTCAGCCCGGCATCGCGGCTTCGGTGGGCATCGCCCTCAGCCTGGCGACGTAGTCGGCAGGAAAGCGGTGATGGAGGGCGCCGGCGATCAGGTGCCGGAGGTAATCGGCCGACGGCAGCCCCGGATCGGGCGCGGGCACCGCAACGTAAGTGAGCGCCCCTATCGTCACACCGTCGGTCCGTGCCACTGACACGGACATGCGCCGGTAGCGGCTCTCGTCCGGGTGGCGGTCGGGGACATGACCCTCGCGCCGGTCGAGCGACGCAAAGTCGTTTGCCGACATCCGGTAGAGGACGCCCCACACGGCCTCGCCAGCATACGGCTCGATGCTCGCCACCGCGCATTGGCGGACCGGCGAGCGCCGCGGGAAGTGAAGCCGATGGTCGTCAAGGTAGGCGACCGCGAGAAACGGCGAGGTCGGGCACCGTTCGGCCCACTGGACCGGGTCGAGGTTGGAGCCGTAGGCGAAGTAGATCATCGTCGGGTGGTCAGCGGCGCGTATAGTGATAGCGACATTGCACGATGCGAACGGTGTCTCGCGTCACTGTATAGACCAGCCGGTGCTCCTGATCGACCCGCCGCGACCAGGCGCCCAGAAGATGCCTGAGAGGCTCCGGCTTGCCGGTCCCGGCGAACGGCGTTCGACAGACCTCGTCGATCAGCCTGAGAATGCGCGAGGCTTTCCGCGGATCGGTCTCGGTCCAGTAGCGCAGATCGTCGAGGGCCTCAGCTGCCAAGACCAAGCTTCTGACCGAGCTCATTGACGCTCGCAAAGGCCTGGTCACCGCTCCGGTCGCCATGCAGCGCGTCGAGAAGGCGGCGAGCGTTCTCCGGCGACCGCAGCAGGTACGCGGTTTCCTCGAGAGAGGAAAAATCGGCTTCGGAGATCACGACAACCGAGTCGCCGTTCTTGCGTTCGACCCGCAACGGTTCATGGTCGGCGCAGACTTGGTCCAGCGCCTCCTTGAGACGGGCCCTCAGGGCCGAGTAGGTCATCGAGCGCGCCATGGCGCATATGTACAATCCGACTGTACAATATTCAAGACGTCCAGCCCCGGAGGACCTCCGATCCTCCGCCCCCGTTCGCTCTTCGTGAGAGACGAGAAACTGCTCACGGCACTTCGGTGAATTGTCGCGGGGTGAAGCTGCCGTCGGGCACGAAGTCGATACGGACGCCGTGGTCGAATTCCTCGCCATCGACGATGTCGGTGCAGGAAACGAACAGCGCAGCCTCCTCGACACTTTCGCTCCAGCGGACTGGCGTGTCGCACCGGCCGAGCATGGCGAGCGCCGTTGCCAGCGCCGCCGCCGAGTAGTCGTGCTGAAGGTATTTGGCGAAATCCACCTCGTCAGCCGAGGCGGCTGCGGACGCCGCCAGCACGGCAAGGGTGGACAGGACGATCCTTATCCCCTGCCCCTCTCCCGGCGGAGCCTGGCCCAGTAGCCGAGGCGCTTCCTGATCTCGCGTTCGAAGCCGCGGTCCGGCGGGTCGTAGAAGGTCTGGCGGCCGAGCGCTTCGGGGAAATAGTCCTGGCCGGAGAAGGCGTCGGGCTCGTCGTGGTCGTAGCGATAGCCGGCGCCATAGCCCTCGCCCTTCATCAGGCCGGTCGGGGCGTTGAGGATGATCTTCGGCGGCGTGAGGGAGCCGCCTTCCCTGGCGACGCGCGTCGCCGCGCCGAAGGCGGTGTAGACGGCGTTCGATTTCGGCGCCGTCGCCAGATAGACGGTGGCCTCGGCGAGCGCCAGCTCGCCCTCCGGCGAGCCGAGATAGTCGTAGGCGTCCTTGGCGGCCAGCGCGACGACCAGCGCCTGGGGATCGGCGAGGCCGATGTCCTCCATCGCCATGCGGACCAGACGGCGGCCGATATAGAGGGGCAGCTCGCCGGCATCGAGCATGCGGGCGAGATAGTAGAGCGCCGCGTCGGGGTCGGAGCCGCGCACCGACTTGTGCAGCGCCGAGATGAGGTTGTAGTGGCCGTCCTGGCTCTTGTCGTAGAGCGGCGCCCGGCGCTGCACCACCGCCTGCAGGGCGGCCGGGTCGAAGGTCTCGTCGGGGCCGGCGGCGCGCCAGACTTCCTCGGCGAGCGTCAAGACGGCGCGGCCGTCGCGGTCGGCCATGGCGATCAGCATCGCCCGCGCCTCCTCGTCGAGGGGAAGCCGACGGCCCTCGGCGGCCTCGGCCCGGTCGAGCAGCTTCGCCAGCGCCGCCTCGTCGAGTGGCCTGAAGACGAGCACCTGGGCGCGCGACAGGAGCGCCGCGTTCAGCTCGAAGGACGGGTTCTCGGTAGTGGCGCCGACCAGCGTCACCGTGCCGTCCTCCATCACCGGCAGGAAGGAATCCTGCTGGGCGCGGTTGAAGCGGTGGATCTCGTCGACGAAGAGGAGGGTCCCCTTCCCGGTCTCGCGCCGGGCCCGCGCCGCCTCGAACACCTTTTTGAGGTCGGCGACGCCGGAGAACACCGCGGAAATCTGTTCGAAGTGGAGGTCGGTCTCGCGGGCAAGCAGCCGCGCCACGGTGGTCTTGCCGGTGCCGGGCGGCCCCCAGAACACCAGCGAGCCAAGCGAGCCGGACTTGAGCATGCGCGTCAACGCCCCCTCCGGCCCGAGGAGGTGATCCTGGCCGACGACATCGGCGAGCCGCTCCGGCCTGAGCCGGTCGGCCAGCGGTCGCGGGGCCGCCTTCTCCAGTCCTGCCGCCTGAAAGAGCGATGCCATTGTCCAGGTTCTATCGTCGTCGCGGGCCTGCCCGCACCCGATCTTCTATCGTATTCCGCACCAAGCGCGTAGCCGAAGACCTGACCGACCGGCATCCGGCCTTGGGGAAGCGTTGGCCAGTGAACTGAGCGGCGACGCCCTAGGTGCGAAACTGGGTGCGGATCACCCGGCCGTTCCGCTTGATGATGATCTGCCAGTACCTCTGGTGTTGCGAGCACACCTTGGCGAGGGTTCGGGTGGTGTCGATGGCGACGCCATTGACCTCCAGGACCACATCGCCGCGGGCGAGGCCGGCATCGTCGGCGACGGAGCCGGAGCCGACCGCTTCGACGATCACCCCTTCCGGGTCGCCGTCGAAGGCGAGCTCCTCGGCCACGGCCGGCGACAGGTTGACCACCTTCGCGCCGGTGAGCGGCGAGATGCCGGCAATCTCGATCTCGTCGCGCGGCACGGTCTCCGGCGCCGCCTCGAGCGCCAGCGTGGCCACATACTGCTTGCCGTCGCGCCTGACGCCGACCCGGGCCTTGGCACCGATCCCCTTGGTCGCCAGCCGGTAGTTGAGGACCGACGGGTCGTCGATCTCGACATTGTCGACCGAGGTGACCAGATCGCCGGACTTGAGACCCGCCCGTGCGCCGGGGCCGTTCTTGGTGACATCGACCACCAGTGCGCCATGCGGCCGGGTGAGGCCGAGCCCGTCTGCGATGTCCGGCGTGACCGCCTGGAACTTGGCCCCGATCCACGGCAGGCGCACGTGGCCGCCAAGCTGTGCCGACCGCGTGACGATCCGCACCATGTTCGAGGGGATGGCAAAGCCGATACCGCTCGAGTCGCCACTGTGCGTGAAGATCGCGGTGTTGATGCCGACCAGCTTGCCTTCCATGTCGATCAGCGCGCCGCCCGAATTGCCGGGGTTGATCGCCGCGTCGGTCTGGATGAAGAACTGGTAGTCGGAAATGCCGACCTGGGTGCGGGCAAGCGCCGAGACGATGCCGCTGGTCACAGTCTGCCCGACGCCGAACGGATCGCCGATGGCAAGCACGAGATCGCCGACCTCGAGCTCATCGGAGTTGGCGAACTCGAGGAACGGAAAGGTCGCCCCGTCCGGAACACCCTTCGGCTTGAGCACGGCGAGGTCGGTGCGCTCGTCCTTAAGGACGACCTCGCAGTCGAACTCGCGCTTGTCGGACAGCGCTACCTTGATCTCGCTGGCGTTGGCGATGACGTGGTTGTTGGTGACGATGATGCCGGAGGAATCGATGATGACGCCGGAGCCGAGCGAGCGCTGCACGCGCTGGGCAGGCGCGCCGAGCCCCTGGTCGCCGAAGAAGCGGCGGAAGAACGGGTCGGACAAGAAGGGCGAAACCGACGTCTGGACGAGGCGCGAGGCGTAGACGTTGACAACCGCCGGCGCGACGCGCTTGACGATGGGCGCAAAGGACAGCTTGATCTCGGCGGCGCTTTGCGGCAGCTGCCGGTCCTGAGCGCCCGCCGGAACGACCAGAAAGACAGCCAGCAGAGCGGGGGCCAACGTGGCCGCGACGACACGATCCACCCATTCCCTCATCGTTTATCATCCCCTCCTCAATGCGTCGCGCCCTCGGCGGAACTGCACCATCAAATGGGCGAGCCCGTGGCGGCGGGGAAAACCGGAAATAGCGGGGAAACCATCATGACAGCAATGGAAGCGCGACTCGACCGGGTGATCGACGAGGCCATAAACGGCAACCGGATCATCGGCACCGTCATCCTCGTCGCGCTGAACGGCGCCATCGTCTACCGACGGGCCGCCGGACTGGCCGACCGGGAGGCCGGGCGCGAAATGAGCGAAGACGCGATCTTCCGCCTCGCCTCGCTGACCAAGCCGCTCGTCGCCGCGACCGCGCTGGCGCTGATCGAGCGGGGCACGCTCGGACTGGACCGGCTAGCTTCCGACTGGCTGCCCGATTTCCGGCCGCGGCTTCTCGACGGGTTCACGCCCGACATCACCATCCGCCACCTGCTGACCCACACCACCGGGCTCGGCTATGCGACCGACGCGCCTGACGACCCCTATCGGGAGGCGGCGATTTCGGGCGGCCTCGACGCGCCGGGCCTGAGCATGGAGGAGAACCTCCGGCGCATTGCCGAGGTGCCACTGTTCTTCGAGCCGGGCACCGGCTGGCGCTACTCGGTGGCGCTCGACGTGCTCGGCGCCGTGATCGCCAGGGCGCATGGCAGCACCCTCGGCGAGGCGGTGGCCGATCTGGTCACCGGTCCGCTCGGCATGCGCGACACCGCCTTCACCGTGACCGACCGGAGCCGGCTGGCAGCGGCCTATGCCGACAGCAAGACCGGGCCGGTGCTGATGAGCGATCCCCATGTGATCAGTGTCGACCCGGGCAAGGGCCTGATCTTCTCCCCGTCGCGCATCTTCGACCCCTCCTCGTTCCAGTCCGGAGGCGGCGGCATGGCCGGCACGGCGCCGGAGTACCTGCGCTTCCTGGAGACGATCCGGACCGGCGGCAACCCGATCCTCAAGCGGGAGACGGTGGAGGACGCCCTCAAGAACCAGGTCGACGAGCTCCGCGCGCAAAACGAGCCCGGCACCGGCTTCGGCTACATGTCCGGGATCGTCACCGATCCGGCGGCGGCCAAGGTTCCCTATTCGGTCGGCACCGCCGGCTGGGGCGGCGCCTACGGGCACAACTGGTTCATCGACCGCCACGCCGGCCTGACGACGGCGATCCTCACCAATACCGCCGTCGAGGGCTGCATGGGCCGGTTCCCGGGCGACATCGCCCGCGCCGTGTACGGATAGTGATAAAGACTACGATCCCAGGTCGTTCACCACCGACGCAATGAGTTCTTGCGTCCTCGGCCCGACAATCGCCTGCCAGCCCCTCAGCGTGCCCACCAGCGCCGTCTTCTCGGCAGGAGACAGATCAGGCACGGCGCCCCGTATGATCAGGACGAGATTGTAGCGGCCATCGTCGCTCGCAGCGGAGAACAGGCTCTCCGCGATCGACACGATACGCGTGTCACCCAGGTCAAAAAGGAACTCGGCGGCATAGATGCGCAAAGTGCGGTCCGGGTCGGTCGCCACGATCGCCAGGAGCCGGAGCTGAGAATCGGTCAGCAATGCAGAGACCGCCCGTCGCTGATCCTTATGGTCGCGCAGGAATTCCGTCAGCGCCACCGAAACGCCTAGCCGTATCCGATCGCTGCCCGGATTCTGCTCCCAATAGGTCATCATCGGGCGGACGGCAGCCTGGCCAAGGGACGACAGCGTCATGCGGGCGTCGCGGCGCACGGCCGCCGAGTCCGACTGCAGGTCGTTCAGCAACCTGTCGATATCCTGATCCTGGGCAAAGGCGCTGCTGACGGGCGAGAGGCTGTCGCCCAGGGCAAACGTCGGCCCCGTCTCCCCTTGGTCCCGGCAGGGACCGCTCCGCACCGTTTGGCCGTCGACGCCGATCAGCAGTTCGCGATCCTTGTCGAAGCGCCATTGCAGTGTCTTCCCGCCGCCGATGAAGCGCGTAATCGCGGTGCTCGGTATGCAGTCGAAGGTAATCTCCGGCGGGTCGCCGCCGCTCCGATTGGTGCTTTGCATCGGCAGCGTGACGATCAGGCTAAGGCGATCCTTGGTAATCTCACGACCGACGATGAAGAACTCAAACAGCCGGCCGTCATGGTCGGCGCCGGGATAGGTCGTATCGCCGAACAATTCGAGGCGCGCTCCTTTGACGTCGCCATCCACCTCAAGTCGCACAATGCTCTCGCGCATCACGTAGTCAACGATCAAGAGGAGCACGATGGCGATGCCCGCCACGCCAGCAACGACGAAGCCTTTATAATTGATTACTGCAGTCGAGCCGAAGGTGCCGAAGATGATGCCGAGACCACTGCAGATGATCAGGATCGAAACCGTCGGGGCAATCAGGCTGAGGGTCTGGCAAGCGACACCAACCAGAAACAGGCCCGATCCGACCACCAGCCCCGCCCGGAAGATCTGTTCGCCCCACCGCGGCTGCTGCGGGGGCATCGACGGCTGCGCCTCAGCAGGCCCTTCCGCAGGGGGCCCCTCTGTCGGGGGGCCGTCCGTCGGAGTTCCATTACCCGAAGAGTCATCGCCAGCGGCCATCACCCACTCCTCGCGACTGTCGATGGACCAAGGGTCGGAAGTCTTCCGGTTTGCACCTCCGCCCCGGAAACGCGCCCCTTCTGCCGGACATCCGCCTGCCCGGCTGGCGCGATCACGCCTTGTGGCTTTACGGAAGGCTAGAGCGGATTCGACTTATTCCGGGTCATAGCCTGCGGCTTGGAAGTAGTTTCGGCATTCGGTCGACGAGAACTGGCTGAGGCAGTCGGCGAGGACGGCCCATAGGTCGTCGATGGTTCGGGCGGCGGCCTTTCGCAGAAGCGCCTTGAGCTTGGCGAAAGCCATCTCGATGGGGTTGAAGTCGGGCGAATAGGGCGGCAGCAGCAGAAGGCTGGCGCCGACCTTCTCGATTGCCTGCCGGACGCCGGATA
>Ga0210086_1000877_pt1 | contig 16364 bp, 11 predicted proteins | sample China_Galinas_PW_3_FD_184867 | JGI IMG/M metagenome (GOLD analysis project Ga0210086, IMG submission 184867) | Wetland microbial communities from San Francisco Bay, California, USA, that impact long-term carbon sequestration - China_Galinas_PWB_D2... | ecosystem: Environmental > Aquatic > Marine... | reverse complement strand
CGCGCGCTCGACGTCGAGGACGGCCGCCGAGGTCGTACCAGGAGTGACGATCAGCGCGGCGGGCAGCGACAGCGCGAGGCCATCGGCCGTCGCAGTCGGGATCACGAGCACGTCGAGGGGAAAGTCGATCGTGCGTCCCGCGCCGGTCCCGCGAAGCGTGACGCGGTAGGCGCCGGTGGCCACGTCGGCGGCGACGGCGACGGTCAGAGCTGTCGGCGTCGTTACGGAGATCGACTCAGGAACGAGCGCGGCGGTCACGCCGGTCGTCGTGGCGTCGACTGCGAGCGCCAGCGCGGCGACGCCGGCTTCGGGTGCGAGAGCGAGGCTCGTGGTCTTCGAGGTTCCGGGGGCGGCGACGATCGTGACGAGCTGCCCCTCGGACAGCGTCACGTCTGCGTTCGGGAAAGGACCCCGGTTCGGATCGCCGGCAACAGCGTCGGCCGGTCCCTGGTTGCACCCCAGGGCCGAGGCCAGAAACAACGAGAACCAAAAGTGTGACCGAAGACTCATTTCACACCTACCTCGCCAAACCAACTCGGCCAAGCTCATTCGTCTTGCACCGACCCGGAATGGAGCGGCAAATCGAAGTTCCTGCGCCGAATCGCGCGACGGCGCGGTGGCAGCGAGGGTCCTGACTCGCGAGTCTGTTTCTCGACTCGAGAACCAGCGTCTCGTCTTACACTCCCGATCGCGTCCAGCTCTCGCGCGGTGCCCGTCAGGCGACCAAGTCGTCGATCTGACCCGAAGTCAACCGCCGGACCGCCGAGCTGCTCGTTCTCGAGCACCGAAGCTGCCATCGGCTTCGAGAGCCGCGCCCGTGCGAACGGCGCCGTCGATCTGTCACTAGATCACTCCTTCGCGCTGGCGGCCACCGAAGGCGGTTTGCCAGTACCGGCCGGTCTCGACGTGTAGGCACGTGAGCCAGCCGCCGCGGCCGGGGTCGGTATCGATGCAGACCGCGTGACCGAGGTTGAGCGGGACATGGAACTTCTGGGCCGTGTGGCCGCAGACCATGATCTTGCCCGATCGATGCGGCTCGGGTTTGCCGAACTTCTTGTGGACGAGCGTGAACGGAGGCTGCTCCGTGAGCGGGAGGTCGGGCTCGAGGTTGGCGTGAACGAAGATGTGCGTGTCGGTTTCGAGGTAGGGGAGGTTCTGGCGCAGGAACTCCCAGTGCGACTCCGGAACGTCGTCGAAGCCACCCGGGCCGTACGACTCCAGGGTCGCACCGCCACCCCAGGCTTGGAGCCAGTGGGCGAGCTCGGTGTGGTCGATGCGTGCGAGGAAGAACTTCTCTTCGTGGTTGCCGGTGAGGCACGTGATGTCGCAGTCTCCCTGGAGGCCGAGGATGAAGTCGATCACGCCCTTCGAGTCCGGACCGCGATCGACGTAGTCACCCAAGAACACGACGCGGTCCTCCGGTTGCGCATCGATCACCTCCCAGAGGTGCTCGAGCGGGGCGAGGCAGCCGTGAATGTCTCCGATTACGAGGGTCCTGACCATGTCCAGGAAGACCCTAGCACCCGCCGGCGACTTGACAAGGCAAGCGCCGCTGCGCGCCTCAGTGGCACGGAACGAGGAGCGGGAGCAGGCGGAGAGTCACCTCGATGGTCCCAGCGATGACGTCGCCGACGACCTCCAGTGCCCCGGCTCTCTCCCGTCTGTGGATGCTCCGCAAGTCACCGACGCGCAACGTGCACGTGTTCCCGTAGATCACGTCCGGAGGCACGAGCTGGGTGACGACCAAGACTTTTCGTTCTCCGGTCTTCGTCACCACTCGAATCGTGTCGTGCGGCCGGAGCTCGAGCATCGCTCGCCCGGGATCGACCAGCTCGAACGAATAGCAGCCCGCGCCCAAGAGACAGAGCAGCAGGACCAGGAGCCAGTGCGGCACCCTCGACCAGGGTGCTCGTTTGCCTGTACGGAATCGCATCACGTTCCCTATCGGCCCGGAATCGCAGCCGCGCCGCGCCGCGCACGGTGTCATGGCGGTCTTGCGACTCCAGTCGCCGGCGCCGAGACCGTCGGTCTGCTCTCCGGTCCAGAACCAGACACGTGTGCGTCAATCTCGAAGCTTGCCAATCCCTGAGGTGTTCGCGAGAGAGGCTCGGCTACGGATCACTACGTATTGTCGCGCCAAGTCAGCCCGAGCTAGTGTCAGACCATCGAGTGGATAGCCGATCGAGAGAACGCATCGTGCGTGCCATGTCTCCAGATCATCTGCTTCGGCTGTCGGCAAGTCGGCCCACGGTGCGTTCAAGAACGTGACTCGGATTCGCAGCCGATCTCGCTCACGTTGCCCCGTCCCCCAAGATTGTTGAACCACCAGCACATCCAAAGAGAGAAACCAATGAACCCCGTGTTGTACATTGTCCCGGTTTTCGTACTCAGCAGTCTCGCGGCTGCCCAGACGAGCGGGTCGCTCGAAACCGCGACATCCGTCAGTGTGTTCGCAAGTTCCTCGAACGGCTCCGACCTCGACGCTGTGAAGAAGGGCACGCTGATTCCCCAGAGCCTGACGCTCCAGGTCAGCACAACCGGCGCGTTTGCAACGACCAATGCGGGCGTCGACGAGTATCACAGTTCGCCCGGAGGCATGCACATCTTCGTCAGCGAAACCGGGTCGGCCACAGGAAGGGGGAGTTCCGCGGGAACGAGCACATCCGAGGACCCGGCGAAGCTCGTCCAAGAGGCCCATTCGTTCCGCTATCACTCCAAGGACAGGCAGCTCGACCTTCGGATGCCGGGGATGAGCTGCTGGCTCTACGCCAACCCGATGGCGTTCGGGCCGTTCGTCACGGACGCCAACGGTGAAGCCAAGCTGCACTTCTCGTTCATGGGGTCGTTCATGAGCCCCGGCGGGATGCAAGCCTATCTACAGGGCGCAGTCATGACGATGTCCCATCACATGATGATGACGACGAGCAACGGCATGCACCTCGATTGCCATCACGACCGAAGCGTCCGGGCGCCGTCTCCCCTGGATCATTCGGGAGCAAGTGCACGACACGATCGTGTTCTTCTGTCTCCGCGCGAAGCACATGCGCGCCCGAAATCGAGACCGCCGGGAACCAGCCGAGCTGGCAGTGAGCGAAGGCCGTATCCTGGCTTGGATCAGGAGCAGCGCGATGATCGATCAGAGGGAAGAGTCCGGGGACTCCGAGCTCGAGCGCGGTCCAGCCACAGGCGCTGGCTGGGCTGTTCCGTCCGATGCCACGTTCTTTCTCACTGTCCTCGGGGAGCGGGTCCGATCCTATTGTCCGGGCGCGCCGGACGATGTTCCTGTGGTTCTGCTGCAACTCGCCGATGGGACCCGCCTGGACCTCTGTCACGTTGCCATGCTGGCGCCCCGCTGGATCGGGCTCGTCGTGTTTCGTGACGCGGCGTCCTGCGAAGAGATGGACCTCGTGTGCGTGCCCTACGAGACCATCGTTCGTGTGACGGTTTCGAGCCGGCCGGCCGACGAGCGCCGGATCGGTTTCCAAGCGGAACGGTCGGCTGCCGCGATGTCCTGGCCGGTCGAGGAGGGCTAGTGAGTGGAAGCGGCAAGTGCCCCGACTCCCCCGACGCCTCGAGACCATCGGGGCCGAGCTGCTTGGACACGCAGTCCGGGCAGCACCGTCGAAGACCCTTCGCTGTGCTGGTTGGGTTTCTGGCGTTCCTGGCGTTCTCGTGTGCGGCGCCCGACCCTGCCCTGCAAGCGCGCGTGGCCGCCGAGGCCGATGGCCTGACGCCCCGCGTCGACCAGGACGAGGCGGTGCTGCGGCTCGCCCGCGAGGCCGCCGAGCACGGGCTCGCCGGCCCTTCGGACTACCCGGTGCCGGACAAGGCGACGCTCGAGACCTACGTGAATCTGTCGCTGCAGAAGAATCCGAGCATCTCGCGCGCGATCCGCACGCTCCAGGTGCTCGGCTACCGCGTGCCGCAGGTGACGTCCCTCGACGATCCGATGGTGATGGTCGTGCCTCCGGTCGGCGACATGATCGAGACCGCGGGCGGTCAGGTGCAGGGCCAAGTCGGGGCGAGCCTGAAGCTGCCGTTTCCCGGCAAGCTAAGGACCCGCGGGCGCGTGGCCGAGCAGGTGGTACGGATGGGGCTTCTTGCCGTCGAGCAGGCCCGGATCCAGACAGTCGCTGCCGTGATCAAGGCCTACGACCGTTACTATCTGGCGAACGTCTCGATCCGGATCAATCGGCAAAGCGAGGTGCTGCTGCGGCAGATCCGAGAGGTGGCCGCCGCGCGCTACCGTGCCGGCGCAGCAACGCAGCAGGACGTCCTGCGGGCCGAGGTCGAGCTCTATCAGCTGACCAACGAGCTCATCACGTTGCAGCAGGACAAGGCCACGGCGATGGCGCTGCTCAACACCCTGGTGAATCGCCGCGTCGACGCTAAGCTGCCGCCGCCCGGCGACCTCGAGCTCTCCCGCGTGGAGTGGAAGCTCTCGCAGGCGCTGGAACGCGCCGTGGCCTCCAACCCGGAGCTCGCGCGCCTGCGGGAGCAGATCAAGCGCGACATCGAGCTCATCAAGTCGGCGAACCTCGACTACTACCCGGACCTGAGCCTCGGCCTGGTCTACACGTTCATCTCGGCCGTCGGCCTCAGTCCCGTCGCCACGGGAAAGGACGCGCTGTCGTTGCCGCTCGGATTCAACCTGCCGATTTGGTGGAACCGACTCCGGGCGAAGGTCCTCGAGAGCAATGCCCGCGCGCTGTCCTCCGTGGAGCAGTACCGCGAGCTGCGCAACCGGATCGCCTTCCACCTGCAGGACACGCTGGTGAAGATCGACATGCGCTACCGGCAGGCCGTTCTGTATCGCGATGTGATCGTCCCGCGCTCGTGGCAGGCAGTGGAAGTGTCCACGTCGTCGTACCGGGCCGGCAAGCTCGAGTTCACGGCGCTGATCGAGAACTGGCGCAAGTGGCTCGACAGCTCGCTGGAGTACCACCGCGCATTGACGACGCTCGACCAGGGCTTTGCCGACTTGCAGCAGCTCGTCGGCATGCGCATTCCGAAAAGTCCAGGCGGTGACCGCAAGGAGGGAAGTTGAGCGTTCGAAGACTGCTCGGACTCGGCACCGCTGTGCTCGTGGCATTCGCCGCGGGCCTGGTCGCAGCCACGTTCTGGCTCGCGCCGATCGTGCGTGAGCTTCTGGGAGCGGGCACCGGGGAGAAGGCCGGGCCCGCCGCCAAGGCCGAACGCGAGCCCGAGAAGGGGAAGAAGATCCTCTACTGGAAGTCGCCGATGATCCCCGGCGAGATCCACCGCGGGCCGGGTAAGGACTCGATGGGGATGGACCTGGTTCCCGTCTACGAGGGCGAGGCCGCCGGACCGGGCCGGATCGAGATCGATCCGACCACCGAGCAGAACATGGGCGTGCGGATCGAGGCAGTGAAGCAAGGACCGCTCGTCAAGTCGGTACGGACCGTCGGCTACGTCGACTATGACGAGACCTCGCTCACCGCGGTGACCACCAAGGTGGACGGTTGGATCGAGAAGCTCTGGGTTCAGGAGACCGGCGCACAGGTGCACAAGGGGGATCGGCTGTTCGACCTCTACTCTCCGGCCCTCTATGCCGCGCAGCAGGAGTACCTGGCCGCGTTGCGCGGCGTGCAGACGCAGGACGTTCAGTCCGTTCCCCGTGCCCTGGTCGACTCCAAGGCGCTCGTGAAGGACGCGCGGACTCGCCTCGCGTACTTCGACGTCTCCGAGACGCAGATCGCGGAGCTCGAGCGTACTGGGACCATTCGCAAGACGTTGACGGTGCACAGCCCGTTCACGGGCATCGTGGTGCACAAGGACGTCGTCGAGGGCGAGCGAGTGCGCGCAGGCGCGAACCTGCTCCGGCTCGCCGATCTGTCGCGCGTCTGGGTCATGGGGAAGGTCTACGAGTACGACCTGCCGTTCGTGCACGAGGGGCAGGAGGTGCTGATGACGCTGACCTACCTGCCGGGAAAGACGTTTCGCGGGCGCGTCACCTACGTCTATCCGTTCCTCGAGACACGGACGCGCGAGATCACGGTTCGCATGGAGTTCCATAACCCCGGCTACGAGCTCAAGCCGGGGATGTACGCGACTATCTCGCTGCGGACCGAGGTCGACCCCAACGCCACGCTCGTCCCCGACACCGCCGTGATCGACACCGGCGTCCGGTCCGTGGCGTTCGTGAGGACGTCTCCGGGCCACTTCGAGATGCGGCAGCTGAAGCTCGGAGTCCGTGGTGACGGCAACGTGCTCCAGGTGCTGTCCGGCCTCGCTCCCGGCGAACACGTCGTCGTGTCGGGCGAGTTCCTCATCGACTCCGAGAGCCGGCTGCGCGAGAGCGCCATGAAGTTCCTCGCTCCCGGCAAGGGTGAGGCCAAGCACGAGAAGCACGGCAAGGCCGAGCCGAGAACCGGCGCCGGCAAGGGCGAGAAGACCGCGACCGGAAAGGCCGCGAAGGTCGTGGGTGAGCTGCGCTACGCGTGTCCGATGCCGGAGCACGCCTCGATTCTCTACGACGCCCCGGGACCCTGCCCGATCTGTGGCGACGCGATGCAGCTCGTGCCGTTGCACGTGCAGAAGGGTGACGAGGGGCGCCGGCTGCCGGTCGCGTACTGGACCTGTCCTATGCCCGAGCATGCGTCGGTCAGGGAGCCTCGGCCCGGCAAGTGCCCGATTTGCGGCATGACGTTGGTTCCCGTCCGCAAAGCCGGCGCGCAGCCGAGAAAGAAGTGATCGCGGATGATCGCCCGCATCATCCGCTACTCGCTCGACAACAAGCTGATCGTGCTGCTGATGGCGCTGTTCATCGCGGCCGGTGGCTGGTACGCCCTGCGCAACACGCCGCTCGACGCCATTCCGGACCTGTCCGATGTCCAGGTCATCGTCTTCACGGAGTACCCCGGGCAGGCACCTCGCATCGTCGAGGACCAGATCACCTACCCGATCACGACGAAGATGTTGTCGGTGCCCTATGCCAAGGTCGTGAGGGGCTACAGCTTCTTCAACTTCTCGTTCGTCTACGTGATCTTCGAGGACGGCACGGACCTCTACTGGGCGCGGAGCCGAGTGCTCGAGTATTTGAGCCAGCTGCAGAGCCAGCTCCCGCGCGGTGTGACACCGACGCTCGGGCCAGACGCAACCGGGGTCGGCTGGGCGTTCATGTACGTCCTGAACAGCGATCAGAAGAATCTGCAGGAGCTGCGCAGCCTCCAGGACTGGTATCTCAAGTACGAGCTCACGGCGATCAACGGCGTCGCGGAGGTGGCGAGCATCGGAGGGTTCGTCAAGCAATATCAAGTCACGGTCGATCCCGACAAGCTCCGCGCCTACGGGATTCCGCTGTCCAGGGTTCGCCGGGCGATCCAACGGACCAACAACGAGGTCGGCGGCCGCGTGATGGAGATGTCGGAGACCGAGTACATCCTGCGCGCCAAGGGCTACATCAAGCGGCCCGAGGACATTGCGAAGACCGCTGTCGGCGCGCGGCCGGATGGCACGCCGATCTTGATCTCGGACTTGGGCGACGTCTCGATCGGTCCCGACATGCGCCGCGGTGTCGCGGACTGGAACGGCAAGGGAGAGACCGTCGGCGGTGTGGTCATCGTCCGCTACGGGGTGAACGCTCTGGACGTGATCCAGCGCGTGAAGAAGAAGCTCGCAGAGATCAAGGCCGGTCTGCCGGCCGATGTCCACATCGGTATCGCCTACGACCGCTCCGGGCTGATCGAGCGATCGGTGGCGACACTGCGCGACAAGCTCATCGAGGAGAGCATCGCCGTCTCATTGGTCTGCGTCGTGTTCCTGCTCCACGTCCGGAGCGCCTTGGTCGCGATCCTGACCCTTCCGCTGGCCGTGCTGCTCGCGTTCATCGTGATGCACACGCAGGGGATCGGCGCGAACATCATGAGCCTTGGCGGCATCGCGATCGCGATCGGCGCCATGGTGGACGCGGCGATCGTGATGATCGAGAACGCCCACAAGCACATCGAGCACGAAGGAGCGACGAAATCGCACGCCGCTCTGATCAAGGACGCGGCCGTCGAGGTCGGGCCGACGCTGTTCTTCTCGTTATTGGTCATCACGGTCAGCTTCCTGCCCGTGTTCACCTTGCAGGCGCAAGAAGGCCGGCTGTTCAAGCCGCTGGCGTTCACCAAGACCTATTCGATGGCCGCGGCCGCATTCCTGTCGATCACGCTGGCGCCCGTTCTGATGGCGCTGTTGATCCGAGGGCGGATTCTGCCCGAGCAAAGGAACCCGCTCAATCGCGTCCTGGTGCTGCTCTACCGCCCGGTCATCAGGTTCATCGTTCGCAGCAAGACCGTATCAACGGTGGTGGTGTTGATCGCGCTCGCCGCGGCCGGAGCGACCTGGCTTCCGTGGAGCAGGCTGGGCTCGGAGTTCATGCCGCCGCTCTACGAGGGCGATCTCCTCTACATGCCGACGACACTGCCCGGGATCTCGATTACCAAGGCCCGTGAGCTGCTGGAGCAGACCGACCGCATCATCAAGCAGTTTCCCGAAGTGAAGAACGTCTTCGGCAAAGTCGGGCGCGCGGATACCGCCACCGACCCAGCGCCCTTGAGCATGATCGAGACGACGATCACGCTGCGCCCAGAGGACGAGTGGCCGAGCGTGCCGATCACCGACATGATGGGCAAGGTGATCGCGCACCGCCGCCGCACGCCCGACGAGCTCGTGCAGGCGATGGATCGCGCGATCAAGTTCCCCGGGGTCACCAACGCCTGGACGATGCCGATCAAGACCCGCATCGACATGCTGTCGACAGGGATCAAGACGCCGGTCGGGATCAAGATCTCGGGCGCGGACCTTCAGACGTTGCAGCGGGTCGGCGAGGAGGTGGAAGCCGTCATCCGCGGCGTGCCGAACACGCTGAGCGTGTACGCCGAACGCGTCGTCGGCGGCAACTACGTGAACTTCACGATCGATCGTGACGCGGTTGCGCGCTACGGCTTGACGGTCGGCGATGTCCAGGACGTGATCGCCAGCGCCATAGGCGGGATGAACGTGTCCTCTTCGGTCGAGGGGCTCGAGCGCTATCCGATCAACCTGCGCTACCCGAGGGAGCTGCGCGACAACCTCGACGAGCTCGAGAGAGTGCTCGTGCCCACGCCGTCCGGCGACCAGATCCCGCTCGCCCAGCTCGCCCATCTCGAGCGCGTCAAGGGTGCCCCGGGCATCAAGAGCGAGAACAGCAGGCCGAACACCTGGATCTACGTGGACATCCGCGACATCGACGTCGGGACCTACGTGCGCCGAGCCCAGGCGGTGGTCGCGAACGCGATGGCCAAGGGCGAGATCGACCTCCCGGCCGGCTACGGCATGGTCTGGTCCGGACAGTACGAGTACATGCAACGCGCACAGGCCCGGCTGATGATCGTCGTGCCGATCACGATCCTTCTCACGGCTCTGATCATCTATCTCAACACGAACAACGTCGTGAAGACGGGCATCGTGATGCTGTCCATGCCGCTGAGCCTCGTCGGTGCGTTCTGGCTCATCTGGGCGCTCGGCTACAACATGAGCATCGCCGTGTGGGTGGGCATGATCGCGCTGGCCGGGCTCACGGCCGAGATGGGGAGCGTGATGCTCTTGTATCTCGACCTCGCCTACGACGAGCGCAAGAAGCTGGACAGCATGAGGACGATCGCCGACCTCAGGGAGGCCATCTTCACGGGCACCGCGCAGCGCCTTCGGCCCACGACGATGACCGTTGCCGTGATCCTCGCCGGCTTGCTTCCGATCATGTGGAGCCACGGCACCGGCGCCGACGTCATGAAGCGCATCGCTGTCCCGATGGTCGGCGGCATCGTGTCCGCGTTCGCGCTCGGGTTGCTCGTCTACCCTGCCATCTACTTCTTGTGGCGAAGCCGCGGTCTCAGGGGCGAGTCTCACGACGAGCTGCCCGGTGGGGAAGGGAGCCAGCCATGATGCTCTCGTACTCGTGGACGTCGGCCCCGAACCTCTGCTCGCCAGCCTGGCCGAGGAAGCGAAGCACTTGCGGGACGCCCGCGTTCTGCACGTGAACGCCACTGCGTCAGGTTGCCGCCTTGTAATCCCGGCGGCGCACAGGACTATGGTGCATTAGCTCGTGGTCGCCCAACTGTTGGAGGCTGTGGCACCCGCAGCGCAGGATTGGATTTGGGCCTTATCGGGAGCGACTCGCAATGGCCGGTCACATGAGGGTCAGGGAAGCGGGACCAGCGAGAGAGCACCGCAGCCGATTGCGGTTCGGTGGCATGGCAGAGACGAACCGGATGAGACGCATGGGGCGTGACCTCACGTTCCGGCTGGGGCTACTACTGGCGGCGGCCTTGCTGGCGGCTTCTTGCTGCTCTCCGCGGATCGAGTCCTTCTCTGCGGAGCCGCACTACGTGTTGCCAGGCGAGCCAACAACCGTCTCCTGGAAGGCCGTGGGTCACGTGGCGCTGGCGGCGAAACCGACGCTTGCAGACATCGGGAAAGTCGAGGCTGCCGGCTCGCGGACGTTCCATGTGGGCACTGACACGACATTCACACTGCACGTGACCCGTTGCGGCAAGGAGGTCTTCGCTCGGCAGGCGGTGTACGTCGTGAAGAACGGCGAGAAGAGAACGGTCGTGATCAGAACCGAACCTGAGGCGACTGGTGGACTGCTGGCCGCACAGGACTTGCCCGAACAGGCCTGGGGCGACTTGCAGGTGGCGGAGGTGAAGAACCTGTGCGACCGCGAACTCGAGATTCGGCATGCGGGGAGGGTTTTCCGCATGGCACGGGGCGCGAGTTCCGCTGCGCTGCACGGAACACCGGTCGCCGGGCGATGGGAACTGCGCGCAGAGCTTCTCCCTGGCGAAGTCGTTGGAGATCCGGCGCACGCTCCACCGGACCGTCTATGGGTGCAGCTGACGGTCATGAGGTGACCACATGAGCCTTGGCATCGACGATATCCGGCGACTCGTGGACACCATCGTGATCGTCATGATGGAGAACAGATCCTTCGACCATCTGCTCGGCCATCTGAGCTACGGCGAGCATGACACGGGTACGGGTGTGGACGGGTTGCGCGAGCCGCTCGAGCAGCAGGCCTACGAGAACATCTACGCCGGCGAACCGTACTACCCATTCCTGATGACCGATGGCCGCCTGCCGAGCGATTTGCCGCACGAACGAGAGGCGGTGGCGACTCAGCTCGCGTACTCTCCGGTTTCCGGCAAGCATGAGATGAGTGGCTTCGCTGAGGCCTACTTCCAGTTCACGCACGTCAATTGGACGAAGACGCCCGAAGCTCTCGGATTCCTCACGCCGGATAGCGCACCAATCTCGGGGTTTCTCGCCGAGAACTTCGCGGTGTGTGATCGGTGGTTTGCCCCTCTTCCAGCGAGCACGCTCCCGAATCGCCTCATGGCGTGGACGGGTTCGTGCCTCGTGGATCACACCGGGAGCATTCTTCCTCCTCGAAGAGCGACGATCCTCGAATGGCTGACAGATCACGACGTCCCCTGGCGGGTCTACCCCGACGGGCTGTCGTTCTTCGCGCTCCTCGGGGAGATCGTGCGCCTTCTGGGGCCCAACTTCCGGCCTTTCGAACGGCTTGCGTACGATTTCATGTACGAGAAGCAAAAGACGTTTCCCCGAGTGGTGTTCGTAGAGCCGAGCTATGGCGACGCGCCGCACCTGGGGAACGACCAGCCGAACGACAACCACCCGCCGCTGCCTGTCGCACCCGGGGAGCAGTTTCTCCGCATGGTCTATCGCGCATTGACGGCCAATCCTGACCGCTGGGCGAAGACGGTACTCATCGTGATGTACGACGAGCACGGCGGTTTCTTCGACCACGTGCCTCCGCTTCCGATTGGGTACGATCCGCGCCCGGACGGGACGTATCCTCCGTTCGAAACGACGGGACCACGGGTGCCCGCCATCGTGGTCTCTCCTCTGGTGCAGCCAGGATCAGTGCACCACGAGAACATGGACCACACGTCGGTACTGCAGTTCTTGGCGGAGATGTTCGGCAGCGGTCCGTACTGCCAAGAGGTGGAAGACCGTCGCACGCGCGGCATCACGAGTCTGTCGAACGTCCTTGTCCCGGATCAGCCCCGAGCCGAGATCCCCATCGTTCCCGACGTGGGAATGAGCTACGAGGCGGTAGCCGACGAAGCGTCTCCGGCGAAGACGCCCCAACAGGCCCTGTTCCAAGCGGGTGCGGAGGCGCTGTTGGCGGAGAACAGGGCCAGAGTGAAGGCGAAGTACCCGGAACTCTGGCACTGGAAGGCGATGAGAGACGTGAAGGAAGGACCGGTCTGAACGCGCACCAGTCTCACCGGGGCTCGAGATCGTGGACGGAGTCGGGTAGGGGGCCGAGCTCCAAGCGCTCAGATCCAGACGCGGGTCAGGTCGACACGCACCCCCCACGCACACGTCGCAGTGTCCACATCCGCAGATCGGCGGCTCCGTTTCCACCCAGTACCGTCGCGCTCACCGTTTCGCTCAGACGCTCAAGTGCCCGAGCGCGAGCAGGGCGTAGAACGTGTACTCGCAGTCCTGCGCGTCGTCGGCCCAGTGGCTGCAGAACGCCTTGCCGGTCCACAGCGTGTCGACGAAGTCGAGGCACGCTTCGCGAACCGCGGAGTAGTCGGCGTGCAGGCCCGACAACGCGTGCAGTGCCGTCGCTGTCGACAACAGGTCCGGCAGTGGTGTGTCCGGGGACGTGACGAAGCCGCCTTCGGCGTGCGCGCGGGCGAGCAGCCAGTCGGCGAGCGCGGGCCCCGGCTTGTGCCCGAAGTAGCGCAACAGCGTCACCGCTGCGGCCGTGACCGTGGTGCTGCCCAACGGGAGATCGGGGAGGTTGGCATAGGCGCCGTCCTTTGTCTTCAGCGACTCGACGCTGGCAAGCAGTCGGTCGAGTTCATCGAGCTCGGTGCCGAGATCCTGGTGCGCACCCACGGCAAGGAAGCTGTGGTAGACCGTGCCCTTGAGCTCGCTCGGGTTCGCGGCGAAGCCGCCGTCGGCGGCGCGAAACCGCGCGAGGTGGTTGGCGATACCCGCGCGGATCGAGTCGCTCGGCGCCTCGGGCAGCGCGGCCCAAGAGCGCGCGAGGCACGCGAGGTGGACGAGGTCGAGGCCGTCTCCGTCGCCGAAGCCTTCGAGGTAGCGCGACGTCTTCTCTATCGGGAGCTCGGCCTGCAGCGCGAGCAGGCCGTCGAGCGCGAACACCGTGTAGTAGAGGTCGCTTTCACCCGCGCGGTCTCTTGCGCCGCCGTCTTCATGGAACTCATCGTGGAGAAACGCTGCAACGCGCGCCGTGGCCTCACCCAGCTGCCTGGGAGCCAGCCTCGCGACTTGCAGCATTTCGCGCCTCAAACTCACTGCAGTAACCCTCGATCAACGTTCTGGGGAAGATCTTGCCGACGACCCGCCGGAGCAACCCCTTGAGCGTCGCGTTGTGCAGGAACCGCAGCGAGCGGATCGCCTGCTCCTCGTAGGCGTTCAAGAGCTCGTTGGCCTTGTCCACGACGCCGCGCGCGTGCAGGATGCGCTGGACTTCGCCGGAGACGTCTTCGTAGTCGGTCGCTCTCGTCCACAGCGCTTCGATCAGCTCCCGCTCGGCGCCGGGCCTGGCCTTCTTCGCGGCGATCGCGAGCAACAGCGAAGGGCGCAGGTCGCGCAGGTCGTGCGAGTCGCTCTCGCCCGTGAAGTCGTCGAGGTCGTCCTTGATCTGATACGCGATGCCGAGCGCTTCGCTGTACTTCCCGAGCACCTCGTGAACCTCGGCGTCGGCGCCGCCGTAGAACGCGCCGAGGCGCAGCGCGACCTCGAACGCTGGCGCCGTCTTCTGCTCGAAGATCTCGAGCACCTGGATCGAGCTCAGCGGCGTCGGGCTCTTGGCCCATACGAGCTCCTTGCCCTGCCCGCGGCTCAGCGTCACGTGGCCTTCGGACGCCGCGCGCAGCATCGCGACCTTGGCCTCGGCGGGCGCGTCGAGCTCGGAGAGCAACCGGTAGCCCTCGCCGATCAAGAAGTCGCCGGCGTTGATCGCGACCGCTTCGCCGTGCTCGACGTGCAGCGTCGGCCGGCCGTAGCGGACCGCGTCGCCGTCCTCGATGTCGTCGTGGATCAACGACGCCTTGTGGAAGCACTCGATCGCCACCGCGAGCCGCTTCAGGTCGTCGCCGAGCTCGAGCTCGTCGTCCCTGCCGTCGTACGCGAGCGCCGTGTAGACGCACGTTGCGAGATACGGGCGCCACCGCTTGCCGTCGCGGGCGAGCCAGTCGCGGGCGATGGCCTCGGTGTCATCACCGGCGGGGCCCATCAGTCGGTCCAGCGACTCGGGATCGAACCAGCCCTGGACCTCGGTCTTGAGCGCCTCCAGGTCCATGCGGTAGGTCTGGTCGTCGGCGGTCAGGTGGATCACGTCCCAGACCCAGTCGAGGTCGACCGTGCAGTTGATGCAGTCGTCCTGCAGGAGCGGGATCGCGACCCCCGGCACAGCCGCCGCTTCCATGTGCGGGAAGCTCCGCTCGAGCACGTTGAGACAGCTGACGCCGACGACGGCCTCGATGCGACCGGTCTCGAGCATCTGGCGCACGATCGCCGAGCCCTCGGCGACGAGCACCGCGTAGCCGAGGCGGTCGGCTTCGACGGTCAGGTCCTGGATCGAGCACAGCCCGCACTCCTTGCACAGGAGCCCGAACTCGTCGAACGGCGCCGGGCACACCTCTTCGACGCGCAGGCACTTCGGGATCAGGAGCAGGCGCCGCTCGTACGGAATCTGCGCCAGCGTGTCGCGCCACGCCGCGTTGTTGATCAGGACCGCGATGTAGTCCTCGAAGATCTTGGCGACCCTGGCCTGCTTGCGCAGCGCCGCCGCGTGCTCGCGCAGCTCGGACATCGGAAGCGGCGGCACGAGGCGCTGCTCGTCGACCATCACGGTTGCGAGCTGCTTGAGCCGATCGCGGACGAGGCGGTTGTTCGGCACGTTGGACTGCGCGCGCCGGTAGCGCTGCTGAGGCACCTTGGGCGGCAGCTGGAACGGCTTCGCCTGGGACTTGACGGGACCCTTGGCAGGGGCGGGCTCGCGCGCGCTGGCTTCGGCGTGCAGGCCGCCGGGGTCAGGACTCGGAGATGGTGTCATGTCGTCTTGGCTCGCGTCGTCTAGGTGTAGGCACCGAAGCCGAAGAACCAGTGCTTCTTCGCAAAGCGGTAGATCCAGTGCTTCTCGGGCACCTCGTTGCCAGGCTGGTGCTGGCTCGTGCGGGACTCCATCGCCTGGAGCTCGGCCATCGCGGCGCCGCGCGCGGTCGTGTCGTGCGCGCCGTTGCGATCGACGACCTCCTTCAGGAGATCCGGCCGTTCCAATACGACGCAGCCGCGCGTCGCGCTGGCGGCGGTCTTGCGGAAGTCGGCCAAAAGCGGCGATTCGGTCATCGTCTTGAAGATGTCGCCGCCGTTGTCGCGGACCGTCTCGTTCGCGAACTGGATGATCGGGCACGGCTCGATGTCGCCCCACGGGCTGATGTGGTGGCTGATGCCGATCGCGGCCGGGCACAGCGCCTGGCCCTTGTCGTCCCAGTAGGCGTCGACGAACGCGATCGGCTTCTCGTTGCGCGTGCGCACGACGAAGCGCCGCGTCGCGAGCACCTGCTCGGGCGTCAGCGCGAGGTCGGGGTTGGCGTCGGGGCCGACCGGGCGGTAGGTGTGGAACCACGCGTAGTGGACGCCGAGCTCGATCAGGCGGTCGACCCAGGAGTCCTGGACGAGGTCGTCGAAGTTGGTCCGGCACACCGAGCTCGCGACGCCGACGATGAGCCGGTTCCTGACAGCCGCCTCGATACCGGCGACCGACTTGGCGAGCACGTGCTTTCCGCCGCGGCGCTCGTCGCTGACGATCTCCGTGCCCTCGATGCTGACGAGCGGCGTCGCGTTGCCGGCGCGGCGCAGGTCGGCGCAGACCTTGTCGGTCAGGAAGTGGCCGTTGGTGAAGATCTGGAAGTAGCAGTCCGGGTGGGCAAGGAGCACGCGGATCAGGTCCGGGTGCATGAACGGCTCACCGCCGAGGATGCCGAAGAACCGGTTGCCGTGCTTTTTCGCGTTGCTGATCAGCTTGTCGAGATCCTCGAACGAGAGGTTCGTCTGCGGGTGCGCGACGTCGACCCAGCAACCCTGGCAGCGCAGGTTGCACTTGTTCGTGATCGAGATGTAGAGGAACGGCGGGAACACCTGGCCCTTCTTGAGCCGGCGCTTGAACTTCTGCACCGACAGCATGCCCTTGAACCCGAAGTTCCACGCGAACTTCCAGAGCAGACGGGCGTCGGTGGATCGCCACGTGCGGTAGGCGAGGGACAGCATGACTAAATCCCCCAGTCGGCTTCACTGGCGGGCGGGCGCGC
>Ga0210086_1000876_pt1 | contig 16381 bp, 11 predicted proteins | sample China_Galinas_PW_3_FD_184867 | JGI IMG/M metagenome (GOLD analysis project Ga0210086, IMG submission 184867) | Wetland microbial communities from San Francisco Bay, California, USA, that impact long-term carbon sequestration - China_Galinas_PWB_D2... | ecosystem: Environmental > Aquatic > Marine... | reverse complement strand
CAACCGTTCAGACGGAATCCGCCCGCCGGCCCCCTAAAGGAAGCAGGTGATTCAGGGGGCGTTACGGGTCGTCGTTGTCCGGTTCCGCCGCGTCAAGGTCGGCCAGAGCGGCCTCGGCGTCCTTCGTAAACGGGTTGTCCGGGCCGAGGGCGGCGAGGAGGTCGCGGTGGGAGCGCTCGAGCGGCTCGCGGGCCTCGTCGAGTCGTCCGACGCCGAGCAGCGCCTTGCCGAGGGTGGTCCGCGCGACGGCGATGACGTAGTGGTCGTCGCCGAGGGTCGGGGCGCCGTCTTCGATGGCGCGCCGCGCGGGCTCGATCGCCTCGTCGTAACGTTCGAGACGGATGAGGGCCCGCGCGATGTTCATTCGGGGGATGACCACGTCCATCGATCCCGCCGGGAACTGCCTCTCGAGCCCCTCGAGTGCGCGCCGCTGCCACGGGATGGCTTCCTCGATGCGTCCCATGCGGGTCAGGACGGTGCCGATGTCGTTGGCGCTGATGAGCGTGTCGGGGTGGTCGGCTCCGATGACGTCGACCTGCGCGTCGTAGACCTCTCTGATCAGCTCGAGCGCCTCTTCGTTGCGCTGCATGGTCAGGAGGATGGGGACGAGGTCGTTCTTCGCGACGAGCGTCTCGGGGTGTGCCGGACCAAGGACGCGCTCCCGTGCCTCGATCACGCCGGAGATGTGCCCGTACGCCTCCTCGTGCCGCCCGAGTTGTTCGAGGGCGAGCCCCAGCGTCTCTCGCGACTCGAGCGTGTCTGGGTGATCAGCGCCGAGGTGTTCGAGCCGCTCCTGATACGCGAGCGCGAACAGCTCGCTCGCTTCTTCGAAGCGTCCCTGGTCGAGCCGCAGGATCGCGAGTTCGTGCTCGATGCGCGACCGCTCGGCCGGGGTGATGCGGTCGCTCTTTCCGACCAGTTCGACCGCGCGTTCGAGCTGCGGCTCGGCCTCGTCCTGCGCACCGAGCGTGCGGTAGGTCGAGCCGATCGCCTCGCGCACGCGTGCCTCGACGAGCGGCGAGCCCGCGAGCTCGTCCTCGATGCGCCCCGCGGCCCGGTCGATCGCGTCCCGCAGCGTGACATCCTGACCCTGCTCGCGGGGATCGGCCGCGACGAGGATCGACCGGAGGAAGCGTCCGACGGTGTCGGACGTCGCCAGCGCGGTTTCGGCGTCGCGCCGGCGCGACTCGGCGATGTTCGCCTGCCACGCCGTTGCGCCGACCCCCGCGAGCAGCAGCGCCGCGATGAGCGCCGCGGCGCCGACGCCCCACCGGTGGCGCCGTACGAACCGCGACGCGCGATAGGACCACGAGTCGGGGCGCGCCGCGATCGGCAGCCCCTCGCGGTGGCGGCGGAGGTCGTCGCGCAGCGCCTCGACGGAGGGGTACCGGCGGGCGGGGTCCTTCTGGAGGGCGGTCATCACGATGGTGTCGAGGTCGCCGGTGAGCAGCCTTCGCAGGCGCGAGACCGGCACGCCTCTGGCGGAGGCGATCTCCGCCGCATCGGCGTTTGCGGTGGTCGAGAGCAGGCGGCTCGGCGCGGGCGGGCTGGTTTCGCAGATGCTGCGGCGGTCGGCGTCGGACAGCCCGGTCTCGACGGCGTATGGGCGGCGCCCGCCGAGCAGCTCGTAGAGGATCAGCCCGAGTGAGTAGACGTCGGTCGCGGTGGTGATCGGCTCGCCGCGGATCTGCTCGGGGCTGGCGTACTGCGGGGTGAAGCGTCGTCGCGCTGTGATGGTGGGAGCGCCCGGCTGTTCGTCGTCGAGCATAGCCGCGATGCCGAAGTCGAGCAGCTTGGGGCTCGCGTGTTCGTCAATGATGATGTGGGCGGGCTTGAGGTCTCGGTGGACGATGAGGTTGGCGTGGGCGTGCTGGACGGCGGCGCAGGCGGCGTCGAACAGCTCGAGCCGCTCGCGCACGGCGAGCCTGTGCGTGTCGCAGTGCGAGAGGATGTCGTCGCCGCGGACCAGCTCCATGACGAGGTAGGGCCGCCCCTCGCTGACGCCACCGTCGAGCAGCCTGGCGATGTTGGGGTGTCGCAGCGCGGCGAGCACGCGACGTTCGCGGTCGAAGCGGCGGACGAGGTCCCGGTCGAGTGTCCCGCCGCGGATGAGCTTGACGACGACCTGCTGCTCGTAGGCGCCGTCGGCGCGGTGTGCGCGGTAGACGAGCCCCATGCCGCCCTCGCCGATGACCTCGTCGAGCTGGTAGGCCCCGAGGCGGGCGCCGGGCAGCGAGGACGCGAGCGCGTCGGGGACGGTGCTGCCCATGAACCCTCCGGCTTCGGCGTCGGCGCGCAGGAGCGACTCGACCTCGCGGCGCAGCTCCTCGTCGTTGACGCACAGCGAGCGGAGCAGGTCCGCCCGCTCGGGCTCCGGGGCGGCGACGAGCTCGCGGAACACCGCGTGCGCGCGGTCGTGGAACGCAGAACCGGTCACGGTTCGTCCCCGCCGCCCAGTTCTCGGTGCAGCCAGGCGCGGGCGAAGCGCCAGTCGTTCTCGACGGTGCCGTGTGAGACGCCGAGGGCCTGCGCGGTCTCGTCAATGGTCAGCCCGGCGAAGAAGCGGAGCTCGACGGTGCGGGCCTGGCGCTCGGAGCGTCGCTCGAGCCGGTTCAGCGCTTCGTCGAGGGCGACGAGGTCGAGCTGATCGATCTCGACCGCGTCGAGCACGTCGTCGAGCGGGGCGCGCTTCCAGCCGCCGCCACGTTTGCGGGCCGAGCGGGCCCGCGCGTAGTCGACCAGGATCGAGCGCATCGACTTGGCGGCGACGGCGAGGAAGTGCGAGCGACCCTCGAACGGCTCGCCCGGCGCGCCCACGAGCTTGACGTACGCCTCGTTGACCAGGGCCGTGGTCCGGAGCGTCTGACCCCGTCGTCCGCCGGCGAGGGCGCGGCTCGCGATGGCGCGGAGTTCCTCGTGGAGCAGCTCGGCGGCGCGGGCGAGCGCTTCGGTGTCGCCGCGGCTGGCCGCGCCGAACAGTGCCGTGATATCCGCTTCGCTCTCGCCGCTCATCTCGTGCCACCGTGCGAACGCAGCGTACCAACGAGCGGAGTGCACCGGCAGCCCGTCGCGGGCGGCGGCGCGATGGGCAGACGGCGACTCAACGGTTGACGTAGAAGTTGATGTCGGCGGTGAGAGCCAGTCGGGACGCCGTGGTCCGGGTCGCCGGCGATGGCGAAGAAGACGCGGACGGGCCGTGGGGTCGTTCGTCGGGCTGCCCGACGACGGGTACGAGCGCACGAAGCCACTGCTGGCCCACCCTCCTGTCCGTTCCGGGCGGCCCAGCAGCGGCTGTCAAGCACCGTCAGACCAACCCTGTGGGTGGTCCAAGAACCGGGGGAAGGTCAGCCGCGCTCCGTTGCCCGAAAGACGGCAACCGGGGGTCCCCGGTCCACGGGCTTCCAGGTTCTACAGCCTGCTCACCTGCGCCGACGCAGCAGAGTGCACGAGCTCACGCCGACCAACAGGCTCAACGTCGACGGCACCGGGATGGTGGCAACCCATCCTTCCGTGATGCCCGAGGGGTTCGTTCCATACCCCACGAAGGTCCTGCCATCCTCGGAGATGTCGAGCACCTCGACCAGTGTCCATCCGGTCAGGGTCAGCCCGTAGTCAGTCTCGAACACGACACGGAGATCGCGCATCCCGTTGGTTTCATCCCAGATGTAGGGCTTCCTGTTCACGCCGTCGTATGGCCCGCTGACGCCGACGACGATCGTGCCGTCACCAGAAACGCCTGTTGCGGTCGACAGATTGTGGTCGGGCTGGAGGATGCCCAGCCCCTGCATGCCTCCCGACTCCGTCCACCGGAATGACTCATACGAGTACGGGGACAGCGCGGACGGGCTATTACCGATGATCACGGAACCGTCCGTCGACGCATCGCTCGCGAAGGCCTCGAGGCTTGCCAGCCCCCCCGGCAGCCTTCCGATCGACGTCCATCCACCGCTCTCGGTCCAGTATGCGGCGTCCAACTGAGTCGCCGAAACGCTCGTACCGCCGACGATCCTCCCTCCGTCGGGAGAGATGTCGAAGGCGAACGATCTTCCGCCAGCATAGAGCGACCCCAAGCCCTGCATTCCACCCGCCTCCGTCCACCGGAACCCTTCGTTCGCGGGGGAAAAGGCGTTTCCGACAATGATCGACCCGTCGGCGCTCACACCCTGTGCATTGCTCTTCGTCCCGCCGGGCAAGAAGCCGAGTCCGACCATGCCGGTTGACTGTGTCCACCGGAAGGCCTCGTAGGGGTTAATGGGGTCGGGAGCCCCCTGTCCGACAACGACGCTGCCGTCGGCGGAAACGTTGTTCGCCCAGCCACTGACCCCCCCACCCGGCAGATCGCCCAGGATCGTCGTCCCACCGGCCGATGTCCAACGAGTCGCTACGCTCGATTGCGTCGTCGGGGCGGCGAAGCCGACCACGAATGTTCCATCGGCAGAGACCCCGTTGGCCCCGCTGTTCAGCCCGTAGTAGTTTCCGATGCCCTGAAAGCTCGCGCCTCCCGCCGCGAACGCCGCCGGTGAAAACGCGACAGCCGCCAGAACACCGATCTGTGAACGCGATCTCTTCATCTCAAATCCTCCTTTGATTGACCACCGACGAAGCTGCGGCGAGCTGTGAGCCCAGAAACGAAGCGGATGAACCGCACCTACGAGTATCAGCCCAGGCGATGGCTGTCAATCGTGTTTGGCAAATCTTTTCCAGAAATTCTACTCCAGAGTCCATTCTGGTATATTCTCCAAGTTGTGGGGCTGCAGTCCGAGAGGGTGCAACACGATGGAAGTAATGAAGGTGTGGCCCAGGACTGACGCGGAGGAGCAATCGCTTGACAGGAGCATCGTGGAGGTGTGCGCTCGTCTCCAATCGGCCTACCGCTCCCTCATTCGGGCAACGCCGGGCGACAAGCGACGCCCGGTCGACCTGGCCCGCACGCTGAGCGTTTCGACGAAGCTCGCATGGCAGGTGTACCGGGTCGCTCATGCCACAGACCCGCTGAAGGAAGTCGCCAACGCGCCCCGCCGCGCCGCCCAGGAGCGTTTCCTGGCCGCTGCGGCGAGACGAGGTGCCCCCGAGGCTCGGGTGTCGGAGGTGCGCGAGGCCGCCCATGAACTGAACCAGTTGGTGAAACGGCACGCCGGCAGCCGGACTGAGTTCGAGACGATGATCAGTTCGATCACCGAGGGCGGGACGGAGCAGGTGGACCTGATTCAGAAGCGAGCCGCCTTCAAGGCTCAGGCGCACATACTGGGCGTGCAGGCCAGGGTCCACCTGTCATGTTCCATCTATCGCCGATCCGCCTCGTTCCCGGATCGCTTGGACCTTGTGGGAATTCGGGGCCACATCGGAATGCGCCGCTTCCGAAAGGAAGCGAGATGGATCGTGTCACAAACTCGGGTTGTGACTTTCGACGGCACCACACGGCGGCCGGTCGCCAGCGAATCCCTCGATCCCACGGTCGATTCGGCGCACGGATTGAGCTTGCTGCCAGCCTTCTGCAGTCAGCCACTGCCCACCATCCGTCGTGTGCCGAGCCGTATGGAACACATGACGAACATCGAGATCTGTGGCGACGGAATCGGGAACGCATCGTCGGCGACGTGTCTGGTGGGCGACATTTTCCGCGGCGCGTGTCCTGTGTACCGAGATGAGCAGAGCCGCAAGAACGCCAGCGTCGTTCGCGTTCGCATGCCGTGTGAAATGCTGATTCACGATGTCCTGATTCACCGACCGACCATCCCGTTCGACAAGCCCACGGTGAGCGTATTCAGCGATCTCCGCGACGTTGACAACGACTTGGAAAGCAGGGAATGTGACCGCCTGTCGATCCAGGAATCGGTCCTGTACCTCGGCAAGGGACTGGAGGTCATCGCGAGTCCCGAGATTCCTCGCTATGCAGAGATGATCGAGTACGCGATGAACCGGTTCGGCTGGGATCCGACGGAGTTTGACGTGTACCGTTGCGAGATTGCGTACCCCGTGGTGCCGTCATCCGCAGTCGTGCATTTCGACCTTCCGTCCAGGCTCGGGCAGTCGACGTGAAATGTCCTCCGCTCCGCGCTGGTCGACATGACCGAGTACACGCTTGACTGGCTAGCGCTGCTGCCGTGGGCACGGACCTGCTTGTGACCGACGGGGTTCTAACTCCAAATCAAAAGTGCCGCGGCGCGTCCGCGAACAGCGGGTAGACCTTGTCCTTGTCCGACAGCGTCGGCGTCCTTACGAGCCGCCAATCGATGCCCAACGCAGGGTCGTCCCATCGGATCCCGAACTCGCGGTCCGGCGCGTCTGACCCTGTCGTCCGCCGGCGAGGGCGCGGCTCGCGATGGCGCGGAGTTCCTCGTGGAGCAGCTCAGCGGCGCGGGCGAGCGCTTCGGTGTCGCCGCGCCCGGCCGCGTTGAATAGCGCCGTGATGTCCGCGTTGCCTGCGCCGCTCATGGGTTGATCCCGAGGGAGCACAGCGTACCAGCCGCGGTGCCGACCCGGCGCGATCGGGTGCGGGTAGCGCGACCGCTCGATCCGGTTGTGCGATGCACCCCGCCGGGCGTGGGGTATCGGGAGGCTGCTACGGGCAGCCGGCGATGTAGATGTTGACGTAGTACTGGATATCGGCGGCGGTGACGGCGCCGTCGGGGACGCCGTAGTTGGGGTCGCCGATGCCGGCGCCCTGCGTGGTGAAGTCGGCGGCGGGATCGGATGCGGTATAGAGGTTGACGTAGTACTGGATGTCGGCGGCGGTGACGGCGCCGTCGGGGACGCCGTAGTTCGGGTCGCCTGAGCCCGCGCCCTGGGTGGTGAGGTCGGCGGGTGAGCAGGGGCCCGCGGCGCCGGGGAAGGCGAAGTCGGCGACGGTTGCCCAGTGGTCCGAGCCGGTGGAGTCGTCGCTCTGGAGCCCGAGGGCGGAGAGCGTCGCGCCCGACATGACCGTCGTGTCGACGACGAAGTGGTTGAGCGCGGTGAGGTGTGCGGCGTCGTAGGTGGTGATGTCGAGCATGCCGGGGCTGAAGCCGAAGCCGTCGGCGTCGTGCCATGTGACGGCGTGCTCGCCGACGAGGTGCGGGACGATCAGGTGGGTGAGGTCGGGGCCGGCGGGGTCGGTGATGACCTCGAGCGGGGCGGTCGAGCCGACGAGGTTCCAGTCGCCGATGACGACGATGGGTGCGTCGGCGTAGGGGGCGAGGGCGCCGCCGAGGGTGCCGGCGCGGAAGTCGGCGATCATGTCGGCCATCACCTGCATCTCGCCGACGCGCTGGATGTCCTCGGAGCTGCCGGCGTACCCGCAGCACTTGGGGTGGGTGGAGATGACGAGGACGGCTTCGCCGTTGCCGAAGTCGATCACGGCCGCGCCGAACTCGTCGTCGGGCGTGCTGGGCTTGGGGATGAACGTGTACGGGGAGGCGACTGCGCAGTCGTCGAACTTCTGGACGCTCCACGTCGCGCCGTCGTCGAGCGGGTCGATGGCGTTGAGTTGGCTGGCGATGGTGGAGGCCGAGTCGTTGTACTCCTCCTGGAGGCAGACGATGTCGGGGTCGAAGGCATCGATGAGGCGGCGGATGCGCGGGCCTCGGGTGGAGTTGGTCAGCCCGGTCGAGAGGGTGTTGAGGCTGAAGATGCGGAAGGCGGTGCTCGGATCACGCGCGTTGGGGTGCTCGGTGACGGGCTGGTCGTCGGTGTTGATCGAGAGGTTGACGGGGGATGAGAGCGAGTCGGAGCCCGAGAAGTCGAGGGTGAAGGTATCGCCGGGCCCGGAGGTGTAGCCGGACAGCTCGATCTCGGTCTCGTAGCGGTCGGAGGCGGTGCTGGGGAGTGTGTCGTAGGCGATGTCGTTCCAGGAGACGCCGTTGTTGGTGTTGCCGTTTTCGTAGGCGACGCGTGCGCGCAGGTCGATGGTGAGGGTGGTGCCGGAGCTGAAGTCGAGCTCGATGCGGATGGTGCCGTCGCCGCTCGGGCCGGACTGGAGGTTGGTGTTGGGAGCGCCGGTGTCCCAGGCGAGGTAGAGGCGTGAGCCCTTGACGACGGCCTTGACCTCGGTGAGGTCGAAGGAGCCGGAGTTGTCGCCGGTGGGGTCGGTGGCGGCGACGGGGACCGAGGCCCACTCGTCGAAGACGCCGTCGGGGCGGAAGGTCTGGGCGGAGACGGCCGAGGCGGCCACGGCAAGGATGAGTGTTTCGCGCAGCATGGGCAGAGCGTATCGGCGGGATTGGGGGTAGTGGAAGTGGGAATCCGGAATCAGAGAGCCTCGGGCTGAACAGAACGTTGTCCCGATGCTCGGGGTCCGGTAAGGTGGGGTGAACCGCCCACCGCGCGGAGGTGGCGTTTGAACAGGGCGAGATGGACTCACACATCTGGGAACGGATCGGCGGGCGACGCGTCGCGGTGGGGGTGTTTGCGGCGGTGGTCGTCGTCGTCGCGGTTGTGTTCGTGTGGCGTTGTGCGGGAGGGGGCGCTCGAAACCCCGATGACGTGCGGTACCGCGAGCGGGCCGCGCAGCCGTTATTCCGATCTTTCGAGTATGTGCGCGTGGATGAGCCGGAGGCGGTTCGTTCGGCGCTGGACGTTGATGCTCCGACCAACGTCGAGGTGGGGGGCGCCGTGCTCAGCGGCCCGCGGCTCGACGCTGCGCTCGGCACGATCCACGACGACGTCGCGCACCTCATCGAGCTGACCTACACCGATCACGACCCGGAAGAGTACATCGAGGAGCGGGAGGCGCTCGGGTATCGCTTCCTTACGCGGGGCGAACTCAAGGAACGCCTCGGGCTCGACACCAACGAGGTGTGCGAGGCGGTGCTGGGTCGTCCGGCGTCGGACTTCGCGTCCGAACGCGAGGTCTTCGTGGCGATCCGTGCCGAGGTGCTGCGGAGGGAGGGCGGCGAGGCGCGATTGGTGGGCATCGCGTCCGAGGAGGGTGCGGTTCAGACCGTGTTCAACCTCGAGACGCGGACGCAGCCGAGCACGATCGGGCTGAACAACGAGAAGATCTCGATGGAGAACTGGTACGGCGGTGCTTCTGTCGGTTGCGGGTTGTGGATCGTCCCGCCCATGTCGAAGGCGCAGGTGCTGGATCGCGACGGCACGGTGCTCGTCGCAGCCACGGGCGTGGTCGGGCGGTTCAAGGACGGCAGGAGGCACCCGATGCTCTTCAACTACTTCCGTGACCCGGCGAGCGGGTGCTGGTGGCTCTATTCGGTGACGGCCCAGAACACCAGCGCGGAGATCCCGTGCCCGATGTTCTGAAAGAACAGGGGTTGACGATGCCAACTCGCGTGCGGGCGACACGTGCTGCGTCGAGGACGCGGGGATTCAGCCTGATCGAGCTGCTGGTGGTCATCGTCGTGATCGCGGTGCTCCTCGCTATCACGCTGCCGGCATTGCGCGGGTCGAAGGAGGCGGCCGGCGGCACGGAGAACGCGTCGGCGGAGAAGCAGTTGCTGACGGCGACGAGCCTGTACGCCGAGGCGTACGACGGGTACCCGCCGTACCTCAACGTGCCCGGCGACCCGACCGCGCCGAGCCCACGACTCAAGGACCTCACGTATCCACCTTCCTACTTCGGAGCGCATCGGGTCTTCTGGGCGACATTGCTGGCGGACGGGGAGTACCTCACGCCGTCGCTGTGCGAGAACCGCGGGCCCGACCAGGCGCCGACGCCCGCGGGGGAGCCGTTCAACACGGTGTATTTCTTCACGCAGGCGACGGCGGCGGCGCCGGCGTTCTGGGTCGGAGACACACCGCCGAACGACCTGTCGCTGTTCCGCGGCGTTCGTCTTTCGCGAGTTCTGTTCCCGAGCGCGAAGGGGCTGATCGCCTACGCGGGGTGGAAGGACTTCACTCCGTCTCCCGACCCGACGGTGTTCTCATGGCCGGTCGGGTTTGCGGACGGCTCGGTGAGCGTGGAGAAGCTGGACGACACGTCGATCTGGCGCGGGTTCGGCGCATCGTCCTGGATCGTGTGCGCGACCGAGAAGGGCGTCGAGGGGCGCGACTACCCGTAGGGCCGGTTGGTGGGGCGCGCATCCGTGTTGCAGGAACGGTTCGGCGCCGGTCGCGCAACAGATCCGAGCCTTCGCCCGAGGACGGGCTCAGACTCGGCGTCCGGCGGGGGGCACGCTGGTGCGTTACGGCGGGGGCGGAGGCGGGGGCGGGTTGCCGCCGGAGCCCTGCCCGGGGACGACGCCGGTGACGGGCTGGGGCTCGAAGCCTTTGACCTTGGAGATGCCGGTGTCGATGGTCATGGTGACGTAGCGTCGGTCGTTGACGGTGCTCGCGACGGTGTACTCGGCCGGCCACCAGGGGTAGCCGTCGATGCCTCGGTGGATGTAGTCGGGGGCGTTGACGAGGAGGGAGCCCTGCCAGAAGCGGACCGAGGCGCCGGAGCCTCCGTTCTGCTCCCATTGCTCGGGCTCGACGAGGTTGACGAGCATGTCGATGATGGGCTGGGCACGGTCCTCGGGGGAGAGGCGGTCGCGGTTGTCGTCCTGGTTGGTCTGGAAGGGGGACTGCCCGCCGCCGCCCTGCCCGGACTGGAGGACGGCGTTGAGGTCGAGCTCTGGGGCGTTGACGAAGTCGGGGATTTCATAGATGAGGTCGCTGATGGGGTAGATGCGGACGTAGCGGTCCTCGTTGAGGACCTCCTTGGGTCCGATCTGCATGGATCCCCACTCGGTCATCTGCCAGGTGGCGCCGCCGCCGAAGCCGAACGCGCCGGAGGCCTGGTGGAGGAGCCGCTCGAGGATGTTCAGGGCGGTCATGTTGTCGGCGTGGACGGAGACGAGCTGCTCGGGGTCGAGCCCGTTTCCCGAGCCGTCGTCCCAGACGGGCTCGATCTCGGCGCCGGTGACCTGGACGAGGAAGGAGACGGCGTCGCGGAGGGAGGCGTCGTCGAAGTTCACGGTGATGCGTTTCATCATGCGCTGGAGGGTGACGCGCTGGGGTGGGACGTTGGCGCGGGCGACCCGGCTGGCGGGATCGGGCGTCGTGGGCTGGGCGTCGGCGGGGAGGGTGCCGGCGGCGAGGACCAGGGCTGCGGCGAGGAGTGTGCGGGTCATGGGGTGCTCCGTCGTTCGGGGGCGGTTCGGCCCGGTGTGGGCCCCGCTCTCCTGAGTTGTACGACGCTTGTGGGGGTTGTGGGTTCCGCGGGGGGAAGGGGAAGTGGCGAAGGTGGGGGGGAATCCTGGACCCGGGATGAGCGCGGGGCCCTTAGGGGCCGATGGAGTGGCACGGGCCTCAGTGCGGCGTTGCCTGAGGCCAGGGTAATCCCTTGATAGGGCCGGAAATCCGGTCTGGGGGCTTGAACGGTGGCGCCCTTTCCAGTACAAGGTGGGTTGTCTGTCCCATCTGTGGGGAGGGTAGTAGGTTTGGTTCGACCGGCGGCGGGGTTGCCGGCGGCGTCCAGAGCGAAAGAGATCCGCACTAAGGAGGTGTTCAGTGGGCTGTAGGAGTCGCTGTACATATGGCCTCGCCTTGTCGGCGGGGTTTGCCGTCGCTTCGGCGACGGTGTCGGCCCAGGTCGCGTCGGTAGCGTCGCCGAAGGCACGCGCCCACAAGACCGAGGCCGCGGCGAGCAGCGTGCTCGCCAACGGAGTTGTGAAGCAAGCGCCGATCACGAACGTCACCCGGGAGATGACGCTGGATGTCACCAGCGGCACGCCTCAGCTTGACGCGACGGCGACGCTGGACTTCGCGGCGCCGACGACGCCGAAGACCGAGTCGGGTGTGCCGCGCATGCTGTACAACACGACGGACGGGAAGGCGCCGAACGGTCAGAACGACAACGGGCTGCGCAGCGACTGCCAGCCGGCGGGGAACTGCCAGGCCGGTGCGTTCACGACCGCGTACAACACGACGCAGTACGCCGTGGCCGAGGACTTCGTTGTGACGGCCTCGGGCACGATCAACTCGTCGTGCATCCAGGGTATCTTCTGGGACTTCGCCAGTTCGAACTGCTCGGACGGCGGCACCGAGGACTGGACGATCAACATCTACGACGACGCGGGCGGGTTCCCGGGCACCGTCATCGCCACGTACACGGGGTGCACCGACGCGGGCTGCGTGCCCGGCGCGGGCGACATCACCATGGTGAAGGACACGCCGACCGGTGCGCCCACTTTCGCGGGGTACCCGGTCTTCCGGATCAACGCCGACTTCACGACCGGCGGGAACGCCGGTTTCGCGGTGACCGCGGGTCAGTGCTACTACTCCGAGTGGCTGGTGGCTCTGGGTGCGAACCCCTGCGGTTTCTTCTGGCAGGCCGGTGCGGCCGGCAACCTGCGTGCGATGCAGGACGCGGCGTTCGACGGGTATGACTGCTGCGAGTCGCTGAGCGAGGACATGTCGATCTGCGTCGACCTCCCGCTCGACAACACAGCGATCCTGGGGTGCGACCAGTGCGCCCTGTTCCCGCCGGCGAACGACTCGTGCATCGACGCGAGCAGCTTCCCCCTGACCCCCGGCGTCCCCGAGGCGGTCGACACGTCCGGCGGCGGCGCCGGCGATGACGACATCCCGGATCCGCCCGGGCTCGAGGGCTACGACATGTCCTCGAACGAGGGTGTGTGGTACAGCTACACCCCGGCGGCCGACGAGCAGATCCAACTCGACTTCACCTCGACCAACATGGACACGGTTCTGGCCGTGTACTGCGGCAGCACCAACTGCGACAAGTTCTACGCGGTGGCCGGCAACGACGATCCTGCGGTCGGCACCGACGCCCAGATCATCATGGATGTGACGGGCGGGACCGAGTACCAGATCTACTGCACGTCGGTCTTCAAGTGCGGCACCGGCACGCTGCTGCTCACGCAGCTCGGGCCGGACACCGGCAACCTTCCGAACTGCGGCCCGTGCGCCCTGCAGGGGTTCATCAGCGGGACGGTGACCGCCGATGAGGCGACGTTCGAGCCGTGCGACGACACGGGCGCGACGCGTCTCGACGACGGGTGCAACGCGACCGGCGTGACCAGCGACTTCTTCCAGCTCGTTGACGGCGACATCGTCAGCGGCACCAGCTGGGCGCTGGCCGGCACGCGCGACACCGACTGGTACTACATCACCAACACCAACGCCACCGACATGATCCTCGTGTGGCAGACCGAGTGCCGGTTCCCGAACAACAACTTCCAGATCGACGTCGGTGGCGACATCCTCACCCCCGACTGCGTCAACCTGACCATCCCGCGTTCGACCCAGGCCGATCGCTGCGGGTTGAACACGACCATCCAGACGATCCCGGGGAGCTACGACGAGGTCCTGTGGGTCGGTCCAACGGAGTTCGACTTCCTCCGCTGCAACGGTCTGGACGGGGTGCCCAACTCCGGTGACGAGGACAACCAGTACATGGCGGCGGTCTCGATGATCACGCCGTGCGTGCTGGCCAACGGCGCCGGCGACGATGAGTGCGGCGCTACCGACACCAACTCCGGGTGCAACGGCGCGAGCGACGCCGACTTCGAGGCGATCTCGCTCGGCACCGACGTGTTCGGCGACCTGAACGCGGCGGGCAACTCGCGTGACACCGACTGGTACGTTCTGAGCGCCCTCGGCTCGGGCGACTACGAGATCTCGCTGCAGTCCGAGGTTCCCACGGTGGTCTTCGCCCAGGATCACGGCACGGCGCTGTTCGCGAACTGCGCGACAGCGACCACACTCGGTGCTTGGGGCGTCCTGCCCTGCGCGCAGGTGACCCTGCCCTTCACCGCCCCGACCGCGGGCAACAACATCGTGCTCTTCTTCGCTACCGGCAACCTGGACGGCTCCGGGATCTTCAGCGGGTATCCGTGCCCGCCGGCGTTCCCGCCCGGACAGGACGACGAGAACGAGTACATCTTCCGCGTTGACTCGGTCGGTGGTGGTGACTGCCTCGGTGGGTTCGGCGGGTGCTACGACACGTGCCAGAACACCGACCAGAACACCTGCGAGAGCAACTGCGGTATCTACATGGGTGACGGCGTGAGCTGCCCGGCGGTCGTCTGCATCGCCGACCAGACCACGACCGGTGCTCCGGCCGGCGACCCGCTCTACGGGATCCCGGACGGCAGCTGCACGGCCGCGGACATCCAGTTCTACGTCAACCTCTACACCATCCAGGACTGCCGCGCCGACGTCACCACCGCTGGTGCCGCGGTCGGCAACCCCGGCTACGGCGTGCAGGACGGTTCGGTGACGGCTGCGGACATCCAGTTCGTGGTCAACGCCTACACCGACTGCCAGGCCACCGGCGGCACTTCCTGCAACCCGGGTGGCCCCTGCACCCCGTAACGATCAGGTCGGCCTGATCAGACTCCACTGAGTCACCCAACCCCCGGCCGCAAGGCCGGGGGTTTTTCGTGCGCCGGGTGTCCGCGGAGAGGGTTGTAATACGGATACAAACGGGTAGAATGTGGCCGGAGTGGTTGGAAGGGGGTGGGCGGTGCGCATCGGGAGACTGGTGGGGGTGGTCGTCGCGGGCGGGCTCGCCGCGACGGCGCAGGGCGAACGTGTCGTGTTCGCGGGCTCGATCGCCGACGGGCACGCGGCGTCGGCGACGTTCGGCACGCTCGACGACGCGCGGAACGGCGTGCCGATGGGCGTGTCTATCCGGTATGAGAACACGATCGGGGAGCAGTTCGACGACATCGAGTCGCGCGTGCTCACGGGTGTGTTCTTCAACATCGAGGGCAACCCGCGGCTGTTCGGGGAGGGCGGGTACGTCACGGGGTACTCGGTCAGCGGCGGCGAGCGGGTCGGCGGCTCAGACGGCGACACGCTTCCCTCGTACTGGGCGCTGCGCGAAGACATCGGGCAGCGTGACGGCGACGGGATCGTGCCCGAGGGATTCGGGAGTCCGCGGTACGGGATCGCGGCCGAGAGTCTCGGCATCTTCACCGACGTCGATCTGCTGGCGGAGGGACCTCCGATCGAGGGGCTGGACGGCGGGTTGATCTCGGCGACCGGAGTGCCGCCCGGACCGGATCGGCAGGGGGCTGATCTTCCCGTGTGGCGTGGGTTCGTGGAGATCAGCATCTTCCTGCGTCCGGAGTTCTTCGAGTCGTTCGGGCTGGAGGACGTCAACTCGGTGACGTGGCAGTTCGGGCGGAGCTTCGACGAGCCGGCGGTCCACGCGATCATCCCGCTGCCGACGGCGCCATCGCTTGGTTTGCCGGCGCTCGGTGTCGTTGTGCTGCGTCGTCGGCGCGCGAGCTGAGCGCTCGGTCGTAGACGGGACCGCCGGGTCCGGAGCAATCGGTGCGCCGATTTTTTCCGTGGGGTTCGGGCGCTCGGGACGTAGACTGCGCATGACCTGATGAACCCAAACGGTTCTGGAGGCACGCGCATGTTCCGTAGATTGACCGCTTTTATCCTGTTTGTTCCGTGCGCACTCACCGGCGTTGCGCCGGCGATGCCCGCGCCTGCGCCGCGGCACGATGTCGTCGATGACGCCTCGTACAGCGAGCTCGTCGAGGCGGGCACGGCGGGCGAGGTGTTCCGGTACGAGCTGAGCATGGGGGCGCCGCCACGTCTGGCGGGTTCGGCGGCGTTGCTGGCGGCGTTCGCCGAGCGAAACCCGCGGGCGACGGCGACGCAGCTCGGCGTGTACGCGGCGGCGATCGATGGTTTGCTGTCGGGCGAGTACCCGTCGGACCCTGACCTGGCGCGGGTGCCGCACTTTCTGCCCGCGGTGCGGTTCGCGTCCGAGCGCGTGATGGCGCCCGAGCTGGTGGGCACCGACGTGCGGGTCGGCGGCGACGCGCTGGACCTGCTGGGGCTCGCGCCGGAGGCGGGGGCGCGTTCGGTGCGTGCGGTCGATTTCGAGCGGGCCAAGTCGGTGGATTTCTCGAACTACTCCCCGCTGGCAAACCTGGTGACGGGGATGATGCTGGGACAGACCCCGTCGGGCGGGGCGCGCGAGGGGCTGGCGGCGGCGATGGAGTCGCTGGCGTCGTTGAACGGGATCGACCTGACCCCGGGCGACCTAGCGGGCGACTACCCGGACATCGCGTCCGGTCTGAGCGGTCTGCCGGCGGACTACGCGGGGTACGAGGCGGAGCGCAGCGCGGCGTTTGCCGGCACGCAGGCCGCGATCGACGCGGAGTTCGGTGTGCTGCGCACGCGGATCGACACCTCGCTGACGGGGATCAGCGCCGCGCTGGCGAGCGAGCCCGATCAGTTCGATGCGGCGACCAACGCGGAGGACCCGGTGCTGGTGGCGCAGCTCGAGCAGGATCGTCTGGACGCGTTGCGCGAGCGGGCGTCGTCGCGGACGATGCTGGCGCTGAACACGCTTCTGATCGCGCAGAGCGACGCGGCGGGCGAGCAGGAGTTCGCGCGGCAGGCGCAGGACTTCTCCGACGTCCAGCTCCAGACCGATCAGACGATGAGCGACGTCGAGGGCGGGCTCGCGATCGGC
>Ga0210086_1000875_pt1 | contig 16383 bp, 14 predicted proteins | sample China_Galinas_PW_3_FD_184867 | JGI IMG/M metagenome (GOLD analysis project Ga0210086, IMG submission 184867) | Wetland microbial communities from San Francisco Bay, California, USA, that impact long-term carbon sequestration - China_Galinas_PWB_D2... | ecosystem: Environmental > Aquatic > Marine... | reverse complement strand
GGCGTTGTGTATCAGGAGGTCGATGGGCCTGCCTTCGGCGGCCAGTTCCTCGCCCAGCGCCGCAACACTTTTCAGCGACGACAGGTCGAGATGCCTGGTCGTGAGCTTGGCGTCGGGCACAGTGGTGCGGATCCCAGAGATCGCGGCCTCGCCCTTCGCCTGGTTGCGGATCGCCATGATCACGTCGGCGCCGGCGCCCGCCAACCGTCTGGCCAGCCCGAGTCCGAGACCGCTGTTGGCGCCCGTCACCACCGCGAGCCGACCCGAGAGGTCCGGAATCTCCAGCGTCAGAGCGTCATCGGGCTTCACCATGTGACTGGGAGTTCGTACACGCCGTAGGCCAGCGCGTCGTGTTTGAACGGCACCTGCTCGAGCGGTATGGCCAGGCGCAGCGTGGGAACGCGGCGCAGCAAGGTGTGCAGCACGATCTGCAACTCCATCCGAGCCAGTTGCCCCCCGACGCACTGGTGACGGCCGTAGCCGAACCCGACGTGCGGGCCGTCGTCGCGCCGCAGGTCCAACCGATCGGGTTCGGGGAATTGGCGGCTGTCCCAGTTCGCCGGCGCGATGTCGAGGATGATCCCTTCGCCCGCCCGGATGGTCTCGCCACCGACTTCGATGTCCTCGACGGCGATCCGGCGCTGGCCGGTCTGAATGATGCTCAGATAGCGCATCAGCTCCTCGACCGCGGTGGCGATGAACTTCGGGTCATCGGTATCCCGCAGCAGATCCGCTTGGTCGGGATGCTCCAGCAGGGCAAGCACGCCGAGCCCGATCATGTTCGCGGTGGTCTCGTGCCCGGCGATCAGCACCCCGGTGGCCAACTGCGCGGCCTCGCGCACGGACAGTTCGTCGGCGTTGACCCGCTCGGCGAGATCGGACACCAGGTCCTCGGTGGGCTCGCCCATCTTGACGCGGACAAGCTTCGCCAGGTATCTCGCGAGTGCCGCGGCACCTCTGGCCGTGTCTTCTTCCGTCGCGTAGCGGCCCACTCCCATGCGCGCGTGCTCCTGGAAGAACTCCGCGTCCTCATAGGGCACCCCCAGCAGCCGGCTGATCACCAACGACGGAACGGGCAATGCCAGCGCGCTGACAATGTCTCCCGGCTGGGGGCCGGATACCAGCGCGTCGATGTGATCGTCGGTGATCTTCTGCACGTCGGGCCGCAGACCCTCGACTCGCCTGACCGTGAAGGGCTTGGACAGCATCCGGCGGAAGCGGGTGTGCTCCTCGGCGTCGGAGGTGAACACCGACCGCGGCCCCGTGTGCACTGTCGCCAACATGCCTTCGTTCCAGTGCGGATAACCGGGCTTGCGGTCGTCGACACTCGCGCGCGAGTCGGTGAACAGCGAACGTATGGCTTCGTAGCCGGTGATCAGCCACGGCGTGCTGCCGTCCCAGATTCGTACTCTGCTCAACTGTTTCTCAGCACCCAACGCCAACACTTTCGGGGGCGGCGCGAACGGGCAATTCGCTGCGCGCGCCATCGGAAAGTCGGGGATATCGGTCGAATTGCGGGTCATGGCACTCCTAACGGCTGGCGACGCTCACATGTACTGGCGCCCGCCACAGACCGACGATCGCGTCGATCAGTCCCTCGCCGGCTATCGGCCAGGCAGACCGGGATCGCGGCCCGTATTGTGCCAGCTCGCCCTCGTGCTCGGCGCAGGTGTGCATGAGCAGATTGCGGGCCATCACGATCCGCTCGAAACGCACCCGTTTCGGGAGATCGGGCAGACACCGGTTGATGCCGTCGATCGTCTGAACCAGTACCGCTGAGCTGAGCGCGTCCGCCGTCACGACTTGCCGGTAAGCGGGATCGGCCATTGCCTGGGCGGCGAAGCGGGCGTACCAGCTGGGATTACCGAGTGCCGCGAGATGCCCGGTGAGAGGGCGCACCAGGGTTCCCACCCAGTCACGCAACTCCGGGGAGGCGCCGACGTCGGCCACCATTTGCGCGCGCAATTGTTCGATCGTTGTGCGGTGCTTGCTTTCGATGGCGCGCAGCAGCTCAGTCCTGGTGCCGAAGTGGTAACACGCCGCGGCGTTGTTGCCTTGGCCTGCTGCCTCACTGATCTGCCGGTTGGACACGGCATACATGCCGCGCTCGGCGAACAGCCGCTCGGCGGCTGCCAGGATTGCGTCCCGAGTGCCCACCGACCTGACGGAGCGCACGGCTCTCGCAGCGGCGGTCACCGGTTCAGTGAACACCTCGGCACCGATTAAATCAAGCAGTTTAGTTAAGCGCCGTGCTCAGAAGAACGCTTAGATTGCCCGGCGTCCCAACGTGTTTCGGGCTTCGACCTAGCCCGGCCCCGCGATCCTCGAATTCCTCAGTGGCCCGGCGCGCCCGATCTCACGGCTTCGACGACGACGACCACCGATGGGTCGTCAACTTCCTTCCTTGGAGCGACGATGGACCGGCGTGCCGGCCGTGGTGCCCCCGTCGACCGGCAGCACCGTGCCGGTGACGTACGCCGAACGGTCGCTGGCGAAGTACAGGGCGGCCTCCGCCACGTCTTCGGGCGTGCCCTCACGCTCGAGCGGACGGTTGTCACGCATGGCCTGGCGGGAGGTTTTCACAAATCGCTCACGGGCTTCGTCGCTCAGCTGTTTCGCTGACGACTCGAGAATCGGGGTGGGAATGCTGCCCGGAGCCAGGCAGTTGACACGTATTGCAAACGGCGCCAACTCAATCGCCGCGCACTTGGTGAAGAACAGCACCGCCGACTTCGATGCGCGGTACGTCGTGACACCCCCGCCAGCCTGGATACCGCCGATCGACGACACGTTCACGATGGATCCGCCGCCGGCGGTGCGCATGTGCTTGGCGGCCTCACGGGTGCCGAGCATCACGCCGAGGAGGTTGACCGACATCACCCGAGTGAAGTCGGCGAAGTCGTCATGAAGGAGGCTCTTGGCCATTTTGCAGGAGATGCCGGCGTTGTTGACCATGACGTGCAGGCCGCCGAACTCGTCGACCGCAGTCGCGACCAGAGCGCTCACCTGGTCGGCGTCACTGACGTCGACCCGCTCGAATCGCGCGTTCGGGCCGCACCGCTCGGCCAGTTTCGCGCCGTGCTCCGCGTCGAGATCGGCGATCACCACCCGCGCGCCCTCGGCGACGAACTTCTCGACAGTTGCGTAGCCGAGTCCGGATGCGCCGCCGGTGACGATGGCGACCTTGCCCGCTAGTTCGTTAGTCATCTCGTCGTCCCTTCGTGCCGAAATTCACGTCCTGCAGAAGAAGTTCGAGTGGAGGCCTGCATTACGTTGATCTCAGTGAGAAATTCCAGCACAAGCGAGTTGACGGCGGCCGGTTGCTCGATCTGCGGGCAGTGGCCCGCACGCTCGATAACCGCAGACCTGCCTTCGGCAATCTTCTGTGCGATCTGCGCGGCCCACCCCGTCGGCAGCAGCTTGTCGCCTCCACCTTCGACGACGAGGACCGGCACGCTGATGCGCTCATACGCTCGAGCGTTTGACGGCGATGGCGGCGGCAGCCCGGGCCGCCGGAACCGCGCTGCGGCCAACGCCTCCCACGCACCCGGGGCAATGCTGGATTCGTAACGGCGACGGACGTAGTCGTCGTCTGCGGGAAAGGCCGGGTCATAAAAGAGTGCCTCGACGATCCGGCGCATTCCCTCTGGCGTGGCGTCGTATTCGTACAGGGCGTTGACGTATGAGTTGCGCTGGATTTCGCCGCCCCCGCAGATGGCCACCATGCTGCGCATCGGCAGCATCGGTGCCTCCGATGTGGCATCGACGAACAGGTTGATCGCACCCATCGAGTTTCCGATGAAGTGCGCAGCGTGGGCGCCGACCTCGGCGCAGAACCGGGCGATGTGCCTGATTCGCATGCCGCGACCGTCGTTGAAGTCGACCACCTTGGCCGACTGCCCGAACCCCAGCATGTCCGGGGCCAGCACCCGGTAGTGCTCGGCCAGCATGCCGATGTTGTGCTCCCACCCCAGCTCCGCGCTGGCGCCGAACTCTCCGCCGTGCAGCAGGACCACCGGATCACCTTGGCCCGCTTCGAGATAACTCGTGTCGAGGCCGTCGACTTCGATGGTGTTGTACTGGATCTGCACGCAAACCCCCGCTAGGCGGAACGTGCCGACTGCGCGAATGTGAGCACCTGAGTTGCCATCAGCTCGAGCTGGCTCTTGATCGTGGCGTCGGCCAGTTCCCCGGTGTCGTCCCAGATCTGGTCCGCGGAGTTGATCGCTACCCCCATCGGAGTGGGCCATGCCCGCAACGCGTGCCCGATGCTGCGCAAGTGGGTCAACGTGCCCACGGCGGCCTGCCAGCCGTAGGCGCAGGTGATGCAACCAAACGGGGTGTTGTCGAGGTAGACGCGCGGATCCTCGCGCAAATCTTCGAAGTAGTCCAGTGCGTTCTTGATCAGCCCCGACACGCTGCCGTGGTACCCGGGTGAGGCCACCACCACGGCGTCGGCTTCCCGAAGCGTGCTGACCAGCTGAGCCGCACTCGGCGTGCGGGACAGTTCGTGCGGGGCGTACATGGGCAGGTCGATGTCGGGCCCGGCGAACAACTTCGTGCGCCCGCCTTGCTGCTCCACGGACCTCAGGCAGTAGCGCAACGCTCGTTCGGTCGACGAGTTCTCCCGCAACGTGCCGCCGAGGCCGACGACCAGCGGTTTTTCTGAAGAGGCGACCCTGGCGCCGCCGGCGGTGGATGTGCTTGCCGTCATGATTACCTACTTGATTGCGATCGGATTCAGCGGAGACCCGACGGCACCGGTCACGCGCAGCGGCGGTGCGACGAGCTGGAATTCGTAGACGCCGTCTGCGGCGCAGTCGGCGGCCAGGGCGGTGAGGTCCCAATATTCGCCCAGCATCAGCCCCATGTCACGCAGGCAGAGCATGTGCATCGGCAGGATCGCGCCGTCGACGCCCGATGCCGGGTTCTCGACCATCAGGTTGTCGGCGGCCACCGCGGCGACGTCATGGTCGTGTAGCCATGACGCGCAGCGCCAGTCCAGGCCGGCCCCCGGCTCGCTGCCGTCGCCGGTCTCGAGAAACCTTCCCCACCAACCCGTTCGGACGAGCACGATGTCACCGCGCCCCACTGTGACGCCCTGCGTGCGCGCTGCCTCGTCGAGCTCCTCCGCGGTGATCGGGTCGCCGAGTTCGCAGAACGTCTCCACCCCGCGCAGGCCCACGATGTCCAGCAGCACCCCGCGCGACGTGATGCCTTTGCAATCGACCTTGTCGATGCCGCAGTGGAACGCACCGAGGCTGGTCACCGAACTGGCCGGAAACCCGTTGTACAGCTTGTCCTCGTAGTAGACGTGGGACAGCGCGTCCCACTGCGTGGCGGCCTGCAGCGGCATGATGATCATGTCGTCGTTGAAACGCATCGGGCCGCTTGCGGAATAGCCGCTCAACTGAACGGCCGTGGGGTTGCGCAACCACTTGGGACCGAATTCGAGCAGCGTGGCCGCGTCACCCCCGTCGATCGTCATCACGTGCAACGGGTTCTGCCGGTAGTGGAACGCGCCTTGCGGGCCCGACGAGCCGAAGTCCACGCCGAGCGGGAAGACCTTGCCGCCCTTGACCAGGCTGGCCGCCTCGGCAACCTTGTCGGCGGTGATGAAGTTCAGCGTGCCCAACTCGTCGGCGTCACCCCACCGGCCCCAGTTGCGGACGTCGTCGGCGACGCGCCGAAAGTCGTTGAGGCTGGCCATCAGTGATGTTCCTCCAGAGTTGCGGCGATGCGGCTCGCGACGTTCCCGCCGTCGACCCACAGCACCTGGCCCGTGATGTACCCGGCGGCTCGACTGTTCAGGAAGACCAGCACCGCCGCCTGTTCGGCGGGTTCGGACACCCGCCCCAGCGGCTTCGGGATGCCGTCGAGATACTGCGGACCGTATGCCGACCGCAACTGGTCGAGGATCGGTGTTTCGGTGACGCCGGGCGCGGTGCAGTTGATGCGGATGCCCCGCGCACCCAACGGAACCGCGTTCGTCATGCAGTAGAGGATGATCGCTTCCTTCGACACCCGGTATCCCCCGTCGGCCAGCTCTTCGGGGTGGCGATGACACCACTCGACGCCCTCGCCGACGGAACGCGTCCGCAGCAAGCCGGCGACGGCGTCCTTGTGCTCGAGGTAGTCCGCCGCAGCCAGCGAGGACACACATGCGACAGACGACCCGGGCGGCATCGTCGGCAGGATCGCCTCGGTGAGGTGCCGCATGCCCAGGAAGTTGATCGTGGTGACCAGCAACGGGTTTCCGATCCCTGACGACACCCCGGCGATGTTGAACAACGAGTCGACGTGCCCGATGGCCGACACGACACGGTCGATCGACTTCGGGTCGGCGAGGTCGATCTCGTGAAACTCCTTGAGCTGCAATGAGGTGCCGCGGAGGTCCAGGCCGACGACCTCGGCGCCGAGCTCGGCCAGCTGGCGCGCGACCTGCTCACCGATGCCCGACGCACACCCGGTGACCACCACGCGCCGCCCGTCGTAGCGCCAGAGGTCGTCAATCTGTCCCATCGCTCATGAGTTTCGCATCTGGTCAGCAGCCGGGTTCCTGCTGACCCATCCTTCTTCCGCGAACTTCTGGGCTGCCTGCTCGATACCGGCGTTCATCTCCTCCATCGCCAAGGACACCTCGTTCGCCGTGTAGTTCTCCCGACCGGTGGGCAGACCGCCGAACGCGTAGCTCTCGTCGAACTTCGGGGCCTTCGATTCCGGCCGGCGAGCCTCGACCTTCTCGAGGATCGGTTCCAGCCGCTTTGCCTTCTCGGCAAACGCCTTTTCATCGCGCTCGATGAACTCAGGCAGCACTTCCTTGCCCATCAACTCGATCGACTCCATCGTGGCTTCGTGGGCGCGCGGGGTGAGAAGCAGGATCAGTTCGTCGACGCCACTCTCTTCGTAGCCACGCAGAAACTCACGCACGGTGGCGGGACTGCCGATCGGTCCTCGGCCTGGGCCGTAGACGACGGTCGGATCTTTTTCGATCTCTTCGAGGTGGCGCTTCCACACACCCGTCCGTCCCGGGGTGTGCATTCCCGTCATGTAGTAGTGCATGATGCCGAACGAGAAGAATCCGCCACCCAGTCCGAGCCGTTCGACGGCTTGCTCGTCGTTGGGCGCCACCATCATCGACAGGTCGCCGCCAATGGCGAGGATGTTGGGATTCATTTGCGGCGTGACGGGTGCGCCGTTCTCCTCGAACTCCTTGTAGTAGCCGTTGACTCGTTCTGTGAGCGGTCCGGGACCGGTGTAGGCGAAGCTCAATGCGCCGAGGCCTCTCTGCGCAGCCATCTGCACCGAGGCCGGCCGGGTGCACGCGACCCACACCGGCGGGTGCGGCTTCTGCAGTGGCTTGGGAATCACGTTGCGCGGCGGCATTTCGACGTGCTGGCCCTTGAAGCCGGTGAACGGCTCCTCGGTCATGCAGCGGATCGCGACGTCGAGCGCCTCCTCCCACATCGCGCGCTTGTCGGCGGGATCGATGCCAAATCCGCCGAGCTCGCCCACCGACGACGACTCGCCGGTGCCGAACTCCACCCGGCCGTTCGAGATGAGATCGAGGGTACCGATCCTCTCGGCCACCCGGGCCGGGTGATTGACGACAGGGGGAAGATGCATGATCCCGAAGCCGAGCCGAATGTTCTTGGTGCGCTGGCTCGCCGCGGACAGGAAGATTTCAGGCGCGGTCGAATGGCAGTATTCCTCGAGGAAGTGGTGCTCGGTCAGCCACACCGTCGAGAAACCGGCCTTGTCGGCCAGTTCGACTTCGTCGAGCCCGTCCTGGAACAGCTTGTGCTCGTCGTCCGGTGCCCACGGCCGCGGCAATGGGAATTCGTAGAACAGCGAGATCTTCATTTGGTTACCTTCCGATGTGAATCGACCGAACGATCAAGTGTGCTGGCCGCGATGTGTTTCGCGGCCACGTAGCCGAACGTCATGGCCGGACCGATCGTGGCTCCGGCGCCGGCGTAGCTGCGGCCCATCACCGCAGCCGAGGTGTTGCCCGTCGCGTACAGACCCCGTACCGCGGAGTCGTCGTCACGAAGCACGCGGGCGTGTTCGTCGGTGCGCAGGCCGCCCGACGTGCCGAGGTCACCGAGGATGATCGGGAACGCGTAGTAGGGCGGCTTGGACAGCGGGTAAAGATTCGGATTGGGCAGTGTCGGGTCGCCGTAGTAGTTGTCGTAGGCGCTGTCGCCGCGGTTGAAATCGTCGTCGTGGCCCTTGCGCGCCAGCTCGTTGAAACGCTCTGCCGTCCTGCGCAACTCGGTGGCGGGCACGCCGGTCTTACCCGCGAGCTCCTCCCAGCTGCGGCCCTCCTTCACGACACCGGAATCCAGCCACGCTTTAGGCACCTTGCGGCCGGTCGGCACCGGCGCGAACGGAACCTTCGGGATCGGCAGGTGCCCGGCCAGCACGTAGCGGTGAAACGATCGGATGTCGGTGATCAGCCAGCATGGGATGTGCCCGACACCGGAGCGCTGGCCTTCGATCATCGCGTGCGCGAAGTCCATGTAGGGCGCCGCCTCGTTGATGAACCGCTTGCCTTCGCCGTTGACGACGAACTGTGACGGCATCATCCGTTCGTTGAGCATGAACTGCAGCCGACCGTCGGGCCAGCAGATGGCCGGGAACCACCAGGCCTCGTCGAGCAGATCGGTGGACCCGCCGACCTCTTCACCGGCTTTGATGCCGTCGCCCATCGCCAACGGGTTGCCGAAGCTCCAGTCTTGTTCCAGCACAGGAAGATACTGCCTGCGCAACTCTATGTCGTGGTCGAAACCGCCGGTTGCCAGGATGACCCCGCGGCGGGCGCCGATGCGCAGGATCTGTTTTGCTCCTCGCGTCCGCAGCGCGCCGCCGTCGCGTTCCACCACCGCGCCGATCACGGTTCCGTCGGCGTCAGCGATCAACTCGGTCATCGGCGAGTCCAGCCACAGGGGGATGCCGCGGTCTTTCATCGCCAGGCGCAGCCGGGCCGCCAGGGACTGTCCGATCGCTGCCATCCGCTCGCCGAACACGCGCGCTTTGAACATCCGCCAAAGCAGCTTCACCAGGACGGCTTTGCCCCGCCAGTTCTGCCGCACCTGGTAGAAGAGGCGAAGATCCTTCGGACCCAGCCAGATTCCCTTGGGTGCCAGCGCCAACGGCTGCAGCAAGCTCCGCTCCTCGTCGCCCAGCTTGCGCAGGTCGATGGCCGGCACGTTGATCGTGCTGCCCCGCTCGGAGCCGCCGGGCAGCTCCGGGTAGTAGTCGGCGTAGCCGGGCTTCCAGACGAACTCGAACCACGGGCTCGTCTTCTCCAAGAACTCCATCATCTCCGGAGCGGTATCGACATACCGACGCAACCGGGCGTCGCTCACGATGCCGCCGGTGATCTGGCGCAGGTATTCGACGACGTCGTCCGGGGACGGGCTGTAGCCCTCCCTGCGCTGAGCGGGTGCGCCGGGCACCCAGATTCCGCCGCCCGACAACGCAGTGGAACCGCCGAAATAGTGCGCCTTTTCGACGACCAGGGTGTCGAGTCCCGACGCGTCGGCGGCGAGTGCGGCCGTCATGCCGCCACCGCCCGAGCCGACGACGAGCACATCGACGACATGGTCGAACGTCTCACTCACCGGTGGGCCTCGCAGTCCTGACGGCGAAGCCGGCGATCAGTTCCGGGGCCGCCCGGTAGTAGCGCAGCCGCGTCTCATACGGCCCCTGGGAAGCGAGCGCAGCGAAAGCGGCCACCCAGGTGCGGATTTCATGCGCCGAGTTGCCGGCCTGTTGCGCGATCCATGCGTTGGGCCAGGAGTCGAGTTCGGTAAGATCGCCTCGGTCGAGAATCTCGAGAAGCCGATGGTCCCAGTCTGGATTGAGCGGATGCATCGGCCCGCGACCCTGCGCGAACTCCTCCGCGAAGCCGATCACCGCTACCTGCCGCGCCTGACGCTGTTCCGAGGTCATCGGCCGGCCGTGCACGATGCGCTCCAGCGCGGCCGGTGGTGCGGTCGCCAGCGTCGGAACCGGCGGATCATGCGACAGCCCACCTGATCCCAGCAACAACACGCGCTTGCCCAAAGTTGCGGCGAACCGGCCCACGGCAGCGCCGAGGGCTCGCGCGCGCTTCAGCGGGCCCAGCGGCGTGGCCACCGAGTTGATGAAGATCGGGACGATCGGGCGCGCCGCGGCGTCACCGAACAGCGTTTGCAGCGGCTGGACCGTGCCGTGATCCACCTCCATGCCCGCCGAGATCGCCACGTCCACACCGGCGTCCAGGACGGCTTGTGCGCACTCGGTGGCGATGTCGTCGGCCACGGTGAGCGGCCCGGACTGCGTGCCGAAGTCGCCGACACCGGTGGCTGCGGTGCCGATGCAGAACGGCGGCATCAGCTTGTAGAAAAAACCGTTGTAGTGGTCCGGGGAGAAGATCACGACCAGCTCGGGGTCGTACTCGCGCACGAACTCTCGAGCGTCGGCCAGCGCCACGTTGATGCCGTCAAGGAGATCCTGCGACGGTCCGGGAAGATTCAGTAGCGGGCTGTGGGACATACAGCACAGAGCTAGCACCGTTGCCTCCTCCCTGAGTGACGTAGAGGACTTTGAAAAGCGCCACACTGGTCTCCGGTGCGCGCTGAGCGATGCACGCTCCCGCGATGCACCGGTCCGGGCGCAGGAACAACACCGATTCGGTGTGTGTGTCGAACCAGGACTTCAGGCCACCGGAGGGGTCTCCGACGATCACGACGTCGGGATCGTCGTGACCGGCCCAGTGCAACTGGGTCATGGGTCGGGCCTCGACGAACTTGGCCCCCAACGCTTTCCAATGCTCAAAGGCGTCGGCGCCGAGCAGTGCGTGGGGGTTGTTGTTCCAGCACAACACCGCGAAGCCGACGCCCAGCACGTCGTCGAGCAGGACGTCCGATTGGTCGCGCGTGTCGACTCGGGGCTGGACGAACAGCGTGCCCACCGGGGAGGTCTGCGACCGCGGCTCGCCGTGATAGATGGCGCCCTGCTCGTAGCGCGGCATCGGCTTGAACCGCATCTCCAGCACGTAGCGTTTCAGGGTCGGCACCACCGACGCGGCACGGATCACCTTGTCCCGCACCGTGGCAACGCGGTGGTTCGTCGGAGAGATCACGCGGCCCACCATCGTGGACAGGTCGATCATCGCCCTGGCATGTTTGCGGCGCTCGACGTCGTAGGTGTCGAGCAGGGCGTCGTCGGCCTGGCCGTTGACCACCGCGGCGAGCTTCCATCCGAGGTTGGCCGCGTCCCGGATGCCGCTGTTGTAGCCCTGGCCCTGCCAGACCGGCATCAGGTGGGCGGCGTCACCGGCAAGCAGAAGCCGACCGCCGCGAAATGACCCGGCAATCCGTGAGTGGTGGGTGTACAGGCGGTGGCGGATCACGTCGACGCGCTCGGGATACGGCAGCAGCCGCCCGAGCATCTGGCGAATGAACGTCGGATCCTCGGCCTGCTCATCGGTCTCGTCCGCATGAATCATGAACTCGAAACGCCGGATCCCGTGAGCGATCGAGATCGAGGCGTATGGCCGCGCCGGGTCGGCGCCGACCTCGCTGTTGGGGTGTCCCAGTGGGTCGTTCGCGACGTCGACGACGAGCCAGCGCGTCGCCGACGTGGTGCCGTCGAACGCCACGCCCATCAGGTGCCGGGTGGCGCTGCGTCCACCGTCGCAGCCGATTACATACTGCGCCTTGACGGTTGATCCGTCGGACAGCTGTACCGTGACGCCCTCGGCCAACTCCTCGCATGTTTCCATGCGATGCCCCCAGCTCACCTCGACGTGGTCGAATCTGTCCAGACCCTTGAGCAATTCGGCATCGACGAGCGGCTGCACGAATCCGTTTCGCCTGGGCCACCCGAACCGCGCATCGGGCGGTGCCATCTCGGCGAGCAGTCGACGCTTGGCGTCGAAGAACCGCAAGATCTGGTTGGGCACCGTGTGCGGGAGTATCTGGTGCACGAGGCCGATCGACTGGAACGTCCGCAGCGCCTCGTCGTCGAGGCCTACGCCGCGGGGGTAGTCGATCAGCGTGTTGCGTTCCTCGACGACCAGCGTCCGAACGCCCTGCAAGCCAAGGATGTTAGCCAGCGTCAGGCCGACGGGCCCGGCCCCGACGATGACGACATCTGGCCCGTTCACTGTCACCGCCCCAGCAGGAAGTCGATGTGCAACTGGTTGAACGTCTTCGCGTCTTCGTACTGCGGCCAATGACCGCATCCGGGCATCAGCTCGAAGCGCGCACCGGGAATCATCGACGCGATCCGGCGGCCCTCGGCGACGTCTGCGGTCGGGTCGTCACTCGTCCACAACACCAGCGTGGGCGCGGTGATGGATCCGTACTCGTCGGGACCGAGAATGTTGCGGGCTCGAATCGTCCGGTCCTGCAACACCATGATGTCGCGCATCGCGGAGACGAACCCGGGTTGGCGGTACACCCGCTGCCGGCTGGCGACGAGGTCGTCGTAGTCCTTGGACTTGTCCGCCATCAGCCACTTGATGCGCGCCTGCACCGTTTCCCAGGTCGGGTTCTCGGCTGCGGTCATCGACAGCGTGATGATCCGCTTCATCACCTCAGGGTCGGCTTGCGAACCGCCTGCGGTGTTGAGCACCAATCTGTCGACGCGCTGCGGATGGTCGACAGCGGCGCGGGCGGCCACCCAGCCGCCGAGTGACTCACCGCTGATATGCGCACGCTCGGCCCCGATGGCGTCGAGCACTGCCGTCAAATGCTCGACGTAGTGGTGCACTTCCAGGGGATGTCCCGGCTTGTCGGTGTAGCCGTGCCCGAGCATGTCAATGGACCACGTCCAGAAGTGCTCTGCGTGTGCCTCGAGGTTGCGGACGTAAGCCTCCGCGTGGCCGCCCGAGCCGTGCAGCATCACCAAGACGGGACTGGCCGGGTCGCCGGCGCACAGGTAGCGGGTGTGAACTCCGCCCGCATCGAGGTACCCCTGTGAGAACGGGACACCCTGGAGGTCGCTCCAGATGCTCTCGTACTCAGCCAATCGTCACCTCGCATGCTGCGGAAATCTGATTCTCGCCTAGTGTAAACACAATGTGCTAATATCGCACATTAATGTGCACTATCTCTAGAGCATCACTCTCGGGTTGATGTCTGTCAAGGGAACTCCGAACGGTGTGCCGGGTTCACAGACGCTGGCCAGGGGGTTGGCGGTGCTGCAGGCCGTCGCCACGTCACGGATCGGGCTCACCGCACAGCAGGTCGCCGACCACGTCGGCATACACCGCACCATCTCCTACCGCCTGCTCAGCACATTGGCGCAGTTCCGGCTGGTGGCCAAGGGAGAGGACGGCCGGTACCGGTCGGCCTCCGGCCTGGCTGTTCTCGGTGCCTCGTTCGACAACAACGTCCGGCAACTGAGCGTGCCGACGTTGCGTGCGCTGGCAGACGAACTCGGCACCACCGTGTCGCTGCTGGTCGCCGAGGGCGACCAGCAGGTGGCGATCGCGGTGATCGTGCCCAGCCGGGTTTCGTACCAGTTGTCTTTTCACGAGGGCAGCTGCTATCCGCTGGATCGTGGCGCCGCCGGAATCGCGCTGCTGGCGAGCATGCCGCCGCGTCCAGGCGAGCGGGACCTCGTCGTACGGACTCGGCACCAGGGCTGGGTGATCACGCACGGCGAGATCGAGCCGAACACCTACGGGCTGGCCGTACCGGTGCGCCGACGGCCACCGTCGCCACCGACGTGCATCAATCTCATCTCCCATCGAGAAGACGTGGTGATGCGGGGAAAAGAGGCCGTCGTCAAGGCGGCCGAGGAACTATCCGCGATTCTGAGCTGATTACGAGGACGAACTATGACCGACTGGGATCGTGACGTCGATGTCGTCGTGCTGGGCACTGGCGGCGCCGGCCTGACCGCCGCGCTGGCCGCAGCCGTCGAGGGCGCATCGGTAGAAGTGTACGAAAAAGCCGCGACAGTCGGTGGGACGACGGCGGTTTCCGGCGGCATCGTCTGGATACCCGCCCACAACCGAATGCCGGGTCACGAGCTGACCGCCGACGATGCGATGAGCTATCTGCGGGCCCAGTCGCTCGGCTTCATGGACGAAGGCCTGGTCGAGACGTTCGTCCGCACCGGGCCGCTGATGCTCGATTTCCTCGAGGCGCACACCGACCTCAGGTTCGAGATCGCGGCCGGCTTCCCGGATTACAAGCCGGAGCTGCCGGGCGGGCAGCCATCAGGTGGCAGATCGCTCAACGCGGTCCCCTACGACCTGGCAGGACTGGGCGAGTGGCGCGATCGAATCACTTCTTTCCCAGCCGATTTCAGCAATGTCGGTATCGACGCCGAGACTCGGGCCAGGATCCACGCGTCGGTCGACGATCAAGACGCAGATCTGTGCGTCGCCGGCACTGCTCTTATCGCGGGACTTCTGAAGGGACTGCTCGACAGGGGCGTCGTCCCCCACACGAATGCCCGTGCCGTCGACCTCATCGCCGACGCGTTAGGGGTGACCGGCGCGCGAATCGAATTGCCGGACAGCACCATTGCGGTGCGCGCCCGCCGCGGGGTCATCCTTGCCTGCGGCGGCTTCGAATGGGACGCAGCGCTGGTGGGGGCGTTCTTGCGCGGCCCCATGCACGGGGCGGTGTCGCCGCCCAACAACACCGGCGACGGACTGCGGATGGCGATGGCCCACGGCGCGGATCTGGCCAACATGGGCGAAGCATGGTGGGTCCCGATCGTGCAGATTCCCGGTGACACGATAGACGGTCATCCGCGCAGCCGAAGCGTGCGGCTGGAGCGGACGCGCCCGCGGAGCATCATCGTCAATGCGGCCGGACGCCGATTCGTCAACGAGGCGGGCGAGTACAACTCGATGGCGGGCGCCTTCCACTACCTCGACCCGCGGGCGGGTTACGTCAACGACCCGGCGTGGATCGTGTTCGACTCGCTTCATCTGAAACGCTACGGGTTCCTCGGCGTGGAACCCGACGGCCCCGTGCCGGACTGGTTCTGCCCGTCGACCGACCTCGCCGAACTGGGCGCCAAGACCGGCATCGACCCGGACGGGCTGGCCCGCACACTCGAAAAGTGGAACCACGATGTGGCCGACGGGTCGGATCCGGAATTCGGGCGCGGCTCAAGCGCTTACGACGGCTACTGGGGCGACGAACGCGCCACAACACCGGCCGGCAGGACGCTTGGGCCCATCGACACGGCACCCTACTATGCGGTTCCCGTGTCGGTGGGCGCGATGGGAACGAAGGGCGGCCCACGTACCGACCGCGACGGCCGCGTCCTTCATGTCAACGGCACGGCAATCCTGGGGCTTTATGCGGCGGGCAACGCCATGGCCGGCGTGACCGGGAAGGCGTACGGCGGCGCAGGCGGGACATTAGGGCCTGCAATGGTTTTCGGCTACCGCGCCGGCCGTGCGGCGGCGACGGGGCGATCGTTCGAGACGTAATTAGCCCGGCTCGCCGAGTGTGCGCTCACTGCGAAATTGCGGCCAGATTTTCGCAATGGGCTCACAGTCGGCGTCAGCCGAAGCTGTCAAGCGCCTTGGTGGGGCTACCACCACTTCTCTGGGCCGAGTCGGAGGCACTTCTGCAGGTCGGCGTCGGCGGCGCGCACAGCGGCTTCATTGACACGGTAGCTGGCGGCGGTGTCAGCGAAGCGGCCGGCTGTCAGGTTCGCTCGCTGGCACACCGTTCGTTCGATTCCGGCCGCGACCGCCGCGGGGCCGTGCGAATCGAGGAAGATCTCCTCGTCGGGCAGCCGCCACAGCGCGGCGAGGCAGCGTAGAACGCCGGGCAGGCCAACTGTGGGAACCACGCGCTGCCACAGCAGTTCGCCGACAGGGCCGAGTGGGACCCGGGGTTGCGGCGGCGCGTGCACACCCGTCCGGCCCGGTCCGGGCACCCAGCGGCTCAGGTGCGCCGGCTCGAACGGCCAGTCGTAGGGCAGGATCTCTTCGATCTGTCCTGTCCCCTCCGGCGTCCGCCACCGGAGCAGGAACGGGAAGCGATGTCCCGCGGCGGTTTCCACGTAGCCGGTGGAGGCATGGCGTACGCCCGACGACACCGTTGTCGCGCGGGCGGCGACGGCGACCAGGTCCTCGGTCGGCGAGAGCCCGACCGCCCAGGCGGCGCACGACGGACCGTACAGCCGGATCGCCGCCGCCGCGGGCGAATCCGGCGCGCAGATACGTGCCAGCCGCCGGTCGTTGCGGACCACTGCGTCCCACATCTTTCCGATCAACTGGTCGCCAAGTTTGGGAAGCTTGGCCGGCGTCGGGCTGGGATCGGTGCGCACCGGCGACGGTTGCTGCCTCGGTGTCGGCGGTTGTGTGACAACCTGTTTCGCCTTGGCGGCTGACCGGAACTCCGGGTCAGC
>Ga0210086_1000873_pt1 | contig 16411 bp, 19 predicted proteins | sample China_Galinas_PW_3_FD_184867 | JGI IMG/M metagenome (GOLD analysis project Ga0210086, IMG submission 184867) | Wetland microbial communities from San Francisco Bay, California, USA, that impact long-term carbon sequestration - China_Galinas_PWB_D2... | ecosystem: Environmental > Aquatic > Marine... | reverse complement strand
TGGACCGATTGGCTTGTACCTCACGCCAGTCAGCACGCCGGCGCGTTGAAGTCCACTCCGGCACGTTCGGCGAGATATCGCGGTGCAGACACCGCATCAACCCGCCTCTGCTGGGGCTACTGGGGGTGCTTGGACCATCGACAACGCCCGTGCGCCCAGCCAGTTGTGCCATGTCCGGATCAAACAGGTAGCGGTGCAAGAAGATGTGTGACGCCTCGTGGGCAAGGGTTGCCCGCCAGCGTCCCACCGCTCCTGCTGTTGCGCCCTCAGCATCTCGACCCTCGGTCAAGGTTTTGTCGATGAGCACCTTGGGTGATCCCCGGTCCGGGAACTCGGTGAGTCCAAGCACTCCGTCTGGAAGGGTGGCGTATAGATCGAGCGCGGCGCGAAGGTGGACCTCGATCAAGCGCTCAACGTCGGTAACCGGATCGGTCAATGTAGGCATGAGCCCGGCGCGACGGAGTTGCTCAGTGGCGATCTGCTCGATGTCCTCCGGCTCGTACCAGATCCGCTGGTCGCCCTCGGGTCCTTGATACCACTGCACGCTGTTACTCCGAGTCGCCTTCTTGCGCCATTCGGTCTACCTGATCCAGTAGGCGCTTGAGCTGACCTTCGGTCAACCGATCGTTGGTAACCCGACGAAAGAGCACACCTGCGCTGGGATTCTCGCGGATGTACTGCTCATCGTCCTTAGTGATGCCAACCCGCCCCGCAGCAGCCAACAAAGCGTCGAGCTCCAGACCGAGCCGGCCTGCAATCTGTCGCAACACCTCATGCGAGGGAACTCTGCGGTCAAACTCAATGTCGTTCAAATACGACGGCGATAACTCCAGCTCACGCGCAAGACCGCGCAACGTCTGTTGCGCTTCGATACGAGCGTCTCGTATCCGCTTACCGAGCGAATCAGCGGGATCTTTACCTGGCATGTACGCAAATTAGCGTACGCCGCCAGGCTTACCGAGCGCCGATGTCAGTACCACGTGTTAGACTGGATGCGTGTCCGCGGACATGCGTACACGCAACTTGCGAAAGGAGAGTTGGAGATGGCTAAGGGACATCACCGCAGCGCCACCACCGGCCGCTATGTGACGGCGTCTACCGCGGCCCGCAACCCCAAGACCACGGTCACTGAGCGGGGCGCTAATCGCAGCAGCGGAACCCATCACCGCAGCTCCATTACGGGCAAGTTCGTGAAAGTGTCAACCGCCGCCCGTCACCCCAACACCACGGTTACCGAACGCGGATGAGGTAGTCCTTCAACCGTTTCCGACACAGCAAACAAATTTTCCCAACACGAAGTGGAGGCCATCATGGCTAGGTCCGTACCAACCATCACCTGCCCGTATTGCCGCTTCACGTTCGTAAACGTGAAAGTCACCAAACACGGGTTGATCAACTGCGGGAACTGCGGCAAGACGATGAGGATCTAACGGGTCGGCTATTGGCTCGCCCGACCTGCTCGTCAGTGGTGGCATGTAACATTTTCCTGCTGGATTGAGCCCGGTAACGGGTTCGGCTCTGCTCATGGTTGTGGTGGCTGTACTGCTCAACGTCGTTCCCTGGCTGGTTTCTCGGTTTCGAGATCGCAAGCGAAAGGAGGCGGTGTGTATGCATGGTGACCGCGTTCAGGATCAGATGCTTACCGCATCTACAACTGTTGCTTCGGGTCTGTTGACCAACATCGCTGCCACAGCTGTAGTGCCGAGCTGAGTCCAGCGCGCTCGGAATCGACGGACTTTTCATCCGCAGGTCCGAGGTCATTTTCAGACCAGATCTTCGTCATGACGTCTCTTGTCGAACTTCGAAGCCGGGTGCTCATCAGCTCATCCCGCAGCGGAGTGGACCGCTCGATGACTATGAGCACGTGCACGCGGCCCCACGGGCGTCAGCTCGTTCTGCCCTCCTGGGTCAGTATTTGTTATTGCGGGCCAGGGCAACTCGTTCTGGCTCCCGTTCTCTCGTGCGTCGCATCCGTCCACTCCAATGCACGGATGTGTTCGCTACTGTGGAACTGCTCGGCCTCGGGATGGTCAACGAACCTCAGCATGCTGCCGGCGATCTTCGCGAGTTCGGTCTTTACCTCAGCCGGTGTGGTGTAGAAGTACTCGCGACGGAGGTTCACCCGGTTGACCCGGCTGTGGGCGAAGCGGCGGTGCAACTCGGCCTCGACGCCCACAGCATCGTTGGAGAAGAAAAGAGCGTGTACGTCGAATCCGAAAGGCACGGAAGCATCGCCGAGTTCGCGCACGCGGTCCATCGGATCCAATCGCCTAGTCATTCCGATCTTGAGGATTCCCTGACCGAACGAGCCGATGTTGCGAATGAGCACTCGTTCCGCCGGGAGAACTCCGCTGATGCCGCCGTAACCGGACCTCGCTGCACGTTGGACGGTCTGCGGCCCGCCTCAACGTGCACAACCACGCTGGCTCCCCCGCCTCGCGGTCGTCGAATCGAGATTCGACGCGTGGGGCTTTTTCATGCCCATTCTCAGGCGGCCCACCCAGCTGGATCACCGAGATCTGTCATGTGGCTGCGGGCGAGTGAGCAAGATCGGGGCTGGCCACAGCTCTTAATCCGGCGGAGGATCACCAGGATTGGGTGCCTGCTGTAGGACGAAGCTGCCGTATCGGCTCGACACTGCTGTGACTTGCTGGTTGATCCGGATGTAGTCCGCGAGTTCTGGGTCGATGAATCCAGCGAGGGCAATGATGTTGTCCAGGTTGTGGTTCGGGTTGAGGGTGAAGATGTGTTCGTGGTGGGCTATCCGGTTGCGAAGTAATTCGAAGGTGCGCAGTCGGTTACGCAGTGGGCCAGCCGACGTCAAACCTGGCCCGTAGTGCGGGAAGGCCTTGTAAAGAAATGGCCGCCAGAACCCGAGGCTGAGATCGGCGACGATGTCACCGCCGGTGGCCACGCTGTGCACTGGATTCGCTGATCCCGTAGCGTTCCACGTTTCCCGGTCGAGGCCGTCTCTTTTCTAAGGAGCGAGGTCAATCAGATCGTGTCGCACAACCGCTTCGAATGACGGCCCCGGAAGTTCATCATGAGCTCGGTTCGAAGTGCGAGCGGAAGCCTTCGAGCCAATCGGCCCGCGCTGGGCCGCTGAGATTAGCCGGTACCCACAGCCCGACGATGGTGAACTGTGGATACCGGCCGACCTCGACGACGAAGGCGCGCCAGCTGGCTCGAAGGATGCCGTTCGCACTTCGAGCTATGAAAATCCCCTTCTCTCGCCTCGGGGAATCTCAGATCTAGAAACAAGCGCGATGAGAACCCGTCTCACGAATGATTCGCGAGAGGTCGGGGTTTCCGCCTCCTCAGCGGCGCGGCGGTAGGCATCACTGGGATGGAGATTGCACGCCTGGTGGTAGTGGTCCGTTCGGGTCCGCGTAGCGGCGCGGTTCCATGACAGGCGGCGAGGTGTGGTCGATCCACGCCGGGTCTGGCGGTGGCGGGGTGTAGCGGTAGTCCTCGGGAAGCTCGGAGAGATGGGCCGCGAGGTCTGTAAGTGGGTATCCGCGCCACCAGATCAGATCATCGTTTTCGCCGGGCTCTCGGGATTCCGCGCCTGGCCAATCTTCTTCCAGGTCAAGTAGGTAGTAGTACAGGGCTGGGTTGTCGGCGTCATTCCATGGACCGGGGTCTATGAGTGATCTGCGGGTGTCGCGGGCCAAACCCCAGGTGCGATCCGAGGGGGGTGTGGTGTAAACCATGCGAATTGACGGGCCATCGGTCCAGGCGTGGGATACCAGGAACGTGCACCGTCCGGGCCGTGGAGAGACGGCAGCGTTGGCGTTGCGGACCTCGATGCGATGCAGCAGCTCCTGGAGAACCTTGGCTGCGAACTGGCACTCCGCGTCGGTCGGGGTCTGGTCAGGTGAGGGTTCAGTTGATGGGTGCATAGTTGTTCACCCATGGTGGTGTCAGCGTCCAATTCTTTTGCACCTCAACGACTCCGCTGCCCCCAGGGAGGGGATACATCGTAATCACTCCTTTCTGCCCGCCACCGGGTACGTCGTAGCTGGGGTTGGTGTTCGCCACTATCCTCATCGTCAGGCTTTCGCCAGTGTCGGTGCAACTGGGTATACCGAGAAAACCCGATGTGCAATGAGCTTTATTGATCGGCACCTCATAGACCAGAGTTCCGCCCTGGTTCTCTATCGGGCGAGTATGTGAGATCAGATCCTTGAACACGTTCGAGTTGATCAAACCGTGCTTCCAGTAGATCTTGTCCCAACCAAACCCTTCTTTCGTGGCGGCGTTGTAGTACCCGCGCCTCAGTACAACGCGGTTGCCGTCGAGGTCGGTGGCTTCGGCGATGACGTCGTTGACCGGGTATGAGGGATCAGGCGGCGGCGCGAGCGGGACATCCAGCGCTTGGACAGTTTGGGGTGACTCAGCGAATCCACGGCTGTTCAGTTCCGTTGTCGCGACGGTGATTTTGGCGGCGATGTCCTTGTCAGCGGTGCTGAGTGCGGCCGCGCGGGTGGCTATAGTGGCCGCAAATTGCCGCACCGCCGCGACACGAAAACCGCTGTACTTGCTGGTGTCGGTGACCGAAAGATCTTCACCCACAGTGAATCCCGCTGCGCGGGCCTCCTGGATGGCCTCAATAGCCTGACGCTTGAGGTAGTCCAGCTGATCGGCACCGCGTCGAGCGATTGTCGCGGCCTCGCTCAAGATGTCGGCCAGGCCACGCACCTTCACCAAATCACCGAAGGCGCGTTCTTGCGCCGCGTCGGAGGCCGCACCCTCCCATGTGGTGCCGCCTGGCGCCAGCATGCCTCGGTGCACGGTGTCGAAGGCGTCTTCCCAGTGCTCGGCGGTATCGGTCCAGTCCGTGGCGGCGCGGGAGAGGTGCTCGGTGTCCCACCCGAAAATCTGCGACAAACTCGGCAGCGCCGTACCGGTGACGGCGGGCATCTATCCCGGCCCCGGCCCCGGTCCGCCGCTCAGCTCGGATAGCTGCTGTGCGGAGGTCTCGTCGGTGCTCACGTACTGGTTCGCCGAAGTCATGACCTTGCGGCCTGTGGTGTGGACTCGGTCCGCTAACACAGCCGCGGTCGCGTCGAGGGCAGCGTAGGCATTACCGACTGCTGCCACTGTCGCTTGCGTTGGAGGGCCAACGGCCGGGGAGGGAACGTGGCTGGCTAACCGAGATGCGATAGCAGTGCACTGTCCAGACAGTACGTTCAGGCCTTCGTCGCAAACCTCCAGAGTCCCCACCCGCCCAGTCTAGGGCTCATACCCGGCGCGTCCAGCCACCCCAAAATCCAAATCAACGAAGCCGGTTGCCACGCTCGCTTCGCCCTGAGCGTGCTTCCGAGCGGCCGCATAGGATCAGGTCGCGGCGTCTCATTTCTTGTCTCACCCCGCGTGCCTCAGATCCTCAATGTCGGAGGGCAATGAGACGGTGGCGGTGTGACAGCGATCCTTGGGTACGCGCGGGTGAGCACTCTGGGTCAGGACCTCAATGAGTGCGGCCCGCAATCGACGTTCGTCGGCGCCGGGGTCATCGTGGTGGTCGCCGTGACTGCGGCGGTATGGCTGGGTGTGGCGCGCAGAGACTCCGGCGACGACTGCGCAGCTGTACGCGAGATGATCGCGGTCAATCACGAACACGTGGCGCAGGTCGACGCGGAGGCCAACGCCGGGGTGCAGCCGACGCAGGACGAGTACGAGCAGTGGGCCCACCGGCTGCGCGACCTGGCCGCCGGAATCGACGACCCGAAGCTGGCGGCGCATGCCCGCCGCATGGCCGATTTGGCCGGCCAATCGGTGACGCTGAACTCCGCCATGCCCGCGGAGCTGGCGGCCCCGCAGCCCGGCCCCGGCCCCGCGGCGACGAAATATGCCGCACTCAATCAGCAGTTCGTCGCCGAGCAGCGCGAACTCGATCGGGCCTGCCCCGCCTGATCTCCCCCGGGCGGGGCATCCCCACCGGCGTCAGCGGGATCATCGACACCGTCGGGGTCGATGACGTTGCCGTACTCATCGACCCACGCGGCAACGGTTTTCGGGCGTAGCCGTAGTACACCGGGCCGGCCGGCGGCCACGGCGGCAGCGGCTTGCGGCGGCGTAGGCGGCGCCGGTAGATCACCACGAAAGTGGCAGTACCGACCACCAGGAACACGATCAGCGCCACCTTGGCGAGGTTGACCAGCAGCGCCATCAGCGGTGGTCAGGCGAGTAGGTGCTCACTAGCCCACAGTAGGTCACCTGAGGGACACTGAATCCGGTCGGCGAGCATCGCGTCAGCCATTCAAAGGCTCACGCACAGGCCCGCTTCTGACAGCGCCAGAAGCGGTTCACTATGCGGTACTGTCCCGGCACGATGACAGTTCGCCCAGTTGAAGACATGGCCGTGCGGGAGTGCCCGGCCTGTCGGTTGACGGTGCCAACCGCGGCGTTCTGCAGCAATTGCGGCGCCGACCTCGGGGCGTCGGCAGTTCATCGGCGCGTTCTGCTGCGGCCGAAGGTGTTCGCCGTAGCGCCCCGTGAGCCGATCTTCCTGCCGGTGGTTACCAGTTCGCTCTTCCCGCGCTTACGGGAAAGAACCCGCACGCCGTTCCGGCACGGGTTGTTCCTGCTGCTGGCCGCGCTGGTGACGTTTTCGATGCTGAGGTTTCTCGGTCCGCTGGTCATTGCCACGGCTCTGGGCGCGCAGCTGTTGTTCGTGTTGTATCTCTGGCAGTCCGATGTGTTCCGGGACATGCCTCGTCGCGCGCTGGTGATCGCCGCCGTCATGGGTGCTGGGCTTGGCGTGGCGTGGTGGCTGTGGACCGGCGGCATGATCGCTGACTCGTACGGCATCCCGCTGGCCGCCGGCTCGCAGCTGCAGCACGTGATCGACACCGGTCTGGTTATCACGCTGGCCGGGGTTGTGCCGATGTTGTTGCCCGCCGTGGTGGTCCGGCTGCTGCGCGTACCCGCACGTGAGGCACTGGACGGTTTTGTCATCGGCGTGCTTGGCGCGCTGTTCTATTCGGCCGCGGGCACCCTTACCTGGCTGGCGCCCCAGTTCGCGACGGGCCTGCTCAACGACTACGGCCCGTGGCGGCTGCTGGAGGAAGCGATCTTGTACGGCTTCGTCGACCCGCTGACCGCGGCCTCGGTCGGTGGCCTGCTCGGGCTGACCCTGTGGTTCCATCCGGTCCGGGGGGCCGGTGACCAGACTCGGTGGCCGCGAGCGGCGCTGGCGATCCTCACCGCAGTCGGCATGGTTCTGTATCTGGCGGTGTACGTGGTCGATGCCGCCCAGCTGCCGCGGACCGCGGAACTGGTGATCAACCTGGCACTGGCGGCCGCTGCCCTGGTGAGCTTGAGGTTCGGCGTGCAGATCGCGCTGCTCCACGAGGCGCCCGACCCACAGACCGGTCAACCGGTCCGGTGTCCGTATTGCGAGCAGGTGGTGCCGGACATGCCCTTCTGCCCACTGTGCGGAGTAGCGGCGCGGGCGTCGTCGCGTTCGTCGCGAAACCTGCGCAGGGCGTCTGCACCAACAACCGATCCGCTGAACTGACCCCCTTTAGGCCTCCTTTAGGCCGGCGGGTCGCCGCGCCAGCTGAAGCTGTCGACGAACTTGCCCATGTCTTGGGCGATTTGCAGGTTGGCGGCGGACGGGGGGCCAGGCCCGAATTCGGGTGTGAACTCCCGAAACGGCCCGTCGGCGGCGGCCACCAAGGCGAGGTCGTTCTTGACCGCTGCGATGACGATGACCCGCAGGGGTTCTGATCGCATCTCGGGCTGGAAGTTGGCGACCACACCGTAGCCGAGGTGAAAACCTACGGTGGCGTTGGGTAATTCGTAGGCGACCGCCGAGTCGGGGAAGGCTTCCGCCATGAACTGTTCGACAATCTGGCGGGCGTTGCGGCCCTGGGCGGGCTCGCCGAACAACCGCAGCGTCCCGCCGTCGCCGGAGGTCCATTCCGCAGTCACCCCGTCGGGTTGGGTGGTCACGTCGTAGGCCGCACCGGGTGCGGGATAGGACACCGAGAACTCCCCGCCCGGCGCGACGAACCGCGGGTTGGTCGCCACGGGCAACTCGGTCGGCGGTCGTCCGCAGTCTGGCGGGCACACGTAGAGCGGCGCATCGACAACCCGGTGGTCGATGACGGTCAACACCAATAGCGCCGCCACCAGGCCGACCACCCATAGCCCCAAGACGACGAAATACTGCGGGCCGCGGATCCGCCGCCAACGCGGGCTCTTGGCGGCGCCCCTCCCCTCGGTCACCGGGACGCCGATCGGGCCAGCAGGATAGCTTTCAGCAGATTCTCGACATTGGGTGTCCCTAGTCCGGTCACCATATCGAACCCGGTCCGGCTGCCCGTGCTGATCGCATTGCCACCGCGTCGGATGTCGTGAAAGCCCGGCAGCGGTGAGCCTCGGGCCACCTGGTAGAGCACGGGATTCAAGTCCCCCAAAGGTTTTTCGCCGATGGCGGCGAACTTCTCGTTGATGACGGCCGCCAGCCCGGCCCAGATCGGTGCGGACTGGGATGTCCCGCCACCGACGAGGACTTGCTGATTGAAGACGATCTTCACCCCGGTGAACGGATCGGCGACCGCGGAGACGTCGGGCACCAGCCGTTTGTCAGGGGGGCCGGCGCCTGGATCGACCACTTGCCATGGCGGACGGCCGTAGAGCCCCGTGGCCCCGCCTGCGGTTCCCTGGGTGAGGGGAACGTTGTACCAGGACTGCTCGGCCAACCACGTGCCCTCGGCGTCAGTGGACAGCCGGGTGCCTCCGATGGCGGTCATCTCCGGAATCGAGCCCACGGCGTCAACGCCCACATCGTCGGGGCTGGGGGGATCCGACCAGTTGTGGCCGCCCTTGCACTCCAGGCCGGCAAGGTCGCCGGTAGCGATGAATGCGCTCGTACCGTTGCGCAGCGCCGCCACCAGTGCGGCGCGCACCGGCGCCAAATCAGCGGCGGTGAACAGGCGGTCGCATCCCCAGCCGATCGAGAAACTCCAGATGGCCCCCGGATACCGGCGGTCGACCGACTCCATCAGCCTGGCCAGATTCGTGAAGCCGCCGGTTCCCTCCACCGACGGTCGGGCATTGACCATGACCAACTTCGCGTCCGGTGCGACCGCATGAATGACCTGCAGGTCCATGGTGGATTCTCCGCTGCGCCGATCCGGCATACCCCCGACGACTTCCGGAGTGAACGGCGGCAGGCCGAACCAGTCGGCGAAGCTATCCATGTCCTGCTGCAGGAAACCGTCGAAACTGAACACCACCACGGTTGCGCCCTTGCCGGTGTAGCCCTGCTCTGTCAATGGCGTGACGTTGTAGGCGCTCAGCAACTGGTGGGGCAGCAGGCCGCCATCCGGAACGTCAAGCAGTGGGGTCGGCGGCACCGTGTCCCGATATGGCAGGTAATCGAGAATCCGGCCGACGCCGGAAACCTCGGCACGGGCGGCGGGCGGGACATCGGGCTGCTGCGGCGAGGCGTAGAAGACGCGTCCGGCGTCGGGACCGCGGCGGATGCGATAGTCGTGCACCGCGACCCCAAACGCTTCGCCGACCGTCGCCGGGGTGCCCTCGATGACGGCCCAGCTGTCTCCGTCGCGCCAATGCACCGCCAATCCTTGCGCCCCAGCCCATCTGGCGAGGCGGATGGGCGGGGACGACCGGTGCAACGCTGCGGTGAGTTCGACGCGGTCTGCTTGGGCGGGCCCGAGGTCGGTCGAACCGGAGAGCAGTCGGGCGTAGGGGCCGCCGATGACATCGCTGCGAATCGAGGCTCCCTGCCCGTCCGCGGCGAAGAACGCCAACCCGGCCACCAGCAGCGCCGCGCCTACCCCAGCCGGCCCCGCGACCGGTAGCCGATGTCCTTTCATGAGCATGCAGTGGATTCAACCCGAATGCCGGACTTCGAACGGGATATTGGGTACCGGGAGTATCGGCGCACGATGTCAGCCGCCGACAAGACCACAACGTGGAACCCTAAGGCCCGGCCCCGGAGCAACCGCGCAGAAGACGTCTGGGCCCATGTGCTGACTTCGGCCGCCCAGCCGTCAAGTTCTCGTCGTGCCGTGTGGACGGACGGGACGGGCTTTGCGCGCTCAAGTGCCGCCGGTGTGAAATCTGCGCGGCTGCCGGTGTTCTACTTGGGCAGCGGACTGTAGAAGACGATGCCGTTGCCCTTGTTGTCGTAGACCACGGCACGGCGTTCGTGCGCATCGTCGTACGGGGCCTTGACAACGCCGCCGCCGCTGGCTTCGACGGCCTTGGCCGCGCCGTCGACATCCGCGGTCTTGATACCGACGACGACCTGCCCGGGAATGGGATGGTCCACCGCCGTCGCCAGCGCGAGGGTCACCGGCCCGCCGTCGAGAGCCGCGAAGTGGGCCCCGTCGCGGAACTTCAGCGACATGCCCAGGGTCTCGCTGTAGAACCGGATCGACTCGTCGAGGTCGTCGGTCGACAGGACGATCATCTTGACTTCGTGCTCACTCAAGGGTGCCTCCTTTGGCTAGATCGGATCCAGACTATTCCCGGATGGTGGCGATTCTTCCGAGGGGGCGTTACTCGGATGTCGGGCGAGCGTCTGAGCGGGCAGGACCTGCATCGTTTCCGGCCGTCTGCACGACGGCGGGCCGGGCCGAACGGACCTTCAGCTGGGAGTAGACGGAGTAGGCGGGCGGCAGTTCGCCGCGATCGGTGAGGGCCAGCAGGACCTGCTGCCCCGAGCCGGCCGAACCGGCGACCTGAGCGGCGAAGACAAGGCTGGTCGCCACGGCCGCCGGCGGCGCGGGCTCGTCGACGCCGAGGGCGCGCGCGAGATCGAGCGAATGGATGGTCAGCTCGGCTGTCCGGGAGGGCAGGTACTCAGCCAGCGCCATCGCGCCCATCGGACTGCCGATGGTCGCGTCGGCGGAAGTGCGCGCTACCAGCACCAGTGCGTCTTCCGACGCTTGGCGAACCGCGGCCAGCGGATCGTCGCCAAGGGCAGCCACCGCGGCGCGTCCGCGCGCGGCGATCTGCTCGGCAGAGAAGTACGTGCTTCCCTCCCGCTGCGGCGCATGCGGGTGCAGAAGGTACTCGACGACCGTCGTATGCGCGCGATTGGTGTGTGCGGCAAGCTCCCGCACGGACCAATCGCCCAGTCCCGGCTCGTCCCAGCGATCATCCGGCACCAGGCTCACCACCCGGACGAAGTATTGCGACGCCTCGGCGAAGCTCGTGGCAAGGTCGCCATCCATACCAACATCATGCGGCATGCTCCGAAAACGGGTTGTTCGAGCATCTGGTCGCAGCGTTAACTGGCCGGATGAACGATGCGCTGCGCGGTCTGACCCGAAAGCTGGATCGAGGTGGGGATCGACGGCTGGTCGATGACGTCTTCGATCAGTGCCTGGTCGCCACCCTTTCGACTGTCCTCGAGCACCAGCCCTGGTCGGTACCGGTACTGGTGGTCCACGACGGTGATCGGCTGCTGATGCACGGATCGACCGGAGCGGGAGCGCTCAGGCATGCTGCCGATGGCGCTCCCGTGGCCGTCAGTGCGTTCATCCTCGACGGCATCGTCGTCGCCGAGCGGCTCTTCGACCATTCGGCCAACTATCGATCGGCTGTGGTTCGCGGGACGTGCCGCGCCGTCGATCGCGACGAAATTTCCGCAGCACTGGACTGTTTCACGGATGCGCTCCTGCCGGGGCGGTCGCGGGAATGTCCGTCGCACGCGCCGAAAGAGCTCGCCGCGACACTGGTCCTCGAATTGGCGATCACCGACGACAACTGGATCGCCAAACAGCGCACCGGTCCCCCGTCGGCGCCAACCGGCGGCGGATGGACCGGCGTCGTGCCGGCCACACAGACCTATGGGCAACCTGTCTCGGCATCGGCTCAACCGCTTCCCCCGTCGGTCGCGCAATTCATCGCCACCCGCAACGGCTAGGCACCGGGGCCGCTACGTCTGCAGCCATTCCCACGCGCGGTCCAGTTGATCGCGGCGAAAGGTTCGCAGTTCGCCGTCGATGAGCAGCGACGCCGGTTTCCTGACACACCACTCCTCCCATCTCGGGGCGCCCACCATCGCGATCTTGTCGAAGTCACGGCGATGCCTGAAGTCGAAGACGGTGTTGGCCCAGGCCCCCGCGAGGCTCCAGCCCCGGAACGTCTCGTCCAGCAGGAACAGCACCCGCAGTGTCGGGAAGCGCGTCAGGAGTGCTTCGATGCGCGGTGCGAGCGCACCTCGGTAGTCGAGCCGGCTCAGCTTCCCACTCACCCGTATCGCGAGGACGTTGCCGGTGCTCTGGGACAGGAATTCGATCACGGCAGCGCCTTCACGATCCGACCTCGCCCGTCCGCGGCCGCCGGCCCGGACATCAGCGGTGAAAGGCAATGAGCAGCGCAACGTCTCCACATTCACCCGACGATAAGCCCGTACCTAGACACCGAATGCAGCCCGCGAATGCCGGACGCCGCCGGGTCGGGCGCCTTGATGCCCGTGTCGAGGGGCTGGTCGGCCGATCGGTATCGCGGGGGCGCGGTCACCGCAGTAGGCTGACCGCATGGCTGGGCGGTTCCGCACTTCGCGGCTGGTGATGGCGGTGGCCTGCGGTGCGCTGTTCGTGGCCGCGCCCGTGGTGGCTGCCGCGCCCGCGTCGGCCTGTCCGACCGGACACTTCGCCGACCCCTACACCGGCCAGTGCTACGCCTCCGGCCAGATCGGAACGGTCGGCGGCATCCCCTGCATCCCGGGCAAGTCGTTGGGTACCTGCCTGGGAATCCTGCAGAACCAGCCGATTCCCGGCTCCGGCGCGGCGCCGCCGTACGGCCCCTGGCCCTGAATCGTCAGGGCACTTTCCCGTCAGGTCCTCGGCCGGAACGACTCCGCCGGGTTGACCAGCGCCGCCGCCATCGCGTTGCCGATCGGGCCGTGCTCATCGAAGACCGCCGCCACCCCCGACGCGATACCGTTGTGACTGGTGTGCACCAACGCGGCAAGCCCGACGTGACCCCCCCGGGGCAGCCGGGTCAGAGTCAGGGTGTAGTCGGCATTGATGAAGCGCAAACCACCTGTGCCCCAATGGGTCAGCGCGCTCGTCGCATCCCCGGCCATCGCGACTTCGACGAACGGGCTCAGCGGTTCGCCCGCCACCAGGGGACGCAGTTGGCGGATCCAGGCGTACTTGGGTCCCGCCGCGTCATGCCATTCGGTGAAGCCCAGGGCGCCGCCGGAAAGGCCCTCCCCGCCGTAGCCCCAGACGAACATCGGCAGGTCGTCGGGCAACGGCCCGGGATCGGGTGGCAACGGCGGCATGGTGATCGGTGCCGACCACACGTCGCCGGTGGGCTGTTCACCGGGACGCAGGAACACGGCGCTGGCCCTGGCCACCACCACCTCGTTCTGGACCACCTCGGCGTCGACCAGCCGGATGCGCCGACCAGAACGTTGCACCGTGGTGCGCACCGCGAGCGGCTCGACCGCGGTCGGCCGCAGCAGATCGACGGTCAGCCGCGCCGGTTGCAGCCCCTCCCCCGCGCTCTCCACAGCGCGGGCCAGTATCCCGCCGACAACGTGGCCACTGATACTGGGACCCCACGGACCCTGCGCCGCGGGGTCGGGCAACAGCACGTCACCGTCGCAGACGAAATAGGCAGTTGTGACGCCAGTGGTCTGACCGGATATCGCCACGTGAGCCCTCGCTAACTGTCGGTAGGTGTCTCACGATAGCGGCGCGGTTTGCCTCCGGGCCCCTAGGGATGACGGCCCCGGTCAGGCAGCGACCGGCTGTGTCATCGCCGAGCGGATCAGCTGGAAGTCCGGCTCGCCGATGCGAAAAACCCCGAACCGGAACGTGTAACCCCATCGCTGTGGGTCGGCGATGAACTCCAGCCGGCTCAACAGGGGATGGATCGACGTCGTGACGCAGGGGCGGAACTCGACATCGCGCCGCCACGGCGAAAAGCCCGGAGCCATCTCCACCTGATAGGGCTCGTCGTCAGTGATCCGCCCGATCGCGGTGAACGCCTGCAACGGTTCGCCGCCTTCGAATGCGGTCTTCGGTGAGTAGAAGACGATCCAGTCGTCCTTGGCCATCTTGCGCAGCATGTGTGGCTTGCCGTGGTTGGCCTGCGTGAAACCACCGGTGACGCCGCGTTGGACATGGTCGGCGCTGACGGTGTTGATCCAATAGGTCATGCGAGCACGCTAGGCGCAGGGTCTGACATCGAATCGCAGTAATATCCACCCCGTGCCGTCCGGTCATCCCGCCGACGCTCAGCAGCGCCAGGTTTCGGGCCTGGCGGCCGTGATGACCGTGATCGCCATGGGGCTCGGGTACGCAATCTCGGTGAGTGACCCCACGATCCTGTCGGCCAACCTGGACGTCGTGGCCAACGGCCTGCGGCTCTCGCAGGAAACCGGCACGTTCGTGGCCAGCCTCGCATCGCTGATGATGGCGGCCGCCGTTCTCAGCGCCGGCGCACTGGGCGATCTGTACGGCATGCGGCGGATGTACCTGATCGGGTTGTGGGGCGCGGTCTGCTTCAGCGCGATGACGGTGGCCGCGCCGGGGCCCGCGGTGTTGATGGCCGCCCGCGCCGGCACCGGGGTGGCATTGGCGTTCCTGATCGGTCTGTCCCTGGCGATCACCAATGCGGTGTTCCCTCCGGGGCGACGTGCCGCGGCGATCGCGGCGTACTTCGGCGTGGGCTACGTCGTCTCCACTCCGCTACCCGCGCTCAGTGGTGTGCTGGCAGATGTCATCGGTTGGCGCGCATCCTTTTTCGTCGTGCCGCCCCTCGCAGTGATCGGGCTGGTCATCACGTGGCGATACGTTCCCGAGACGGTGCGCGCCCATCGGCGACTCGACCTGGTCGGCCTGGTGCTGTTCGCCGTCGCGTTGCTGGGCCTGATCTACGGCATCTCGCAGCTGGAGACGGGTGCCGACCCCGTCGGTGTGGCCGCCCTGGCGGCGGGTTCGATCGCCGCCGGCGGATTCGTGATACGCGAGCTGCGGACCGCGGAGCCGGCACTGGACCTGCGGGTCTTCGGCTCGGGCCGGTTCAACGCGGCCGCGGTATCCGGTGCGGTTTTCAACTTCGCGACAGGTGGATCGCTGGTCCTGTTCACCTTCTACCTGGTCACCGTCCGTGGCGAATCACCCCAGCTGCTGGGCATTCTGTTGATTCCGGCCACCGCACTGGCGGCGGTGGCCGCCACCGCCGCCGGCCCGGCCATGAACCGGTTCGGTGCCCGCACGGTCCTCGTCGGCGGGCTGGCCGTGCTGCTGACCGGCCTGCTGGTGGTGCGGGTCCTGGGCCTGAACACCTCGGTCACCATGGTCTTCGTCGCCCTGGCACTGATCATGGTCGGCGGCGCGATGGTCGGCACGCCGCAGGCCACGGTCATGATGGCCGGTGCCCCGCCGGATCTCGGTGGCGCGGTGTCCGGTGTCAAGAGTGCCGTCAACGAAGGCGGGTTCGCACTGGGGCCCACCGTCTTCGCCCTTGTCGGCGTCAACGTCTTCCTCGGCAGTGTCGTGCACGAACTCGGCGGCTCCGGCATCACGCGCGAGGAACTGGGGGAGGCCTTCCGGACCAGCCAGGGCGGCCAGGCCGTGTATCTGCTGGATCCGGAACATGCGCGATTGATGGTCGAGCACGGGCCGCACAACATGGTCGATGCGATTCACACCCTGAGTTTGGTCATGGCTGCGGGACCGGTCGCGGCGATCGCCCTGGCACTGTGGCTGGTCAAGCCGAACCGGCAGAACCACGCTGCGGCGCCCTGAGGCAGCCGCAGCCGGCGAGCGGCCAGTTGAGGCACACAAGCGCGCCGAGAGCGTGCAATACCTGGCCGCTCGCCCGCCGATCCGCGACGTGGCGACAGCGTGGTTCGCGGGGAACTGAGCTTGCCCGGCTGGGCGAAAGGGTTCAGTCCGCCCGAGCGTCGGAGGACGGGCCGCTGCTGTCGGTGCCGATGTCCGGGGCGAACGCGTCCGGGCTGGCTGGGGCCTGGCCGGCGCCGACGGACTCCGCCTCACCGCCGGTCGCGTCTTCGGCCGCGCCGCTGTCGGGTTCCCCGCGCCCCTCGGTTCGCCAGTCCCGCAGCAACAGGATGATGCCCGCTATCGCCAGCGCGATGACCACAACGGCGACGATCGTGCTGCCGGTGATCAGTGCGACCAGCAGCGCGACGAGGCCCGCCACGGCAAGTTTGACCGCCATTCGCATTGATCGCCTCCTATGACAACGACTGTCCCGTCGTCATAGTGTGTACCCCCTCGGGCCCGATTCTGGACCGCGAATCACCGATGCCGTCGACGTATCACGGTGAGCCGGCCGGTTGTGCCCGCGGTTCGGCCGCAACGGCCGAGGGGGACAGGGCCGGCGGGGGAGCGGTGAGCATCGCCGCCAGCATGGTCACGATCTCGTCGAGGCTGGCGGG
>Ga0210086_1000871_pt1 | contig 16427 bp, 16 predicted proteins | sample China_Galinas_PW_3_FD_184867 | JGI IMG/M metagenome (GOLD analysis project Ga0210086, IMG submission 184867) | Wetland microbial communities from San Francisco Bay, California, USA, that impact long-term carbon sequestration - China_Galinas_PWB_D2... | ecosystem: Environmental > Aquatic > Marine... | reverse complement strand
ATTCCGTGTCGGGGCCACGCCCTCGGGTGTGATGGCGCTGACCAACGCCGGCCATGAGGTGTTGATCGAAACTGGCGCGGGCGCGGCCATCGGTTTCAGCGATGACATGTACCGCAGTGCCGGGGCGCGGCCGGTGAGCCGCGAAGACGTCTATGCCTGTCCCATGGTGATTAAGGTCAAGGAACCGCAGCCCAGTGAGTATCCCTTGCTGTGGGAGGGGCAGGTGTTGTTCGCCTATCTGCATCTTGCCCCCGATCCCGAGCAGACACGGGCTCTGGTGGAATGCAAGGTGGTTGCCATCGCCTACGAGACCGTCACCGATATATACGGACACCTGCCGCTGCTGGTGCCCATGAGTGAAGTGGCGGGCCGGCTCGCCATCCAGGCGGGGGCCAATGCCCTGCACATGATCCACGGCGGGCGCGGCGTGTTGCTGGGCGGGGTGCCGGGGGTGTCGCCGGGACGGGTAGTGATCCTGGGCGGCGGCATCGTCGGCACGCAGGCGGCGCGCATGGCCCTGGGTCTGGGGGCGGATGTGACCCTGCTCGATGTGAATCTGGAACGCTTGCGCCAATTGGATGATATGTTCGGCCCGGGACTCAAGACCCGTTACTCCGACAGCTACAGCATCGCCGAGCTCGTGCAGCAGGCGGATCTGGTGGTGGGGGCGGTGCTCATTCCCGGCAAGCAGGCGCCCAAGCTCATCACTCGCGAGCATATCAAGAGCATGAAGCAGGGCGCGGTGCTGGTGGATGTGGCCATCGACCAGGGCGGCTGTGCCGAGACCTCGCATCCCACCACCCATTCCGATCCAACCTATGTGGTGGACGAGGTGGTGCATTATTGCGTGGCCAACATGCCCGGCGCCGTGGCCCATACCTCGACCTGGGCGCTGACCCATGCCACCTTGCCCTATGCGCTGGAACTGGCCAACAAGGGCTATCACCGTGCTTTGCGGGATCATGCCGGTCTGCGTGACGGTCTGAATGTCCATCTGGGCTGCGTCACTAATCGTTTTGTGGCGGAGGACCTGGGATACGCTTATATTGCAGCCGATGAGGTGCTGCAACCGCTGTAGGGCCGCAGCGACGCTAAATCCGCCGTGGGCCGATCATGCCGCCATTGCGGCTGCCGGTCGGGTAGGCTTGCTTAGCCGCAGTTGACCACGGTTGCCGGGTGGGATTCCCATTCGCGGGCGCGGGTGATTTGCGAGGGTGACATGGTTTGTTCCAGGGCGGTCTGATAACCGGCGGCCAGTTGGTTGCCCTGGGCGGCGGCCAGCCCGTACCACATATAGGCGAAGTCCGCGACTTGCGGCGTGTGGAAAGGCCGTTTCTTGATACCGTAGCCCAGCATGCGGCCCAGCTGTAATTGGGCCTGTTCATGGCCTTGCAGAGCGGCACGGCACAGCCACTTGTAGGCGATGGTGTCGGTGTGGCCCGGGCCGAAGCCGCAGCAATAGCTCATGCCCAGCTGGTACTCGCCTTCGGCGTCGCCTTTTTCGGCCAGCTGCCGCCATTGGGCGCGTTGCATTTTCAAGATGTCGAACTTGCCCGCGGGTGTGGCTGCGGTCTGTATCGCGCCGCCCCCAAAGTAGCTGCACCCGCCGAGCAGCAGGGCGGTCAATAAGACTATGATGGCGTTTTGCAGACGCATGATGATTCTCCCTCCGCCGTTTGCCACAGCCTACCATAAGCCAGCGCTTTCGGTCATGACCGGCTTGCGCATAAGATATAGCGCTATTTTCGATTGCATCAACCTGAGCTGCAAGGAGACGACTATCACTTATCCCCTGTTGCGCGCGTTATTGTTCCGCCTGGACCCGGAAGCCGCCCATCATCTCAGCCTGGAGGCCCTCAAGGCAGCGCAGCGCCTGCATCTCCTCGGGGGGCGTCGGCCGTCGGCGCCACGTATGGTGATGGGTATCAGCTTCCCGAATCCGGTGGGCCTGGCGGCCGGTCTGGATAAGGACGGCGAGTATATCGACGCCCTGGCCGCGCTGGGATTCGGCTTCATCGAAGTGGGAACCGTCACGCCCCGCCCGCAGCCGGGGAATCCCAAGCCCCGCCTGTTTCGCCTGCCGGGCGCCCGGGCGATCATCAACCGCATGGGCTTCAATAACCGCGGGGTGGATAATCTCCTGGCCAATGTGCAGCGCGCCCGCTTCAGCGGTGTACTGGGCATCAATATCGGCAAGAACTTCGACACCCCGGTGGAGCGTGCGGTGGACGATTACTTGATCGGCCTGCGCAAGGTCTATGCCCACGCCGCTTATGTGGCGGTGAATATCTCCTCGCCGAATACGCCCAATCTGCGCCAGCTGCAACAACATGACGCCTTGCTGGCGCTGCTGGGCGAGCTGAAGGCCGAGCAGGGCCGCCTGGCGCAGCAGCACGGAAAATACGTGCCGCTGGCGGTGAAGATCGCGCCGGACCTGAGTCCCGAGGCGGTGGCCGATATCGCCGCCCTGATCCGCAATCAGGGCATCGATGCGGTGATCGCCACCAATACCACTCTGGCGCGGGAGGGGGTGAGCCACTTGGCCCACGGTGACGAGGCGGGCGGCTTGAGCGGTGCGCCCTTGACGCAGCGGTCCACCGATGTCGTCCGGCAACTCCACGCGGTATTGGGCGATGAGGTGCCGATCATCGCCGTGGGGGGGGTCATGGAGGCTGCGGATGCGGAGGCGAAGATACGGGCCGGGGCCAGACTGGTGCAGCTCTACAGCGGCTTCATCTATCGCGGACCCTGTTTGATCCGCGAAACGGCGGAGGCGCTGCGCCGACTCGACGCGGGCACGGACGTTTGATGCTCAGGATAGACCGCTGGCGCGCACGTTCACCAATCCAGATTGGCGTCGAGAAAATTGCCTTGGGCCTTGGCGCAGCGGTACATCACCTGTACCGCATAATCATGGGGGCTGCCCGACCACATGTAGGCGTTCAAGGCGATCTTCAGGACATTGACGGAATAACGCTCATCGCTGGTCTTTTTGAGCGGGCTTTTCAGGGCCAACCCCAAGGCGTATTCCGCGGGTACCCCCAGCCGTGAATTGATCACCGAGTCATAGCCCACCATGGCGTAGCCAAAGCAGATCTGAGCGTCCTTCTCCAGGGGCGGGGCGTCGGCAAATGCGGCCGCAGTATTTGCATAAAACGCTGCGGTCATGAGTACAAGCAGCAGGGAGAATATCTTCATGGCCCGGTCCTCCACGGTAGGGGGCCTGTCGATGACCCAGGTCCTGGGGTGACATCATGAAATCCTTAACAGATTTATCGACTGGGGTCCCTCTCGTCTTGAATAGCATAATCACGGTCGGCCGGTCTTACATCAGCGTGAAACCGGTCTTCTGCTCGGGCGACTTTAGCGGTAACCTTGCAAGCCATTGGCTACGGCCGTTACAGCCCTACTTAATATATGACCAGCATTTCCCCCGTTCGGTTTCAAATCGCGCCTAAACATCCGGGCACCCATCTTTTCGAGATTGTGTGCGGTATCGATGCTCCCGATCCCGCCGGCCAGGTGTTTTCCTTGCCGGCGTGGATACCGGGAAGCTACATGATTCGCGAATTCGCCAAGAATATCGTGCAATTATGGGCAACCAGCGCCGGCCGGCCGGTGGCGGTACACAAACTGGACAAAAGTACCTGGCAATGCGCGCCGTGTGCGGGATCGCTCAGCTTACGCTATGAGGTCTATGCCAGGGATTTGTCGGTAAGGTCCGCCCACCTGGACACCACCCATGGCTTTTTCAACGGCACCAGCGTGTTCGTCAAGCTGCACGGCCAGGAACGAGTCCCCCACGAGGTGGAGATCCTCCCTCCTGCAGGCGCGGCCTACGGCGATTGGCGGCTTGCCACCAGTCTGCCGCGGGCGGGAGCGCCGCCTTTCGGCTTCGGCAGCTATCGGGCGGCGGATTACGATGAACTGATCGACCACCCGGTGGAGATGGGGACCTTCACTCTCGCCGACTTCGAGGCCTGCGGGATACCGCACGCCGTTGCCATCAGCGGCCGCCATCGCGCCGATACGGAACGCCTGTGCCGGGACCTGCGCTTGATCTGCGAACAGCAAATCCGCTTCTTCGGCGAACCGCCGCCCATGGCGCACTATGTGTTTCTGGTGACGGCGGTGGGCAGCGGCTACGGCGGCCTGGAACATCGCGCCTCCTGTGCGTTGTTGTGCAGTCGTGATGATCTGCCGCAGCGCCACCAGCAGGATTTGACTGAAAAATACCGCGGCTTTCTCACGCTGTGCAGCCACGAATATTTCCATCTCTGGAATGTAAAGCGTATCAAGCCGGCGGCGTTCGTCCCCTATGATCTTGACCAGGAGAATTACACCGGCTTGCTGTGGGCCTTTGAAGGCATCACCAGTTACTATCAGTTTGTGATGCTGTTGCGCTGCGGCTTGATCACCGCCGCGGATTTTTTAGAGCTGCTGGCGCAGACCGTCACCCGGGTATGGCGCGGCACCGGCCGCTTCAAGCAGTCCCTGGCCGATTCCAGTTTCGACGCCTGGACCAAGTTCTACAAGCAGGACGAAAACGCCGCCAACGCCATCGTCAATTATTACACCAAGGGCGCCGTGGTGGCCTTGGCGCTGGACCTGCTGATCCGCCGCGAGACCCGTAATACCCGTTCCCTGGACGACGTGATGCGCGCCTTGTGGAAACACTATGGCGAAACCGGCGGCGGCGTGGCCGAAGACGGCGTGGAGCGCATGGTGACCGAGAGTTGCGGTGTCGATCTGCACGGCTTTTTTGACGATGTGGTGCGTGGGCTTGCGGATCCCCCCCTGGCGGAATTGCTGCCGCAATTCGGCGTCGGCATTGAGCTGCGTCCCGCCGAATCAAGCGACGACAAGGGTGGCAAGCGTGCCAAGCAGGCGGCGGACAAGCTGGCGCGGCGTGCGGTTTTGGGTCTTCGCCTCGCGGATAAGGGTGCCGAGGCGAGGGTGGCGCAGGTCTTGGATGGCGGTGCTGCGCAGCGCTGCGGCCTGGCGGCGGGCGACATCATTATGGCGGTGGATAGTCTGCGGGCGACCCGCAGCAATCTCGATACGCTGTTGGCCGGCTATGCGCCCGGCGAACGGGTCACGGTCCACGCCTTTCGTCGCGATGAATTGATGAGTTTCAATGTGGAATTACAGGCGGCGCTTCCGGATACGTGCGTGCTGAGCCTGCTGGATGACATGGACGACACGGTGCGGGCGCGCCGTGTTGCGTGGTTGGGAGGGACATGACGCCGGGTCGGCGCTTGCAAGCGCCGCTGAAACTGCGTAGGGTATTTTTCCTCGACGAAATTAGTGTCTAACAGCGCAAGGAGAGAAGTGTTATGTCCGTACTCGTGACCCAACAGGCACCGGATTTTGTTGCCCCCGCCGTAATGCCGGATGGCAGCATCAATGAAGCCTTTAAACTTTCCGATCTGCGCGGCAAATATGTCGTATTGTTTTTCTGGCCCTTGGATTTTACCTTTGTGTGCCCCACCGAGATTGTCGCGCATCACAATCGTGCCGTGATGTTCCGTGAGCGCGACGTGGAATTGGTGGGCGTTTCCATCGATTCGCAATTTACCCATTATGCGTGGCGCAACACCCCGGTGGAAAAAGGCGGTATCGGTCAGGTGGACTTTCCCCTGGTGGCCGACGTCAAGCATGAAATCACCCGCGCTTATGGTATTGAACATCCGGATGGTGTGGCGTTGCGCGGCTCGTTCCTCATCGATCGCCAAGGCATCGTGCAGCATCAAGTGGTGAACAATCTGCCGCTGGGGCGCGACGTCGACGAGATGCTGCGTATGGTCGATGCTCTGCAGTTCTTCGAAGAGAATGGCGAGGTTTGCCCCGCCGGTTGGCACAAGGGCGAGGCCGGCATGAAGGGTTCGGCGGAAGGTGTGGCCGAATATCTGGCCAGCCACGCCAAAGATCTTTAAGCGTCGATTGCGGGTGGTTTCACCACCCGCGTTTCCTTAAAATGGCATTGCATTGCGCAGCGTCTTGTCCGCAACTCGGGCTAGCGCTGCTCGATGGTTTTGTATTCAGCGTGCTTATTTCAACCTAAGTTATGGCTTTGTAATGATTGAGTCGGCCGTTCAAAGACCATGGCAGCTGCTTGTCTACGGTCTCTGCCTGTTGCTGGTGACAGCGTGCGCCAGCAATGATGGTGCGCGCGCCAAGCGACGCGATGCCGGCGGCTTGAATGAACGGGCGGTGATCGGCGGTAGTGACAAGGCCGTGGTCGGGCCTGTCATTGCGCAGTACATGGATGATCAGGCCCGGGAGCTGCGCGTCCTGGCGGAGACCTTGCGCTCCGGCGACGGCATCATCGTCACGCTCCCGGAAAAGCGGCTGTTCAAACTCAACAGCGGGACGCTTGATCCGCACTCCCGGCGCGCGCTGGGTAAAATCGCGGCGATAGTCGACAAATATGCCAAGACGCATCTCACTGTCGTCGGTCATACCGATGATCGCGGCTTCGCCGATTTCGATATCCATCTGTCCGAACGCCGCGCCAAGGCGGTGGCCGATGCGCTCGTCAAATCTGGGGTCCCGCGCACGCGCATTCGCATCATGGGCATGGGCTTCGCCAGACCAATCGCCGGCAACGATACCGCCGAAGGCCGCAGCCGCAACCGCCGCGTGGAGATTCATATCGCACCGGACGAGCAGTTGCGCATAGAAGCTCGAACACCGCCCGTCTGAAGACCTAAGCACACGCCGGCGACTCCAAATTCATTCCACGCCGGCCCTCGCGCCTGTTGCCCGAGCATTTTGTTAAAGATTTATACCCGATGTGTCGATCAAAGGGATAGTTATCCGGGTGGTAGGGTAACCAGTCGGGGGACAATGTCCGGAAAAGATCTTGAAAGCAGCGGGGGAATCACTCCCGTTTGTCAGGAGTGCTGTGCATGGCTGGGCTGGGATTCAAGAATACAACCATTAAAATGCTCATGGTTGCCACGATAGGTATCGTCGCGGTCGCGCTGTTCCTATATCTATCCGTCGTTTGGGCGATGTCGAACGGCATCGTTGCCAAAACCGTCGAGCAGGAACGCCTTGCCGACACCATGAGAATAATGGCGGATACTCGATTTAACGTCGTTAAAATCCAGCAGGCGCTCACCGATGCCGCGGCGACCGGTGATGATGACGGCTTTTCCTCGGCCATGGATGATTTGAACGCCGCGCAAGACAGCCTGGATGCGTTGGTCACCGCCAGGCCTGCTCTGCAAGGGGAGGCGGAAGCGTTCAAGCAAGGCATAGGTGAATTGCATGAACTCGGTGTGCGGATGGCAAACGCCTATATCAAGGATGGCCGCAATGCCGGAATCGCGATTTTGCAGGATCCCAATGAGGGCTTCGATGTCAGTGCGGCAAGACTGACCGGCGCCATGAATGCCTTATTGGAAACGCTGAACAAGGATCTCATTTCCGCAACCAAAACTTTGAATACGGCGGAAGAATCTTCGCGGTTGACGGTGGTGGGCAGCAGTATGGCGATGTTCGTGTTTGTCGCCTTGGGGTTTTTGATCGTGTTCTATAAGGTGGTCCCCCCCCTCAATAAGTTCCTCGCTTCGATGCGCGATATCAACAGCGGCAGTGGTGATCTGACCCGACGCCTGCCGCATGACAGTAAGGACGAAGTGGGTGAGATCATCGAAGAATTCAATGCGTTCGTGGGTAAACTCCAGGCCATTATTTCCGATGTCGTGCGGTCCAGTACCCAGTTGAACAAAACCTCGGAAGAGATGCTGGATGCGGTCGGCCGGGCGGAAAAGGGTGTATTACGGCAACAAGACGAGACCATGCATGTGGCGACGGCCATGAATCAGATGTCTGTCACCGTCCAGGAGATCGCCCGCAATGCGGCGAGCGCGGCCGAGGCCGCCGAGCAGGCCGATAAGGAAACCTCCCAGAGCAGGCTGGTGGTCGTACAGAGCAAACAGAGTATCAACCTCCTTGCCGATGAAGTGGAGAAGGCGACACAGGTCATTCATCAACTGGAATTGGACAGCGACAACATCGGCACCATCCTGGACGTTATTCGGGATATAGCCGATCAAACCAATCTCCTGGCGCTGAACGCCGCTATCGAGGCGGCGCGCGCCGGTGAACAAGGGCGCGGCTTTGCCGTGGTGGCCGATGAGGTGCGTTCCTTGGCCAGCCGTACCCAGGATTCGACCCAGCAGATCAGGGAAATGATCGAAAAGCTACAGGGAGGAGCCGCCAATGCCGTGGCGGTGATGGAGGGCGGCAGCTCTCAGGCGCAATTGAGCGTACAGCAGGCGACGCAGGCGGAGGCTTCGCTGGAGGTGGTTACCAAGGCGGTTGCAACCATCAATGACATGAATATGCAGATTGCCAGCGCCGCGGAGGAGCAAAGTGCCGTCAGCGCCGAGATCAACCGCAATATTCATAATATCAGCCAAGTCTCGGATGAAACCGCTCAAGGCGTACAACGGTCTACGGAACTGTCGGGCACCGTGACTGGCGAGTCGAATCAATTGCTGGCCTTGATGAAGAAATTCCGTGTCTAGCCCGGGTCTACGGGCACGGCATAAAAACGACTGAGCCGCGATCCGCGTCGCCGTCAATCCCCGGCCAACGGGATATAGGGCACGTATTCTTGCAGGGACGAAAAGAATTGCTCATATAGAAAGGGATCTTCTATGGTCTTGAGCTTGTATTGCGCAATCCCATGCACCAAGATCTGCCTGTTTGATATGGGCTGGACGGTAACTGTCATCTCAATGAGGTAGTCCCCATATTTTTTAGCGGCAATTATTCCTTGTTGGGCATCCGCATTGTCGATGACGAAGCTCAGGTCCTGCATAGCCGCAATCACGCCCCTGACAAGCCCTGAACGGTTATTGGTGTCGAATATCCTGGTTTGCATCCTTTGGACTTGCAGTTCGCGCTGCTTTACCAGGGCCGGGTCGATTTGCGATGCGCACCCGCTTATAAAGGATACGAGCAATATCGTTGCAAGGTAGCGCATGGTAATCATATGCGGTCGGGCTCAATGAAGGTGGAGGCTTCGAGCCGTTCGTAAAAAATCTTATATGTGTCGTTGTCGGTGATGGTCGTGACGTCGGAGGCCTTGCCATTCGAGTCCAAGACCATCTGTTGGAGCGTGAGGCGGGTAATGAAGGCGCCTTGCCGGCCTCTCGCCGGCATGGTAGTGAACGTGGCTCTAGTGACGGTGTCCTTGTCCGAGGATGTCAGACCGATACTCAATACCGACATCATCATAGAGGCGAATCCGCCATTTTGCTCGTGCTTGGTGGCGGTGACTATACCAATGTCGGGATTAACCAGGTCCGTTTTGTAGCCCATGTTCTCCAGTATGACGGCACTGTCCTTTATTAAGATAGATTTGTCCCCGGTGGCGAAAACGCGGCTCTCCAGCTGCCTGTCATCCGGCGTCGAGGGCGTGAGCAAAAAGGCATTCTTCGGGATGCCGGAACAGCCCGAAAGCACGACGACGCATATGGCAAGCAAAAGATACTGGGTCATCTCTCTAATGGTTATTTTGCTAATGCTTTGAAAAGCATAGTATATACTTCCCTGCGCAAAAAGCCGTCACCGGGAATATAGGCTATCGCCTCTTGAATCCGGACCTTGCCCATCCCTAGCATTCGGCCGCTGCGCGCTTCCCCGGCGAATCTTCATGATACTAACGTATCCGGCGAGCTATGTCGGCCTTGATGATTAAATATTGTAATATCAGTGCCTTGTAGATAATGCGGCCCGGCGCAGCACCTGCCTCGAGCTTGATGCGGCTTTCCAGAATATTCCCAGGCAAAAAACGGCCAAATCCCCAGGGTCGGCATCAACTGTTCAGTCGCCATTCAGAATCAATGGTCTCTAATATGCCATTAATCATCAGACGTTAACGAGCGCTGCTGCCCACGTCCAGGGAGGTTCTATTTCAACATAGAGGATTTCGACGTGCCTCAGTGTTTAGGAGGTCAAATGAACATCGAGGGTTTCGATCTGGCGCGCTTGCTCAAGCCCGTTAATCCCGAAGACTTTTTTGCAGAATATTGGGAACGGAAACCCCTCCATATACAGCGTCGTAATCACGACTATTACGGGAGTCTACTTTCACAGCAGGATCTGGAGGATATTATCTCCAGCACGGATATGCGGTATCCCGCCATCAAACTGGTCCCCAAGGGTTCCAACGCTTTTTATCGGCCCGAAACCTACACCACCAATTTCAGACACGGGAACGATGTCTTCAACGGGGTGCCGGACATCGATAAGGTTTTTGCCGAATATCGTGCCGGCGCGACTGTCGCCCTCCCGGGGTTGGAGCAAAGCTGGGAACCCATTGGGGCGCTGTGCAGAGGCCTGGAGAGTTTTTTCGATCACGCCGTACGCGCCAACGTTTATATTACCGCGGGCAACACCCACGGCTTCAAGCCTCATTACGACCCGCATGAGGTCTTCGTGCTGCAACTGGCCGGCAAGAAACACTGGCGCGTCTACGACCGGCCGCTGGCACTGCCGCTGGTGAGTCAGCCATTCGGTGGTCAGCCATTTGCCCGCAATTATGACAATCCGCCGCCGCCACAGATGGAAATTGATCTGGAGGCGGGCGACCTTTTATATTTGCCACGCGGCTACGTCCATGCGGCGGCGACATCGGACAGTTTTTCGGCCCATGTCACCATCGGGGTCACGGTCTACACTTGGATCGATCTGGCCGCTGAATTGTTCATGTCCTGCATGGGGGTTGAACAGTTTCGCGGTGCGCTGCCTCCCGGATTTGCGAGCAACGCAGAATTCAAGGACACCTTGCGGCAAGGCTTAATGAAGCTGGCCGAAGACCTGCAAAAAAACAGCGACTACGACAAGGTGATCGATAACTTCACCAAGCGCGTGTCAGCGGGACGGAGTCGCGGCAAAGGATCGTTCCAATGCGACGTGTCCGTGCCCTGACCGAATCCCGGGTGGAGCACAAACGGTGTACAAAAGCAGTTAGTGGATTATCCAAGCATTGGTGTTGCCATCATGATGGCCCAAGCCATAATGGTTGCGCTACCATAACGTTAATTCCGCCCCTTACCCGCGAGCGCCGTTATGCCGTCCATCTCTGAGCTTGCGCACTGGACGCCGGTCGCCCTCAATATCAACGACCCCGAACCGAGCATCGATTGGTGCGATATGCGCGGCGAGCGCTTCACCGATCCGTTTTTCGATTATACCGTCGCGCGGCTGGTGAATAAGGGCGCGGGCCACCCCGTCGTGCGCACGCCGCTGAGCGCGTTGCTGGAGCTCGACCCGACGCCGTCACTGGAGCCCAGCGGATTCGTCTTCCATATAGGCCGCTGCGGTTCGACCCTGGTGGGCCGGCTTCTCGGTCGACTCCCCGGGGTGGTCGCGGCGCTCGAACCGCGCCCGATAAATAATCTTCTGGAAGCCGATCCGGCTCGCATCAACGAAGAGATCCAGATCCAGATCCTGCAGCTGCTGGTGCGGGCGCTGGGCCGGGTGCGTTTCGGCGACGAGCGGCATCTGGTACTCAAGCTCTCCAGCTGGAATATTCGTAAGGCCGCACTGTTTCGCCGCGCCTTTCCGGAAGTGCCCATGGTGTGGGTGCAGCGGCGGCCGGTGGAAGTCATGGCCTCAATGCTCAAAGACCCTCCCGCCTGGCTGGCGTTGCGTAATCATCCGGCGCAGGCCGCGCAGTTCTTCGGCGTTGCCCCGGCTGTGGTGACGGGGGTGGATGGTTTTGAGTTCGCGGCGCGGCTGCTGGCCTCCATGTTCGATGCCGCTGCTGAAAGCGATGCCTGCATCATCGATTATGACGACCTGCCGGGCGCGGTGGCGGATATCGTGGCGCCGCTTTTCGGCATCGACATCAACGCGAGCGATCGCGCGATGTTGGAGGAACAGGCGCGCTATCACTCGAAGACCGCAGGCGCCGTGCCGTTCACGGACGACAGTGAACAAAAGCGCGCGGTACCGGAACGAGTCAAGGACGTCTCATCCTCTTTGCTCGACGAGCGCTATTCATTGCTCAGCACGCGTCGGGCGGAACAGCGTACCCGCTGAGATACTGCTTCTGCAGTAGCCTTTACTCTAGAGCAATGCCTGTCCGATAAGCATTGTCAGTATTCCATCTAAAAGAATGTCAGGGTGCGCGAACCGCAGAAGAGGAAGTTCGCGCACGCCTGTCGGGCTAGGGGCTTGTTTAGGCCGCCTTCTGGTAATCGTCGCTGGACGGTTGTGCCTCGCGTTGCTCATGCTTGGCGGTTGCTGCGGGAAGCGGTCCAGGCGCCCGGTGCTGAAATGCCCAGGTCGCGGAGTACAAGGGATCCCAGCCGATAAATCCCGTCAAGCCCGCATAGGTGCCAAGGGCAACCAGGCCGACGATAGAGGCCGGCGAAATGGCCGTAAACAACACCGCCACCATAATTAATGTCGTTCCCACTATGATGCGATTGACCCGATCCAGCGGACCTACATTTTCTACATGATAATAATCGTTTGTCTGATAAGACATGGCTGTTAACTCCTTGGTTTAACCATACCTGTTCTCCAGGATTGAGAACATTTAAACAAAGCAGGTTTAAACCAGACTGAAGCCGAGCTAAATTCAACATTAAAAAAGTTGTTCCCCCAGGGCTCGGGAGAAAGTGCTTTTGGGGTTTATGACTCTTCCACGTAGTCCTACCCCGTCCATGGCGACAATATGGATGGGCGCCAGGGACGGGTTGACTGATTAGATAGTCTTGCGCGATATCGCAATCTAACTTGCGTAATGTCGCGAGTACGGCCCCGCTTTCTACTCGCTTTGTGCGCACCAACGCAGCTGGAGTAATCCAGATCGGGAGGTCCGCAAAGTACCGCTGGGGTCGTCCTGTCTATTGATGCTTGATTTGAAGAGTTAGGGGGGACAGTCTTCCCGTGACTCTGCATCTGGCGTCACCGGTATCTTCGAGATGCCACGATTCACGAATCGTTCATATAGCATAATTATTCTTACGCGGGTCAACTTCTTACCCGTGGTGGCCGTTATTAAAATAAATAGCAATAGAAGACGCACAAGGCCGACGCAACGATGTCAACAGATTTCGTGCCAGACAAACTCAACACTCCACATATACCTCTCAGATCGAGTTTGCGAGATGGTATAGAAATCCTTCAGTCCATAGGGCCGAAGGTCACAGAAAACATAGGGCCCGAGCACTATTTCAAACTCGAGACCTCAGCATTTACCATGGCGGTATGTGCGAAAGATAACCACGTCGCGTCCGTGTGGTATGACGATCCGGTCGGCAGGGAATCGGACACCGGTAAGGAAAGGAAGATAGAGCTGTATTTAATGCGCTACGGTTCCTTGTCGAATTGGGAGCTGCGAATGGTCAATGATTTAATGCGCTATTGGGTCAATGTCCGCGACAAGGCAGCAATGGTCTATCGTCTTCAGAGCGACGTGATTCGCTTTAACCAGTATTATGAAGAATTCGCCTGAATCGGATGGCGTTCAGAGCTGTTTGACGTAAAAGCGCTGTATCGCCGGATCCGGCGTCTCTGAATGGAAACCACAGGATTACGGGGTTCCGCTTCGCCCGAAATGACGAATTGTTCAGAGCCACCCTAATCCTTCGCCGACGTCACTACTCATAAGAATATCCTGGCCTACAATAACGTCTCACCCGATTCTGGGATAACATGTGCCGGTATGAGAGGAATCCGACCATGAAAACGATTAAACGCTTCCAGATGATTCGCGAATTTCATCTCGCGGACTGGTTTACGCTGGGCAACGCGGCCTGTGGGATTGGCGCCCTATTTTCCACGATGACCTATTTGCAGATCGACGACGTACGCCACCTGCTGCTGGCTTGCGGCCTGATCCCGCTGGCGATGGTATTTGATGTGCTGGACGGGCGCATCGCGCGCTGGCGTCAGAAGGCTTCGGCCATGGGGCGTGAGCTCGATTCGCTCGCCGATGTGATTTCCTTCGGCGTGGCGCCGGCGGCCATCGCCTACGCTGCCGGTATGGACGGGCTCTGGGACCGTATCGTGCTGGTGTATTTTGTCGCCTGTGGCGTCAGCCGCCTGGCCCGCTATAACATTACGACCGAAACCTTGTCACAGGGAGGCGATAAGGTGAAGTATTTCGAAGGCACACCGATTCCCACCTCCTTGCTGCTGGTCTTCGCGATTGGCATCGCTGCGGTGCAGGGGCAGATTGGCGGCCGCCTGTGGCTCGGCATGATTCACCTCGGGCCGTGGCAACTCCATCCTTTCGTACTGGCGTTTGCCGTGTCCGGTTCGCTCATGATCAGCCGCCTGCGCATTCCAAAGTTGTGACGCATCATTATATAAGCGCTCTGATCCCATTAATGCCTCTGTCCCCGTGCGCACGCTATTGCAATAGAATCCGCTTGCGATTCGCATTTTATAAAACCTTTGCCGAAGGTGAAGACACCAACGCTTCGGTTGGGCAGCATCGCGTAACGAAGATGGAATCAACGGCACATATTCACGCAGAAATAGGTGTCGATGTCGGTGGCCGCATCCATATCCATACCTTATATCCGAAGGTCTGAGCTTTAACCATCGGTATGTGTTGACGGTCAAAGCCGCATTCGGCTGGGGCAGGCAGATTTATGCAAGCAAGTAGTTGGTGCCGTATGTGTTAATGTGTGCCCGGGAATCCTGAGAGGCAGTGTGTCTTGCTGCAATATTACAGAATCTGCTTTGTCATGTAGGAATTGAGCGCAGAAAGCAGTTTGCTTTCTGCTTCATGCAGGCTTGCTTTCAGTTGTAGCGATTTATCGTTCTTTTCCTTGGCGCTAAGTTTTGCCAGTTCATCGTCATTTTCCGTGACGAAATAACTATTCCCCCAAATTGCTTTGTTATTTTTTGGATATGTCAGTTTTCCTTCCAGGGTGACAGGTGCATAGGTCTCGCCTAAAAGCCAATCGACACCGTTCCATGTCAGATACTCTGAAGTCATTTCCTCCGTAGACGCGGCTATGCCGAACCAGGGATTCTGAGTGGCCGAGCCGACGATAATCCCCTGTGCCAGGGCCTCAACGGCGCCTGTGCCAATAAGAAATTTCTTCCACCTGGGTTTGATGCTGCCATAGCCGGATAGGTTGACGACTAAATACAGGTCATATTCAGAGTTGGCTGAAGTAGGTAATTCACCGCAGGTCGATTGCTTCTTTAATTGCAATTGCGGCGAATTGATTATATGGGTTTCGATGTAGCTGTTGACATCATTAATGGCAGAGATTATGCGCTCATGAAAGAAGGTTTTATTCTGTTCGCCCGTAAGGCTTTTGTTGATGATGTTCATCTCTGCAGTCGACTCTATGCAATAGTTGAGGGTGATGGGGTGCCGGTCTTGTAGGTCCAGGGGATGAGTCACGGCGAGAGACGAACAGCCGCCCAATATCAGCCATGATAAAGCTACAAAAATGCGGCTGATCACTTTCCATGGATCTCCATGGCTGATAACTTACAGTGGTGCTGCCACCTATTATGGCTGAAGCAAAGCGCCGCTCTGCTCGCCAGGCGCCTAAATAAAAATGCGGAGAACGGTAAATTCCGGCATTTCTCAGGCCTGCAAAGTGCTTCGTTAATCATTCTATGATGTGTAAATGCATCGGATCATTGTGCCAAGGATTTTTGTGCGGTAATTACAATTTCGACCAAGGGTGCTTGGCTTCGTTCCGCAGATGTTGAGTGGCTTTCGTGAAAAGTCATTTGCTTATATTGCAGTGCGTACGGGTAACCCTATAACTTTTATTGCGGCGGGAGGAGTAAGCTAATTAGTAAATGTCGTTTGACATGCGTATCTGACGCTCCAATGGGGTCGCGGGAAGCTTCGACTTTCACGGGCGCAGTTCACGATAAAAACCAAGTGCTCATGGATTGTTTGATCCATGGACAAGTTCTGCGATGAGAGAAGGTGATTGGTTTATTTTGTGAAAAGCGTTCGGCCAATAATGTTCGACTCTTTTAGTGTGGTATTTGCGACAGTGCCATCGCTGTACTAACATCAAATTAATCTCTGCATCCGTCATCCCTGTTAAGTGCTCTAGGGAGAATCCGTATGACGAGGAAAATTCTCAAAATAGACAAGCTCCTGGATCTGATGAACCATGAACTGTCCCGCTATGACAGCTGTGTCGAGTGCCGTTTCAAATCGATCATGCCGCTTGGAGGCGTGGATGAGTCGGGGTGTAACTGGTCGCATGCCAACCTCAACTGCAGAGGTTACCCCGCCGCTGTCGGTCAATCTACCTCCCTCTGTCAGCCGTCCACCGTCTGTCAGCCCATTGTCGCACGCGTCATAGTTGAGGCCAAGAAAAAGTACAACGTCTTGTAATTATGGCATTCCTGCGTAGAGTATTCAGTACGAAGCAGGGGCAACTTACGGAGTGCTCCTCGCA
>Ga0210086_1000868_pt1 | contig 16447 bp, 9 predicted proteins | sample China_Galinas_PW_3_FD_184867 | JGI IMG/M metagenome (GOLD analysis project Ga0210086, IMG submission 184867) | Wetland microbial communities from San Francisco Bay, California, USA, that impact long-term carbon sequestration - China_Galinas_PWB_D2... | ecosystem: Environmental > Aquatic > Marine... | reverse complement strand
CTACAGCTGGCCGCAGAACCTCCCCCCGCGCAGCGACTACCTCGAGATCGACACGTCCGGGCAGCTGCAGAACGGAAGGCTCGCCGTCTACTACCTGCTCCGCGTCGTCCAGCCCCCGTTCCCCAACGACCCGCCGGTCGAGATCGATCGCGACGAGGTGCGGTTCTTCTGCGATCCCGGACCGGCGACCGAACGCGACATGTCCGGAACCTGGAAGGTCAAGACCGTCGACGTCATCGAGGACGAGGGGCCGCCGCACGACATACGCGTCGACGACGAGTTCGTCGCCGGCAGCGGGCGCGTGCTGAGCGTGCTCACGACTCCGTGGACCGATGCCGGACTGCGTGACGCGCTCCAGCTTCCGCCCGAGGTGATCACCTACGTCGGCTACTCCTATGCCGACTACGGGTTCATGCAGGGCATCGCGATGTTCCAGGGCGACAGCAGAAGCAAGTACGCCGATCTCTTGATCGTCGTGCTGTTCGACTTCGTCCGCACCGGCGACCTGCTGCAAGGGGAGTGGTTGTACATCGAGGAAGACACGAACTTCTACAACGTCGACGACCTGTGGCTCACGCTCGACAGGCCGGCGGCGCTCCAGGCGTCGTACTCGGATCCGGAGTCCGTGCCGTTACTCGATTGGCGCGACAACAAGATCGCGCGGTTCGTGCGCCGCTACCGCTAACCCCGAAAAAATGTGTCAGACACATTTTTTCGGAGTTAGCGCGGCCCGTCACATCACGAGCTTGTAGCCGACCCCGTGCACCGTCAGCAGGTGCTCGGGGGCGTCGGGCTTGGCTTCGAGCTTCTTGCGCAGGTTGAACACGTGTGTGTCGACCGTGCGCGTCGTCGGCATCTCGAGGTAGCCCCAGACCTCGCGCAGGATCTCGTCGCGCGCAAACGTGCGACCGGGGTGCCGGCACAGCAGCCGCAGCAGCTCGGCTTCCTTTTGTAGCAGGCGATGGACCTCGCCGTCCCGGCAAAGCTCGTGGGCGTCGAGATCGACCTCGACCTCGCCGATGCGGAAGCTCGCGGCCGGCGCGCCCGTTCGGCGCAGCACGGCCGCGATGCGCGCGTGGAGCTCGTGGACGCTGAACGGCTTGACGACGTAGTCGTCGGCGCCGAGCTCGAGCCCGCGGATGCGCTGCTGCTCCTCGCCGCGCGCGGTCAGGATCAACACCGGCGCCGGGTTGCCGTCTCGCCGCAGGTCCCGCAACAAGTCGAGCCCGTCGCCGTCGGGCAGCCGCAGGTCGAGCAGGATCGCAGCGATGTCCGTGCCGACGAGCCTACGCGCGGTCGCGAGGTCGGGCGCCTCGTCGACGAGGAAGTCCTGCGCTGTGAAGAAGTCCACGAGGCTCTCGCGAATCGCGGCCTCGTCCTCGACGATCAACAGCCGCTTCACGCCGCCCCTCCGCTGGTCGGGATCGTCAGGACGAACACGTTGCCGCGCCCGTCCTCGATGTCGAGCGAGCCCGAGTGTGCGGCGACCGCCTGGCGCGCGATCGCGAGCCCGAGCCCGCTGCCCGACGTCGACCCGGCGGCGTGGCCGCGGCGGAACGGCTCGAACACGAGGCTGCGCTCGCCCGGCGGGATCCCCGGTCCCTCGTCCGCCACGCGGATGCGCAGGTGCGAGTCGTCGGTCTCGGCAAGCACCGTGATCGTCGTACCGTCGGGCGCGTACTTGGCCGCGTTCTCGAACAGGTTGCGGAACGCACGCCCGAGGACGTCGGGGTCGACCTCGACCGTCGGCAAGTCCGCCGGGGCCTCGAGCACGAGCTCCTTGCCGGCCGCACGGACTGCGTCGCGGCTGTCGGTGACGATCGACTCGAGCAGGCTCCGGGCAGCAACCACGCGCGGCTCGATCGGCGTTCTTCCCTTCTCGAGCCGCGCGAAGTCGAGCACACGGTGCACGAGCGCGTTGAGTCGCTGGACTTCGCCGAACAGCGCGCGGGCATACTCGTCCTGGCGATCGCCCGGCACGTCGCCGCGCGCGAGCATCTCGGCCTTGAGCGACAGCGCGGTCAGCGGCGTGCGCAGCTCGTGGGACACGAGGTCGATGAACTCGCTCTTCATACGCGAAATCACGAGCTCGCGCCGCAGCGTGCGGACCGCGAACAGGTTGGCGAGGAAGAACGCGACGAGCGTCAGGCCCGCGAGCACGCGCGCGAGCTGCGCGAGCCGCTTGCTCGCCGCCGTCTCGCGCGGGATCGCGAGCATCTCGCGCCCGAGCGGCGCGATCGCGCGCCGCGCCAACGGCTCAGCCGCTCCTGGCGCGCTGGCCAGCGCGTAGGCCGAGTCGTCGATCTCCTCTTGCGCAAGCTTCGCGAGCCGCTCGAGCGCCGGCTTGGAGACGACGAGCACGCGCCGCTCGCCGCGGGGAACGAGCCAGCTGCCGAGAGGACCGCGAACCGGACTCGATGGGGGACTCAGGTCACCGGCTGCGAGCGCGGCTTGTACGGCGGCGACCGCGAGATAGTCAGAGGGATCGACGCCGTGGTCTCCGAGGCTGTCGAGCAGCTGGATGAGCGCGGGTGCAGCCGCCGCGGGAACCGAGAGCTCGAAGCTCACGAGCCGCGCAGCAACCTGCCGCAAGGGGACGAGGTCTCCCGTTGCCGCGGCGATCCGGGCATCGAGCAACGCGCGTAGGAGCTCGAACGACAACACACCCGTGTCCGAAGCACTCGCCTCCGCGAGCAGCTTCCTGGCCTGCTGGCCCGAGCCGGTCGCCGCGAGGCTCCGGGCATACGCGAGGATCGCCGCGCCGGGCCACGACTTGCGCGCCCGCGCGTGCTCGAAGAACCGGAGCGCCTCGGCATGTTGGCCGCGGCTCTCGAGCTCGAGCGCGATGTCGAGCTCGACCGGTAGCTCGGCCGCGAGCGCCGGCGCATCGCCCGCCGTGGCGAACGGACCGACCGGGCGCCCATCCTCGCCGAGGTCGATGACGCGGCGCTCATCGGCGAGCCGGTCGATCTCGCGCTCCAGGGCCGTCGCGTAGCGATCGAGCACGCGGCGCGCGGCGGCCCGCTCGCCGTGCTGGAGGTTCTCGATCGCGCCGCCGAACACGAGCACGGCCCACGCTGCCGCGAACAGCGCAGGCACGGCCAACAGGATCGCAAGCGTCCATCTCCGTGATGACGGCATGCAGGGAATCGTAGCCCCGGCCCGCGGCCGGCTGTCAAGCGGTTGTCAAACCATCGCGAGCGAGGTCGGGTTTGACGCAGCGATGACAAGCAGGACGCGCGGCTTGGCGATAGTTGCCGTCTCGGAGTTACTCAGGAGAAGCTTCATGTTGCCACTCGCGTTCGTCGCCACGTTCTTGCTCCCGCCCGCGTTGCCGCCGCAGACCTCGAAGGGGGCGGAGTTCTCGGCCGTCCTCGCGCGCGAGATCACAGGCGACCCGAAGGCCGCCGCCAAGTCGCTCGAAGTCGCGATCGCCAAGGCCAAGGAACCCGGAAACCGCGCACGGCTCATGGCCAAGCTCGCGATCCTGTACCAACGCCTGAACCAGCTCGAGAAGCGCAAGCAGATCTTGGCCGAGCTCGGCAAGGCGCCCGAGCCCTATGCCGCATGGGCGAAGCAGCAAGCGAGCCGGAATGAAGGGCAGCAGGGCGGCAACAACGCGGTCGTGCGCTTGATCCACGAGCTCGATGCCGGCACCAAGGTCGGCTCTTCCGAGCCCTTCTACGAGCTCAGACAGCTCGGCAGCCTCGCCGTCCCCGCGCTGATCGGCGAGCTCGACAAGCTCGGCTACTTCGGCCTGAGCAATGCATTCCTCGTGTTCCGGAGCTATCCCGATCCGGCTCTCTACCCGGTGCTCGAGAAGATGCTGCGCTCCGACGACCAGATTCGGAGGACGCTGGCTGCGCGCTTCCTGCCGAATCTGCCGGCCGACGCGCGCAGCGAGCTCGCCGCGATCGCGATCGCGTCGGACGATCTCGAGGTGCGCAAGGAGGGCATCCGGGCGCTGCTGCCGCTCGCCAACCAGAGGCGCGACATGCAGCAACGAGTGCTCGAGATGGCGCGCAGCGAGTCTCCACGCACACTCGAGGCCGCGATCGATCTGCTGTCCGACCCGGAGTTCGGCGACCGCAAGCTCGCTGCGGCGACCCTCGAGGGGTTCGTCGGCAACGCAGACCCGAACATCGTAATTGGGGCGTCCTACGCCTGGTCGAAGGTTTGCCAAGAGGGTGACGAGGACCGGGCGCTCGCGTTATTGGCACGGCTGCCGTCACTGCAAGCGAGGAAGCCGATCTACGACGTCGCGGTCGAGAGGCTCCAGTCCTGGACACGTGTGCAGAAGCAGGCGCTCGAGAGCGAGGGACTTCGAAACACGATCAACCAGCTCTGGACCAACCAACAGCCCGACTTCGACGAAGCGACGTGGATCGGGTTTCTGGGCCGCAAGTCCAGCCGGATCTCTGCGCTCGCCCTCGACGTTCTTCGAAAGCTCCGCAGCAAGCGCGCGACACCCGAGGTCGTGAAGCTCCTCGACGACCGATTCCTCAAGGACAAGGCCTTCCTCTACCTAGTGGACCTCGCGCCCGAGCTCCTCCAACCGAGACTGTCCGAGCTCTACCGTGATAGCCAGCTGCAGCCGCACGTCAGCCAAGTGCTGCCCGAGCTCGTCGGTCCGCAGCATGTCCCGTGGCTCGTCGAGCTCTTGGAGCGCGACTACCACGATCCGTCAGTCATCTTCAAGAGTCGGTATCTGGCGATGATCGCGCGGATCAGCACGATCGAGCATTGGGACCTGCTAACGGACCTCGCCGATCCGGCTTCGGAGCGGACGCGTACGTTCAGCGAGGGCAACTACGATTTCGTTGTCGATGCAGTCGAGACTGCAGTCCGACGCTGGTTCGCTCCGTCCCTGATCCCGTTGGCGTGCGAACGCCTGCCACGAATGGACAAGCGGCTGGCCGGCACGGTCATGGAACTCATGTGGCCTGCTGCATCGGGCAAGGACGCCACCAGCATCCGCGGACTGCTCGAACGCAGTCTCGCGGCGCTGCGAGAGGGCAAGGACGAGCGCTGGCACGCGTTCGGTCGATACCTGGATTACAGCCGTCTCGCGGAGTACGCGATCCAATTGCTCGGCGAAATCAAGGCTGATGGATTCGGCAAGACGCTGATGCCGCTCCTCGTGCACGAGAACGACGCGATCGCCGATGCCGCGTTCCAGGTCTTGATCGCGGGAGACTCGACGGACCAGAAGCAACTGTTCCGGCACGTGTTGACGAGCGACGTGGCTGCCGGGTTGCTGTCGCAGGTCTTGCAGCACGACGTCGTCGTCACCGATCCCGACTTGCGCAAGCTGGCCATCGACCGGCTCGCGAACTGGTCGGGCGAGGCCAACATCTCGAGCGCCGACGCCTATGTCACGAAGCTGTCGAAGGCCGACCGTGAGGCGTTTGGGGCCAAGGTTCTCGCCCGCGAGCACGGCGACAACTCGGTGCCGAGCTGGCTGATCGTGACGGCGCTGTACGCATACGGCAGCCTGAAGTCCGCGAAGTACGTCGAAGCGTTCGCGGGCTACTTGGACCACGCTGACTGGAGAGTCCGCTATACCGCCGTCGAACAGCTCGGGCGCACGTTCTCGCGCGAGGCCGGGCCGTACCTGATCGAAGCGCTGAAAGACGACGACGCAAGGATCGCCAAGCTCGCCAAGCAAGCCCTCGCCAAGATCAAGGACTACCTGGCCGAGAAGGCCAAGTGGGAAGCCGAGTTCGGCGAGACCAAGAAGAAGTGATCAGCGGCCGAGCACGATCTTCCGGTTCGGCTTGTGCTTGGCCGGGAACCGCCCGTCGAGGTAGGGGCCGTCGAGGTTCCAGCAGCTGCTCTTGGCTTCGTTGCATACGCTTCCGAGCAGGGTCTCGAGGTCGCGCCACGCGTCCTCGCATACGATCCGGTGCTCGCCGAGCTCGCGGTTCAACGTCACGATGTCCTTGCGCACGAGGTCACGCCCGTCGTTGATCGTCTCGCGCAGCGTGGCCCGGAACTCGTCGTAGACGGCGTTGATGCCCTCGTCGGTCCGCCACGTGGTCGGCGCTGGAGTGGCCTCGAAGCTGGGGACCGTTTCCTTCCACTTGAGGACTCTTGCCGCGATCGCGTCGCCGACCTTCGCGGCCTCGGGAAGGAGCTCGCGGCTCTTCGCGAGCAGCCGCTCGTTGGCCGCGCCCGTGCGCGTCTCGAACGCGAGGACCGCGCGTTCGGCCCCGCGCACGTATCGCTCGGCCATCGTCTCGATCTGCGCGCAGGTATCGGCGAGGCATGCCGCGATCTCGCCCTTGGCCGGCAGCTTCATGTGCCGAAGCCGCTCGTTGAGCCGTTTCGAGAACGCTTCGGTCGCGAGCCGGACGTCGCGCGACGTGCGTTCGTCGACTTCGGCGCGGATCGCTTCGATCCGCTGGAGCGCCCTCTTCAAGCGGCGCGGGTTCGAGCGATCGAGGCGGTCCTTGTGGCGCGCGATTCTCTCGCAGCTCTCCGACCAGTGGCGCGCGATGCGCTCCTCGAACAGCTGCGCCATCTCCTGCTGGACGGAGGCGACGCGCTGCTCGAGCCTGGCCGCGTGCCGTTTGTCGAGCCCGGTTGCCGGAATCGTCACAGCTTCGCGGATCGCCTTGCCCGCCGCCTTGATGCGCGCGCCGGCCGCGGCGAGCGGCTTCTCGGGGGCGACGGTCTCGAACGCGAGCATCAGGCTCGCGAGGTCGGCGAACTGCTTCGGGTCGAGTCGGGCGTCGACGCGTGCGAGCAGCTTGGTCTCGAACTCCTTCATGTGGGTCTTGACCTGCGCTTCGATCTTCGCTTTCAGCGCCTTGGCCGAGGTCTTGGCCTGCCGGGCGAGGTCGCGCGCCTGCGACTGGAGCCTGTCGGCCCGCTTCGACCAGTGGTCGATCCGCTGGTCGTAGCTCGTGCGCAACGCGTTGATCGCTGCGAGCTGGCGCATCGGGTGGTCGGCGGGGAGCTGCTCCGCCGAGAAGAACTCCGTCGCTGGCTGCTCGCCGGCCGCCGGGATCGCGACCGCCTGCTCGATGCCCGAGCGCACGACGCGCAGTTCGAGGCCGCGTCCGCTCGTCAGTGCGGTCTCGACGTTGTCCACGTCGGCGTCGGTTCCGTTGACGCGCAGGATCACGTCATAGGTCGCGAGCCCGGCCTTGGCGGCGTCCGAGCCTTCGGCGACCGAGTCCACGAGCGCCGCCGTCTTCGCGTCGGCCCCGAGCTGCACCGCGAGCGCCTCGGGCAAGGCGACGATGCGCACGCCGCGCGGGGCGACCGGCGTGCGCTTCTTCTTGGACACCGCCGGCACGAGCCCGTGGCCCTGCCCGGCCGTGGACCTGGCTGGTTGGACCTGCTCTTCGGGAGTCGCTCCCTGGGGAAGCGCCTGTGCAATGCCGACCACGGCGATGGCGACGATGGGTACGATTGCCAGCTTCTTCATCTGCCCTCCTCCTGCGACCGCTCGGTTCCGAGAACGCCGGGCGGAGGAGGGCGTGTCCCCCCGAGGCCGCCCGTTTCACGGGCCCATCGTGCCGATCACGAGTGCCGGCCTCAAGGGGCCCGGCCAGAGCTGATCACGGAGCGCGCCGCGTGACCGATTCCGGTCACTTCTTCTCGGGTGCTCGCTTGGCGTTTGCGGCCGTCCGCTGGGCGGCGGACCATGCCTCGAGCAGCGGTTTGCCGATCGCGGGCTGCCACCCGGCTTTCGGGTTGGCGCGGATGCGGCGCAACAGGTCGAGCTGACTCGGCGAAAGAATCTCTTCGAAGTCACCGTGTCCGATCCGTGCGTTGATGCGCGTGGCCTGCAGCTCGGTCATCGGCACGAACCGCAACGGGGTGCCCGAGAGATGGTACTTCGGCTGCTTGTCGGGGCGAATCGGTTCGTCGCTGCGGACCGCGCGCTTGCCGAGCTTCTTCGACGCGATCGCTTGCTGCGCGTCCGAGCGCGTGAACACGCGGTTCGCGCATTCGTGGGAAGCCGCCCGGTCCAGGAGCGAGCGATAGCTGATGACCTCGGGATCGAAACGGACCTCGACGACCTCGTCGCCGTCGAGGACACCCGGGCGCGTGCCGACGACACCGTCGATGCGGCCGAACTCGGCCTCGCCGGTCCAGAAGCACGCCATGCCGAATACCGCGCTCTCGGTGCCCCTGCGCAAGGCCTTGTGCTCGTCAGCGAGCAATCGCAGCCACTCGGGTGGTTTCCGCCCGGCCTTGGCCAGCGCGGCCATCATGCCGTGGGCGACGGCGTCGATCGTCCAACGACCGGCGATCCGCGGAACCAGATCGTCGCCCGAGCCCGACACGATCCGCACGACCGGGTTGTTCGACGCCGGTTCCTCGAACCGCTCCAGCACGCGAGCGTCGGCGCCCTTGACGTTGTTGTAGACGCAAGCGGGCACGAACAGCGTCTGCGCGGCATCGACGATCAGCGGGTGGCTCAAGACCTGAGCTCCGAACTTCTTGCACGTGGCTCAGCCGGGGACCTCTTGGAACAGCACGAGCAACGGCTGCTTCTTTCGCTTGGCGAGCGCGACCGCGGCATCGAAATCTCGGTTCCAGTCGACCTTGCCGAGCTCGATCGGTGTCTTGGCCTGAGCCAGCGGGATCGGTCCCTGGGCGGCGAGCGCGAGTGCCAGCGTCAGCGTGATCATCGTTTCTCCGAATAGCCGCGGCGGCGGTCGGGTTGAAGCGAATTTGCCCCTGGTCCATACCGCGCCCCATGTCTGTTCTCGACCAATTCTCGCACGAAATCACGGATATTGTCGAGTTGGTGAGTCCCGCGGTCCTCCACCTGCGCACGATACGATCGTCGCGGGCGCAGGTTGCGGCGCGCGGACTGGGCGGCGGTAGCGGCGTGTTGCTGACGCCCGACGGCTACGGATTGACCAACCGGCACGTGATCGCCGATGCCGACGCCATCGAGGTCGAGCTCGGCGACGGGCGGCACGTCGTCGCCGACGTCGTCGGTGATGACCCGCTGAGCGACCTCGCGGTGCTCCACCTGTCGGCATCCGGCCTTCCGCATCTCGAGCTCAGCGACTCGAATCAGGTGCGGGTCGGGCAAGTCGTGCTCGCGATCGGCTGCCCGTTGGGTCTCGCCCGCACGGTGACGCTCGGCATCGTCAGCGCGCTCGGGCGCACACTGCCGAGCCTCGTGGGAGGGCGGCGGATCGAAGGCGTTCTGCAAACCGATGCGCTGTTGAACCCCGGCAACTCCGGCGGCCCGCTCGTGTCCGCATCGGGACAGCTCGTCGGGATCAACACGGCCGTCATCTCTGGCGGTCAGGGACTGTGCTTCGCGATTCCGAGCAACACGGCGAGCTTCGTGTTCGGAGAAATCCTCGGGCACGGGCGGGTCCGTCGTGCCTGGTTGGGGGTCGTGCTCGAAGAGGCGCTGCTTCCCGGGAGTCTCGCGCAGCAGCTCGGTCTCGCCGGCAACCGCTGCCTGCTCGTGCGCCATGTCGAGCCCGGCGCGCCGGCGGACAAGGCCGGGATCGTCGCCGGCGACATCGTGATCCGCTTCGCCGACCAACGCATGGAGTCGGTGTCCGACCTGGTCGCGGCGCTCGTCGCCGACATGATCGGCGGCCGCCGGGAGCTCGAGATCTTGCGCGGTGGACAGCTCGAGACCGTCCTTGTCAGGCCAGAGGAGCTTCCGGCGCTGCACCCATCTCGCTGACTCGCGCCGGCCTTGCTACGATCTGCGAATGAACCTGTCGCTCCTCGTCTGTCTTCTGTTCGCGGTCCTGCTCCCGGCGTGTTCGAGCATGTCGAGCACGCACGCGGGCGGTGTGTTCGTCGCGCGTCTCGACCGTTCCGATCGCAAAGGGTTTGCCGAGATCCGCGCGCAGTTCACCAAGCGCAATCCCGGCTACGACATCGCGTACTACCCTGAGCTCGGCGACCTCGAAGCGTCCGAGCGGCCGCGGGTCGTGTTCGTCCAAAGCGAGCCCGGCTCGGTGACCATAGACTCGGCGTCGGGTGCCGAGCAGCGCAGCGAGGCGACCGTTGGCGACGTCGTGCTCGTGCGCCCCGGCGAGGTGTTGCGCTCTGTGTGTGCCGGGCTCGTGTTCGAAGTCCCCGATCCGCTTCCCACCGGGCTTCCGAGCTTCGTTCGCCCCGATTGGGACGACGCCATCACGGACACCCCGGGCGGGTGCGCGACCGAAACGGGTGCCTACCGGCGCATCCTGCTGACCTGGCTCGACGGCAACGGGCCGTACGTCTACCACGCGCTCAACGCGCACCGGGTTCGGATCACGGACTCGTTCTCGCACTACCATCCGAAGCAGGGTGGGTTCGACGAGTTCTATCTCGTTCAGATGTCGAACCCGACGTCCTTGCTGTTGACGAGCGAGAAGACCGAACGCATCGTCGCGCCGGCGTCGGTCTCGGCGGACGAGGCGAGCTCGCTCTTGACCGAGCATCGCCTCCGGGTCGGCGACCTCGTCTACATTCCTCGTGGCGTCGTGCACCGTGGCCTCGGTGGTGTCCTGGCCCAGGTGATCACGGTGCCGGGGTTCCGCCCCGGAGCCGAGATCGGTGTCGATCACTACCTGCAGGCGATCAACGAGCGTTTGGCGCTGAACGGGCCGGCCCGCCTTCCGGTCCACGCCGCGGCCGCGCACGAGGCGGTCGTCAAGTAGACACACAATCTTCATCGCCCGCTGCCTCCGAGGGGCTTGTCGCAAGCGCCGTTGTGGCCGAGAATCCCCGCTCCTAGCGTCGAGTGGCGGACGGCGTACACGTCGAAGCCACGGGTCTCCGGTTCGTACCGTACGTTGCTTGCATCCATCGCGAGCGATCACTTCTTTCCTCCCCTCGGCGCCCGAACTCGTCGTTTGGCCTCCCCTCCGGGGGCAGAAAGAAGACCATGACTTCCACTCGTCACCTAGGCCTCGCGTTGGTTGCAACTATCTGCGGGCTGGCCGTTCCGCTGGCTGCGCAGAACTCACCCAAGTTGATTCAGGTCGGTGTGGTCAAGGACTACGCCTACCAGTACAAGCCGAAGTCCAACCTCGGCCCCAACCTGATCCTGCTCGACGAGCGCCGGATCTACTTCCAGCACGCCAGCTTCATCAGTCTCGACCTGGCCGACGTGTCGCTCGGCGAAGGGAGCTTCCTCGAGTTCACCTCGGTGCTCGATGGCGACACCCAGATCATGCCGGCCAACAACATCCAGCCGATGACCGCGTTCTTCAACGGCGACACGCTGCGCGTGCGCCTGTGGGCCGGGCCGCACTCGCGCAACAACGGCTACCGCATCACGAAGGCGTCGGTCGGCAACCCGGCGCCGATGCTGCCAAACACGATCTGCGGCACGGGTGACAACCGCGTGCCGTCGAGTGACAGGGGCATCGGTCGCATCTTCTTCCGCCGTGGCTCGGGCACGTACATCTGCACGGGGTTCTTGATCTCGACGACCAACTGCTTCGCGACGGCCGGACACTGCCTCGACGCGGGCGCGACCAACGTTCAGATCCAGTTCCAGGTGCCCTCGTCGGACTCGTCAGGCAATACGCGCAACGCGTCGGCCAGCAACACCTACCTGTGGACCGGGAGTCGCTACTTCCAGAACAACAGCTCTGGTGACTGGGGCGTGTTCACGACGCGGGCCAATACCACGACCGGCAAGCACGCGTATCAGGCCCAGGGCAAGCGGTTCTTGTTCACGGGCTCCTTCAGCGGCACCGCCCGGGTCACGGGCTACGGCACGGACAGCTCGCCCAAGTCGCGCAACTTCACGCAGCAGACCGCGACCGGCGGAAGCCACGGGATCCACGGAAACACGATCCGCTACTGGGTCGACACCGAGGGCGGCGACTCGGGCGCTCCGGTCATCATGACCAACGGGTACGTGGCGGGTGTCCACACCACCGGCGGCTGCAACGTGCTCCCGTACCCGTTCAGCTACAACTACGGCACGAAGTCGTCCTACTCGCCGTTCGTGACCTACCGCAACGCATTGTGCAATCCGAAGCCCGACCTCAGCCCGACGGCGCTGTCCGCATCGACGACGGTCCGCGCGGGCGGTACCGTGAGCTTGGGCTCGACGATCAAGAACCTGAGCAGCGGCGGGACCGGTGGCTGGTCCTCTCAAGTGGTCTCGGGCTACTACTTGTCGAGCAACAGCACCATCTCCACAGCCGACGTGCTGTTGAGATCGTTCAACACGGTTCCGCTCGGCCCGCAGCAGATCCACGTCTTCAACACGACGGCGAGCGTCCCGAGGAAGCTGCCGAGCTCGTCGAGCACCTGCTACATCGGTGTCTGGGCCGACCGCACGGGAACGCTGTCCGAGACCTCCGAGACCAACAACACGCGGGCGATCCGGCGCACTTGTGTCGGCCTGCCCGATCTGGCCGCAACCGGACTGCAAATCAATGCGACCTCGATCACGCCGCTGCAGAAGGTGACGATTCAGTCGAAGATCAAGAACATCGGCCAGGCGACTTCACCGAGCGCGACCTCGGGCCACTTCCTCTCCTCCAACAGCGTAATCAGCTCGGCCGACGTGCTCGTCGCGTCGTTCACGACGCCCAGCAGCGGGATCAACGTCGAGCGGCTGGCCACGACGTACGTCACGCTTCCGAGCAAGCTGCCTGTCTCCAACGGCACGTGCTACGTCGGCGTTCTCGCCGACCGCCTCGCCAAAGTCAGCGAGATCGACGAGGCCAACAACGAGCGCGCGGTCGCGGTCCAGTGCAGGCCGCTGGTCCGCCCGGACCTGACCGTGACCTCGTTGAGCTCGACCGACGTCACGGTCGTCGCGAACCAACGGGTCACGCTGACCTCGCGGATCCAGAACGTCGGCAACGCGTCGTCCCCGAAGGTCGCTTCTCGCTACTACCTGTCGACCAACAGCACGATCTCGACGAGCGACACGGTGCTCGCCTCGTTCACGACCGCGGCCCTCGGCATAGGCGGCGCCCACACCGTGGGCCTGTCGGTGACCATCCCGACCAACGTCAAGACGGGTACCTGCTACTTCGGAGCCTATGCGGACTACTCCAACGCACTCGCCGAGCTCAACGACGCCAACAACACGCGTGCACTCAAGGCGACGTGCACGGCCCGGCCCGACCTCGTCGTCGCCAGTCTGGCCAACACGGACAGCGTGCTGCGGGCAGGCAGCTCGATTGCGGTGACCACGAAGATCCAGAACAACGGCGGTGCGAGCTCCGCCAAGTCGACGACGGGGATCTTCCTGTCGACCAACTCGACGATCTCGACCGGGGACACGTTCCTCGGCTCGTTGACGACGCCGTCTCTCGGGGCCGGGTTGTCGGCGACGACGACGACGCGCCATGTCGTTCCCTACTGCACGCCGACGGCGACGTGCTGGTTGGGAGCGATCGCGGACGTGTCGCAGATCGTGACCGAAGCCAACGAGGCCAACAACACGCGCGGACTGCAGAAGGCCTGCGGTCGCTATGCGGGATCGTTGCGCGTCATCGAGTGGAAGCCGCGGTTTTCGGCGATCACGCGCACGGCGGCGACGTTCGACGCCTCGAACGGGGGCTCGGGTGGAATCTGCATCACTGCACCCACGTTGCCGAACCACTGGTACCTCCTGGCGTGGAGCGCGAACCCGACGACGTTCCAGCTCGACACGTTCGCCAACTTCAGCCTGAGCCTGCTCAACGGACCGATCTTCCCGGCCTGGTTCAGCAAGGTGAACGCAGCCGGCCAGGGCAACGCGGCGTTCAACGTGCCGAAGACCAAGCTTCCGGCGGGGTTCACGACCTACACCCACAGCATCTGGTTCTCGCCCGCGTTCTCGTTCGCGGGCTTCGGCAGCAACCGGATCTCGACGCGCATCAACCCGTAGCAAGCGTGGTTTGCCGCCGCCGAACGGCGCCGCGAGCGATCGCGGCGCCGTTCGGCAATTTGAAGCCGGGCGAATCGCCGGCATGATGGTTCGGATGTCTGTCCTCGCCGCCTGTCGCCTCGGCCCGTGTCTCGGGATCGCCCTGGCTGTCTTCGGATGTTCGCCGCAACAGCCGGCGTTCGCTGCCCGACGTGCCAACGGCGCGCCCGCGGTCGCGGGCTTCGAGCGTTTCCACCGCAACGGTGACCCGGTCGCCGGTGGGCTCCTGTTGCTCGGCGAGCTCGGGTGCACGGCCTGTCACGAGGCTACGGCGGCGGAGCGGGAGTGGATCACCCCGAAAGTCGCTCCCCGGCTCGCCCGCGTGGCCGAGCGGGTCGATCACGACCGTCTGCGGTCGTTGATCGCGACCCCGCACGTCGCGAAGGTCGGTTCGACGATGCCCGACCTGTGGCGCGGTGTCGCGCCCGGACAGCGTGACGCGGACGTCGACGCGATCGTTCACTTTCTCGTGTCGCTGCGGCCGGGCCGATTCCGGCGCACGGCTCCGGACCTCGCCGCGGCTGCGCGCGGGGCCAAGCTGTTCGCCCAGGTGGGCTGCGCGGCCTGTCACGCTCCCGAGGGAATGACGCTCGCCGACGCCGTGCCGCTCGCCGAGATGTCCAATCACGAGAGCTTCGAGTCGCTGTGGCGGTTCCTGCGTGATCCGACCGCGGTGCGGCCATCGGGACGGATGCCGGCGCTCGGGCTCTCCGATCGCGAGGCCCGCGACATTGCTCACTATTTGCTGCGGGACACCCAAGTCCCCGGGCACCTGCGTTACGTGGTCTATCACCATGCGCTCGACAGCCTCGACGACGTCGACGAGCGGACGCCGTACGCGACGGGCCTGGCCGACGGTTTCGATCCGAAGGTCGCACACCGGCGCAACAACTTCGTGCTTCGCTTCGAGGGCTTCGTCGAGATCGAGAAGCCCGGGGCCTACGACTTCCACGTGACCTCCGACGACGGCAGTCGGTTGTGGATCGACGGCAACGAGGTGCTCGACAACGACGGAGTGCGTCGCAACAACCGGCCCAGGACCAGGTCGGGCCACGTCGAGCTGACGAGCGGTTGGCACGAGATCGCGCTCGAGTACTTCCAGCGCGGGCGCAACGCCGTGCTCCGCGTCGAGTGGGAAGGACCCGGCGTTGCGCGCGGACCGATTCCTGCGTCCGCGTTGCGCCAATCGCGCGAGCCGATCGCCGCGTACAGGCCGCTGGTCCTCGACCCTCGCAAGGTCGCGCGCGGGCGTTCGCTGTTCGTCGACAAAGGTTGCGTCCAGTGCCACGACGATGTCCAAGGTGCCGGAGGAGCAGCGGCGAAACCGCTTGCCGAGCTGCGCGACCGGCGGGGTTGCCTCGGGACGCCGCCTCGCGGACCCGTGCCCGACTACCGGCTCGACCCGTGGCAGAAGCACACGCTGCGCGCGGCGTTGGCCGCGATTCGGTCCGGCTTGCCGAAGGCGACGGCACGCAGTCGCGTTGCGCACTCCTTGACGACCTGGAACTGCTATGCATGCCACGAGCGCGATGGTCGAGGGGGCGTGACCGAGGCGCGCGACGCCGTGTTCGTCAGCACAGGAATCGATCTCGGTGAACAAGGCCGGATTCCGCCGAGCTTGACCGGCGCCGGCGACCGCTTGCAGCGTTCGTGGCTGCGCCGCGTGATCGCCGAAGGCACGCGCTTGCGTCCGTACATGACGACACGCATGCCGCGGTTTCCCGAGCCCGCGGACCAACTGACCGACGACTTCGTCGAGCTCGACCGTCACGAGTACGCGATCCCGGCGCCGGTCGACAGCGACGAGGAACTGCGCGAGGCCGGACATCGGTTGGTCGGCAGCAAGGGCCTGGCGTGCATCACGTGTCACGACTTCAACAAGCGCAAGGCCACGACGATGCAGGTGATCGACCTCGTGAACACGTGCAAGCGTGTCAACGAGGACTGGTTCCATCGCTTCATGCGCGCGCCCGACAAGTTCACCCCGCAGACGCGGATGCCGGCGTTCTGGACCGAGCTCGGCAGCACGGTGCGGGACGTGCTCGGGGGCGATACGACGCGCCAGATCCAGGCGCTGTGGCGCTATCTCCAAGACGGTGAGCGTGCGGTCGATCCCGTCGGAATCAGTCGCACGAGCCTGGAGCTCATCGTCGGCGGTGAGGCGGTCGTGTATCGCGGCAAGATCTGGGAGGCCGGGTGGCGGGGAATCTGCGTGGGCTACCCCGAGCGCGTCAACCTCGGCTTCGACGCCGAGCAGATGCGGCTCGCATTGTTGTGGAAGGGGAGGTTCCTCGACGTGTCCGCCCACTGGCGCCGTCAGGGCATGGGCCGGATTCGGCCGCTCGGGAGCGACGTGCTCGTGTTTCCGCACGGGCCGCCGTTCGCCGTGCTCGGGACCCCGGACGCTGCGTGGCCCGCGGCGTTCGGTAGAGCCGCCGGCTACCGGTTTCGCGGATACGACATCGGTGACCGCGGGCGGCCGACGTTTCGCTACGAGTTCCGTGGGGTCGAGGTGCGCGACACGCCGCGTGGTATCGAGACCGGCGGGCGCGTCGCGGTCGAGCGTGTCCTCGAGCTCAC